>JACXTT010003448.1_pt1 | contig 24290 bp, 21 predicted proteins | sample 9270951 | NCBI WGS metagenome assembly JACXTT01 (sample SAMN15532306, study PRJNA645909) | rock metagenome | isolation source: weathered quartz diorite | place: Puerto Rico | collected 2017-06-21
CTCGATCAGCACCGCGCCGGCGCTATCGCCGAACAGAATGCACGTGGACCGGTCCGTGTAGTCGATGATGCGCGACATCGTGTCGGCGCCAATCACTAGCACGCGCTTATGCGTGCCGGCCATCACCAGGTGCGCCCCCACGGTGACTCCGTAAATAAACCCGGAACACGCCGCCACGAGATCGAAACCCCAGGCGCCCTTCGCGCCAATGCGGTCCTGCACCAGGCAAGCCGTCGCCGGAAACAACATATCGGGCGTCACCGTGCAAAGCAATACTACGTCGATCGTCGCCGGATCGATGCCTCGCTGCGCCAGCACAACCTTGGCTGCCTCGACCGCCATATCGGAGGTCGCCATTTCTTTCGGCGCGATATGCCGCTGCCGGATGCCCGTGCGGTCCACGATCCACTCATCGTTCGTGTCAACCAGCTTTTCCAGGTCTGCATTAGTCAGCAGCCCGGGCGGTGAATAACAGCCGAGAGCCGTAATTTTTGCGGTCGGCAAGATCCCTCCATACAATTCAGGCCTCGCAAGGCCAACGAGACGCAACAACAACCCGCGAGTTCCATCATGCGCTGCTAGTGTTGTCCGTCAAAAGGTCTATGGTACATTCAAACCGGATGCAATCGGAAGCGCTCTTCGATTTTTTGCCAGTCTCCTCCTCATCTGAAGAAACCAGTGGCGAAAACCATGCTGCTGAGCGCCGGAGCAGCTTTCCCAAGGAAACTCCGGAGGCGATTTTCCTCCGAGTCTTTCGCGTTCTCAGGCCACGAACGCCTCCACCGCCCATCCGGGTGCATTTCTGTGACTTCGCCAACGCCAATTCATTCATACAATTGAAGCACGGCGAGATCGACGCACGCATTACGGACATTCTGGAGTCCGCGCCGGGCGACATCCTCGAAGCATTGGCCTTCATCCTGCTATCCAAGCTCTACCGAAGACCCGTCCCCAAAGATCACTCCTACCGCTACCGGCGCCACCTGGCCGCCAAGGACGTCCGCGCGCGGATCGCCAGCGTCCGCCAGTCGCGCGGCCGCAAGGAACTCGCCGATCCCGCCGGCGCCCACTACAATCTGGTTGAAGTTTTTGAAGAAGTGAACACGCGCTACTTCCATGGACTCATGGCTCGCCCCCAACTCGGCTGGAGCCTGCGCGTGTCCCGCCAAACCCTCGGCCACTACGACCCATCCCATCACGCCATCATCCTCAGCCGCATCCTCGATTCGCCCAACGCCCCGCGCCTCGCCGTGGCCTTTGTCATGTACCACGAGATGCTGCACATACGCTTTCCAGCCGAACACCGCGCCGGACGCCGCTGCGTCCACACGCCCTTGTTCAAAGCCGAGGAACGCCGTTTCGAAGGCTTTGCGGAAGCCAAAGCCATGCTCAAGGCGTTGTAGCAGACGCGGCCGCCGTTGCCTTCGTCAACAACTTCCACTGCCCGCCCGCGCGTGACACGGTGAAGCGCGTCCCCGCGGGGAACGTCACGGGTTTCCGGTACACGAACTCGCGCAGGACGGCGGCCTTCGGCTCGAGAATCCAAATCAGAGGCTCCACCGATCCATCGGGCAATTCCGCCATCACCTGCGTCCCAGCCGGAACCGGTCCGCGCGGAGCAATCCCCGCCAGCGTCAAGGGCGCCGCCAAAGGCGCAGATACGCTCAACAGTTGCTCGTTCCGCCAGGCGCGAGGCTTCCCTGCCCCGGCGGCAGAGCCATCGGTTGCCGTCTTCATCTTCGGCAGATAGTTGCGGTCTCCTTCCGGAGACCCGCCTTCCACCCAGTCCGCAATCAGCCCGATCTCATCCTGCGAAAGCCCGCGGTCGTCCGCGAACGCCCCAAAGCCCTTCACCGCGCCCCACGGAGGCATTCGGCGGTTCAGGACCTCTTCCTTGATCGCCTTCGCCCACGGGCGCGCGTCGTCAAAAGTGGCTAGGGAGAACGCCTTACCGCCCTCGCGGTGGCATCCCAAGCAACTCTTGGCCACGATGCGAGAAACCTCGCGCGTCCATGTAATCTTGGTGGAAAAAAACTCATGGGCCTGACCCTCTGCGCAAAGCAGCGTCATCAGGCCCACTACGATCCGAAAACTAGAAATAGCGAACAGGGATCGGCTTTGCGATCCGCCACTGGTCCCAGGGACTCTCGACGCCGATCCCGTTGTTCGCGGTTCCTCAAAATGCATGTCAGTCTGCAGCAGGCTTCGGCGGAGGACGCATGAAAGTGCGCTGATTGAACTTCGCATCCACCGCGAGGTCCACGAACCCGATCATCATCTCTTCCCAACTCTGCTCTCCCCACTTCACCGTCGCCTTCGGGTCGGGATTCGCGGGATTATTGGCCGAGTTGTCATACCAGCCTGTCGCCTCGATTTTCGACCCTGGCAGCAGTTGCAGCGGTTTCGCCACGCGGTAGGAAAGCTGCCAGTTGAAGTCGTAATCGTTCACCTTCAACAACACTTCCTTCTCACCCGACGGATGCACCAGCCTGTACTCGAACCCTTTGCCGCGCAAGTGCATGTGCGGGAAGAAGCTCAACAAGGTCGCATTGTGGAACACGGGCAAGCGGGCTTCCGAAGCAAAACTGGGGTTCTCCGGAGGAACCATCAGCTTGAGATCCACCGCGCCCACCGTCAACACCCGTTCCTTCGGCGGCTCCTTCGCAAACACGAGGCCCAGCTTCGATTTGTCCGCGCCGGATTTGCCGCTCGCCGTGTAATGCAACTGGAACACGAAGTCCGCGCCGGCCGGAATGAACTTCGCCATCCCCGGCTTGAAAATATCCGGCAGCATGCCTGGCGTATAGATCGTCAGAATGTCGTTGCCGGCGCCCAGCGTATTCTGAAACTGCTGATTGGTCGGAGGCACATACGGCACGCCCGGCATCGCATCCTTCAACCACGGCGAACCCTTCTCGCGGATGAACACCACCACGTGATGCACCGACGGGCGGAACGTCGGTCGGACCTCCGCCATCTGCACCCACTTGTCTTCCGTCAACCCGGAAGGCAGCACCAGGTACTGGTAATCGATCTTGCCCTGCGCCGCGATCGGAAACGCATCTGGCATCTCCACTGTCAGGTCCGGCGTGGGAATGTTCCAGCCATCGATCCATTGCTTCGGCTTCGGAGCATCCTTTGGGTTGCCTTCCGGCGCGCCGGCATCCACCCAACTCGTGATGGTGGCGATTTGAGCCTCACTGAGAGACCAGTCGTTGGCAAACTGCCCGTGCGCCTTGTCGGCGAACCACGGCGGCATCTTCTTGGTGGCGATGGCGGTTTTGATCGCCTTGGCCCAGGGCCGGACGTCTTTGTACGTCACAAACGACATAGGCGCGATCTCGCCGGGCCGGTGGCAGCCCTGACATTTGTCGAGCATGATCGGCGCGACGTCTTTCTGATAGGTCAAATTAGGGGCCGCGGAGGCTAGTGCCGCGAACCCGCACATAGCTATTACTTGAGTAGAGCGAAAGAACATGTTCACCTAATATTGTTTTCTGAGTCGCGGATCATTAGTCCGCTGGTTTCTTGGAGGCCGCCGCGGCGCCGCCGGGTTTCGGCCGGTAAATATCCATCGGATCCATCTGTGGCTGAATCGCGACATCGAACCACCCGATCATCATTTCTTCCCAGCTCTGATCGCCCCACCGGACCTCGGTCTCGGAATTCGGGTTCGCCGCGTTGTTCTTCGAATTGTCGAAATGCGCCACGCATTCGATCCGCGTGCCTTTGGGAAGTATCTTCGGCTTGGCGTATTGATAGCCGAGCTGCCAGTTGAAGTCATAGCGCGGAACGTTCAGCAGCACCTCGCGCTCGCCGGCCGGATAGACGGCCGTGTAGACGAAATCCTTGCCGCGCAGGTGCATATGCGGCATCAGCCAAATGAGCCCCACTTCTTCCTGCAGCGTGATCGAACTCTTTACCTCATGCGCGCTGGCGTTCGCTGGAATCACGAAGCGGTTGTTTGTCGCGTTCATCGTCAACTGGCGGTACACCGGAGGATTCTTCGCAAAAATCAGTCCGACCTTGCTCAAATCCTCGGCAGGCTTGCCGTTCGTCGTATAGTGCAGTTGCAGCACGATGTCGCTGCCCTTGGGAAGCCTCTTCGCCGAACCCGCCGGCGATTCGATCGGCTGCAGTCCCGGAGCGTAACCAACGAGCAGTTCCACCATCGGGTCACCCGCGCCATCTTCGCTCGTCCGCTTCTCGCCGCGTTCGACCTTCTTCGGCACGAAGAACTCGCCCGGCTTCTCATCCCGGAACCACTTGGAACTGGCAGGCCGGATAAATGCAATCACATGATGGTTCACCGCGCGGTTTCCAGGCCGCAGCTCCGCCTTCTCGATCCAGGCGTCTTCGGTCAGCCCTGTTGGCAGAATCATGTATTGATAGTCCACAGTGCCGGAAGCCGGAATCTGAAACGCCGACGGCATCGGAATCACCTTGTCCGGTTGCCCGATCAGCCACCCATCCACAAACTTGCGCGGCGCGGGAGCGTCCTTCGGGTTGCCTTCCGGCGCTCCGTTATCCGCCCACGTTACCAGCGTCGCCATCTCCTGCTCGGTCAACCGCCGCTCGTTCGCGAACTTGCCATGCTTCGGGTCGGCGAACCACGGCGGCATCGAACCCTTCTGCACCGCCTGCTTGATCGCCTTCGCCCAGGGCCGCGACTCCTTGTAGCTCGTGAACGGCATCGGCCCGGCCTCGCCCGCCCGGTGGCATTCCTGGCAATTGCGCTGCAGAACCGGCAACACGTCCTTGTGGAAAGTTGGCGTATTTGCGCCAGTGTTGGCGGCAGCAGCGGCCACGGCGATTCCGCCCGGAAGGAGGAGGAGAAGGCTACGAAACATGGTGGTCTGGTTCCTCAAATTTTGAACCCCAGGTCTTGCGAGCCTGGGGTTATCAGCATCTTACTCTACGCTACTCATCGCTGGACGGCTTCTTTTCCGCCCCGCGTCTTGGACGCATCAGGTCCGCGGGTGGCACATCGGAAGCGATCGCGACATCGAAGAAGCCGAGCATCATTTCATCCCAGCTCTGCTCTCCGAACGTCACCTTCTTGTTCGGGTCCGGATTCGACGGATTGTTCGGCGAGTTGTCGAAATGCGCGATGCAGTCGATCTTTGTTCCGGCCGGCAATACCTTTGGAGTCGCCAGTTCATACCAGTTCTGCCAGTTGAAGTCGTACTTGGGCACGCTCAGCAGAACTTCTTTTTCACCAGTCGGATAGATGGCTGTGTACAGGAAGTCCTTGCCGCGCAGGTGCATGTGCGGCAGCAATCCGATGAGGGTCGCCTTTTCCTGCAGGGTGAAAGTCGAGTCGACGCGATAGTTCGGATCCTGCGGCGGAATCTCGAAGCGGCCATTGCCCGAAGCGAGGCTCACGATCCGCTCGTTCACCGGAACCTTCGAGAACGTCAGGCCGATGCGCGACTTGTCCTTACCCGGCGTGCCGTTGGCCGTGTAGTGCATCTGCAGCACGAGATGGCTGCCTGCCTTCACCAGCTTCGCCTGCCCCGGCTTGAAGCTCACCGGAGGAGTGCCGGGAGCAAAACCGACCAGCATGTCGGCGAACCCGTTGTCACCGCCCCTGCGTCCGCCACCGCCCGGATTGTTCTTCTGTGCGAGTTCCTGGATCTGCTTCGCCGTCATCGGAACGCCTTCCGGCAGATCCTTCATGTACGGCGACCCGGGTTCGCGGATGAACGCAATGATATGATGCACGCGCTGGCGATCGTCCGGACGGGCCTCGGCAATTTGCACCCATTTGTCTTCTCTGAAGTTCGTCGGAATCGCGACGTACTGATAGTCGATCGTGCCGCTAGCCGGAACCTCGAACGCCGTGGGCATTTCAAACACCAGGTCCGGAGTGCCGATCTCCCAGCCTTCGGTGAACTGCAAAGCCTTCGGAGAATCCTTGGCATTGCCGGGCTTCGCGCCATTGTCCGCCCACGCGACGAGCGTATTGATGTCCTGCTCGTTCAGCCGGCGGTCATTGAGAAACTTGCCGTGCGACGGATCGGCGTGCCATGGCGGCATCTTCTTGCTTGCGACGGCGGTTTTGATCGCCTTGGCCCAAGGCCTCGTCGACTCGTAGTTCAAAAAGGACATCGGCGCGGCTTCACCGGGACGATGACAGCCCTGGCAGTTCTTCTGCAGAACCGGCAGAACATCTTTGTAGAAAGTAACCGGAGGGGCTGCTGCCGCCAGAGCCAGCGCGGACCCGGCTGCAACGCCCAGAACAGCGGATAAAGAGTTGATCTTCATAGGTTTGACACCACCAATACGGAATAAACTAATGTTACGAATCCGGGCTGCTGCGAGTTCGGAGGAATCCGAGCGTGAGGCATGGCATTCCCCGGCAAAGAAACACGTCTCCGCCTGTTAACAGTGTTAATCATCCGCACACCAGACCAGTGTAAACATTTGTCAATTTCATAGCCCTCAAGTTCCACCCTCTCTCACCGATGAGTTGTACGAGGCGAATATGAAAATCGACAATACGCATTTGTCGCAGACTTCCGCGAATGCGTTACAGCAGGCGGAGGGAGTGTCAGAAGCCCGAGGGGGTTCCGGAAACCGGGACCGCGTGGATGGGGCGTCTGACCGGGTTCAGTTGTCGAACCTCAGCGCTGCGTTGCTCGATCAACCGGTTGAGGATCCGCAACGGGCTCGAGCGGTGGAGGCAATCGGCTCGGCGGTGCAATCGGGCGGGTATCAAATTGATCCGGCGGCTCTCAGCAGAAAGGTCATTCAGGAGTTCACGAGCGCATGAACGGCGTCTCAAAAGCCTGCGCAGGGCCGGACGGCCCACCAATGGACCAGAAACTCGATTCCGTTGCTCTGTCCGGCTCCGTTGCGCAGGCGAGTTCCTTAGAAGCGAACAGGGATCGGCTGGGCGATCCGCCAATGGGCCAGGAACCCTTGACGCCGATCCCGTTGTTCGCGAGTTCCTCAAAAGCCGGCGCAGGGCCGGACGGCCCACCAATGGACCAGAAACTCGATTCCGTCGCTCTGTCCGGCTCCGTTGCGCAGGCGAGTTCCTTAGAAGCCGGCGCAGGGCCGGACGGCCCACTAATGGAACAGAAACTCGACTTCGCTGCGTCGTCCGGCTCCGTTGCGCAGGCGAGTTCCTTAGAAGCGAACAGGGATCGGCTTTGCGATCCGCCAATGTCCCAGGAACCCTCGACGCCGATCCCGTTGTTCGCGAGCTCCATGAGAGGAATCCGGTCGGATCTCGAAGCCGTGCGGGAATGCCTCCAGCACGCGGGTCTGGCGCCGGCCGAAGCCATGGCGGAAAGACTGCATTCGGTGGTGCAGCAGCTTCTGCAATTCCAGGGCGAGGCATCCCGAACAGGTCTCGAGCAGATCCGAACCGAACTACGGCAGTTGCAACCTCTGTTCGACCACGCCTACGAGTTGCAATCCGGCTGGTTCAAACTCGCCCTGCCCGATCCGGGCGCGGAGTATGACCGCACGGGAAATCTCCGCAGCAATGGCGGGCATTGAGTCATGGGCAACCTCTCCATTTCGCTCGCCAACGCCGCCGCCACTCAGCGGACCTTCGACCGGCAATTGCAGACCATCCAAAGCAACGTCAGCAACGTCAACACACCGGGTTGGGTCCGCCAGCGCGCCACGATCGAGAACGCGCCCTTCAACCTGGACGCGGGCCTGCCCGGCGGCATCCGCCCCGGCGCCTTGCAGGACAGCCGCTCCATCTACGCCGAAAACGCCGTGCGAGACCAGCAGGGCCGCCTCAACTACGATGACCAGTTGAAAACCGACCTCCAGCGCAACGAGAAGATCTTCGACCTCAATTCGCCGTATTCGATTCCGGGGACTCTTTCCGCGTTCTTCAACAGCTTTTCGCAATTGAGCGTCAACCCGAACGACAAGCTGTCGCGCCAGACCGTGCTCGACCGGGCGCAGGCCGTGGCGCAGAGCTTCAACGGCGCCTCGAGCGCCCTCAGCAAAGCGACGGCAGAAGCCGACTCGCAAATTCGCGATTCCGTGGACAGCATCAACAGCCGTATCGAGATTCTGCAGAAAATCAACATCCAGCGCCGCCTCAATTCCGCCGCCGGTCATGATGCGGGCCTCGACGCGACCGTCTACGCGACCCTCGAGGAAATCTCGCAATACGCGAATGTCCAGTCCATCGCCCAGCCCGACGGCACGGTGAGCGTTTACCTGAGCGGGCGCACGCCGCTTCTGGTGGGCGAGAGCAAATGGGCTGTCGCCAGCAACCCGTCAAACTCCGCAGCCGCCGTCGTGGACGGCGACGGCCGCGACATCACAACCCAGCTAAAGGACGGCAAACTAGGCGCGCTGCTGCATGAGCGCAACACGCTCCTGCCGGGCTACCGAAGCAATCTTGACACCCTGGCCAAAAGCTTCGCCGATCAGGTGAACAACGTGCAACGCGCGGGCCTGACTCTCTCGGGCGCAACGCCTACCGCCGACATCTTCGCATACAATTCCGCGCAGGGTGAAGCCGTCACGCTGACCACCACGGGCCTTTCCACGGACGATATAGCGGCTGCTGTCGCCGGCGCTCCCGGCGGCAACGGCAACGCTCTCAATTTCGCCGCGCTTGCCAACGCCAAAACAATAGGAGGTCTCAGCTTCAGCGAGTACTTCGGAACCCTCGGCGCCAAATATGGCCGGGACCTCTCATCCGCTACAACCAGCGCCGACGTCGGCAACGCCCTGCTTGCGCAGGCCCGAAGCTATCGCAACGACATCTCGGGCGTGGATCTCAACGAATCCGCCGCCGAACTGATCCAGACCCAACGCGCGTATCAGGCCTCGGCCGAGCTCTTCCGCGTCATCAACGAACTCACGCAAACCACGCTCGACCTCTTGAAGTAAGACGACAACCACCGCCGCCACCATGCTCACCAATCTCGATTCCTCTAACGCGCTGTTCCTCTCGACGGTCAAGTCCATCCAGCGCCGCCTCGCGCACGTCCAGGCGGAGATCGCTTCCGGCAAGCAGGTCAACAACGTCTCCGACAACCCCGACCAGATCTCGGCGCTGCTTTCGGCGCGCGCGGCCCTGTCGTCGGCCCAGCAGGTGAACGCCAACCTCGGCCGCGTGCAAACGGAAGTCAACGCCGCCGAGAAGGCCCTGGAGCAGGCGAGTTCCATCTTCGAACACGCCCGGACTCTGGGCGCACAAGGCGCCAACTTCACCCAAACCGCGGAGAGCCGCGCCACGCTTGCCTCCGAAATGGAATCGGCGATGACACAGATGGTCGGCCTCAGCCGCACGAGCGTCGAAGGCCGCTATATCTTCTCAGGCGATCAGGATGGAACCGCGCCTTATTCGATTGACTTCACGCAGACCGCGCCCATTTCGGCATACGCGGGTGGCCTCACCAACACGCGCGAAATCCAGCATCCCAATGGCTCCCGCTTCAGTCTCAGCAAGACCGCGCAGGAAATCTTCGACGATACGGATCCCAAGCTTAACGTCTTCTCGGCTCTGACGTCGCTTCGCACGGCGCTGCTTGACAACGACCAGGCTGGAATCGCCGCCGCGCTCGACACCATGGCGACCGTCGCGCCACATATCGAACGCATGCTCGCCTACTACGGAACCGCGCAAAACAAAGTCGCCGAAGCGGTGGACTACGGCAAAAAACTCGACCTCGACCTCACCACCGAAATCGGCAACATCGAGAATACGGACATGACCTCCGCGATTCTCGAGATGCAGCAAACGCAGACCCAGCAACAAGCTGCCCTGCAGTCTCGCGCACAGCTCGACCGCCGCAGCCTCTTCGACTTCCTGAGGTAATTCCCCGCCGCCCGGTGTCAGCCTGCCGTTCGCAGCCCCGCCAGTACGCCGCGCATATAGGAGAAGCTCCGCTGCATCCCAACCAGCGGATTCTCTTCATCGATCTCGTACTCGAGCATCACGCCGCCCTGGTACTGCATCTTCTTCAGCTCTTTGAAGATCGCCGCAATCGGCATCTTTCCCTCGCCCACCGGAACCTGGCTGCTCGCCTTGGTGAAATCCGTCAAATCCTTGACGTGCATGTCGAGCAACCGCGAACCGCATAGCCGGATCGTTTCCACGATATCCACGCCGGTGCGCACCGTGTGGCCGATATCGCAGCACAGACCCACCCGCGGATCCATGTTCTTCACGATCCCCAGAATGCTCTGCGGATTCGGGAAATGCTTGTCTTCCGTGCCGTGGTTGTGCACCGCGATCTTGATGTCGTACTTCTTCACATACTTCTCGAGCTTCGGCAGCGTCACCGCCGTCGGCGCCGCCACCATCAGCGGCAAGCCGCCGTTCTTCGCGTACTGGAACTTCGCCTCGATGTCCTTTTCATCGTCCACCTGAAACGAAACCGTACCGCCGCCCAGCACCGTCAGTCCGGCCTTTTCGAACTCCGCATGCGCCTTGCCCAATTCCTCGGGCGTAAGGTTCATCGGCATGTGAAAATCCTTGATGTTGATGTACTGCACCCCCAGCTTCTTCGCGTGCGAAATCGCGGTCTTCCGGCTGAAGGCACGGAACGAGTAACTCGCGATGCCGAGCTTCAGATCCCCGGCGGCGTTCGCGTCATCGGCGGCGGCGGCTGAAGCGGAGTTGGAAGTAGCCGCGGCGGCAGCGGCGGCAAGGGCGCCCGCAGCGGTTAGAAAGCGGCGGCGCGACGAAGGTGATTCTTGAGACATAGCTTAGTGGCTCCGATCATATCGCAAATCGGCCCTAGCCCAGCGTCCCTATTCTTCCATCACAATCGTGGTCTTCCTGGCCCCGCGAGCCTCATCGGACCGCGCCATCAGTCGCTTCGCGATCTCCTCGAACGCGCTGTTCCCCTTGCCCTGCGAACTCACCGGCTTGCCCGTATCTCCGCCAATGCGAATCTGCGGATCGAGCGCCAACTCGCCCAGGAACGCGACTCCCATCGCTTGCGCGGCGCGCTTGCCGCCGCCACGGCCAAACAAATCGAGCGGCGTCTTCAATTCCGGATGCTCGAGATAGGACATGTTCTCGATCATGCCCAGTATCGGCACCCGCACCTGCTGAAACATATCGATCGCTTTGCGTGCGTCCTCGAGCGCAACCTCAGAAGGCGTGGTCACCACCACCGCCCCAGTCATCGCCGCTGTTTGAATCAGCGACAACTGCACATCGCCTGTGCCCGGAGGCAGGTCAATCAACAGGTAATCGAGTTCGCCCCATTCCACACTGAACAGAAACTGGCTCATCACGCCATGCAATCTCGGGCCGCGCCAGATGAGCGCCTTGTCGCCGGGATTCAGAAAACCCATCGACATCAGCTTCACGCCGTAGCTCTCGAGCGGCACGATCCGTTCGCCGATCGCGCGCGGCGCTTCATTGATGCCCATCATCAGCGGCACGTTCGGACCATACACATCCGCGTCGAGCAGCCCGGTTCTCATACCGAGGCGCGCAAGCGAGATGGCGAGGTTCACGGACAAGGTGGTTTTGCCGACGCCGCCTTTACCGGATCCGACTGCGATCAGGTTTTTGACTCCAGGAATTGGTTGCTTTTGAGGCTGTTGGGGACCCATCTACCTTCTAGATTAACTTGTCGCCATGATGGCTCCGAATCGACGCGTCTGGGGTTATGCTGAAAACGTGAAGCTGCTTCTCCTTGGTCTCATGCTCGCGATCCCGGCGTTGCAGGCGGCTGAAGCGGATGCCTTGCGTCTCGATGCACAGATCCGTGCGCGACACCTGCCGCATGCGGGAATCCTCAGTCCCGTGTACGCTTCGCCCGGCAGCAACGAAATTGTCAGCTACTCTCGCTGCGGCGACTCCGCCATCTGGACCGGCCATTACCTCGCCGCCGAAGCCTACCGCTACAACGTCACCAGATCCGATGAGTCGCTGGACAATCTCTACGCCGCGCTGCAGGGCGTGCGCATGCTCTTCGATGTCACCGGCAGCGACACGCTCGCCCGCTGCACCTTTCCTGAGGACGCGTCTTACGCCTCGGCGGTGATCAGCGAAGAGGGCCAGCACGGCATCTTTTCGGGCATCGTGGACGGCAAGAAATGGCTGTACATTGGCGATGTCTCGCGCGACCAGTGGATGGGTATTTACTTCGGCCTCACCGCTGCGTGGAACCTCGTCGATCACCCCGAAATTCGCGCCATCACGCGCTGGCTCGCGGTGCGAGGCGCGAATGCCTTGCTCAAGCGAAACTGGATTCTTCGCGACCCGAACGGCAGCATCACCACGACCTTCTGGGGGCGCGCGGACCAACAGTTGGCGATTCTCAAACTCGTCCGGCGCCTCGACGGTGATCACTTCACCGGCAATTACCGCAGCATGAGTTTCACGCACGCGCCCGAAGCGATCGTGCCCATCGCACTCGAAGTCACCGACCCTTATTCGTCGTACTTCAAGTTCAACCTCGACTACATCACGATGTATGGCCTGCTCACGAGCGGCGATAGTTTCTTCGTTCGCGCCAGCTATGAAAAGGCGTGGGACATTCTCCGCCACACCACCGACGATCACCAGAACGCCTTTTTCGACGTCATCACGCACGCCATCGAGGGACCCGACGCTAACCGGGACCAAGGCATCCGCACCATGCTCGACCAGTGGCTCGAACGCCCTGCGCGCGACGAATGGTTCGACCTGCGAGGCGAAGTGGAACTCTGCGCCCCGGACCGCGCGTGCAACCCCGTGCCGGTAAATCGCCGCATCCCAACGGATTTCATTTGGCAGCGGTCGCCGTTCCAAGTCCTAGGCGGAGGCTACGGCGTCATCGAAACGCCAGGCATCGATTACATCCTCCCCTATTGGATGGCGCGGTACCACAGGATCATCAACGATTGATGCAGTAGGGCGTAATCATGCAACCTTCGAGCGGATCGCCGAGGACCCGGTTCCGCTCGAGTCCCCATCGCCACCACCAATAACCGGCATACGCGCACAACGCCGCATCGAGCTGATCCTCCGCAGGCTTCAGATCCCCGCTCGCGGGTGGCGTTGGTAGAATCTCGCGCAATCCGGCAACGGGCAGCCGTTCGCAAATCAACTCACGCAGCCGCGAGAGCTCGCGAAACCGCGCCGCGCGCGGGCCTTTCTTATACTTCAGAATCCGGTCGAGGTCAAAGAACTCCACGGCCGCGATATGAGGGAAGCATTCGAACTGCCGCCGGCCGTTTGCAAACGGTTCGTGCGAATGTTCGAACCCTAAATCGGAAAGAGCGCGTGAAAACCCGGTGGTACGCGCGGCAAATGGGCTCGCGAGGTTCGCCGGATAGCAGCCCGCATCGTACTTCCCGTACAAACGATGCGCCACCTTTTCCGCCTCCCGCATGCCGGAACAGTTGGCGATTCGCAGCGGAGCGTCCACCGCCACCACGCAATCCTCGCCCGCCCGCGCTTCGATCCACCGCAGCACCTCGTCGATCGCCCGCAAACGCGCGCTCTCGACACAGCGCAACTGCTCGCCGCGCACGTCGAACAGGGCAAGACCCGAAGCGCCGGACGTCCATCCAAGATCCACGCCGATGCTTCTCATTCGCCGGATTCCTGAAGTCGAAATCGCTCGCGCCGCGTACCATGATTGTTCGCGGAGCTTACCGCAGTTTCTTCAGACTCCGCGCCGGATATCGACAAAAACGCAACTTCCAGCAGTGGCGGCCTCGATTGCGGCTGCAATGATCCTCGCTTGCTCTTTCATAACGCTCCAGTTGTTCGTACTCAAAACCAGCAGCGCGATCTTGCGCCCGGTCAGGTTTTGTTGATAGCGGATCTCTTGATCGGCGGTAATGAAGAGGTCAAAGCCCGCTTCCTCAGCCGCCGTCAACAACGCCCCGTTCTCGAGCCCGGACCAACCCTGGAACCACGTGGTGACGACAATATGCCGGCTATCGATAAGAAGGCGAAGTTTCTGAGGCGCGCTCTCGTCCAGAATGATCTTCATGCGGCGCGCGTTGGCTTTGCCGGAGGCACTGCGCTCTTAGCCGCGAAATCGAGGACGGCCTGCACCTGCTCTCTCGTGACGTGAAAATTCTCGAGCACCTCGTCCATCGACGAGCACTTTAGATTCTCAAAGATTGCCGAAACCGGCACGCGGGTTCCACGAAAAACCCAGGCGCCGCTTACTTTCCCGGGAACGCTTTCGACGGCGGCACATTGTGACCAATCCAGACTTGCCATTTGGAAACCTGCTCTTATCGTATGGCATACGGACGTTGCATGCGATAGATCGCAACGTAGCCGCCGCCATCCGCGCAGTTTCCGGTCTCCGGTTTTTCTTCGCGATTGATCGTCTCCACCCAAAGACCCTGTATTCTATCAATTGGAGAACCGATGACGACCCCCAAAGAAGTGCTCGAGTACGCAGACCGAAATGAAGTCCGCCAGCTCGACCTCCGTTTCACTGACCTGCCAGGTATGCAGCAGCATGTGTCGTATCCCATTACGCAACTCGATGAGGAAACCTTTGAATCCGGTTTTGGATTTGACGGTTCGTCGATCCGCGGCTGGGCTGCCATCAATGAGAGCGACATGATTCTCATTCCGGACCCGCGCACCGCCATGATCGACCCATTCAACGAGGTCAAAACTCTGGTGATGACGTGCACCGTGAAAGACCCCATCACACGCCAGGACTACGAGCGCGATCCGCGGCACATCGCCGCAAAAGCTGAGAATTACCTCAAGAATTCCGGCATCGCCGACACCGCCTACTTCGGCGCCGAGGCCGAGTTCTTCATCTTCGACAACGTCCGTTTCGATCAGAACCATCACAGCGGATTCTATTTCATCGATGCCGAAGAAGGCCGTTGGAACAGCGGCCGCGAAGGCCACAACCAAGGTTACCGTCCCCGTTATAAGGAAGGCTACTTCCCTCTGCCGCCGGTCGACCACTACCAGGATCTGCGGGCCGAAATGGTCGAAACCATGATCGGCTGCGGTCTCCACATCGAATGCCATCACCATGAAGTGGCCACCGCCGGACAGTGCGAAATCGACCAGAAGTACGACACGCTGGTGAAGTCCGCCGACAACATGATGCTCTTCAAGTACATCGTGAAGAATGTCGCGTATCAGTATGGCAAGAGCGTGACCTTCATGCCCAAGCCCCTGTTCGGCGATAACGGCAACGGCATGCACGTGCATCAATCCTTGTGGAAGGACGGCAAGCCGCTCTTTGCCGGCGACCTCTACGCAGGGCTATCGCAGATGGCGCTCTGGTATATTGGCGGGCTTCTCAAACACGCCCGCGCTCTCTCGGCGATCATCGCGCCCACCACCAACTCGTACAAACGCCTGGTGCCGGGCTATGAAGCGCCGGTGAACCTCGCTTACTCGCGCCGCAACCGTTCTGCCGCGGTCCGCATACCGATGTACTCGGCTGCTCCCAAAGCCAAGCGCATCGAATTCCGCCCGCCCGACCCTGCCGCCAACCCCTACCTCGCTTTCGCGGCGATGCTGCTTGCGGGCCTCGACGGCGTGATCCACAAGGTGGAACCGGGCGACCCGCTCGACAAGGACATCTACGACCTCGAGCCCGAGGAAATGCGCCGCGTACCCTCGATGCCGATCTCGCTCGACGACGCTCTCGATTGCCTCGAAGAGGGCCACGAGTTCCTGCTCAAGGGCGACGTCTTCACCGAAGAGATGATCGAAACCTACATCAACTACAAGCGCCGGAATGAGGCCGAACAGTTGCGGCTGCGGCCTCATCCGTGGGAATTCGCGTTGTACTACGACATCTAACCGGCCTTGGCGGCAGCGGCCTTACGCAGTTCCGCCAAGCCTTCGAGCGTCCGCTCGGGCGAGGGCGCTCCTTCAGGGGGCGCCCACTCGAGCTCCGATCCCGCCGCAATCAGCAGCCGCGCGACTTCGACATGCCTGTTTCCGCCGTCCTTCGCATGGCTGCGTCCCTCCACCGCCCATATGAGTGGCGTGGCCGAAAACATTCCATCCTTCGCATTGACGTTCGCGCCGTAGTGCAAGAGCACCCGCACAGCGTCCGGATGGCCGTCCATCGCTGCGCGATGCAATGGCGTGACGCTGTCTTTATCCCTGGCCTCCGGCTGAAAGCCGCAAGCGAGCATCGTCTCCAGCACCGCGGCATTCCCGGCCTCCGCCTGGCGATGCAGCATGAGGTGATGCTCAGGCCGCAGGTCCGCTCGCAAGCCCGGGTTCGCCTCGAGCACAGCCTCCGCGGTAGCCCGGTCCGCGCGTGCGCAGGCAGCGGCAAAACGATCCACGGCGGATAGTTCGTCCTTTGCTCCGTGCGCAAGCAGCCATTCGGAGATCGCAGTATTTCCGTTCAGCTCAGCGAGCGTGTGCGGGGTCGCGCCGTCAATTCCGCGGCCGCGCGAAACATCGGCGCCATGTTGCACGAGCCGTTCGACCATCGGAACATCCCAGCGCCTCGCGGCGATATGCAGCGGCGCTTCGCCGTCGCCTGCGGTCCACGCGAGATTCGGATCGGCGCCGTGCTCGATCAACCAGTTGACGCCCGCGGGAGTATCGGCCCACAGCATCATGTGGGCAAGCGGAGGCACGCCACCTGGAATCCCATTCAAATTCGCTCCGTAGCGATGCAGGAGCTCGAGCGCTGCGATATTTCCCCCGCCGCCGGCGATCTGCATGGACACGCCGTCCGTCGGATTGGCGCCGCACTCGAGAAGAAGTTCCGCAAGCGGCAAATGCCCCACGGCGCAAATCGCGCCCCACAACGCCGTGCGAGGCAGTTCCGGATGCCAGTTCCAGTGATACTCGGCGTTCGGATTGGCCCCAAGTGAACAAAGGCGCCGCGCGATTGCGACCAATCCATCCAGGCCCGCCGATGGCGCCTTGCCATTCATGCACGTGTGGCACACGTACAACAGCGGCTCCCAGTTCTGCGGTCCCCCAGGCTGCGTTGCGAGTTCCGGATGGTTGCGCAAGCGCGCGTCGACCCGGTCGAAATCGCCAAGCGTTAGCGCCGTTTGCAGCGTGGCGGATGCGATCTCCGGAAACAGCCTGAGAAGCCGTTCGGCGCGGCCGGAAGCGCCGCCGGTCGCGCACCGGATGAATTCGTCGACAGCCTCGGCAAACGACAGAGTGCGTGCTTCTACTTCTTCGCGTAGCGCGGCCCATGAAGCGAAGCCATGTTCGCGTGCGATCACGGACTGCGCATCGTGCAGCGCCAATTCGGCTGCGCGGACTTCCTCGATGGACTTGCCCGAAAGCGCCGGCAATCCGGCGGCGAATCGGCGCAAGGCGTCCTCTTCGCCGGCTCGAGCGGCGTGCAAGAGGGACTTGGATTGTTTCTTCAGTTGTTCCAGGTTTGGGCGGGCTGGCAGCTCACGTGGCGTCATATAACCTCCATGCTGTGGCCCGTGGTTCGCAAACAGGCAGCACGGCGGAATATGCCGTCAACTCAGACCGAAACGATGGTGGGCTTGGCCCTTCGCGCGAACCCGCTGGCGCCCTGCAGCGCTCGCAAGGATCGTATCACAAAATCGTTCCGGCCTGAAGGGGGGTGACGACGAAATGTAAGGCACGTAACGCCAAAAAGTAAAAGCTCACATCCCGTGAAGGAAGTGAGCTTTTTTCGCCTCTCGGCGAAGTGTGTATGGGAGAATCAGCTTCAACGGCACACAACCCGTTAAAACAGTTGTTGTTGATTGGATGTTAGGGCCAATAGCCAGATGAGTCAAGAGGAAATCCCGGAACCCCTCCCGGAGCCGCCCAAGCCGCTGATAATGGACTACTTGGGTCAAATCACCCCAAAGCGGCCGGCTCCGCCCAACCCTCAATGCTTACAACATTCTATATACTGTTTTGTTTCTAAGACAGAGAAAAAGCGTGGTTTACGAATTGCCAAGGTCGAGCCGGATCATCGGCCCCTCGTCCTCGCCCTTGCCGGACCGCCGTCGCGCCACCCGGATCACTCCAAACGCCACTCCAGCGCCCACACACATCAGCATGAGGATGCCCGCCAGTGTGAACGCTCCAAGCAGGAAACTGGCGCCCCGTCTCACATCGACATCCGGACCCGCCTCATTCCACGTAAGTGTCGCCTGGTAATTGACTTTCGCGAGAAGCCGCTCCGCCGCGTTCGCGTCCGCCGCGCCCAAAACCGCCACCGCCAGCGGACCCGCCCGTTTCACCGTCGATCCAGGCGCTTTCCGCATCTCTTCCACACGCTCCCGGGCGATCTGAGGCGTCGGATAATTAAAAATCGTTAACACAACGCCGCCTTCGTACTTGGCCAGAGCGCCTTCCGCGCCCATGCTGAAAGCCGCCATTCCCGGCGTTATACGGCTCTCAAAGCGATCGAGAGAGGCCGGGCCGAGAATGTACCTCTCCGAGTTCGGCGTGCGGTTCTCGGCGGGGAAATAAGCGGGTAAGGTGGGTAGTGCCGACTGGTCGAGCTTGGGTAAGACTGCGAACAGTCCGTCGAGATCGGCCTTGACCGGAATCCAGCCGTGGAATCGCATGGCGTAGTTGCCCCGGACGAAGAACCACGAACCGTCTGGCTCGTTCACAGAGAGCTTTGCGGCATTAGAGGGCTTTGCAGCGCTATCTCGCGAGGCTAGAAAGAACGCGAGCGCGGCCGTGGGATCCTTCATTCGCCAGGCGGTCAGCCTGAATTTGAGCGCCGGCGTGGCCGGAGGTCCGGGCGCTGCCGCCGCCGCGAATTCCGCTGTCTCGGCAGCGTCGAGGCCCCATTCGCCGGCCAGCGCCTGGTCCGGATACACGACGGCCTTCGCCGCCCCAACCAGCTTCGCCGAACCGACAGTCTCAGGCAGAATTGCAGCGGAAACCGCAAGCCCGCACGCCGCCGCAAGAGCCGCCGCAGCAATTACGAGCCGTGGCATTTCTTGTACTTCTTCCCGCTCCCGCACGGGCATGGATCGTTGCGGCCGACCTTCGCCGACGCGTTGATCACCTGTTGCTTCGGTGGACCAGCCTCGCCGCCCATGAACTGCAACTGCTCCAGTTCCATGTCCTTTTTGCGTTGGATATTGCGGGTGAAGTCCTGCACGGCCGATTGCGCTTCGCGCTGTTTCTCGGTGATCGACGCAACGGCCACAACGGCAGGCTCGCCTTCGTCGTCCGGACCTTCGCTCACGTCGAATGCTTCGTATGGCATGTCGGGCATGCCTCCGCTGTCCTCGCGCTGCAGGAAGAACAGGTAGCGAATCGTCTCGTCTTCGATGCGCTCCATCATGTCCTTGAACAGGAGGAAGCTTTCCTTCTTATATTCGACGAGCGGATCTTTCTGGCCGTAGCCGCGAAGTCCGATGCCTTCCTTCAGGTGATCCATCGACAGCAGGTGGTCTTTCCACTGGTTGTCGATGACGTTCAACATGATCAGCCGTTCGGTCTCGCGCATCAGGTCCGCGCCGATCATCAGTTCTTTCTCTTCGTAACGCTTATGCAGCGCTTCGACCGCGGACTCTTCCATCTCGACCCGAGTCATCTGAGAAAGCGCGGCCACATCGAGCTTCACGCCGAACTGCGTCAGAACGTCGGACTGCAGGCCATTGAGGTCCCAGGTTCCAGGATGCGAATCCTTGGCGCAGCGCATATCGATGTACGAACCGAGAATGTCGCTCGTCATTTCGAGAACCCGCTCGCGCTTGTCTTCGCCCATGATCAACTGCCGGCGCATGCCATAGATGGCCTGGCGCTGTTTGTTCATCACGTCGTCGTATTCGAGAATGTGTTTGCGCGACGAGAAATTCTGCGTTTCCACGGCCTTTTGCGCGGCCTGGATGCGTTTGGTGATCAACCCGGACTCGATCGGCACGTCTTCTTCCATGCCCAATCGCAGCATCAGGTTCTGCATCTTCTCGCCGCCGAAGATCCGCATCAGATCGTCCTGCAGCGAGAGATAGAAGCGCGCGGAACCGGGGTCGCCCTGGCGTCCCGAACGGCCTCGCAACTGGTTGTCGATGCGCCGGCTCTCGTGGCGTTCGGTGCCGACAATGTGAAGTCCGCCAAGCCCGACGACTTCGTTGTGTTCCGTGTCGCAAACCGACTTGTGCTTCTGAAAGTGCAGTTGCCACGATTCCATCGGCACGCGATAGCACATCTCGCCGCGCTGGAAATAGTAGAACTTTTTGTCGGCGACGAGCGGCGCCTCGTTTGGAGGCAGCGTGTCCACCAGCTTCAGCTTGAGGCAATCTTCCTGCGCGAGGAACTCGGCATTGCCGCCCAGCAGAATATCGGTTCCGCGGCCGGCCATGTTGGTGGAAACCGTCACCTGATCTTTGCGTCCGGCCTGGGCGACGATGAACGCTTCGCGCTCGTGATTCTTGGCGTTCAGCACTTCGTGCTTGACGCCCATACGCTTCAGCACGCCCGACAACTTCTCGGACTTTTCGACCGACACCGTACCGACGAGCACCGGCTGCCCTGTCTCGTGGCGTTCCTTGATGTCCTTGGCCGCGTTGCGGAATTTCTCTTCTTCGGTGCGGTAAACGATGTCCTGAAACTCGAGGCGCTGCAACATGCGGTTCGTCGGAATCGTGACCACGTCCAGCTTGTAAATCTTGCCGAATTCCGCCGCTTCCGTGTCCGCCGTACCGGTCATGCCGGCCAGCTTCTTGTACATGCGGAAGTAGTTCTGGAACGTGATGGTGGCGAGAGTCTGATTCTCGCGCTGGATCTTGACGCCTTCTTTGGCTTCGACCGCCTGGTGCAAACCATCGGACCAGCGGCGGCCCGGCATCAGACGGCCCGTGAACTCATCGACGATGACGACTTCGCCATCCTGCACCACATAATCGCGGTCGCGTTTGAACATCACCGAGGCTTTCAGACCCTGCTGCACGTGATGGTTCAGCTCGATATTCGCGGCGTCATAAAGGTTGCCGCAATTGAGCAGCCGCTCCACCTTATGTACGCCTTCTTCGGTGAGCGCGACGCTGCGCGTTTTCTCGTCCACCGTGTAGTCGCCGGTCGTATACTTCTCTCCGGGTTCCTTGCCTTCGATGACTTCGCCGCGAATGAGCTTCGGAATGATGCCGTTGATGCGGTAATACTTGTCGGTCGACTCTTCGCTTGGGCCTGAAATAATGAGGGGCGTGCGCGCTTCGTCGATGAGGATCGAATCGACTTCGTCGACGATGGCGAAATTGTGGTCGCGCTGGCAGCAATCCACCAGCCGGAACTTCATGTTGTCGCGCAGGTAGTCGAACCCGAACTCGTTGTTGGTGCCGTAGGTGATGTCCGACCCATAGGCCGCCTTGCGCTCGGCGTCGTCGAGGTCGTGCACGATCACGCCAACCGACAGGCCGAGAAACTTGTACAAGCGCCCCATCCATTCGGAGTCGCGGCGGGCGAGGTAATCGTTCACCGTCACCACGTGGACGCCTTTGCCTTCGAGAGCGTTCAAATAACAAGGCAGCGTCGCCACCAGCGTTTTGCCTTCACCGGTCTTCATCTCGGCGATTTTGCCGCGATGCAGCGTGATGCCGCCAATCAACTGGACGTCGTAATGCCGCATCCCAAGAATGCGTCGGCCGCCTTCGCGGCAAACCGCAAAGGCTTCGGGCAAAATGTCGTCTAGCGTCGCGCCATTGGCGATCCGCTCTTTGAATTCAATTGTTTTTGCAGCGAGTTCTTCGTCTGTAAGCTGCTGAAGCTGTGATTCGAGGCCGTTGATCGCAGCGATGAGAGGACGCATCGCCTTGATTTCACGCTCGTGCTTCGTGCCGAAAACTTTGGCAAGTAGAGCGTCGATCATACTATTTCAGATACCAGTGTACCGCCTCCGGTTTCGATGGTCCCATGAAAAGCCGGTGAATCGCCCGGCGCTACCGGCAAACGTCCAGGCGCGGGATGTGAAAAGGGCGGGCGCCTCGCGGCCCCGCCCCGGATCTCACTGGATTCGAGACTAGCTCTTCGCCGCCTTGATCGACTTGATCGACACCGTGTCGCCGGTCATCTTGCCGTTGATCTCGACCTTGTGGCCGAGGTGGCTCATGACTTTCGCCTTCGACGCGTCGTCAATCTTCAACACCTTGTCGCCCACGATGAATACCGGCGCCTGGCCGCCTTTGACGCAATCCTGTACGCACTTCATCGACTTGTCGGTCGCGTCCGCGTGGCCTTTGCCGCACTTCGCGTCCGAGATGGTGCCCGACCACTTTTCCGCCATTGCGCTCGCCGCGAACAGTGACGCGGTCATTGCGATGATTCCAAATTTCTTCACGAAACAGCCTCCTGAGGGAATTACAAAACGTTCTCACTATATCAAACGAGCCCTGTCCCCACTTTGGATTTGATTTCAGGCAAAAAGGTTACATCGCCGGCGAGCTTGTTACAATTGTGGGTTGACCCAACCAAGAGTTTGCGCAGTCAGCTTTCTCAACACGGTCCCGCTTGTTTGGGGAATGATGCATGGCCCCGAGCGGGAGCTGTTCGACCTCGAATTCGCCTTGCCGTCGGAATGCGCGCGGCAGTTGAAGGATGGCGAAGCCGACATCGGCATCGTACCCGTCGCAGCTTTGCTCGACGGCGATTACGGCATCTTTCAAGGCACGGGGATTGCCTGTAGAGGCGCCGTTCGTTCGATTCTTTTGGTGTCCCGGGTTCCTTTCTCCCGCATCAGGACTCTCGCTCTCGATTCCGCCTCCCGCAGTTCCGTCCTGCTTTGCCGCATCATTCTGTCGCGCAAGTATGACGTCCACCCGGAATGCGTTTCCCTTCCGGCGGACATGGAAGCGATGCTCGAAGCCGCCGACGCGTGTCTGATCATCGGCGATCCGGCTCTTCGCATGCAGCCGGACGAGTTACGGCGCGACGGCTTCCATGTAGCGGACCTGGGCCAGGAATGGTTCGACCTCACCGGCCTTCCGATGGTTTTTGCGGTCTGGGCAGGCTCTCGCGAACTGGTATTGCCAAAATACGAAAAAGCGTTCCTTTCGTCATACCAGTTTGGAAGAGACCACATGGAGGACATCATCCGTTACGAACACGAAGTTCGAGGCGTGACTCCCGAGGCCGTGCGCGAATACTTCACGCGCTACATCGTCTTCGAACTCGGCGACATCGAATACAAAGGGATGGAGACGTACCTGCAATACGCCTCCGAACTTTTGGCGGCAGACCAAACGAATCAACAGCAGCAACCCGTAGGCAGGCTTTCCATATCATGATGACCCGCGAACAGGCGATTGACGCCTTCAACAGCAATGACCTGATCGGACTCGGCATGGAAGCGGACGCGATGCGCCGCAAACACCATCCCGAAAACGTCGTCAGCTACATCATCGATCGCAACATCAACTACACGAACTTCTGCACGGAATACTGTAGTTTCTGCGCGTTTTACCGGCCGGTTGGGCACAAGGAAGGCTACATCCTGCCGAAGGAAGTGATCTTCGAGAAGATCCAGGAAACCATCGACATGGGCGGCACCGGCATCCTCATGCAGGGCGGCTTGCACCCGGATTTGAAGATCGAATGGTATGAGGACCTGCTCAGCTCGATCAAGAAGAAGTTCGACATCTGGTGCCACTGCTTCTCGTCGCCCGAGATCCTGAATATTGCGCAAGTGAGCAGCATCTCGATCAAAGAGACGCTGCTTCGCCTGCGCGACGCCGGCCTCGATTCCCTGCCCGGAGGCGGCGCCGAGATCCTCGATAACGACGTGCGCCACCGTATCGCGCGGCTGAAGTGCACCGTCGACGAATGGGTGGACGTGCATCGCACGGCCCACGCGATCGGGATGCGTTCGACGGCGACGATGATGTTCGGAACCGGGGAAACCATCGAACAGCGCATGAACCACTTCGAGACGATTCGCCGGATTCAGGAAGACACCGGTGGATTCACGGCGTTCATCCCCTGGTTCTTCCAGCGCGAACTGACCTCGCTGGGGCGGTTTGTGAAAGAGGAAGCGACCGCGGTCGAGTACCTCAAAATGCTGGCGCTCTCCCGCGTGTATCTCGAAAACATCGTGAACATCCAGACCTCCTGGGTGACGCCGGGACTGAAGACCTGCCAAATCGGCCTGCGATTCGGAGGCAACGATGTCGGCAGCATCATGCTCGAAGAGAACGTGGTGTCCGCCGCGGGTACGCACCACTCTGCGACCGAAGAAGAGCTCCGCCGCCTGATCCGCGACGCCGGGTTTGTGCCGAAGCAGCGCGATACGCTGTACCGGACTTATTTCCTGAATTAGCGGGTCGCCCACAATAGCGAGGCGGAACATGAAGAATGGTCCGCATATGGAAAAGTGATCCCTCGCAACCGGACTGCCGCGCCATCCTGCTGTATTCTTGCCAGCAATCCATCGCGATGGTCCGTGAAGATATGC
>JACXTT010003449.1_pt1 | contig 24282 bp, 16 predicted proteins | sample 9270951 | NCBI WGS metagenome assembly JACXTT01 (sample SAMN15532306, study PRJNA645909) | rock metagenome | isolation source: weathered quartz diorite | place: Puerto Rico | collected 2017-06-21
GATGGTGGCATTGTCCTGGGCCGTGCGGCCCTTGGCGTCGCCGCTGGCGTTCGGATCGATCATGTCGTAGAGCTTGGCGACCTTGAGATCCGACTCGCCGACCGTAGGGTAGTTGACGGCGTGACCCTGGTTCTCCTCGATCCCCTTGGACCAGCGCTTGTGGTCGTCGCCCGCGTCGCCGCGCAACCCGACGATCTCGGTGAGCCGCGTGGCGACCTCCGGGACCTGCCCGCCACGGTGCGCAGCGAAGCGGAGTTTCGCGAGCAGTTCGGGCGCGGCACGACCTCGATCGAGGCGGCGGACGAGGCCGGCTGGGTGGTCTCGGTGACGCCGAGCGGCGGCTGGATCCCGGCGGTCGTCGCCGGGCGCACCGGCGTCGGGCTGAGCCAGAGGATGCAGAGCTTCGCGACCCGTCCCGAGGACGGGCCGTACAACGTCGTCGAGCCGGGGAAAAAGCCGCGGGTCACCCTGACGCCGACCCTGGCGCTCAAGGACGGGCTGCCGTACCTGTCGTGCGCGGTGCAGGGAGGGGACACGCAGGACCAGAACCTGCTGCAGTTCTTCCTCGACATCGTCGAGTTCGGGATGACGCCGCAGCAGGCCGCGGAGGCCCCGCACATCAACAGCGAGCAGATGCGCTCCTCGTTCGGCGCGCACGAGGCGCACCCGGGGCATCTGCTCGTGGCGGCGTCGACCCCGCAGGAGGTCCGCGCCGGGCTCGAGCGGATGGGTTACGCGCTGAAGACGGCCGAGCGCACCTCGGGACCGATCAACGGCATCCTCTTCGACCGCCGCCACGGCACGATGTGGGGTGCCTCGAGCAACTACGGCGAGGACTACGGCATCGCCTGGTAGCCGACCCCAGGCCGGGCTTGCGCTCCGAGCGGCCACTCGGGGTATCATGAGGCCCGGCACACACACAGGCGGCATTCAATCTGACGAGAGGTGCACCATGGCTCTGCGCATAGGGGACGAGGCCCCCGATTTCACGGCCCAGACGACTCAGGGGCCGATCGAGTTCCACAAGTGGATCGGGGACGGGTGGGCGATCCTGTTCTCGCATCCGAAGGACTTCACGCCGGTCTGCACGACCGAGCTCGGCTACATGGCCGGGCTGGCGCCGGAGTTCGCGAAGCGGCACACCAAGATCGTCGGGTTGAGCGTCGACGCGGTCGAGGACCACAAGCGCTGGTCCAAGGACATCGAGGAGACCCAGGGTCACGCCGTCAACTACCCGATGATCGGCGATTCGGATCTCAAGGTCGCCAAGCTCTACGACATGATCCATCCGAACGCCAGCGGCGACGCCAAGGGACGCACGGCCCAGGACAATGCCACCATCCGCTCGGTGTTCATCGTCGGCCCGGATCGGAAGATCAAGGCGATCCTGACCTATCCGATGAGCACCGGCCGCAACTTCGACGAGGTGCTGCGCCTGCTCGATTCGATCCAGCTGACGGCGAGGCACAAGGTCGCCACGCCGGTGAACTGGAAGCAGGGCCAGGACGTGATCATCGTTCCGGCGGTGAGCGACGACGAGGCGAAGCAGCGGTTCCCGGGGGGCTGGAAGGCGCCGAAGCCGTACATCCGCACCGTCCCGCAGCCGAAGTAGCTCACCCGATCCGCGGCGCGCGGGCGGCTCGGCGGACAGATCGGGGCCGGCGGGCGACGATTTTCCGGAGCGTCTGCTTCGCCCGGTTCTCGATCAGACGTATCGCCTCGCGCGACATGCCGAGCTCGGCGCCCAGCTCGCGCAGGGACACGACCCTGCCGCGCCGCAGCCCGAGCCGGTCGGCCAGGATCCGGCGCTCCCGCTCGTCGAGGGCGCCCAGAGCGGCGCGCAGGCGGGCGCGCTCTTCGGCGCGGATCAGGGCGGCCTCCGGTCCGGCGTCGCGACGATCGGGGAGCTGGTCGTGGAGCGGGATGTCCGACCGCTCGCCGACCGTCTGGTCGACCGAGAGGTCCTTCATCCTCATTTGCAGGAGACGATCGATGCGCGCCACGCTGGTGCGCAGGTGCAGAGCCACTTCGTCGCGATCGGCGTCGCGCCCCAGGTCGTTCGCCAGCCGCCGCTCGGCGTCGAGCACGTTGCGGATCGATTGACGCTGCGTGTACGGCAGGCGCACCGTGGTCGACTGGCTCGTGAGCGCGTTCAGGATCGCCTTGCGGATCCACCAGACGGCGTAGGTGATGAAGCGGGTGCCGCGCGCCGGGTCGAAACGCCGCGCCGCCTCCAGCAGACCGACGTTCCCCTCGCTGATCAAATCCTCCAGAGGCAGCCCCAGGCCGGCGTAGCGCCGGGCGACGCGCACGACGAACGCCAGGTTCGCCGTGATCGGATCGTCGGGTGACGCGGGACCGCCGATCTCCGAGAGATAAATGGACAGGATCGAGCGCGAGCGTTCCGGATCAGGGCTCGTTGTCGGCATCGATTCCCCTCCCCGTCAGGACGGCATGATGCGCCGCGCGCGCAAACGGTCGCGTGCCGGTCGCGTGACGTTGAGGTGACACGTTTTCGGCGGGGGCCCGGGGATTCCTCTTGCGCCACGCGGTTTGTGGGGGTATATGTGACGCCAACGTCATTTCAGCCAAGAAGCACGCCAGGGGGGAGGGCCGAGCGACCATGACACGCATCGCGCGCACCATCCTGCTGTGGGCCGGCCTCGGAGCGCTGTCGTGCCTGCCGATTGCAGCGACCGGCAACGACAACACTCCCGCGGACACCGTCCTGCCGATCCTTCCGGGCCCTGGAGAGGCGGCCGCCTTCGACGCGGATCAGGTGGCCGCCGTCGCGGCGGGAGCGTCGACCGGCCTGCTGGCCGAGCCCGCCGTCCGGTTCGCGTGGCCGCTTCGATCGAACGACTGGTGGGCCATCATCCAATACGTGGATCTCGATCCCAGGAAGGGGCTTCTGGACTACAACTGCGCGGACGTGACCTACGACGGGCACCAGGGGACCGACATCATGATCCGGAATTTCCTGGAGATGGACGAAGGGCGGCCGGTCCTGGCGGCCGCCCCGGGAGTGGTCTCTTACGTCCAGGACGGCTACTTCGATCGCAACACCGTCCGCGGTCCCTTCCCGGCGAATTACGTGGTGATCTCGCACTCCGACGGGACCGCGAGCGTCTATTTCCACTTCAAGAAGTGGTCGACGCGCGTCTACACCGGCGAGCAGGTGCCCGAGGGGCAGCTGCTCGGCCTGATCGGCAGCTCGGGCGACTCGAACCTGCCGCATCTTCATTTCGCCGTCTACAACGGCGGCATCAATTACGAGCCGTCCGCCGGGCCGTGCCGTCCCGGCCCGTCTCTCTGGCAGAGCCAGCAGCCGTACGCGCTGGATGATCCCACGCAGGTCGTCGATGCCGGCGTCTGGGCGGTCGTGCCGACGCTTTCCATGGTCAAGCTCCGCGTCCCCGACATCGAGCACGTCCAGCAGACGGGATCGGGCGCGCTCGTGTACTTCTGGTTCAACCTCGCGGCCGCTCACAAGGGCGACCGATCGGAGGTCATCTTCCGCGGCCCGGACGGGAGCGTCTCCCATCGCGTGCAATACAACCATTCGGCGTCGTTCGGTCTCGCCGCCTTTTTCGTCAAGGAGAATCTGCCCAAGAAGGGCGGTCAGGGGATCTGGACGGTCGAGTACCGGAACAACGGGTCCCTGATGGCGACCCGGCATTTCCTCTACGACGGCAACCCGTACCGGAATCCGGTGGCGGCCGGAGGATCGGCGAGCGTCGGGCGAGGCATCTTCCGGGGCACGCTCGACGCCGCCGACGCGGACGGCGGCATCAACGGGTTTCGCTTGAGCCGGCCGCCGGCTCATGGTGAAGTCTCTCTCTACGGTCCGAGGAGCCGCTCCTTCAGCTACGTTCCCGAGAGCGGCTATGGCGGCCCCGATTCGTTCGATTTCGTCGCCGAGGACGGCCAGGGGGCGGTCAGCCTCCCCGCGTCGGTGAGCTTGGCCGTGGCCCCGTACCGCGAGAACGTCCTGCGGCTGGAGGGGGAGGACGACTACGTCAGCGTGCCGCAAAGCGGCTCGATCTCGGTCCCGGGCCCGTTCACGGTGGAGGCCTGGGTCCGGCGGGGCGCGGGCTCGAACGGCTGGCGGGGAATCGTCGATCAGCGCGCCGGCCCGGGGGACCCTCACGGGATGACCCTGTTCATCACTCCCTGGTCGACGCTCCAGTTCACCGTCGGGGACGGATCGTTCACGTCCTACGCCTACGGCTCGGCGTTCATCCCGATGGATCGCTGGGTGCACGTGGCGGCGTCGTGGGACGGGTCCTACCTGAGGCTCTACGTCGACGGCCAGCAGGACGCGATGCAATTCGTGCCCACCCAGGTCTCCTGGCTCGGCGTGCGCGAGACCCGCCTGGGGGGCTCGATCAATCCCGGAGAATCGTTCCGCGGAGAGATCGACGAGGTGCGCCTCTGGGGCGGCGCCAGAACCCCGGTCCAGATGGCCCAGGACGCCACCTGCGCCTTCTTCGATCAGCCTCCCCCGGCGAGCCTGCGGGCGCGCTGGAAGCTCGACGGTGACGCGACCGACGCGACGCCCAACGGCAATCACGGCGTGCGCGTGGCCGGAGCGTCGTTCCTGCGGGCCGTCCCGGCCTTTGCTTACACCTGCACGGTCCAGGACCTCGATGGCGACGGCGTCCCGGACGGACTGGACAACTGCCCGCTCGATGCCAACGCCATCCAGGCGGACGCCGATCTGGACGGGGTGGGCGATGCCTGCGATCTCTGCCCGGCGCTCTCCGACCCGGCCCAGAGCGATACCGACCAGGACGGCGTGGGCGACGCCTGCGACAACTGTCCGTCGGTCGGAAACACCGACCAGCGGGACTCCGACGGCGATGGCCTCGGGGATCTCTGCGACCCGACGCCCTAGAGTCCGAGGGGCCCCCGGAAACCCCGGCGAGGCTAACGGTCGGAGTTGTTGCGCGCCTTGTCGACCAGCTTCAGGAAGGTCGGGTCGCGCCGCAGAGATCTGAGATCCGGGTCGCGCAGCATGCTCTCCGCGTCCGGAAAACCTGACTCGACGGCCCGTCGGAGAAGGTCGAGCGATTTCGGCCGGTCTCCCCGGAGCGCGCGGCAGCAGCCGGACAGGAACAGAGTCAGCAGCGTCTGCGGACGGTTCGGGCCGAGCACCCGGCGCTGCGCGTCGAGCGTCCTGCCGAGCAGCGCCTCCGCCTCGTCGAATCGTCGTTGCCGCGCGTAGATCCTGGCCAGGGCGGCCTGACACCCCAGGGCGTCCAGGCTTTCGTCGCCCTGCACTCGACGCTGAGTCTGCAGGGTCTCCACGAGCAGCTTCTCGGCCTCGGCCTGACGGTCTTCGTCGCTGAGCGCCGCCGCCAGGTTCTGCCTGGTCTGAAGCGTCAGGGGGTTCTCTACGCCGATCGTCCGGTGTTCGATGTCCAGAGTCTTCTGAAGGATCCCCTGCGCCTCGGAGGCTCGTCCGAGAGCGCGCACAGCGTCCGCGAGATTGGTCTGGTAGAGGAGCGAATCGTAGTCATCGGGTCCTCGGACGCGCACCTGGATCTCGACCGCCTCCCGGAACAGCGCCTCCGCCTCGGCGTAGTGTCCGCGCGCGAACAGGGAGGTGGCCAGGTTGTTGACCGTCCCGAGTCGATTGGGGTGGTCCTTGCCCAGGACACGATCCTGGATCGTGAGCGCCTGCCTGTAGAGCCTCTCGGCATCCACGTGCTGCCCGAGATCAGAGGTCACCCCGGCCACGTTGTTGAGCGATCGCAGGGTGTCAGGGTGCTCCTCGCCGAGGACGCGCCGCCGGCCGTCGTACACCTGACGATGCAGCGCGGCCGCTTCGGCGTAGCGTCCCTCCGACCAGTAGACGTTGGCCAGGCCGCTCATGGCGTCGAGGGTGTCCTTGTGATCGACGCCCTGCACTCTGCGCCGTGCTTCCACCACCTGGTCGAAGAGCTTCTCGGCGTCTGCTCTGCGCCCGAGATCGCTATAGAGGTTCGCCAGCAGGGTTGTCGCTTCGAGCGTGTCGGGATGGTCGTCGCCGAGGGCCCTCCGGCGCGTCGCGACGACGTCCCCGCACAACTTGACTGCTTCGTCGTACCGGCCCTCGGTCTGGTCGATGACCGCCAGATTCTGCATCGACCAGAGAGTGTCGAGGTGGTCCGGTCCGAGGACGCGCCGCCGCGCCTCGAGCACCTGGCGGTGAATCTCCCCGGCTTCCTTGTAGTGCCCCTGCAGCTGCAGCGCGACCGCCACCCGGTGCATCGACCGCAGCGTGGCGGGATCGTCCTTGCCCAGCACCCGGAGCCGGGCCTGCAGAACCTTCCGTTGCAGTCTCTCCTCGTCGGCCTGCCGGCCGAGGAAACGGTAGAGGTAGGCGAGGGCGTCCTGGGAGTCGAGTGTCGCCGGATCATCCGGTCCGAGGACCTGTTGGCGGATCTGCACGGCCCGCTCGATCAGGGGCTCGGCCTTCGGGTAAAGGCCGAGGCTGGTGTAGACGCGCCCCATGGTGTCGAGGAGCTGGCCCTCGACCTCCGGCTCGCCGGCCAGCTCCTGCTGGATTTCCAGGACGCCCTTGTCGAGGACCTCGCGGGCGGTGATGGAGCTGCCGCGGGCGAGGCTGGGGTCGGAGACCTTGAAGAGGTTGACGAGGAAGTCGGAGACGCGCTCGGCGCGGTTGCGCTCGCGGGCGATGCGTCGGGCCTGGACCGCCATGGTGGCGGCGAACCCGGCCAGAGCGAGCACGCCCAGCGTCGCCACCGCCACGCCCGGCCGGTGGCGGCGGATGAACTTGCCCGCCCGGTAGAGCGTGCTGGGCGGGCCGGCCAGGACCGGCTCGTCGCTCAGGTGCCGGCCGATGTCGGCCGCCAGCTCGGACGGGGAGCCGTAGCGCCGGGTGCGATCCTTCTCCAGCGCTTTCATGGTGATCCAGTCGAGGTCGCCCTTGAGGAGGCTGACCAGCCGGCCCGGGTCGGTCCTGCGGTTGCGGGCCGACTCGGTGGAAGCCTCGCCCAGGGTGCTGACCCGCGTGCTGGGGCGCGGCGGGTCGACCTCCCGGATGCGCCGGCGGATCTCGTCGAACCCGGCCTGCCGCAGCTCACCCGGGTTGAACGGCAGCGCCCCGACCAGGAGCTCGTACAGGATGATCCCCAGGGCGTAGACGTCTGTCCGGGTGTCGACGTCGAGACCGGTCATCTCGGCCTGCTCGGGGCTCATGTACTCGGGCGTGCCGACCAGCACGCCCATCTCGGTGAACAGGGTCCGTTCGGTCAGACGCTGGGCGATCGCCTTGGCGACGCCGAAGTCGATGATCTTGGGGACCGGGTCATCGTCCAGGAGGGACACCAGGACGTTCGACGGCTTCAGGTCGCGGTGGATGACGCCCTTCTGGTGGGCGTGCTGCACGGCGTCGCACACCTGGGTGAACAGCTCCAGGCGCTCGCGGGTGGTGAGGCGATGGCGGTCGCAGTAGGAGGTGATCGCCTCGCCCTTGACGTACTCCATGGCGAAGAAAGGGAGGCCGCGCGGGGTCTCGCCGGCGTCGAACACCCGGGCGATGCCGGGATGATCCATCAGCGCCAGGGCCTGGCGCTCGGCCTCGAAGCGGCCGACGACCTGACGGGTGTCCATGCCGGCCTTGATCACCTTCAGGGCCACCTGCCGGCGGATCGGCGCCGCCTGCTCCGCCAGCCACACCTCTCCCATCCCGCCCTCGCCGATCTTCCGGAGAAGACGGTACGCCCCGATCGCCTCCGCGGCCGTCACCCCCGACGCCGACGTGTGCGTCCTCGGCGCGGAGGAGTCCGGGGGACGATCGTCCTCGGGCGACTGGTCCGACATGGCCGGAGCCCCGCCAGGTGCCGATCAACGTGAGGAAGCATGCGCGAGCGGAGAGGTTCGATCCCGATCCTGTCGAACACCCTGCGGTCCGGGGTACCCCCGCCCCCCCCTCGCTGGTTTCGATGGCTGTCAATCTACCACAGCCCGCCTCGGCGTGCGGCCGGCCGGGCCCGGGCTCAATCGGGCTTGCCGTTCCCGCCCAGCATCCGGAGGACGCGCGGAGTGAAGTGGAAGATCAGCCGGCCTGCGCCGGGACGGGGCGCCCCCTCGAAATCGATCCGGCACAGACCGCCCTTCTTGAACTCCAGCGACAGATCCGAGCGCGGCTCGACGATCATCGCGCCGGCCAGGCGCGACAGGTCGGGCTCGTGCCCGACCAGGAGAACGGAGGAGTCGGCCGGGATCGAGGCGAGCGCCGTCAGGACGCCGCCGGCGCCGCCGCCGGGAGACAGGGGGCGCAGGGCGCGGCGCGGCGGACGGGGGCGGAACGACGTGGCGACGACGCGGGCGGTCTGCCGGGTCCGCACCAGAGGCGAGGTCAGGATGAGATCGAACCGCAGCTCCAGGCGCCGCATGCCGCGCGCGGCGCGCGCCATCTTGCGTCGTCCCTCGCGGGTGAGAGGACGGTCGGAGTCGACGGGATAGCGCTGCGGATCGCGCGGGCCGGCAATGGCGTGGCGGAGCAGGTAGATCCGCATCGCGGCGGGCGGCCGGGGCCGCGCTCAGTCCTGCGACGGGCCGCGGGCGGCGCGGGCGGGAGCTTCTTCCGCGTAGCGCGGCGCGGGCGCCGGCTCGGCTTCGTCCTCCTCGGCCTCGAACAGCAGCGGGCGGAGGGTGTCGAGGCTCGAGGACAGCACCTGCATGCGGCGGTCGTCCAGGAGCGCCTGCACCCGGCGCCGGATGCGCGCCTGGATCTCGTCGACGCCGAGCGTGGCGTCCACCGTGACGAAGTCGAAGTCCCGGGCCATCCTGTTGTACTGGCGGATCAGACGCCACTGGTACTTCCGGAACGATTCGAAGAGATCGGTCCCGAGATGCATGTCCATCCCGGACTCCCAGTAGTCGATGCCCCGGCTCCTGAGCACCCGCCGCACCAGCGTGTCGGCGTCGGTCCGGAGGTACAGCGTCAGATCGGGGACCAGGGCGAAGCCGAAGACGCTGCGGATCCAGTCCGGGTCGGCGCCGCGCACCACGCTGCGGGCGAAGGCGGTGAACACGTACCGGTCGGCCAGGACCACGAACCCGGAGCGCAGCGCCGGCAGGATGATCTTCTCCAGGCGGTCGGCGAAGTCGGTGGCGTACAGCAGGCTGAAGGTGAGCTGGTTCAGGTTGTGCCCCGCCTTGGCCGCGCCGATGGTCTCGGACATCAGCTCGGAGCGCGTCCAGCCGGTCTCGATGACCCCGTAACCCTGGACCTCGAGCCACTCCTTCAGCAAGGCCACCTGGGTGGTGCGGCCGACGCCGTCGGTGCCCTCGAGGGTGATCAGCGTGCCCTTGAGATCGCGGACGTCGGCGTACGGCAGGCCGTGACCGAAGAACTTCGCGCCGTCCTTGCCCGGATTCATGAGGCCTCCGCCAGACCGGGCTCGCGATCGAGCCGGGCCACGATGGACCTGACCTGCTGCTGCTGGCTGTCGATGCTGCGCGTGCCGTCGATCACGCGGAAGCCGAACTCCTCGCTGATCCGGTCGTACTCCTCGATGACCCGCCCCTGGAACCTGCGGAAGCTCTCCACCGGGTCGGGGCTGAGGCCGAGATCCATGCCGGCCTCGTAGAACTTGATCTTCGCCCGGGAGCTCAGGATGCGGCTCACGGCGACGTCGATCGGCACGCGGAAGTAGAACGTCACGTCCGGCTTCACCGCGAAGGAATACAGATCGCGCGCCCAGCGCGGATCGACGCCGCGGGCGCTGTCCCGGGCGAAGGCGGTATAGATGTACCGATCGGCGAGGACGGTGATCCCCGACTTCAGGTACGGGATGATGCGGTAGGTCAGCCGGTCGGCGAAATCGGTGGCGTGCAGCAGACTGAACGTGGTCGGGGTGAGGAGGTTCTTCTTCTTGCCGCGCTTGGTCGCCTGCCGAACCAGATCGGAGGAGTTCCATTCCGTGAACACCACCTGGTGTCCGCGCGCCTGCAGCCACTTGTGCAGCAACTGGATCTGGGTGCTCTTGCCGGAGCCGTCGATCCCCTCGACGACAATCAACCTGCCCCGACGGAGCGCTGGTCGGCCGTACGCCATCCTCTTCCCGGTGATATGAGGGGCTTAGTATACAGGATAATTTTCGGGCCGCAATGTGACGGACATGTGACAAATTGGGAAAATCGACGTAGAAATGGATGACCGACCCGCTCCTAACCCCAAACGATGCTGTATGATGCGCTCATGAAAGAGGCGTCCGGATCGCAGCGCGGAAAGGCGGCCGCCGAACCGGTCGCGCCGGGCCGTCAGATTCGGAAGATCCTCCTCGAGCGGGGTCGCAGGGTGCTCAAGGCGCGCCGGCTCGTTCTCAGGACGGCCGCCCCGGGCGCGATCCACGATCTGCGGGTCGCCACGCGCCGGCTGCAGGCGGCGATCGATCTGTTCGCTGCCCACCTGCCCGAGAGGCCGAGGCGCCGGCTCGAGCGCCGGGCGCGCGCCATAAGGAGACGCCTCGGCGCGCTGCGCAACGCCTTCGTCCTCCGCGACCTGCTCCCGCGCATCACCTCGCGCCTGCCTGTCGGAGAAAAGAGATGCGCCTCCGCTCTGGCGCGCCGCCTCGAGAAGACGATCGCGGAGGGCCGGCGAGCCGGACGGCGGGACGGGCTTCCCGGACTGCGCAAGCGTTTGAGAAGACTGCTGCGCGCGCCTGCCGGCGCCTCCACGACCCCGGACCGCCCGCTCACGGCCGGTGTTCCTCCCGCGGACTCCCTGGAGCACGCCTGCCGCGAGGCGAACGGACAGGACGTCGAGGCGATGCACCGTCTGAGGATTGCGGTCAAACGTCACCGGTACACGCTCGAGATCCTGTCGGAGGCGGGACAGAGCGGTCTGCGTCCGGCCATCCGCCAGGCGCGCGCCCTGCAAGGCGATCTCGGCGGTCTGCACGACCTCGACCTCCTGATCGACCTGGTGCACCGGGAAGCCTATCGGCCCGGCGCCGGCCCGCTGCTGCGGCGTCTCCTGCGGCATCGCAGCCGTCGCGCCGAGGCGGTGACCCGGAGGCTGTCGCGCTTCCGGTCGGCCGGCGGGGCCGCCTCGACGGTCAGGCGATCGCCCCGTCGCGCGGGGTCGCGCGCGGTGACGGGTCCGATGGTGGCCGCATGAAGAAATCGGTCCTGGGAGTGATCGACATCGGCTCGAACACCATCCGGTCGCTGATCGTCGAGGCGGGCTCCGACGGAGCGCTGCGCACCCTGGACGACGAGCGGGAAGTGGCGCGCCTGGCGGCGGGTCTCAACCGCCAGGGGCGGCTGTCGCGCGCCGCCGTCGGGCGCGCCGTCACGGCGCTGCACCGGATGGCCGAGATCGCGCGCGGCCGGGGCGTCGAAGGAATGTCCGTCGTCGCCACCAGCGCCATCCGGAACGCCGCCAACCGAAAGCAGTTCGTCGCCCGCGTGCGCGCCGAGACCGGGCTGCGCGTGAGGGTGATCTCCGAGCAGGAGGAGGCCGAGCTGGCGTTCGAGAGCGCGGCGCGCAGTTTCGATCTCGGCGACCATCCCTGCGCGGTCGCCGACGTCGGCGGCGGCAGCACCGAGGTGATCCTGGCGCTCGGCAGCCACATCCAGCAGGTGCACTCTCTGAAGCTGGGGGCCGTCGTCCTCACCGAGGAGTGCCCGGCGTCCGACCCGGTGCGGCGGCGCGAGTTCAAGGCGATGCGCCGCCGGGTCCGGCGGGCGATCGAGGCGGCCGGCATCGAAGCCGACCCGCCGCCGCAGTTCCTGATCGCGTCGGGCGGCACCGCCGCCACGGTGGCGCAGATGGCGATGGCGCGCCAGGGCCTGGCGGGCCGGCCGGTCCAGGGCTTCGAGATGACGCAGGCGGAGCTGCTGCACCTGCGGGAGGCGCTCCTGCGCCGCGGGCTGGCCGAGCGCCGCGCCATGCCCGGGCTGTCGCCCGACCGGGCCGACATCATCATCGCCGGAGTGGTGATCCTGTACGAGCTGCTGGCCCGGTTGAAGGTGAACACCCTGCGCGTCAGCGCGCACGGCATCCGGCACGCGCTCCTGAACCGCATGATCTCCCGGCGCTTCCGGACCGTCGAGCCGCCGGCGCGGCCCCGCCGGCTGGCCGCCGCCGAGGCGTTCGCGCGCTCTCTGCACGTCGAGGAGGCGCACGGCCGCCAGGTGCAGCGTCTGGCCGTGTCGCTGTTCGACCAGCTGTCGGGCCCGCTCGGCATCGATCCGGACGCGCGCGATCTCCTGGCGTCGGCGGCGCTCCTGCACGACGTCGGCTACGTCGTGGCGTTCCGCGGCCACCACAAGCATACGTACAGGTTGATTGCGCACGCGCAGCTCGACGGGTTCACGCCGCGCGAGCGCGAGATGATCGCCCTGACGGCGCGCTACCATCGCCGGTCGGGGCCGAAGAGGAGCCACCGTGGCTGGGCCGCCCTCGGCCGCGCCGATCGCTGGATGGTGCGCCGGCTGGCCGCGCTCCTGCGCATCGCCGACGCTCTCGACCGGCGCCACTCGCAGCGCGTCCTCGACGTCCGCTGCCGTCTGACCCGCCGGCGGGCCCATTTCGCCGTCCTGTCGAGCCTCGAGCCGGCGGTGGAGATGCACGCCGCCGAGGTGAAATCGAACCTGTTCCGGAAGGTGTTCGAGCGCGACGTCCGCTTCGCCCCGCTCCGGGCCCGCAAGGCCGAGCGCGAGCCCGCCTCCCCGCCGAAGCTCCGCCTGCTGCGCCGCCTGACCGCCTGAACCTTCCGGAATCCCGCCGGCGAGTCGCGGCGTCAGTTCGGCGAAGGCTCGATCGGCGCCGGGGACTGCACAGGCGCAGCCACCGGGTGAACGGATAGGTCGCCCGAAATCCGCCGCAGGACGACGCGGTTGTTCTTCGCCTTTTCTTCCGGCGTGTCGTCCGCGGCGATGAAATCGACGGCTCCCTTGCCGACCGCGTCGATCCGATCGGCGGCGACGCCGCGCGCCACGAAGATCGCCTTGATCGCCTCGGCCCGCTTCCTGGCCAGGCTCCGCTGCGCCGCCGCCGGGCCGGCGTCGGTGTAGACGTCGATCTCGATCCGGAGGTCCGACCAGTACAGGAGCGCCTCCGCGGCGAGACCGGCCCAGGCGTCGGCGCCGGGGTACAGCTCGACCCCCTTCAGGAAGACGACGTTCTCGAGGATCTGCGGCCCGTCCCGATCGAGACGCACCCTGGGGCAGCCGTCCTTGTCGTGCAGCAGTCCGGGGATCGAACCGGGGCAGGCGTCGAGACCGTCGTACACGCCGTCGCCGTCGGAGTCGATCGGGCAGCCCGACGCGTCGACCACGGCGCCGGCCGGCGTGCGGGGGCACTTGTCGAGACCGGCCGGCACGCCGTCGCCGTCCGGGTCGTGCGTGCAGCCCGGAGTCTCGGTCCCCAGCGCGTCGACCTGCGCCCCATGCACCGTGCCGGGGCAGCGGTCCAGACCGTCCGGGATGCCGTCGCCGTCCTCGTCCGACGGGCAGCCGTGCGCGTCGACCGTCGAGCCGGGGATCGTCCCGGGGCAGGTGTCCAGGGCGTCGACCACCTTGTCGCCGTCCTCGTCGGTCGGGCAGCCGCTGGCGTCCACCTTCCAGCCCGCCGGCGTCCGGGGGCACAGGTCGAGCCCCTCGGGGACGCCGTCGTTATCGAGATCGTACGGGCAGCCGGACGCGTCGACCAGCGCCCCGGGCGGCGTGCCGGCGCACCGGTCGGAGAAATCGATCACCCCGTCCCGGTCGCTGTCGGGTGGCTCGCGATGGTTCAGCTCGAAGGCGACGCCGAAGGTCGCCTGCTGGTTGATCTGGATCTGCTCGAACGACGATTCCCCGGTGTACTCGAAGCGCAGGGCGACGTAGCGCGTCAGGAACTGCCGCAGGCCGGCGCCGAAGATCACCGTGCCCTGCGACAGGCTGCCGCGCTGGCCCTCCTGGAGCGCCGGGTCGGAATAGAAGCGCAGGCGGCCGAAGCCGGTCACCATGTAGGGAGAGAAGCGCCGGCCGTGCTGGCGCGGCTCGATCAGAAGACGCGCCTGCAGCGATTCGCTGCGCACCGACAGCGGGCCGGTGTTGGACGCGATGCTCGGGCCGCTGAACAGCGTGCTGCCGCGGTCGGTCAGATCGCCGCCCGGAGCGCGCTGGAACGAGGCCTCCAGCGTCAGCGTCGGAGTGATCCGCGTGCCGATCCGCAGACCGTAGGGATCGGCGCTCGGCACCCCGTACGAACGATCGTACCGGTAGGTGCCGTAGAACAGGGTGACGACCGCGTCGTTCCTCAGCCAGGACTCGTCGGCCCCGCTGGTGTCGGCGGCCCGGACGGCGCCGGCGCCCAGACCAAGCGGGGCGGCGAGAAGGGCGGCAGCGACGAGCGACCGGACGAGGCGCCGCATCAGAACGCCACCTTCAATCCGAAGCGCAGCGAGCGCGGCGCCTGCCGCTCCAGGCTCAGCCCGTACAGGTCGTACATCCCCTTGCAGGTCGTCGGGTCGTCCGGCAGACCGGCGGGGCAGTTGCTGAAGCCGGGGAAGGCGGCGACCTGCTCGTACTGACCGGTGAACGGGTTGAGATAGGGGAAAGTCGTGTTCTTGAAATAGCTGTACAGCGACTTGACCGTATGGAAGCGCCCCTGGATCGAGTGGGCCCAGGCGTCCCACTCGGACGGGTCGGCCTTGCCGTTGTGGTTGCCGGCGCCCGGGATCTGATCGAGGAATTCGGTGGTGGGCTCGCCGCCGAACGTGGTCGCGTCGCTGTAGCCGCAGAAGCCCGGCACCGACCCGCAGCTCACCGCGTCCGCCGAGCCGGCCTGCAGGAACTGCTGCTCGAAGCGTGTCGGCACCTGCCGGTCGAGCAGGTTGTAGACGTCGAGGAACAGGACGCTGCGCACGCGCTCGGACATCTTCCAGTCGTACGACAGGTGCAGGTCGAACTGCTGCAGCGACGGCGTGCGCCCCGCCGCCCCCTGCGGCAGCAGATAGATGCGGCCGTAGGCGAACGGGTTGTTGAAGTTGTCCGGGTCCGTGGTGGCCGACAGCGGCGTCCCCGACAGCCAGCGGAACGTGCCGCCGGCCTTGAAACCGTGCGCGAACTGGTACATCCCGTGCAGCTTGAGCTGGTGCTTGCGATCCTGCGGCAGGGAGCCCTGTGCGTTGTAGGTCAGGATCGGGAAGTCGAACGCCTCGGTCGGGTGCGGGTCGCGCTCCTCGACCTCCTCGATGTAGCGGCCGCGGTAGTTGCCTTCGGTCGTGGAGTACAGGTACGAGGCGCTCAGGTCGAAGCCCTTCGAGAAAGTCTTGTCGACGCTCACTTCGGCCCCCTTGAAGTCGCGCGTGGGACGCGGGAACCCGGAGAAGCCGGCGGCCACCAGACCGGCGTTGTCGATGGTGCACTCCCGTCCAGGCGTGCAGCCGAGGCGCTCGCCCGTCCCGCAGAAATCGTAGGTCGCGGGATCGCCCGGAACGCAGCGCGCGTCGCCGCTGAACCAGGCCTTGTCGTTCGGGTCGGGGGTGATGTGATAGGCGCGCCCCGGGTTGCCGATGATGTAGGTGCGGCCGTAGTCGAGCGACATGTCCTCGATCGCCTCGTTCAGGCTGCGGCGGATGAGGCGCGTGCCCATCGCCCAGTGCGGCGTGAACTCCCATTCGAATCCGAGGATCGCCTCGTCCTGGCTGCCGGCCCGCAGGCGCGCGTCGACCGGCGAGGGAAACAGGGTGCCGAAATCGATCGTCTGGAACGGCGTCAGGACCCGGCCGAACGGATCGTGCGCCACGGGATCGGACGGCGAGCGCTCGAAGTCCCAGCAGCCGAACCCGCTCCGGGTCACGCCGGCGTTGTCGGTGGGCGTGTCGGTGGCGCAGAGGCGGCCGAAGGAGGGGTCGACGGAGAACAGCTCGCCGACGAACTGCTCGTATGATTTGTACCCCTGCCCCGAGGTGCGGTACAGCCTGATGCTGGTGATGCGCGGGTCGAACACCCGGCTGGTGATTTCGAGCGGCAGCGTGTCGCTGAAGCGCCCCCACGACCCGTGGATCTTCATCTTCCCGTTCCCCTGCGGGTCGTAGGTCACCCCGAAGCGCGGCGAGAAGGTGTTGCTCACCTTCGCGACCGTGTGGCCGCTGCCGTCGCGCAGATCCTGACCCTCCAGGCGGGCGCCGTAGGTGACCGTCACCCGCGGGTTGATCGTCCAGCGGTCCTGCACGTACTCCGACGAGCTGACCGTCTGCGACGAGGGCTGGATCTGGTCGGGCCACTGCAGGCAGCGTCCCTGGCCGTCGCCCCAGCAGCGGCGGATGCCGAGGACCGAGGTGGGGGTGCCGATCGGATGGCCCTGGGCGTCGGAGGCGCGCAGGTCGGTCCAGTCGAGCGCCATGCCGGTGCCCCAGCCGTAGTCCTCCACCTGGTCGAGCCTGTTCTCTTCGCGATCGATGCCGACCTTGATCTCGTGGCCGCCGACCAGGTGCTCGAGGCTCAGGCGCGCGAAGTCGCGATTGGCCCTGTCCTCGCCCGAGTAGGGATACGGGCCGGCGGAGAGATAGCGGCGCTCGAACGCCTGGACCTGGGTCGGGTCGTCCGGGTTCTGCGGCGGCGCCGAGCCGACGTTGGTGCCGCCGGGGTTCTTGCGCACCGACGGAAACGAGGCGCGGCGGTCGGCGCCGATCGGATACTGGATCGGCAGCGGCTCGATCGTCTTCGACTCCCGGTGCGTGCCGACCTGGCCGTCGAGGATGTAGCCGGAGCCGAAGATGCCGGTGTATTTCAGCGCGGTGTCGGTGCCGCCGGTGGTCGATTTGACGTCCTCGCCGATGCCCCAGCGCTCGGACTCCTTCTGCCACTCGGCCGGGTCGGAGAACGACGTCAACGTCAGGCGCTGCGCCTGCGTCACCTGCCAGGTGAGCTTGCCGCTGAACAGATTGGAGCGCTTGAACTGGGTCGCCTCCTCGCGGCCGTTGGTCGGGGCGTTGAACTGCGGGTGGGTGGTGTCGTCGCGGGTCGGGGAGTAGGCGAAGAAGAACCAGGCGTGTTCCCTGACGATCGGGCCGCCCAGGCTCATCGGAAAGGTGGCGCTGTCGCCGACCTTGCTGAAGGTCAGGTCGCCCGCGGCCATCGGGTCGCTGGTGTAGGTGCGGCGGGTCCATTCGGTCGAGAACAGGCCCTGGAGCTGGTTGCTGCCGCTCTTGGTCACCACGTTCACCACGCCGCCCAGCGCCCGGCCGAACTCCGGCTCGTAGCCGCCGGTCTTGACCTGGATCTCCTCGACGAAGTCGAAGTTCAGCTCCTTGCCGGCCCTGCCGGTCATCACCGCGGTGGTGTTGACGCCGTCGATGACGTAGGTCGACTCGAGCCCGGAGGCGCCGTAGATCGAGTGTCCGCCGGTGCCGTCGTCGCCCGCCGAGCCGCTCACCATCTCGACCACCGACTCGTACGAGCGCGCCGTCGGCAGCGTCTCGAGGGTCTTCGCCCCGAGATTCTGCCCGAGCGTGGTGCTGCCCGGCTTGATGAGCGTCTCCTCCTCCGACTGGGCGGTCACCTGCACCTTCTCGATCGTCATCAGGATGGGAGGGATGGCGGTGGTCTCGCCGGCGCTGGCGACGATCCCCGAGCGGGACACCGGCGGCCGGTCGCCGATCGAGACGGTGATCGTGTAGAGGCCGGGAGGAACGGCGAGGAAGCGGAACTTCCCCTGCGCGTCGGTGATCGTCTGCGCCCCGGCCGGCAGACCGGACCCGCTGAGGCCCACCGTGGCGCCCGGCAGCGGGCCGCTGTGGTCGACCACCGTGCCGGTCAGGTTCCCGGTGGTGGCCGCCAGGATCGGGGTGGCGGTGGAGCACAGGGCGATGAGGGCGAGGATCGGGGCGAGGCGCTTCCCGGGTCGGGCGGCGGGCCGTCGAGACGTCATGAAGTCCGTTCCTCCGGATGAAGCCGATCGATTGAAGGGCGCGGCGAGGGGATCACCCTCCCCGCCGCGCCCTTCGCGTGTGACGACCCTCACACCCTCGCTTGCACGAACCTCCGCCGATGAATCAGGGGCACGTCCGGACGTTGATGTCCACGTTGCCGGACGTCTTGCCGGCGTTGCCGAGACCGCAGCTGTTGCGCGCCCGCACCAGGTAGAAGGTCGCCTGGGGAGTCGGGGGCACCGTCGCGTCGGTCGCGCTGCTGCCGGACACGCCGGTCGCCACGCAGACCGCGGCGGCACCGGCGAAATCGTTCTTGACGCTCGAACGGACCAGGTCGTACACCGTCGATGACCCGCCCGGGTTGTCGGGAGACGTCCAGGTGAGAGTCACCCGGTCCGCCCCGAGCGTGAGCTGCGGCACCTCGGTCGGGATGGCGTACACCGTGGCGTCGTTGTCGTTGCAATCGCAGGCGGCGCCGTAGAGATCGCCGTCGGCGTTCGTCTGCGTCGGGTTGGAGACGAACGGACAGTTGTCGAGCGAGTTGACGATCCCGTCGCCATCGGTGTCGATGTCGAAGGTCAGGGTGCCGTCGGGCGCCAGGATGAACGCTCCGACCTGTCCCTGTGCGGTCGTCCCGCCGCTCGTCCGGGTGCCGAAATAGAACGGGACGGTGATCGATGTCGAGCCGATCAGCGTCTCGCTGTTGAACGGCACGTTCCCACCCAGCGAGCCGCGCTGCGTGCCGTTCAGCGTGCTCTGATACGAGAACTGGTACGTGCCCGCGAAGGTGCCGGCGAACTGGTTCGTCCCGACCGGCCCGGCGAGCTGGGTGACGTTCGAGCCGAATCCGTAGATCTGGTTGCAGGCGCCGAAGGCGTTGCCGATGGCGGTCGTCGAGTTGGTCGCCGGCCCCCGGGTCGCGTAGTAGGAATCGAACGTCGCCGGGTTGCGGATGCCGAAGATCGTGGCCCAGGCCGTGTTCGGGGGGAGCGTCGCGCCGGCGTTCAGGACGTTGCGCACGTCCTGCGCGGAGAACCGCGTGATCGCGAACGGCGCCGTCGCCGTGGCGAATTGCGACGCCGGCCCAAGGTTGACGATGATCTCGTTCCCGCCTGGAACGTACGCGACGTACAGGATGTCCTGGCTGTAGTCCCAGGCCGGTCCCGCGATGGCCGCCACCGGCCCGGCCAGGAGCACCGCCGGGAGCAGGAGCGCCCGGGCGATGGTGCGTGCGGTCCTGTGTCCTTGACTGCTCCGTTTCATCGAGTTGTCCTCGTCTGCTCTGTCGTGCGGTTCGAGAATCTTTGGCGGCATGCCGGATCGCGGGTCCGGCGGGCAGGACTCTACCGTCCGTTCTCCGACCAACTGGTGAAAGGAATGTGACGAACGGGTGACAACGCGCCGGACTTCCGGGTCAGAAGCGCTGCGGGCAGAGAGAGGCCGCCGGGATGGTGCGCGCGACTCCCGTGCTGTCGCTGCCGAACGGGCCTTCGGCGCATTCGTTCTCCGCGTCCACCTCGTAATAGAAAAGCTCGCCGGTCCCCGGAGCGTCGGCGTCGGCCGCCGAAGGCTGGGTCAGGTTGTCGGCGAAACAGGAGGGGGAGAAGCTGAACCGTGCTCCTGCCGGCAGGCGGCCGCGGTACAGGTTGAAACCCAGCGCGTCCGTCTGTCCGGGCCAGGTGAGATCGGCCGACGATCCGGCCGCGAAGGCCAGGCCGGCGGCAGCCGCCTCCGCGGGCGGCCTCCGGCCGTCCGCCGGATCGGGGTTGAAGAAATCGGGGCAGAGATCGCAGGCGTCTCCGACGCCGTCGTGGTCGCGATCCGCCTGGGACAGGTTGGACACGGTCGGGCAGTTGTCGGCCGGCAGGCGCAGCCCGTCGCCGTCCGGATCGTTGTCGAGAGTCAGGGCGTAGTAGAGATCGGCGTCGAGGCAGCCTCCGCCGGCGCAGGAACCCGCCACCGCCGCGGCGTACTCTCCGGCGGGAATCGAAACGAGCAGCGACGGATCGGGGGCCGAGGCATCGGAGGCCACGGTGCCGGAGGGCGTTTGCAGCGACAGCGCTCCGGACAGGAGGGACTGGAGGTCGGTGCGGGCATCGAGATCGAGCCGCAGCGACGAGGCCGCCGAGGAGAAGCGGTACAGGTCCCGGTCGCCCGGCGGGCTGATGATTCCGGACACGCGCCGCGGGACGAGGACCGGCAGGCCGACGGCGTAGGTGTCGTCGGAAGCCGCCGGCCCGAGCGACAGCGTGAGCTGGTAGAACGTGTTGGTCGTCCCCACGAACCCTCTCACTTCGCGGACGCAGGCGGCGTAGTCGCCGTCGACCACGAGCGCGAGCTGCAGGAACGGGTCGTGCGGGTTGCCGAGGGACCAGGAGTCCTGCGCCAGAAGGCGGGACGAGGAATCGTACAGGGTCAGCACCGTCTCGGTCGGCGCGACGGGGTTGAACACCGCGGCGTTGACGTCGGCCGTCAGGATCTGACCGGTCGTGCCGCGCACGAGGTAGCAGTCCTGATCGCCGGCCGGGTAGATCAAGGCGTCGAGGCTGACCAGAAGCGGCGGCGCCACGCGTGTCGCCAGCGACGGCTGATCGTTGGAGTCGATCTCGGCCGACAGAAGGTAGAGGGACGAGGGTCCTCCCGTGGCCGGATTGAGGTCCTGCACGCTCAGGTAGAAGACGCCGGAGGCCGGCAGCGTCGCGCGCACGGTCGGATCGTCGTAGTCCCCCAGCGACTGATCCTGCGCCAGGATGGTGCCGTCGGCGGCGCTGAGCCGGAGGAGGGCGCTCAACGTCGACCCGGGCGAATTGTCGGCCCGCAGGCCGCGGGCCAGGACGTCGGCCGTGATCACCTGCCCCGCCTCTCCCCGGAAGGCGTAGACGTCGACGTCACCCGCCGGTTCGATGTGCCCGCCGATCGTCAGTGGCAGGACCAGGGGCTGCGGCACGGAGTCGTTCGGCTCGATCTCCCGCGACAGATCGGCGCGGGACGCGGAGCCGGCGAGCGCCAGGAGCGCCAGCGCCAGGAGGACCCGGACCATCGCTCTCGGAGTTCTCATGGGAGGAGAAAAAAGGCGCCCGCGTGCCGGTGGAGCGCCGCCGGCACGCGGGCGCCTCGGGCGAGAGGACTACCGGGTCTTCTTGTTGTTCACCCGGGTGGTGCCGCAGCCTTCGACGTTCTGTCCCAGGATCGGCGCCTTGAAGCAGATCGTCACGCTGGACCCGTCCAGAGCGTCGGCGAGCAGGGCGTTCAGATCCTGCCGGCCGCCGTCGATCGTCTGGCAGTTGCCGTCGGACGGCGTGTCGAAGAAGGCCGTGAACTGAGTGCCCGCCACGACGCGGTGCGACTCCCAGATGCCGTCCTGCGACGGCTGGCAGCCGGGGCTCGCATCCGGTGTCGGCAGGACGATGCCGTCGACCGACGAAAGGTAGAGACGACCCACCTGGGACGGGTCGACCGGCTTCTGATTGACCGGGTCGGTCACGTTCACGACCGACACCCCGAAGGTGAAGCCGTTCCCCTGGGCCCGGATGTTCAGCGTTCCGGGGCCGAAGGCGGCGCTGACGGTGTACTTCTCGCAGGCGTCGCCCACGCCGTTGCCGTCGGCGTCCTGCTGGCCGGGATTGGCGACGGTCGGGCAGTTGTCGCACAGGTCGCCCACTCCGTCGCCGTCCGTATCCTTCTGGTCGGCGTTGGCCACGGCCGGGCAGTTGTCGACGCTGTCGGGGATCCGGTCGCCGTCGCTGTCGACGTCGAAAACCAGGGTGCCGTCCGGGGCCAGGAGGAAGAATCCGACCAGACCCTGGGCGAGCGAGGCCGAGACGGTGCGGGTCCCGAAGTAGAACGGGATGATCTTGCGGGCCGGCCCGACGCGCGTCTCGGCGTCGAACGCCACGTTGCCGCCGAGCGAGCCTTTGTGGTTACCGTTCAGCGTCTTCTCGTACGACAGCACGTAGGAGGCCGTGAAGGTCCCGGCGTAAGGATTGGCCGGCACCGGAGTGCTGAGCAGCGACACGTTGCTCCCGAAGCCGTAGATCTGGTTGCAGGCGCCGAACGCATTGCCGATGGCACCCCCCTCGGCCGACGCCGGGCCGTTGGTGGAGAAGTACGAATCGAAGGTCGCGGGATTGTGGATGCCGAACACCGCCACCCAGACCGTGGGGGGCAGCGGGCCGCCGCCGGCGAGCACGTTCCTGACGTCGGCGGCCGAAAAGCGGGTGACGGCGACCGGCCCGCTCGCGCCGTTGAACTGTGATTGCGGGCCGAGGTTCACGATCAGCTCGTTGCCGCCCGGGACGTAGGCCACGTACAGAACGTCCTCCTGGTAATCCCAGGCCGGGCCGGCGGCGTGCGCGGCGGACGCGCCGCCCAGGGCCAGGAGGACCGCCAGGACGCCGCGCGGGGCGATCCGGGAGGTCCGGTCGAAGAGTCTCATCGGGTCATCTCCTTTGTCGGCGCGCGCCGCGTGCGGCGCGCGAGCGGTTCGGATTGCGTCGGGTTCCGGGTGAACCGGGGGGACCGGCCATGGTCAGCGTGTCCAGGCACGGCCGGCCCCCCCTTCATGAAACCTCAAATTCAGTGCGGCACCACGATGCAGGAGTCGCAGGCCTTCTCCACCGACATCGTCGGGATGTCGATCAGCCCCTTCGACTGGGTCGCGAGGGTCTTGGTCGCGGCCACGATCTTGCGGGCCAGGGCCTGGCGATCGGCGGGCGCCACGCCGCCGGCGCGGGCGAAGATGTGCTCGTAGGACCAGTGCGTGTACTTGCCGGCGCGCGCCTTCTCGGGGCTGAAGGCCACGCCGTTGTAGGTCGAGGTGACGAAGTTGTCCGAAGCGGACGATTTGACGGGGTAATCATCCTCGGTGCCCAGGATGCCGTCGGCGCCCGGGTTCTCGACGGTGCGGTCGGCGCCGACCCAGCCGGCGGTGTACGTCGGCGAGCCGGCCGGCACGAAGCTGGCGCAGAAGAACGGCCGCGCCGCCGCCTGGCAGGCCGTGACGCCATCGGAGCAGAAGAACGACGAGGCGGCCGGGTTGTTGCCGCACTGCTCGGTCGGCTTGGTCGAGCAGACTCTCTGGTCGAGCGGGGTCAGGTTGTTGTTGACGGCGTAGATGACGTCGCCGGTGCCGGGCTCGGTCAGGGTGGAGAAGCCCTGCGTGACGTCCTTGGCGATGACCTGCTGGTAGATGACGCGCGTCCCGGAGGTCAGGGCGCGCCACACGGGGGCGATGGCGGCCGAGCCGGTCAGCCGGACCGGGGCGACGCTCTTCCAGTCGCACCAGCCGAGGGCGCCCCAGGTTCCGGCCGAGGAGTCGCGGCTGAAGCCGTCCTTCGCGGGGTCCCAGCCGAGCGCCGTGATGCCGGCGTTCAAGATGGTGATGAAAGGGCCGACCGCGATGCGCGTCTCGCTGCCGCCGTCCACGGCGGCGAAGGCGTTGACCGGCGGCACCGGGCAGTTGGCCGGCTCGTTGTCGGTTCCGGTCATGTCGATCGCCTGGGCCAGGTACGAGTGCTTGGAGTCGATCGCCGGCCCGGTCGGGTTGGCGAGATCGCAAACCAGCGTCCCCTCGTTGTTGTCGAGGTCGCTGACGCCCTCGCAGGAGCCGCCGCGCACGCCGACGTAGAACTCGGCGCAGGTCTCCTCGATGCCGTCGTTGTTCAGATCGACCATGCCGCGGAACGACACCTGGTTGCCGGGTTTCACGCACTGCGCGGTGCCGCCGAACACCGATTCGCCCGCCAGACGGACCGAGTTGTTGATCGCGGTGGCGCCGCCGTAGAACAGACGCACCGTGACCGGGCTGCAGTTCGTGATCGTGGCGTGGGCCGGTACGCCCGCGCACAGGGCCGCGAGTCCACATCCGAGCAACAGCGCTTTCCGGTTCATCAAAGGACTCTCCTTCACTCTGTTGGGGGGGCCCGCGAGGCCCCGCGCGTTCGCAGCAGTTGCGCGCGCCCCCGCGGTGCCGCCGCCGGCAGTCGCGCGCCATGACGCCGCAATAAATACCGTCCCGTCCGGAAATGTCATGTGAGGGGTGCGTGACGATACGGTGAAGACGCGCCACCGATCTGTCACGCGCCGGTCACGCCATCGTCACCGGCGGCGGGTTCAATCAAGGAGGTCATGACGACGAGCCTGCGTTCCATCGCGGTGGCGATCGTCGCGTGCGCCTTGCCGGCGCTCGCCGCGGCGGAGTCTGCCGCGACCTCCCCCGCGCCCAACGCGCCCTGGCGCCCGGATCGCGGCCTGGAGCTGCGTCACCTGGCGATGGAGCGCAGGGTGAAAGGGGATTCGGCGGGCGAGATCGCCGCTCTGCGCGAGGCGCTGGCGGCGAACCCCGGCGACGACGGCACGCGCTTCGCGCTCGGCGCGGCGCTGGGCGAGCGCGGGCGCG
>JACXTT010003450.1_pt1 | contig 24282 bp, 21 predicted proteins | sample 9270951 | NCBI WGS metagenome assembly JACXTT01 (sample SAMN15532306, study PRJNA645909) | rock metagenome | isolation source: weathered quartz diorite | place: Puerto Rico | collected 2017-06-21
CCCAAGACGCGGGGGGGCGGCTTTGCTGGGTGCCGTGTTTGGGGCAGCTTCGTTAGGCTCGGGGCGGGGCGTTGTGCTGGGTGGTGTCATTGCAGCCCAATGGGGCTGGAAGGCGGCTTTTGGCGTGGTGGGCATTCCAGGGCTGGCCCTGGCTTTGCTGTACCTCTTGGTTCGCGATTACAAGACGGTGGCGTTGACACCCAAACTGGACCGGGCCACCAACTCCCTGGGCGGCACGGTACGCCACATTTTTGGCACATTGGCTCGCTGCCGCACGCTGCTGTGGCTGTGCATTGGCGCAGCCATGCAACTGATCGTGGTGTCGGCTATCTGGTCGTGGCTGCCCAGCTACTTGAATCGCTTCCATGGCATGGCTCCCGATGCAGCAGCCAAGCAGGCAGCGGTGGTGGTGCTGATAGGCGCCCTGGGCAGTGTGTTCTGGGGCTTTGTCGTGGACCGCCTCACGGTGCGCACACCACGCCACAAACTACCGGCCCTGTCGGTGTTGTGCCTGGTGACCTTGGGCATCTTTTTGTTGGCGTTTGGCGGTGCGGTGGAAGGCCGGACCCAGTTCCAGATCATCATACTGGGCGGCTTCTTCATGACCTGCACCGTTGGGGTTGTCTCGGCCGTCGCCATTGACGTCATTCACCCCGGCGTGCGTTCCACGGGCTCTGCCGTGTTGTCGCTGTTCCAGAATCTCTTCGGCCTGGCCATAGGCCCCATATTGGTGGGTAGCTTGTCAGACCAATGGGGCCTGCAGCATGCCATGTCCGTGGTGCCCGCGTTCAGCGTGCTGGCGGCGGCAGCGTTCTGGATTGCCGGTAACCGGTACGAGCACGATGTCAGCCAGGTTTCCGGTATTCGCCTGGTCAGCAGCGGCGCGGCACCCAGCGTGCAACGCAGCGCCGCGGTCGCCTGATCCGACAAACCCACTCATCCCAAAGGTATCCCCATGCGTGCCATTGCACAGGTGGCTGCAGCGCCGTGGGCGCGCGGCCAGCAGTTGATTCCCGGTTTGGTCGCCAGCCTCGTGGTGGCGGCGGCGGCCAGCTTCTTGTCGGAGCACTACCGTGCGCCCGTCATGCTGTTCGCCCTGCTGTTGGGCATGGCCATGAACTTTCTGTCAGCGGACGGCAGCTGCAAGGCCGGCATTGAATTCACGGCACGCGAAATACTGCGCGTCGGCGTGGCCTTGCTGGGTATGCGCATCACGTTCTCACAGATTGTGGCGCTGGGCTGGCACCCCGTGGTGCTGGTGCTGGTGTCGGTGGTGGTGACCATTCTGCTGGCCATGGTGGTGGCACGTGCCATGGGCTTTCAAACCTTGTTTGGCTTGTTGACCGGCGGCGCCACAGCCATCTGCGGTGCATCGGCCGCCATGGCCTTGGCGGCCGCACTGCCAGCGCACCCTGGCAAGGAGCGGGCGACCCTGTTTACCGTCATTGGCGTATCGGCGCTGTCCACACTGGCGATGATTGTCTACCCCATGCTGGTGCAGGCGCTGCATCTGAATGCGGTGCAATCGGGCGTGTTTCTGGGTGGCACCATCCACGATGTGGCCCAGGTCGTGGGTGCCGGCTATGGCATGTCCCAAGAGACGGGTGACACCGCCACCGTTGTCAAACTGATGCGCGTGGCCATGCTGCTGCCAGTGATCGTCAGTGCCGCCATGGTCGCGCGCGTCAGCGGTGGCCAACAGGGGGGGCAGCGCCCACCGCTGTTGCCGTGGTTCGCGGTCGGGTTCATAGCCTTGGCAGCCATCAACAGCACCGGCTTGTTAGCCCCCGTGGTACAGACCTTTGCCAACGAGGCCTCGCGCTGGTGCCTGGTCATTGCCATCAGTGCGCTGGGCATGAAAACCCAGCTCAAGGAACTGGCATCGGTGGGCATCAAGCCCATTGTGCTGATGGTGGGCGAGACCGTGTTCCTGGCCGGTCTGGTGCTGCTGATGCTGCATTGGGGTCTGTGATGAATTCCAGGATTGGGCAAGACGCCGCCACCATCGTCATCGTGCCCGGCTTGCGCGACCACGTGGCCGAGCACTGGCAAACGCTCTTGGCAACCAAGTTGTCCAAGACGCGCCGCGTGGTGACGGTGCCGCCGCTGGAACACGACAAGCTCCAGTGCGACGCACGGGTACAAGCCCTGGCGCAGACCCTGGCCGGGGTGGACGGCCCTGTGCTGTTTGTGGCACACAGCGGTGGTGTGATCACGCTGGCACATTGGGCGGCGCGCCACCAACACCTGGTCAGCGGCGCACTGCTGGCGGCACCGGCCGACTTTGACACACCGCTGCCTGCGGGCTACCCCACGCGGAACGAATTGCGTGCCAATGGCTGGCTACCCGTACCGCAGTTTCCCTTGCCATTTCCGAGCATTGTTGCGGCCAGCACCAACGACCCGCTGGCCAGCATGGACAGTGTGCAACGCATGGCACGCAACTGGGGCAGTGCGGTGATCAACGTGGGGGCCGTGGGGCACTTGAATCCAGCCTCCGGCTTTGGCGAGTGGCCCAAGGCCGAGTCCCTTATTTCTGCCTTGGAAGCTTAGCAGCACGGGCAGCCAACTTGGCAGCGCGCCAGGCCGCCGGCGCCATGCCGAACTGCGAGATGAACCAGCGTGTGAACGAGCTGTGCACCGAGTAGCCCAACATGGCGGCCACGCGCCCCAGCGAGTAACGCGGGTTCTCGATGTAGCGCACCACCAGGTCACGACGCACGCCATTGATAAGGCCCGAGAAACTCTCGCCTGCGTCCACCAGGCGGCGCTGCAGGGTGCGCACATTCATGCCCAGTGACTGCGCAATCTGCTCAATGGTGGCGCGCTCCATCGGCAGCAGCATGTAGATAGCCTTGCGCACCTCCAGCACCACTGAGGGCTCATTGGTGCCGGGTAACGACTCGACAAAGCGCCTTGCATAGCGCGCCATCTCGGGGTCTGCCTTGGGGTTGGGCAGATCCAGATCAGCAGCGGCACAGACAATGCCATTGAATTCGCTGTCGAAATGCAATGGGCAACGGAACAGGCGCTTGTGCAATTGCAAGTCGTCGGGTTGCGCATGCGTGAAGTTCACGCTGCGCGGATTCCAATGGCTGCCCAGCAGTGCACGGCAGGACCGGTGGAGCACGCCAACAGCCAGTTCGGTCGCCTGGCGCGTCTGCATCGGCGGCTCTATGACAATCTCTTCGCGGATGATGACCATATTGCCCGTGTCCTCAATCGACATGGCCAGCGACTGGTTGAGCAGGTGGCGGTACTCGATCATGGTTTCCAGAGCATTGCGCAAGCTGCTTTGGTGCGATAGCAGCAAGCTGATCTCACCAAAATTGGACAACTGGCGCAGCTCCGCCATGCGCAGTCCAAAACTGATGCACTTCGACTCGGCGGCTGTGGCCTCCAGCAGTGAAACGCCGGCCTGTATCGGAATCAATTGGCCCGCGTCGCCCAGCATCCGGGCGCTCAAGCCATGGCGCCGCAAAATGGGCTGCGGGTTGAACCCCAGGTGTTGCGCCACCTCCAGGTAGTTGGCAAGAGCGGCGGTGCGTATCAGTGTGGCCACGGCATCGGTCGGTTAGGTATGCCTATCATGCAACAAAAAAGCCCCCACGCTTGTCGCTGCGCGTACTGCGCTGCCCCCCCAGGGAGCCTTGTTGTCTTGGGGCGGCCCGGCGGCAACCAAAAAAGAGGGGCTTGTGCCCCTCTGTAAAACCCGTCGCTCGTTAAGCTGTGTGTCAGAAGCGCATGCCTGCAACCAGGCTGAGGTTGCTGCGGTCTATCATCAGGTTGTAGTCGCCGCCCGAAAAGCGCGTGTAGGCCACATCCAGGAAGTAGTCTTTGCCCCACTCGGCGCGCAGGCTGGGGCGCAGTGTCATACGGCCTTGCGAATAGGTGCCGTCGTACGAGTAGCCGCTGACGTCCTTGGCGATATACAGCGCGGGCACCAGGGTCGCGCCCAGCACGGCGTTGGGGTAGCGGGCATTGACGTTGACGCGAAAGCCCACCGCATCCGTCGTTACAAAGCCATCGGTTGTGCAGGTCTTGCCGGCCACGCCTGCGGGAATGCCGTTGGCCTGAATCGCCTCGGAGCAGGCCGACAGCGTGCCGTTCAACTGCACATTGGGCGCCGCACCGTAGGAAAACGGCCGGCCGTAGCGCATCACCAAGGGGTCGGGCAAATCGTCCACATGGCTGATACCGATTTCGGCCACCAGCACGACCCGCTCTGCGCCCAGGGCATTGGCAAACACCTGGCTGGTGCCCAGGCTGGCCGTGGTGACGCGCATGCGGTCAAACGCATCGTAGTAACTGCCAGCCGGCAGCTTGTTCAAACCTTTGGCGACATTGAGCGCGGCGTTGACCACCAGCGGCTGCAGCGCGGCCGTCAGCAGGTCGTTGCCGTTCCAGCCCACCTGGGCATTGGGCCGCACCGCCAATTCGCCGTAGACGCGGGCGGTAGGCGTCAGCTTGGTGTCAAAGCTCAGGCCAAACAGTTGCACATCGTTGGCATAGGACACGCCGTACTTCAGGCCATTCGGGTCGGTCAGCGCATTGAACGCGTAGTTGAACACGGCGCCCGTGGGCCTTTGCGCGGCCGGCAACGGTGCCAGGTTGATGGGTGTGCTGGTCGACAGCGCAACCGATGGCGTGTAGACGCGTATGCCGGGCACCGTGCTGCTGGTGTTCATGGCATAGCCGCGCCATTCGGTTTTGATGGAGTCGGCCAGGTAGCGCAGCGTCAGCCCCCACTGGCCGTCGTCTCGGGGGTTGGCATCGGCACCCCGGTGCACGTAATAGCCGCTCTTGTACAAGGCCGGTTCGCTGAGTGAGTTGACCGTGGTCAAAGGGCTGCCCAGCGCAGCGGGAAAGGGACTGGCATTGCCAAATGCCGCTGCCAGGTTGCAACCCGTTGGAAACAACGAGGCGACGTCAAAAAAGCTGCCGCACCCGGCAAAGGCCGGCGTGCGGTTCTCATATTTCACAAAGCCATCGGCCCCCCAATTTTTTCCAGCGGCCAGGTTGGCCGACAGCATGCCGGTGGGCAGTTTGCCTTCTTCTGGCAATGCGCCCGGGCGCAATGCGGCGGCATAGTCTGGCGTGTTGACCCCGGCGCTGATGCCGCCGCCAATCAACACCGCCTTGCCCCAGTCCAGCGTCTGGCGACCCAAGCGTACTTTGACTTCGGTGTCGTCGGCGGGTTTGTAGCTGCCATACAGGTACACGTCGCGCAGCAAAATATTGCTGAACTTGGCCTCGGGCGCAAAGCCGTTGTCGCTCAGCGCAGCACCGCTTTGGTAACCGTTGGCGAAGTTGCCATAGGGACGGCTGCCATTGGTCAATTCGGTGTCGGTCCAACCATAGGCCCGCGCGAACAGACCAGCGCTTTTACCGTGAATGTCCAGATCGACCAGGGCCTTGAGCACGGTGGATACTGGCTTGCCCTTTTCAAAGTTTGCGTCGGCCGAGCCCGTTGTACCGACCAGGTTGCCAGCCGGCAAGCCAACGGCTTGCGAGGTCACGTAGGTGTACGAGTTGGGACTGGGGTCGTCCATGCGCAACATGGTGCCAAAGGTGGCAGTGCCGGTGAGCTTGGCGTCCAGGTCGCCGAGCTTGAAGTCCAGCGCACTGGCTGGCACGGCCGCGCAGGCCAGAGCCGCAGCCAAGCCTATGTGGGTGGGTTTGAAGTGTTTCATGGGAGTCTCCTGTTTTTTTCGTGGGTGGTCGTCAAATGGTTGGACCGGATTCTTGACGGATCACCTTGGCGATACTTATCAATAGGCGACAAGCAATTAGCTTTTCACGACAACCTAGGGACAACCCTGGGAGCCGGATGGGTCGTAAATGCCCCCGTTGAATCACTGGTGTTGTCACGAAAAGCGTAGTGAATGTCGCCAATAGACAAGCGCTTGGCGGCGAACTTCACAACAATCGCCCGTTGTTCACAATGCCCCCGCGTCGCACTGCGTAGCGACCCGATAGGCCCGATGTATGAGCGAGGTGCCACCATGCGCAACAACCAACCAGTCAGCCAGAATGGGTACCCCATTGCCGATCAGGAAATGCTGGTCTCGACCACCAACCTGAAGGGCGTCATCACCCACTGCAACCCCGCCTTTGCGCGGGTCAGCGGCTACAGCGAGTCGGAACTGCTGGGACAGCCCCACAACGTCGTACGCCACCCCGACGTGCCGCCCGAAGTATTCAAGGACATGTGGACCACCATCGGACACGGCCTGCCGTGGACCGCCGTGGTCAAGAATCGCCGCAAGAACGGCGACCACTATTGGGTTGTGGCCAATGTCACACCCATTGTCGAAGACGGCAAGCCGACGGCCTACATGTCTGTGCGCACCAAAGCCAGTGAGCAACAGATCCGGCAGGCACAGCAGCTGTTTGCCGCGCTCGCCGCCCAGCGCAACCGTGGTCGCGTGGCGATACGGTTGCAAGGTGGTCGGGTGTTACCCGTGGGTTGGCGAGCGCCCTTGGTGCGCTTCTGGAACGCCGGTGCCACAGCACGCCTGAGTTTGGGGCTGGGTCTGATGGTGCTGATTGCCATGACCCCGCATCTGTGGGGCGCACAATGGGCCGGCCAGGCCTGGGCCCAACTGGGCTTTTTGCTGGCGGGAGCATTTGTCGTTTTGCGCTGGTTTGACAAGCGCATCAACCGCCTGTTGCGCGACGCCGAGCGGTTTGCCACCGAACTGGCGGCTTGCAACCTGACCACCAGCATCGCCAACGACCCCTATACGCCGTTGGGCGCGCTGCCAACGCGGTTGCGGCAGATACAGATCAATCTACGCGCCGTGGTTGGCGATGTGCGCGACCAGGTCGAAGCCTTTTCAATGGCGGCCGATGAAATTAGCCGTGGCAGCCAGGACCTGTCGGCACGCACCGAAGCGCAGGCGTCAAACCTGCAGCAGACTTCCGCCACCTTGGACCAGCTGGCGGGAACGGTGGGGCATTCAACCGAAACGGCGAAGCAAGTGTCCTTGAGCAGCGAGCGCAGCACGCGCGTTGCCAGACGCGGTGGGCAATCGATTGAAGAGGTGGCACACACGATGCAAGCCATCACGCTGTCGAGCCGGAAGATGGGCGAGATCATAGGCACTATAGAAGGCATTGCCTTCCAGACCAATATCCTGGCACTGAACGCTGCCGTAGAGGCTGCGCGTGCCGGCGAGCAGGGTCGCGGCTTTGCCGTAGTGGCGTCTGAGGTGCGCGCCCTGGCGCAGCGCTCCGCCGTTTCCGCCAAGGAAATTCGCGACCTGATTGGCGTGTCGACCGCGCGCATCGAACAGGGCGCGCAACAGATGGATGCCGCCGCACAGACTGCACGCAAGGTAGTGGCCGAGGTCGATGGCATGAGCAGCCTGGTGCGCGCCATCTGCGACGCCAGCCAAGACCAGTTCCACGGCATTGCGCAGATCAACGATGCCGTGGCCCAGATCGACAGCATGACCCAGCAAAACGCCGCGCTGGTCGAACAGTCCGCTGCGGCAGCCGCTTCGCTGAAAGATGGAACCCAGAAAGTGCGCCAGACCATTGGGCTTTTTGCACTGGCGCCTGCGCATACCGAGCGGCCCCCAGCCAGAGCCATCCCGCTGCACCTGCCCATGGCCAGGGGCCTATGAAACCCATCAAGACGGACACCGGGCAACTGGCCTTCAAACAGCGCTCGCCGCTGCTGTCAACACGGCAACGTGCCGTCTTTTTGATGTTCGATGGCAGCAAGACCATTGCCGACGTGTTGGCAGCCACTACGCAATTGGGTGTGACGGCCAACGACGTGGAATATTTACTGGCGCAGGGTTTTTTGGCAATCGCCGCTTCCGTGGTGCCTACGGTCCCCGTGCCGTTGGAGCCAGGAGACGACGAAGATCCAGCGGATTTTCCGCGCTGGACCCTGTTTTGATCTCGGTACACTGCCGTGCATGTGTCCGCCCCCTCTCTCGCCTACCGATCGGCACAACGCAACGGCCTTCTACTGGAGTGGAGAGGCCCTGCGTAGCCGCAGCATCAGTTCGGTCGTGCTGTCGCACGTATTGGAAATACCGGAGCCCCCAGCCAGGCTGCAAGCAGACTGGAACAGGGACATCACTGAGCAACTGCAACTGGAGCCGGGTGATGTGGAAAGCCTGCCTCTGCCGCGTGCCCGCACACGCTGGCCCGGCTATGCACGGTGCGTGCAGACGGTAGACCGCTGGGTAGCGTCGCTGGGGTTATCGGACATTCTCTCCAACAGCGAGGTCGCGCTAATGGCCTGTCGGGGAGCGCGCTACCACCACGATGGTGACCAATACGGCGGCGCGGCATTTTGCAACCTGTTCTTGAGCGAGGACAAGGGGCTGGATGTCCACTTTCCGTCTACCCTCTGCGCAGTATGCGCACGGCCATCGCATACCACTGTGCCGGGGCACGGCAATCGTATTTGACACGGGTCAAACACATGCCGTCGTACGCCGTGGCAGCAGCAGATTTGATCCGTCCGATTTCGCAGGGGACGCGGACTGGGACCACGTATTTCTGACCTGGGAGCTGCCCATCGAGCATGCCGAGCTTGCACGGCTGCTACAAATCCGCTTGGACACAGACCAAGCAACTGCTGCGCACATGGTCGATGCCCACATTCACCGCAACGGCACGCCGGGCGCTGTCTGCCCGAATACAGGTCAGTGGCTTCGCTGCTGACACCATAGCGCCCAAGTCTTACCGGAAAATATTCCAATATCTGGAATATTCAATTACGAATATTTGGCATTCTTGATTCAACTGGAACAATTTACAGTCACGGTCATTCGCGGCACCCCAGAGGGCGCGAACACAGCAAGCTCTACAACCAAGGACACCAACCATGACTTCCACCAACACCCTGCTTTCAACGATCAAGCGTCTCATGCTGGCCGCCGCAGCCGCCATTGCTTTGGTCACACCCATGGCCAGCTTTGCGGATACCGTCGCCAACAGCGTCATTGGCGCACGTGGTTACGACCTGACAAGCTTCTTCACCAGCGAAAAACCAGCCCACGGAACCGGCCACCACGTGGCCACTTACGACGGTGTGGACTATTTGTTTACCAGTGACGAAAACAAGAAAACCTTTGAAGCCAACCCCGAGAAATACCTGCCGGCCTTCGGCGGTTTCTGCGCCTTTGGCGCATCCATTGGCAAAAAGTTTGTTGCCGATCCAGACGTCTATGACATCGTGGACAACAAGCTGTATTTCAACCTGGACACCAAGATTCGCGCCATCTGGGCCAAAGACATCGGCGGCAACATCAAGAAGGCCGAATCCAACTGGAAGACCATTGCTGCCAAGAAGCCGTCGGACCTCTGATTTGCCGGCTAAGATGGACCACTGTTCATCGACACGCAAGCCGCACACATGGCCTGGGACTATCCAAACGCATTCACCCAGCTTGCACTACCGCAAGCCGACGACATTGACGGACTCGACCACACCAACAACGCCGTCTACGTGCAGTGGTGCGAGAAAATCGGCTGGGCGCACTCCGAAGCGCTGGGCCTGAACCTGGCAGACTACCGGCGCCTGGACCGCGCCATGGCCATTCGCCGCGGCGAATACGATTACCTGCTGCCCAGCACCCTGCACGAAGAGCTGACCATGGCCACCTGGCTCTTCAACACCGGCAGCAAGCTCACGATGGAGCGCCGGTTTCAATTGATACGCAACCGCGACCAGGCCACCATTCTGCGCGGCCGCTGGGACCTGGTCTGCATCGAGGTCAGCACCGGGCAGGCCAGGCGCATGCCGCCTGAGTTCTGCCAGGCCTATTTGCCGGCCTGCGTCATCCCCACCGTCAGTCCCTAACCTCTGCCCGCCCGCACACCGGGCGTGCCTGCATTTCGTCGCGGGCCTATGCCCCCCGTCAACCCCTTGCACCAGTTGGTCGGACGCCGCTACCAATAGGCACATGCCATCCCCACAATCCGGCTCCTGTGAAAACAACACCTACCAAAGGAGCAACAATGGGATTCAAATTTCGCAACACACAGGGCCAGCTACGCGATGGCTGGAAATGCACCGCCTTCCTGGTGGCATCCATGGCCTGTTTCGTGGTGGTCGGGGTCGTCGGCCACGCCCTGCCCCCTGCCATCAAAGCTTTTGCCCCCGGCGCCATACTGATCACCCTGCTCGGCATGCTGCTGACGTATGCAGCAGTGCGAATGGAAGGCACCAGCCTGGCCAGCGTCGGTCTGGCGCTGAACCGTCAATTTCTGCTGCAGTTTGGACTTGGAACACTGGGCGGAGGCTTGATGATCGCCGTCAGCGCCTGGCTGGTCTGCAGCTTCGCGGGGGTCAACCTGGCGCCGGCCGCTCCTCCTGCGTGGCCACTGGAACTGAAAATGCTGGCCGTCTTTCTGGGCGGCGCCATCTTTGAAGAGTTGCAATTTCGCGGCTATGCATTCCAGCGCGCAGTGCGAGGCATGGGTATGTGGCCGGCCCTATGCCTTTTCGGCGTATTGTTCTGCCTGGGCCACCTGCCCGGCAACCTGGACGTTGCGACACCCCTGCTGGTCGTGGCCATGGCCAACCTGCTGCTGGACTGCGTGACGCAAAGCCTGATTCTCTACCGTTCAGGCTCTCTGGCACTGCCGATTGGTTTGCACTTTGGCTGGAACTATGTGCAAGATGCCCTGGGCTTTGGCGTCAGCGGTATCTCGCACACCTCCGGCTGGTTCAAGGCAGACCTGGGCACCCAGGCGGGTTGGCTGACTGGCGGCGAATTTGGGCTGGAGGCCTCGGTCTTTGCCTTGGGTGTGCAAGGCGTGTTGCTGGTCTGGCTGCTGTGGACTGCTCCGCGCACCACGCCACGCAGCTTGCGTAGCGAGGCCCAGTTGGTAGCGGCATGATTCTGTGATCTGGCGCGTCAAGCGTCAGTCGCAGCTGTAGCGAAACTTGTCATTCAAAGCCAGCGGCAAGACCAGTGTACGCAGGTTCGCGGCACGGGCTGCCGCGCACATGGTCGCCCTATCCGTCGCACTGTTGACCCATTTGGACTTGTACTCGGCGTTGAAGACGGGCTTGCCGACGCTGGTAAACGCAGCGTAGCCGGCGCACTCGTTGTACTGGTGGCATTGTTCGTTGACCGCAAAGTCAAAGCTGGGCTGCAAGGCGGCCAGTTGATCCACATCGTTCTTCAACCCCAGCTTGAGGCCACGGGCATGGGCTTGTGCCGCCAGGTAGCGGTTGTAGTCCAGCTGCGTGCTGGCCGTCAGCGGAAAACCCGATGTGTTGCTGTAGCCATCCACATTGTCAGGCTCCACACCATCGCAACCCCGCGCCTTGGCCAGGTCCAGGCGCGCCGCCATGATGCTTCGCACATTGGCCGAGCGCGTGTCCAGCCATTTTTCGCCAGCCCAGCCATCCAGCGCCTTGCCAAGATCCGCAGCCTGGAACTTGGCGTAGTCGGGTCGCCAGTTCTCACCGCTGCCCGCCGAGAAATAGCAGACCACATGCCGGCCTTGGCCATGCAGAGTGGCGATGACACTGTCGGGTGTGTCGAACAGGTCAACGTCATAGACGTCGACCTTGTAGCTGGTGTTGATGGTGCCGGTGAGCTGCCATTGCCAGGTGTCGGCCACCGTTGGATTCCACGGCGTAGCGGCCGCCAGCACCGCTGGCACCTGGGCGCGCTGCATGGCCACCACGCTGTCAGCCGTGTCGTGCAGTGCCTGGGCGCGCACCAGGCGAGCGGACGGTTCATCCGCACTGCTGCTGGTGGGGCTTGCGGTATCCGTGCCGCCACCGCCACACGCGGCCAGAAGTGCAGTCGTCAACAGGCACAGGACAGCGACGCAACGGACAGGATTGCTTGCAGGTGTGGTCATCAGTGGGGTCTTCCATGAAGTTGAATTTCCGCCAACGGGAAATCTGCGTCGCATGGTAGGGGCGTCACAGCGCGCTCTTGCATCGCGCTGTAACGAGTTGTAGTCTAGGGAAACCAACTTCGGTAGAGCGCCACGCACCGCCAGCACGCCGCGCCGTGGTACTGTCGGCGTGTACAAAAAGATACGAATGAGAATGCACATGCTGCCTGAAAACCAGTGCACCTTCGAACTGCTGGTGCAGCAGGTCCGCAGCTGCACCCTGTGCGCAGCCCAACTGCCGCTGGAACCGCGCCCCATTCTTCAATTGGATCCCCGTGCCCGCATCCTGATTGCGGGCCAGGCCCCGGGCCGCAAAGCGCATGACCACAACAAGCCGTTCTCCGACCCCAGTGGTGACCGGTTGCGCGCGTGGCTGGGCATTAGCAAAGAGGTCTTCTACGATGCCAGCCGCGTTGCCATTTTGCCCATGGGCTTTTGCTTTCCCGGCACTGGCAGCGGTGGCGATCTGCCTCCACGCCCTGAATGCGCCAGCGCTTGGCGCGCCAAGTTGCTGGCCCAGTTGCCGCAGGTGCAACTGACATTGCTCATAGGCCGCTTCGCCCAGGACTGGCATCTGCCCGCCACCAAAGGGCAGAGCGTGACCGAGATCGTTGCGGCGTGGCGCCAGCATTTGCCAGGTGTTCTACCGATGCCCCACCCCAGCCCGCGCAACCAGCGCTGGCTGAAGGCCAATCCATGGTTTGAGACAGAAGCCGTTCCCGCGCTGCAACAGCGCGTCGCCGACTTGCTCGAACCAAGGCCAAGCGAAACAGCGCGGTCAGCCGATCGGTAAACTCCATGCATGGCAAAGCTTCCCCCTGTCCAGACCTGGCCCGCGCGGTACAAGACGGGTCACATTGAAGTCCACGAGGACGCAGCGCACGCAATCTGGATAGCCTCCACCGAGATTCGCGGGGTATTGCCGCGTCTGCGCACGGACGCCCAGTTGCTGAAGGTCTACCCCGGCAGTTTCAAGAAGCTGGACAACAGCCCGCGTATCTTCTTGAGCGAGGCAGCGCTCATTGCCGAACTGCAATACAACCGCAGCCAGGACGCGTTGATGTTTCTGCAATGGTTGCAGAAGACTGTCTTCTACCCCGCATCCCGCAAGCGGGGGGACGCCCATGTGTTGGCGCCCATGCCAGAGGACAAACGCTCGGGCTACGAAGACACGCAACCGGGCGTGGAAGAGGATCTGCACATACCGCTGCGCAAGTTGGCGCCACCGGCTCAGCCCGAACCCGCAGAGCCACAACCCCTTTCACCGTCCGTCAGCAACGACACGCCGTCAACCGTGCTGGAGCCTGTGTTGCGTCTGTGGCGCGGAGAGGTCGGTCTTGTGCGAACGATTTTTTATGGAGGGTTCGTCAGCCTGGTATTTGCCGGGCTGGTGGGGCTGGCCATTCGCGCCATTGCAAACCCCAGCCATTACACCGGGACCTACGCCTTGCGCCAGTGGATGGTGTTGATCTTGATCCTGGGTTTGATACCGCCTGTGGTGTTCTGGTGCGTCAGCGTGGGGCGCTGCTGCATGCGCCGCCACCACGAAGGGCACAGCTTTCTAAGCTCGCTCGTCGCGTTCGTCATGTGCCTATCTGTCACCCTGAATATGATCTCCGGGACCTTGGGCATTGCCCAGGAGTGGATCGAGGGATGGTGGACAACCCTTGCCGGTGAGAACGTGCCGGCCGAAGTGCTTCACGACCCTATTCTGGGCCGCATCGTCGTGAAGGGGACATTTGGCTTCGGCAGCTATGCCGTGCTCGCCGCCGCACTGGAGAAAAAACCAAGGTTGACGCTGGTCGAGATTGAAAGCCCAGGCGGCCTGGTGGTGGAAGGCATGGCGATGGCGGAACTGATTCAAAAGCATCAGTTGGACACCGTTTCCCTGGAAGGCTGCGCCAGCGCATGCACTTTCTTGCTCGCCGCGGGTCAAGAGCGTTACCTAGGCCCCAAGGTGCGGGTGGGTTTTCACCGTTCGGGTGTTTTTGGCGCACCGGTCAGTTCGTATTTGACGCAGACCGATATTGAAATTGCCAACTACTACCGGTCACGCAACACCGCAGAAAACTTTGTCGCGCATGCATTGAACACGCCGTTCAACAAGATTTGGATTCCCAGCCATGCGGAAATGTATGCGGCAGGTTATGCGAACAAGGCCTGGAGTGAGAGGAAGGCTGGGTATTGATGGTGGGGCCGGCTGTAGGGCTGTGCCACCGACAAACCTGAAGGTTTCCCGCTGTCGTTGAGGATCATCGTGCTTGAATGTGGCGCGATTCCGGACCTCACAGCTGTACATGTAATTGCCTTTTTGATGATGTAAACCTAATATTGCCTCCTTTTTCGCGGGCCCCCTCCAGCCCGTGTTATGCCAAGCCATCGATTCGAGGAATAGACATGGTATCCGAGACGAAATACGATCGCCTAGGTACGGCGCTATTGGCCGAGAAGGCTCCTTACCTCTTTACTCTATTCATCGGAGCTGTTGGCTGGCTCATCTCATATACGGTAGCCAGGTACGAAGAGATCCCTGTCATCGCTTACTCGATTTCCCAAAACCCGAGCAGCATCGGCAAGCAAAGCACACGCGATTTTGAGGTAAGTTTTTCAAACATTTCACACACAAAGGCGGTGGCTTGTGTCGCCCTCCACTTGCTATCTGATAAGCCACAACCTGATGCAGAAAGCACCATTCAGGCGGATGGAGGAACGATGACTGGCACGTCCCTGATGAAGCGTGTCAATGATCCAAGTCCCGGCGAGCTCACCATTTCTGTCATGTCAATGTCGCCAGGTGCCTCCTTTAGAACGCAAATTTCAGTTGCGCCGCCAGCAGGACTGCGTGTTGTCGAGGGGCCGTGCAAAATCGACCCCATGCCTTCAGAGGCAGTTGTCCGCCCCCTGTTAAAGGAGGAGTCCTTTGAAACATGGATATTGGTACATTCGATGGCTCTACTCTGGTCCGGCATTGTTGGCTGGGCACTCGCTCTATGTGCCTTGTACTGCATCACTTTGAGGGGAGAACGCAACTCTATGGCACGGGCCAGCGCGCCACCTGTGTCGCCGCCATCGCATGACACGTCAGGCGACTCCCCTGAAAATTCCAAAGACCAAGGGGGTTGAACGTGAATCTCAAATATCTTGCAATTGCATTGACGACTCTCGGACTTTTGCAACCGGTGTATTGTCAGTCATCACCCCCACTTGACAAGGCAGGCTCAACAGCTTTCCAGGTCGTCAAAACTGCCCGGCTAATGTTGTTGAAGTCCGGAACGACGGCCACGAACAGGCTGATATCGGGACATCTCTATCGCATTGCTCTTGTCGGTGAGCAAAGGCTGGTTGCAGAAGTGAACGACAAAGGTGAACTGGATCAAGCCTACACGTGCACTGCGGGCGACAGGCTTCTGGCTGAGCCCTCTGGATCGTTTTATACGGGGAGCCAGCAGAGCAAGCCATGCAAGGATGCGGTCGAATTTCAGTATCTGCCGGCGCAACTGGCTTTTTTTAAGCCTAATGTGGATATCGACCGAACATCTATGGGTACCTACCTGTCAGCTTACTCCGATATGGCTTCAATCTACGCCCAGGCAGCTGGTAGAACCACTGGTCGCGAAAAGGCCGACTATGTCTTGAAGTCTAAAGTATCCGAGCACGCCGTAATTAGCGCAACTGCGAAGGCCCTCGGCGACTCAAAGCTCGACCAGCTTGTCATTCGCGATCCTTCTCAGGACTACCGCTTAGTGTTCAACGCAAATGGCGTCGCAAAGCTCAAATCGCTGCAGCGGAACAACAATCTTCCTGAAACCGGGAAGTTGGATTTCGCGACGCAGGGACTGATTGGAAAGGCAATTGAGATGGGCCAGCAGAAGGGAACGGTCGGAATCGTAAGTCTGCCTACCGAATGGATGTCAGATCAAGCCATCCTGTCTTCGACCAAAAAGAGCGCTAGCCTTCAAGCAATTACAACCAAAGCGTCGTTGGGAGCTCAGGATCGGGAAAAGCTAAATTGAGGCCGTGAACAAGGACAAATCGATTGCGGATCTGGACTAGAAAGTCTTCATAGGCGACGAGGCATGTTCGTTTCTGCACCATCCCGACAAGCCACGCGTCATTGATGGGCCGGTACGCTTACCCCTATTGCTCGCAAGTCAGTCGCGCCTCTCCGCACTTTGGGCATGCTTGCCCATCTGTGAAGTCAATGACGATCGAATCAACGGCCTTGCATTCTGGGCATGACAACCCTGGGACGCTCTTGGTCACACGCCATTCGGAACTGAATTCGACAAAGGTATCGAAGCACTTGAGTGATCGAACAGTCTTCTGCAATCGCTTCTTCTTCCCTTTGCTGTGCGAGGTGAAAATGAATGTGCAGAGCTCCAGCACCTCTCCTTCGGCTGCGCCCCACGGACTTGCTGTTGGCAAGGCATACTGCTGCAGACATTTAACGCATATTGCAGGCAAAACGCCCTTGAATGGTGGTTCAAGGCCCTCAACCGAGTGCGCGTGATCGCTGTTAAAGCTGAAGCGGCAGTTTTGACACCTGCAGTGTTGACCCCAAAGTGAACCCATAGGCGATACAAATGTTCGTTGCCGCGACGGCACATTATCATTCACGCCAATTCGAGTCGTAAATACCCTTTGCCGCAACGCACCCCCCGCATTTCATTGACCGTCGACGGCAACATTGCGCGATGCATGACCAAAAGTCGAATTTGTTGACGCAAGCATTTAAACTATTCAGGATGAGCGCCGAGCTCCGAATTGCAGCAACCTCACATCCACAACCGATACGCCCAGAAGCTCTCCTGTTGCTGTATGCCTTTGGCCAGGGCTTCCGGTGAAAAACCGGTAATACGTCGCGTGGTACGGATCATGTGGGACTGGTCGGCATAGCCCGTGTCCACAGCGATCTGCGCCCAATCGAGCTTGGACGACGACTGCGTGGCCAAGGCGGCGGTGGTAAAAAAAGACTCTTCCGAGCGCCCCATCACACGTAGTTCACGCAGCGGCAAACCCGACCACTGCTTGATGCGCCGCTCCAGTTGGCGCAGGCTACGCCCGGGCGCTGACACAGCAGCCCGCATCGCCAGGTGCGCGACCCAGTCTGAGTAACGCTGTCTTCCCAATGGCTGACTGGGCCTGCACTGCTGCCAGCGAGGCTCTAGAAATTCTTCCAGCACATGCATGCGCTGCGCATCGTCTGGTGCATCCTGCACCTGTTGGCACATATCCAGCCAGTCGGGCGACAAGACGGCGCTGGCGTCAACAAAATTATCGATGAGCTCGCTCACCGGCAGGCCCGTCAAGGCATGCAATGCGTCCGGCATGAACATCACCATCATGCCGTGCACCGGCCCGGGGCACCACGACACGGTCGGTCGCGTTTGGGGTCCGCCAAGCACCCACGGGCCCGGCATAGGCGTGTGTTCGCCAAACGCGCCATCAGCCGCGTCAGAAGGTGGCATTGCCAGGCTCACACTGCTGCCGCTGAACCACCAGCTCAGGCTGCACAGCGGAGTGCCGGGAAAGTAGTTGAGCCGCTGTGCGTCGGTGAGAGAAGCGCCCAGCGTATTGCGCACCATGCTTGCGCGTATACAGGCAGACAGCGATGCGCGCGGTTGCCACAGTGTGCCGCTGGGCCACAGTGCGGCATCAAACGCTATTGTGGTGGTACTGGGGCTTGCCATAGCCCCTAGTGTACGTGGCGCCCGCCCCATGCCGACGGCGCTGCCATGTCGCAATCGTTCAATACAGTGGCCACAGCGGCCCCGCACAATGCCAGGCATGGAAACAACACTCGTCCCCACATCCCCATCCGGCTCCTCCCGCAGTCAACGCCCGCCCGGACCCACATCACGCTGGTGGGGCCTGCCACTGCTCGCCGAAATGAAGCGAAACTATTTGGGGTTTGCCACCCAGTTACAGCGCACCCATGGCGACATCGTCTACATGCGCCTGGGCACAGAACACGCGTGGGACTTGATGTCGCCCGATCTGGTGCGGGATGCCATGGTCACCCATGCCGACGCGCTGATTCGCTGGGAGCGTGGCATCGAAGTGTTTGAACAAGTCTTTGGCCAAAGTGTGCTGGTTACCGAAGGAGCCACTTGGCAGCGCCAGCGCCGCATGCTGATGGCCGCCTTCACACCCAAGCAGGTAGCGGGCTATGCTGAGCTAATGACAGCTGCCGCACACGAGGCTTTCGACACGCTGGTGCCTGACAACCAAGCCCACGCACTGGTGACGATGGAAGCCTTGTGGAGCCGGGTGACCATGGATGTGATTCTGCGCACGCTGTTCAGCCATTCGGCCCAGCAGGAATCCATGGCCGCTGTACAGGCCACGCAAACGCTGTCGGCATGCGCCTTTAACGAAATGTTTCGCCTGTTCACGCTGCCCGACTGGCTGCCGCTGCCTGGCAAAGCCGCCAAACGACGGGCCTTGCGCAGCCTGCGACAACTGATTGATGGTCACATCCAGAGTCGGCACGCCGCCATTGCGGCACAGCCAGAGCAGGCAGCCCAGCACGATCTGCTGGGCCGCCTGCTGGCCCTGCGCGACGACGCTACGGGCACAGCGCTGTCCCATCAAGAAGTGTTTGACCAGTGCATGGTGAGTTTTCAGGCCGGGCATGAAACATCGGCCACGGCCCTGCTCTGGTGGAGTCGTCTGATGGCAGAAAACCCCGCAATGGCACAACGCGCGCGCGACGAAGTGTGTGCTGTGGTGGGCACCGGCACGCCTGGCCCTCAGCACATGGCGCATTTACCCTGGCTGACGGCTACGTTGAAAGAGGCCATGCGCCTGTACCCACCGGTGGCCGCCATCATGTCTCGGCGCACAACCGCACCCATCGTGCTGGATGGTTGGCACGTTCCCAAGGGCGCCATGCTGCGCATCACGCCCTGGGTGCTGCACCATGACGAACGCTGGTTCGCGCAGGCCCAAGACTTTAGGCCGGAGCGTTTCCTGGACGGCGCAGCACCCATACCCAAGGGCGCCTGGATGCCGTTTGGTGCAGGTCCACGCGTGTGCCTGGGTCAGCACTTCGCCATGGTGGAGATGACACTGCTGTCGGCCATGCTGCTGCAACGCTTTGCGCTGGAACTGCCCGAGGGCGCTGCACCCTGCGTGCCGGAACTGCATGTAACCCTGCGTCCCAAGCAAGCCGTAACGTTGCGGTTGACCCGGCTCGCCAAGCCTTGAGTCAGTCTGGCGCAATGTCCATCGCCAGCAAGGCCGAACTCAGGCACTTGCCGTGCGCATCGAGCGCCAGTGAGCGGGTAACGCCGCCGCCCAATGCCTGCTGCATGACAAAATTCATGGCGCCAAGGCTGGGCAACAGGTAACGAACCACCTCGCCCTGCACCACACCGGCAAAGTGCGCCCGTACCCGTTCGGCGGTCACATACTTTTCCAGCAGCGCGTAATGGGTCGGGTCGAAGGCAATCAGCGAGATATTGGAAATGTCGCCTTTGTCGCCGGTACGCGAATGGGCAATGTCTCGTAGCTTCATGTCACACCTCCAGGTAGTGGATAGCCGGCGTGGCTGACGACCAGGGAACCAGTGCCGACAGCATGGCAACCACTTCACGTGCTGACTTGGCTGCGCCACCGCCAGCGGCCGGGCCGTTGGTGTACAGGCTTTCGACTTCGTTGCCAATGCGCACGGCTTCTTTCAATGTGTTGGTTCGCCCCACCACGCGCAGCCGCACCTCATAGGGGTCTGCATGGGCAGCGCTCAGCGTCGGCCCGTGGATAGAGTCAATGCCGATCAGATCACAGCGCAGTTCATTGGCATCTACCCCGGTCAGCTTCAATCGCTCGCGAACAATGTCCAGTGCCTGGCGCCCGCGCGCTACGGCGTTCGGCCCCGCGTAAGACATCTGCCCTTCGCCAATAAAACAATCCAGATACCCAACGGATGCCTTCAGCATGTTGGTCTTGGGCTTTCCAGTCGCGCCATCTATCCGTACACAATTGGGGCCTATTTCGGTAACCGTGACGGACGAGAAATCTGCCACCACGTCCGGCGTCAAATACTCCGAAGGGTTGTGAATCTCATAGAGTAGCTGCTCCTTGCAAGTTGCAGCAGTGACCTGCCCACCGGACCCCTCGACTTTGGTGATGACGGCAGTGCCATCGGCATTGACCTGCGCAATTGGAAATCCCAACCTGGCCAGGCCAGCAACATCCTTGACACCAGGGTCCGCGAAATAGCCCCCGGTAATTTGCCCCGCGCACTCCAGCAAGTGCCCAACCGCAGTGCCCTTGCCCAGCAGGGCCCAGTCGTCCATGGCCCAACCGAAGGCGTGAATTTGTGGCGCGAGAAACAACGAAGGGTCTGCCACGCGGCCCGTGATGATGATGTGGGCACCGGCTTGCAGCGCATCCACAATGGGCTGGGCTCCCAGATAGGCATTGGCCGATATCAGCTTGTCGCCCAGCGAGGCAACAGGCTTCCCGGTCTCGGTGAGGGGGATGTTGTCAGCCTTCAGGGTCTCCAGCACATCATCGCCTGTGATGGCGGCAATTTTGAGGTTCTGCAAACCCAAGGCCCGCGCCACTTCGGCTATCTTCTCGGCTCCCGCAACCGGGTTGGCCGCCCCCATATTGGTAATGACGCGGATGCCTTTTGCGTGGCAGATGCCCAGAACCGCTTGCATGCGATCCACCAGCAGGGGGTCGTAGCCTTGCGTAGGGTCTTTCAACTTGGCTTGTTGGGCTAAGGCAATGGTCCGCTCAGCCAGGCATTCAAACACCAGGTATTGAATGTCTCCTTTTTCAGCCAGCTCTACGGCGGGTTCTATGCGGTCACCCGAGTAGCCGGCGCCAGATCCAATGCGAATGCTTGTCATGTGGGACTCCAAAGAAAGAATTCACTTCTTAGAAGGGAAAGACGCCAATGGCTGCGGCCGTGATGGTCATGACGACCGAGGCAGCAAACAGCAAGGGGATGGAGAACTTCTGGTGCTCGCCCAAACCGATGCCTGTCAGGCCGACCACCAGAAAGGTGGCCGGTGTCAGCGGGCTCACCGGGAAACCGGTGGTCATCTGGCCCAGCACGGCTGCCTGTGCAATCTGGATGGGATGGCCACCCAATGTCTTATAGACCTCGGCAACAACGGGCATGACGCCAAAGTAGAACGAGTCCGGGTCGAACAGCAAGCTTAAAGGCATGGCCACAAGCCCCAGCGCAAAAGGCATGTGCTGCGCCATGTCCGCCGGAACCAAGGCGACGCCCGCTTGCGCCATGGCGTTCAGCATCTTGGTGCCCGACATGATGCCGGTGAAGACGCCCGCCGCCAGCAGAATGCTGGCCATCATCAACGCGGACTTGGCATGCGCATCGACACGCGCTTTCTGCATGGCGACGTCTGGGTAGTTGATGGCCAACGCCAGCACCAGGCCCACCATGAACATGACAACGGGATCGACCAGACCAACAATCATGACGCCCATGACCAACAGCGTCAGCACCAGATTGACCCAGAACAGATGCGGCCGGCGGGTCTTCAACTCTTGTTCGGACAAGGTGCGCTGCGGTACCAGTTGGACACCCGGCGTATGTGCCTCTTTGCCGGTCAGGCCCAGGCGCTTCTCTTCGCGTTTGCCAAGCAGCCACGCCGTGGTGAAGACAAAGATGAGGCCCACGCCTTGAACGACGATGAGTGGGCTGAAAATATCGGTTGCCGATACCTTCAGTGCCGCCGCAGAGCGAATCATCGGTCCAGTCCACGGCAGAAAATTGACCCCCGCTGCCAAGGACACAACGCATGCCAGTATGCGTTTGTCCATGCCCAGGCGCTCATAGAGCGGCAACATGGCAGGAATGGCAATCAGAAAGCACACTGCGCCCGACCCATCCAGGTGAATCAACAAGGCCAGAAGTGCCGAGCCGACTGTGATGCGCGATGGCCGCGTACCAACGACGCGCAGTATGCGATCGATGATGGGGTCCATCATGCCGGCATCGGTCACCACGCCGAAGAACAATATCGCGAAGACGAACATGCCAGCCACCGGTGATATGGCCTTGATGCCATCCACGATGAATTTGCTGGTACCCAGGCCAAACCCGCCGATCAGGGCAGCAATGATGGGCACAGCGATAAGCGCTACCAGCGGTGACATTTTGTTGGTCATGATCAGCGCCAACAAAATGACGATCGTAGCCAGGCCGAGCAAGGCAAGCATGAAGTCTCCTGTCGCCCTTCAGGGCAGTTATGGGTTGGACGCTGTCTTCACAGCCTCTGGGTCCAATGGTAGGCATGCCAATAAATAAGTAAATTGAATTATTTGTATTTCAGTAATAATGCTTGTTTATGATTTCCGGCATACGTCCGATTCGTGCTTTTCTCGCGGTTGCGCGGCTCGGCAGCTTTACACGCGCCGCGGCTGAGTTGCATGTATCCCAGCCCGCGCTGACGGTGCAGATTCACCAGTTGGAAGAGTCGCTGTCCGTACAACTGTTCGACCGCAACAAGCGGCACGTCGCACTGTCGTCAAGCGGCCGTGAGTTGCTCAAACCCTTGGAAAAAATCCTCGCCGACATCGAAGCATTGATGGCCGCCAGCCACGACCTCACCGGCTTGCGCAGTGGCTCGGTTGCCGTGGCAAGCCTGCCATCGGTTGCATCCAGCCTGCTGCCCGCCGTCATTCGCCAATTCACGGCGGCGCACCCGAAAATATCTCTACAGATCAACGAAGCCATTGCCGATCAGGTGGTACGGCTGGTCAAGACCGAAGCCGTGGACTTTGGCATAGGCACCAAAGTAGGGTCCGACAAAGAGATTGACTGCGTTGAATTTCTGACCGACGAGCTGTGCGCCTTTTACCCAGACGGTCACCCACTGGCCAAGCGCAAACGCCTACAGTTGCACGATGTTGCGGCCTACCCACTCATCTTGACAACCAAGGGCAGCAGCGTGCGCACACTGGTGGAGCGCGCGCTCGAGAAAGAGGGCCTGGAAGTAACCCTGGCCTGTGACGCCAACTATATGTCAACCGCCGTTGGCATGGTCCGCGCTGGGCTGGGCGTTTCCATACTGCCCCAATCGGCCATTGACTCTGCGTCGTGTGACGGCGTCCAGGTGGCCGTCATTCGCACACCCGGCTTGACGCGAAACATCAGCCTCATTCGCAAGCGCAACCGCTCGCTTTCACCTGCAGCGCAAAGCTTTATTGATGTGCTGCGGCATACGGCGAATGCGCCGGGCAAGAATTTCGCGTATTTCAAGGCATAGCCCGGACGATATCAAAGTGAAGTATGCCTTCATGCCGAACCACCTGTGCAGCCGCAGCGCTTGGTGTACCCCACGTGCGTGGGGTGCGATCAGTGTCACCAGCTTGGCCCATGGTAGGACCACGTTAATTTCCTCGAGAAAGACTTCTTTGCGGGTCTTTTTATGAAGGGGGTCAAAGCCAAGCGTCGTCTGATTCACGCGATGACCATGTCATTCGGTGGCGAAGACCAACATTCGGCGTTACCCGAGGTTTTGCAGACCTTCCTTAGCACTGTTCATTTGCTTACAATTCCAGTATTACTGTCTTCGTTTTTTTTGTACTTGCCAATTTCTGTTTGATTAGCTGGCAGATATGTTCCGCTACATCCTTTAGCGTCGCCTGTCCATACAAGTTACCAATATTGGCCTTGACGTCGTACAACTCCTGAATACAAAAACTCATTTTAACAATTTCTATAGAATGACCGCCTAGGTCGAAGAAGTTATCGTGTCGCCCTACCTTCTCTACGCGTAGCAGTTTTTGCCAGATCAGCGCGATTGCGTTCTCCACATCTCCTTGCGGCGCTTCATAGGCATGACGTACCACTGCGGACTGGTCCGGAATCGGCAGCATCTTGCGGTCCAACTTACCGTTTGGCGTGAGCGGGAACACATCCAGCAACATGTAGGCGCTAGGCACCATGAAGTCCGGCAACTGCACCGATAGTTCGGCGCGCAGCGCTTCGGCCGCTACCTCCAATCCATCCACACGGCGCACGTAAGCCACCAAGCGCTTATTCCCAGGGCTATCTTCGCGCGCCACCACCACCGCTTCGGCAACACCTGAACAAGCCCCCAGCTTCGCTTCAATCTCGCCTAGCTCGATACGAAAGCCGCGTATCTTCACCTGCAAGTCGTTGCGCCCCAAATACTCGATGTTCCCGCTCTCCAGCCAGCGGCCAAGATCGCCTGTCCGGTACATCCGCGCTCCCGCACGGCTGCTGAACGGATCGACAATGAACCGCTCCACCGTCAATTCTGACCGATTCAGATAGCCACGGGCTACGCCCGCCCCACCAATGTAGATTTCACCCACCGCACCAATCGGTACCGGCTTACGCTCAATATCGAGTATGTAGACCTGGGCGTTGGCTATCGGCCGCCC
>JACXTT010003451.1_pt1 | contig 24270 bp, 27 predicted proteins | sample 9270951 | NCBI WGS metagenome assembly JACXTT01 (sample SAMN15532306, study PRJNA645909) | rock metagenome | isolation source: weathered quartz diorite | place: Puerto Rico | collected 2017-06-21
TCTCAATAACCTTCAATTTCTCGCTCAACGGCGTAGCCGGAGAAGGTCGCAGGATCACCGACCTCGCAGCGTTCGCCCGCAATACTTTCAGCCAGGAGCTCCTCGATCTCGAGCTCCTCGTCGGGGCCGTGTCGGAGGAAACGCTCGGTCCCGGGACGATCGACCGGGGAAGAATAGCGCTCCTGGGCCACTCGCGAGGGGGTGGCATCGCCATCGTTCACGCATCGCGGGATGCACGCGTGAAGTCTCTGGTGACCTGGTCCGCCATCTCCACATTCGATCGGTGGAGCCAGCATCAGAAAGAGCTCTGGAAAGTCCGCGGATATCATCCGCTGGGGAAAGACGTGCATACCCCTCTGCGGCTGGGGCCGGGAATTCTTGACGATCTTTCGAACCGGCCGCAGGAACTGGATATCATCAGCGCCGCGTCGCGGATCCGGGTCCCGTGGCTCATCATCCATGGGAACTCGGATGTGATCGTCCCGCCGGAAGAGGCTCGAAGACTGTTCCAATCCTCCGGGCGTGCGGCCACCGAGATGGTCATGCTCGATGCAGCGGGGCATCTTTATGATGCCCCCTCAGAGGGGGATGAGTATCCGAGTCTGGATCCGATCATCCGGACGACAACAGAATGGCTTCATCGTCATTGAAAGGAGAAAACATGGAACGGAGCGTGACTCTGAACGCAAGAAAAATGGTTGCCATCCAGCTTTTATGGATCGTCGGCTTTGCGGCGCTGACAGCGATCGGCGCAAGGATTGAGGTTCCTCACCAGCCTGTCCCTTATACCCTCCAGACATTTGTGGTGCTGCTCTCGGGCGCGGTTCTGGGAAGAAGGAACGGAGCCCTGAGCCAGGCGCTTTATCTCCTGGCAGGCGCGGTAGGGATGCCGGTATTTTCAGGGGCCTCGTTCGGTCTGGCCCGCATCATCGGCCCGACAGGCGGGTATCTGCTGGCCTTTCCGCTCGCGGCATTTTGCGTCGGCCTGATCTCGGCGGGGGGAAGATCCTTTTTCCGAATAGCCGGGGGCATGGTTGCCGGCTCGGTCGTCATTTTTCTGCTCGGGACAGTCCAGCTCTATCTCGTCTTTTATCACGAGTGGCAGGATGCTTTCGGCAACGGCTTCCTCATCTTCTCCTGGTGGGATTGCGCCAAGATCATCGCCGCCGCCGTGATCGCCTCCACGATGCATCGGGTGAGTCCGCGCTTGCTTCCGTGATGGGTCAGAAAGCGGAAATATGGGATGAATTCCGGTGGGAGGAGTTCATGCGGGAGAAGGATAAACGGGCCGAACGGTACATGGAGTTTTTCTACCGGAACACTCCCCATCTTTCGGGCGAATTCTGCTGGTTCGTCGTACCGGGTTTCGGGCGGGATCCCGCGGAGGACGACGCGGGCCAGGCGTGGGATAGCGCAGACGCATCAGACGAGGCCGATGAGGTCGAAGTTCTGGATGCCTACCGGTATTCAAGGACCTTTGCGGAGGGAGCGCTCCGGATCGTCGAGCTTCTCCCGGAGACGGCGCGGGATTCGGCAGCCGTCGATTTTCTCTCCAACGTCATGATCATCCCTGCGGCGATCGCCGCAGGCAGCCTGATCGGAAATGACCTCGACGAACTGGGCGGAAACATCGCCTGCTGCAAGAGGGCTCTGGCCTCAGCCAACCTCGCCATCGGGGCCCTTCGCGAGATGAAGGAAAAACAGATCGTGGGCGGTTCCACCTACGCCTCTCTTGTCCGCGATGCCGTGGAGGTCCGCGACCTCATCGCCATTCATATCCTGGACCTGCGCGAGAAATTCAGGCTCGGCGTCTGATATCCCCTCGATTCCCCTCAGGTAAAAGCTCCCCCCCGGATCACCACCGCCGGCCGGCATCCGGTCAGGCTCATCCCGATTAAGGACGCATCGGCGCGGCTCCCCCCCCGTGATCAGCCGGCGGCGGAGACGTCGAAGACGCGGACGGACCAGGCCAGAGTGCTTCCCCTGTAGATTTCACGCCCCCCTCGTTGCCGAATCAGGTCCAGCATCGCTCCCCAGTCGTGCCAGTAAGGGTGAAAGGAGCACCGAAAGAGCCTGCCGAGGATCATGGCCGACCGGAAGAAGAACGCCTGATGATTGCGAGGAAAGGAGAGCGCGAAAACCTCGCGGCACTTCCGGAGGGACGCATCGAGCAAGCCGGGGAGATCCTCATAGCAGCAGACGACCTTGTCGAGGAGCACAATGTCGGCTGGAGGGACCGAATCCGCCAGCAGGGCGACATCTCCCTGCAGATAACGGGTGCGTCCGTCAAGACCGCGCTCACGCGCAAGCCCCCGCGCCGCTGAAAGCATTCCTTCCGACATGTCTACCCCCGATGCGGATGAAGCGCCCTTTTCCAGGAGCGAAATGTGGAGTCCGCCGACGCCGCACCCGATGTCGAGGATCGATTTTCCGTCCACGGGCTCCGTCGTGATACCGTGGAAGAGGAGGCGCTGTTCCTTCGCAAGGCCCTTCTTCCGGAATTTCTTCACGTATCGCGCCGACTGGCGCGAAAAAAACCTCCCGGTTCCCTCCGATGTACACCGACATGAGGCGATCGTCATGGAGCCCTTACAGCTCCCGGCCGGCGCGGATTTCCATGATCCTGTCGATGAAATAGTTCCGGTCACGTCCGGCGGAGTGGCAGAACGCGATGAGGGAGGCGGAGCCCTCGGCGCTTTGAATAAACTCCCTCGGAGTCACGATCTCCGCGGTTATCTCGGAGCCCGAGAGATACTTGATATGAAGCGCCCCGCCGGCGGCGAGGGCGCTCCGGACGAGTCTTACGCGGTGATCGCGCAGGAGCTTCGGGAGGTCGGTGCGCCGGAGATCTTCAAGGAGCGGGTGGTCGTGCGCCCGTAAGATTCCGGCAAACAGGGAAAAAATCTTGGCCGTCACCATCGCATCATCCAGCGCGCGGTGTTTCACGCCGTCCGAGACTCCGAGGATCCTCGCGACGGCGTCCTGCGGGTAACGGGGGAGGCCGGGCAAGACCTGCCGCGCGAGAGCGAGGACGTCGACGACGGGATTTTCCGGGAAAACTTCTCCCGCAAGCCGGAATTCGCTCCGAAGGAAGGCGAGGTCGAACGGGGCGTTATACGCGACGATCGCACAGTCGGCCGCGAGCTGCGCGAGCCGCCCGGCGAGCTCAGGAAACAGTGGGGCTCCCACGAGCATCGCAGGGGAAATGCCGTTCACCGCGTAGGCACCCGCTGAGACCGGGCGACGGGGATCGACGAGGGATCCGAACGTCTCGACGACCGCTCCGCCGCGTAGTTTCACGGCCCCGACTTCGCACACTCTGTCGCCCGACTCGGCAGAAAGCCCCGTCGTCTCGACATCGACGATCAGGAAGTCCGCGTCGTTCGTATGATCGTATCTGCCGGCCACATTCAACGCCGAGGCTAGGTTTTCACCGAGAGGAATTCATTCCACACCTTGAAGAGCGCCGAGGTCGCCATCACGTCGCGGAGGCAATAATCGGCGATCTCGCGTGTGCGCCCCGCCGCGAACAGGGGCCCGACATCCGGCCCTGCAATGCCCTCGGATTTCGGGCTCCGGATTCCGAACGCCTTGCAATAAAAGTCGAGCGTGAACTTGCGCGTCGCCCCGTAGAATGTCAGCTGGTCCATCAGGTCGCAATGCTCGGTCGTCGCGTAGCGGTAAGGCATGAGATTGCGCGTCGGTGGGATCCGGAGGATGGCCGAACGGAGCAGGATGAAAGGGCAGTCGAACGATCGGCCGTTGAATGTGATGAAACGGTCGTACTGGCGGATCGTTTCCCAGAATGCCTTCAGCATCGAGGCCTCATCGCCGCTCGAGTACTCAACCGAATCGGAGACGAACCGCTCTTTCACGTCGGATTGATACAGCACCTTGCCTCCCATCGTGTCTGGGTTCACCATGGCGATCGCCACAACGCGGGCCGTGAGCGCATGAAGGCTGAGTTTCTGAAGTTCGGCATCCCTTTCCTCGTCCGTCTCCGCATTGCGGAGCAGGTACTCTCTCTGGGCATCGTCGAACGATCCGAGCGGCATCGCGACCGTCTCGACGTCGAAGACGACCGAGCTCATACTGCGGGGCCAGGGAGGAGTTTTCGGACCACGGAGGAGACGACGCTCCACTCGAATCCCCGGCGAAGCAAATAATCTGAAAGCTTTCGGGCGAGTTTCTGATCGGGGGAGGGCTTGCGGGAGCGCCGCAATCGTTCGAGCAGGGCGGATGCGGCCGCAAAAGCGAGGGCGCCTTCGTCCCGCTGGCTGCCGCCGTCGATCGCCTCCTCGATCAGAGGCTGCGGGATCCCCTTTTTCCGGAGCTGGACAGAGAGGAACCGTCGCCCCGCGGGCCGTTTGAGCTGCAGATCATGGACGAGCGCGTGAGCGAAACTCTTGTCGTCAAGGCAGCCGATATCCCTCAGATGGGAAACCACCCGCTCGATCGAGCGGGGCGAGAACTCATCCTCCCTGAGCCTCGAGCGCAGTTCGTGCTCGCTCCGCATCCGGAAGCGGAGGAGCCGGAAGGCCTTCTGCCGTGCGAGGTTCACCTCTTCGTCCGAGGTGATAGCGCGGAGCGTGCGATTGTCGATACGCCCCCCCTCGCGCAGACCGTACTTCTTTCGCACCCCTTCCTGAACCTGAAATGCAAACGTGCCGTCGAGGTAAATATTGACCCGGTCGGGATGCCTCTTCTGCCTCTCGATTCCGGTGACGACCATCGTCGGAAGACTAGACTTTCACGGGCTTCCTGGTTGACTCCCCGCGGGGAGCGGACTGCGCCTGCGGGGCCGCGCCGCCGGAAGCCGCGGAACTCTCGGACTTTCCATGCCGCGCCTGGCCGTTCTCTTCGATGAGGCCCAGCTTCTTGCGGAGGCTGTGGTCGATCTCCCTGGCAATCTTGTCGTTCTCCTGGAGGAATTTCTTCACCGCGTCGCGGCCCTGGCCGATCCGGTCGTTATTGTAGGCGAACCACGACCCGCTCTTGGTGATGATGTTCTGCTCGACCGCCGTGTCGATCAGATCTCCCAGCTTCGAGATACCTTCGTTATAGAGAATGTCGAACTGGGCCTCCTTGAACGGGGGCGCAACCTTATTCTTCACGACCTTGACCTTCACGCGGTTCCCGACAACGTTCTGCCCGTCCTTGATGGCCTCGATGCGGCGGATGTCGAGACGGAGCGACGCGTAGAATTTGAGGGCGTTCCCGCCGGTCGTTGTCTCCGGATTTCCGAACATGATCCCGATTTTCTGGCGGAGCTGATTGGTGAACATGACGGACGTTTTCGATTTGCTTATGGCGGCCGTCAGCTTGCGGAGGGCCTGGGACATGAGCCTCGCCTGGACCCCCATGGTGGGATCGCCCATCTCGCCTTCGATTTCCGCGCGGGGCGTCAGGGCCGCCACCGAGTCGATCACGATCACGTCGAGGGCGCCGCTGCGGACCAGGGTCTCGACGATCTCGAGAGCCTGCTCGCCGTACTCCGGCTGGGAAAGCATGAGGTTGTTGACGTCCACGCCCAGCTTCCTGGCGTACCCGATGTCAAGGGCGTGTTCGGTATCGATGAAGGCCGCAATGCCGTGCCGGCGCTGGGCCTCGGCGATCACATGGAGGCAGATTGTGGTCTTGCCCGAGGATTCGGGGCCGAAAATCTCCACGACGCGGCCGCGCGGTATCCCGCCGATGCCGATCGCCGCATCGAGCGAAATCGCTCCGGTCGAGATGAAGTCGATCTTTGTGATGGGGCCTTCGTCCAGCTTCATGATAGCCCCCTTGCCGTGCTGCTTCTCGATCTGCTCCACGGCAATCCGGAGCGCCTGCAACCGGGATTCCCTCGTCGTCTCTTCTGGCATAAAATCTCCTGGAAAATTTAGATTTTTTTGAATCGCGTGAGCAGATCCGATACGACCGACTTCATCTGCTCGGAATCGAACGGCTTTTCGACATAATCGTCCGCCCCCAGCTCCCGCGCCGTCTTTCGGGCGTCGAAATCGTCAAGGTTCGACATGAACACGTACGGGATCGCCTTGAGTTTCGGATCCTTCTTCACTTTCTCGAACAGGTCAAAGCCGTTCATGATCGGCATCCGGACGTCGCTGAGGATGAGATCGGGAAGCTGCTTCTTCATCTTGCGGAGCGCCGCCTCCCCGCTTTCCGCCGTGATGACCTTGAAGGTCGCGCCCTTCACCGCGATCCGGATCGCATCCAGCCACGGTTTTTCGTCGTCGATGAATAGCACTGTGTCCTGTCTGCCGCGAGTTTTCGCCCGCATTGCTCCCGACTCCTTCAATGGAAGTGGATAAAGTGTAATCTCGAATAGACCCCCCCTTCATGTGTTAACGTGCTCTTCATGACGAAGATTCCGTCGACGAGCGAAGAGCGCGGCTCAAAGGTACACTTTTCCCCTATCGGAGTCAAGTGATGAAAGTCTCTTACCCTGCCGAGGGTGACGTGCGGATGGAACGGCCGGTCCTCGACGGCGAAGCCGAGAGGAAGCAGGGCTGAGTCGATCTTCGTCTTGAGCTCCAGGAGCTTCCCTCCCGGATCAGAGCAGCCGATCCAGAGAACCCGCGGGCGGCCCGCAGGGGGAAAGACTCCGAGCGATTCGTAGATTACCTCGAATGGTGAAACGCCTTCCCCCGACGACGCGCGCTCGACGGCCGCGATGACGCCGGGGAGCGCCCGCGGGTCCACATCCCCCAGAAACTTAAGCGTCGCGTGGAACTGGTCAGGACGCTCCCACTTCACACCGGCCCCGAAGGGTTTCAGCTGTTGCTGCAGCTCCGCCATTTTCACGGCGACCTCCGGAGGGGGAGAGATGGAGATGAATGTCCGGACCCCCATTATTCCAGGCCCAGGATTCTTCGCCTCAGGAGGTCAAGACACGCCTGCACGCCCCTCTCCTTCACCCTGCGCCGGTCGTTGCCGAAATTGGCCTGGCGCGCGAATGTCGTGTTTTCGTCGGAAAACCCGATCCAGACCAATCCGACCGGCTTTTCCGGCGTCCCCCCCGAAGGGCCCGCGATGCCCGTCGTCGAGATCCCGATCGATGCGCCAGCCACATGCCGGACGGACGAGGCCATCGCCTCGGCGACCTCTCGGCTCACCGCCCCGTGACGCTTTAGGATCGCCGGGGAGATTTTGAGAAGGCCCGTCTTCGTCTCATCGCTGTATGCGACGATCCCCAGGAGAAACGAACGGGAGATTCCCGGGACATCCGTGAGTTTGTCGGCCAAGAGCCCCCCGGTGCAGGACTCGGCGACGGCCAGCGTCAGATTCCGCTCCGAGAGAATCCTTCCCACCACGGCTTCGAGCTCCTCGGCGTCGGCGCCGTAAATGTATTTTTCAGCCCGCGCCCGGACCCGCGACTCGATCGTCTTTATCTCCTCGCCGCAGGCGGCCTCTTCCCCGCCCGAGACCGAGATCCGGAGGCGCACGCCGGATGCCGACGGGAGGAAGGCAAGCTTTCCTGACCCAAGGAGCTTTGAGAGGTCCCCGAGGAGATCGCCGAGCGCGGATTCCGCAATCCCGGTCGTGTTCAACGTGCGGTGGAGGATGAAATTTTTCTGGGATTTCCGGAAGTGGGGGACGAGGAAATCGAGCACCATCCCCTCCATCTCGTGCGGCACGCCGGGGAGAAGGATCAGCGCGCGGCCCTCCCGTTCAAGGAGCTGACCCGGAGCCGTTCCCTGCCGGTTCGGGATGATGCGGGCTCCTTCGAGGACCATGGTCTGATCCTCGGCGGCGCGCGACCAGGGGCGCCCGCGGGCGGCAAAGAGGTCCTCGATCGAGCGCCGCGCCTCGTCGCTTGAGGCGAGGCCGACTCCCAAAAACTCCGATGCGGCCCGTCTGGTGATGTCGTCGTGAGTCGGGCCAAGCCCTCCCGTCACGATTACGACCTCGTGGCTTGAAAACTCCGCCTTCAGCGTTTCCACGATATCCACGATCTCGTCGGCTACGGTGACCACCCTCCGGATATCGACCCCGACCCTGTTAAGGGCCCCGGCGATGAAGGCCGCGTTGGTGTTGACCACCTGGCCGATTAGGAGCTCGTCTCCTACCGAGATGATGGCGCCCTTCATTTCTTACCCCAGGCCGAGGGAGGCGGGAGCAAGCGCGAGGAGGAGACGCACGGCGCAATTTGCATAAATCCCGGCGATCACATCGTCAAGCATGATCCCCCATCCTCCTTTTAACGACTCGGCCGCACGGGCCGGCTGCGGCTTGATGATGTCGAAGAGCCGGAAGAGCAGAAATGCGGCCGCCATGATGATGAGAGATTTTCTCAGGGCGAGAAGAGACACCCACATGCCTACGATCTCGTCGATGACGACGATTGGGGGGTCCTCGCCGTATTTTTTCTCCACCCTGCCGGCGGCGACCGCGCCGATGACGAGCGTGGCGAAGATGAGCGGGGCGAGGATGAGGGTTCGGTCGAGCCCCGCTATCCAGTAGAGAAGGGCGCCGACCGCGCTGCCCGCCGTTCCCGGGGCAAGCGGGGCGTATCCCGCAAAAAACCCTGTGGCGACGAGCCGCGTCGCCAGAGGAATATCATCCTGCCGCCCTGATGTGCCGGGCATAGACTGTCTTGAGAAGTTTCCGGTTGTCGAACAGATACATGATACCCGTCCCGATGGTTGAGAGGGTGACGAGGAGCATCATGCCGAAGAGAACCCGCGAGTCCATGAGGGTCGCCAGGACGCTCTCGAAGTCGCGCCGGATTACGGGGATCGCCCCGGCTATATAGACGATCAGAATGTAGTAGATGACGAGGAATTCGCCGAATGTCTTCGCCTGGGCCGTCCGGGAAGTGATGACCGGCTCATTCTTCCACTCGGCATAGCTCCTGAGCCCCGTGATGATGAAGTCCCTGACGACGATGATCCAGACCATCCACGCCGGCACGAGCTTCAGGTAGACGAAAGAGAAGAGGGCCGCCGCGGACAGTATCTTGTCGGCCAAGGGATCGAGAAATTTGCCCCACTGGGAAACGTAACCGTACCGTCGCGCCACCCAGCCGTCATACCAGTCGGTGAGGGCCGCCACGATGTAGACCACCAGGGAAATCTGCTTCCAGAACGGCGAGTCGGAAAGCAGAAGGAAGACGAACGCGGGAGTGAGAATGATGCGGAGGACGGTGAGCGAATTAGGGATCGACATTCCAAGACGGATTTTGCGAAAATCAAAAAGCCCATCAGGTGGGATGGGCGGCGTGCGGAACTCTGCTTGACCCCTCTCAGGCGGCCTTCGAAACCCTTCCCTGCTTGATGCAGGAGGCGCAAACTCTCATCCGCCGGGATCTCCCGTCAACCTCCGCCCTCACGCTCCGCAGGTTCGGGAGCCATCGCCGACGGGTCTTATTGTGGGCGTGGCTGATGTTATTGCCGTAGAGGGGCTTCTTCCCGCACACTGCACAGATTTTAGCCATGATTTATCATTCTCCTGGAACCGTCAAATATACGAAATAGACCCATCCTGTGCAAGCCTAGCGGAACCAGAACCTGCCGCCCAGGCCGCCGTTGAACTCCGCCTCGGTCGACGGAGTCAGATCCAGCACCGGCGCAAGCTCAAGGAAAATATCGAAGGGCGCGTTCCGCCAGAGATAATCGAGCCCGACCACCATCCGTACTCCCAGGCGTGCGTCTTCATTCCTCCCGGTCTTGAGCCTTCCGCCGATGCCGTAATAGAGGGCGACAGGCTCTTCCGTCTTGAAAACGTCGAAGGAATGCAGCAGATAATCCGCGTGGAGATGGAACGAGCCCTCGGGATGAAAAGACCAGGCGAGCCCCGCATCGATGGCGCTCCCTTCCGAGAGCCATCCCTTCACGCTGAGCCCGGTCGGCTCTCCAAGGATGATGCCCGCGCCGAACCCCTTCTGCTGGGCGACGCCGAACGGGGAGAGCGCGGCGAAGGCGATGACGATCAGAGTTATTCTCATGTTCTTCCTCCGCTCATGACGCGCGTAGCGCATTGACGATGTTCAATCGGGAAGCGCGGACCGCCGGCAGGAAGCCCCCGGCGATACCCATGCCGACCGAGAATACCATCGTCCAGAAAATGATCGACGGGGAGAGGGTGAAACCGAACGCCAGTTCCGAAAAGGTTCCGAAGTTGACCGTGGAAATCCTCACGAACGACATCACAGAGGCGAGGATGATGCCCCCGATGCCCCCCACCACAGAAAGCAGGACCGCTTCCACCAGAAATGCCGCCAGAATGCTTCGTCGACGGAAACCCAGGGATCGGAGCGTTCCGATCTCCACGGTGCGGTTGGCGATCGCGCCGTACATCGTGATCATCGCCCCGATCATCGCTCCGATGCTGAATATGAATGTCACGATGAGCCCCAGGACGTAGATGAATTCGGCCATGAGCTGGGATTGCTCCCGGTAATATTGCTTCTCCTTTTTGAGTTCGACGTACTGCGTCCGCGGATCGTCCGCAATTCGCGCCTTGACGCTGTCGAAGTTTTCGGCGGCGTTCAGCCGGAACGTGATCGAGGAAAAGACGGGGCGGCCGAACGCCGGCATGAATTCTTCAACATCTCCCCAGATCTCCGACTCGAAGGCGCTTTTATCCGATGCGAAATGGCCGACGATCGTCCACTGCTCGCCTCCGAAGCTCATCTGCTTGCCGACCTCGCAGTCATTGAACCGGGCGGCTATGTTCGTCCCGACGATGATCTCGTTCGTCCCGAACCGGAACGGACGCCCCTCGGTCATCTTCACCTGGTGCCGGAGGCCGAATGCGGCGGGAGAGACGCCCCGCACGGAGACGTTCCCCATGTCGTTCGTTTCTTTCTTGTGGAGATTGATGACGACGACGACCTCCGTCGAGGCGAGAGGCTGCCCGGAAACGGCGACCTCCGGACGGATTTTTATAATGTTCGCCGCCTCGCGCCCTATCTGGCTCACGAGCTCGGAGTTCGCCGACTTGCGCAGGACGACGACGTTCCCTTCGGTCCCGGTTTCGACCAGCGTTTCCGTCACGCCGTTGGCCAGCATCAGGATGGCGGCGAAGACGAAGACCACGAGAGATACGCCGCCGAGCGCCAGGAGGGTCGTCACCTTCCTGGTCCAGAGGCTCTTGCGAATGTAGAGCAGCAGATGCCTCGCCAGCAGGAGGGCGATCGTGAAGATGCCGAGGGCACAGAGTCCGAAGAATATCTTGACCCCCGCCATCATCCCACCTGCCTGAGACCGTCCACGATCCTGAGACGGAGGACGCGCATGGCCGGGAAGAGGGCCGCCGCGACTCCTGAGCCGAGGGCGGCCGCCCCGGCAAGGATCATCGTGAGTTGCTCGACGTTGAATACGGGGAAAAATGTAGGGAACATTTTTGCAAATGCCCCGGCGACCGGGAATGTCAGGGCCAGACCCAGCATGCCCCCGATCGATGCGATCAAGAGCGATTCGCCCCCTATGAGGATGACGATGTGACGGGTCGAGAACCCGAGGGCCCGCATCACGGCATATTCCCTCGTCCGCTCACGCGCGGACATCACCATGGTATTCGCCAGGACCAGCAGGATGATGCCGATGATCACGAACGAGACCACCTTCAACGATGTGATGATGGCGCTCGACATGGAGACGAAGCTCTGCTGGAACTCCTTCTCGGTTTCGGTCTTGGTCTGGGCGCGGGAATTCGAGAAAAGGTCGTCCACCGCCCTGGAAACTTTCGGGATGTCCCCGGAGTTTTTCACCTTGAGGATATACCAGCCGACATTTCCGTCGCGCCCCGGTTCGCTCTGCCTGACCTGTTCGTCGAGATACTTCCACTGAAAGAGCATCTGGGTCTCGTCCACGGAGGCATCACGCCCCCGGTATATCCCCCTCACGATGAACTCCCATTTCCCGGGGTAAATGTCCCCCTCGACGGGGATGATGTCGCCCCTCTTGAAATTCAGCTCCCGGGAGATTTTTTCCCCCACGATACAGGCCCTCCTTTCCCCCTGGAAAGCCTTGAAATCTTCCGGCGAGAGGAGGAATTCCGGGTACGTGTCGAAGTAGGTTTCGGGGTCTATGGCCATCCGGGGGAAAAAATTCTTCCAGTCGGAGGCGTCCCGGTAGATGCCTCCGAACCAGTTCGCAAACGACACCTCCTCAACCCCCGGGATCCTCGATATCTGATCGCGGTAAGTGTAGGGGAGCGGGAAGATGAACGATACCGAATGACGGGTGATCATCCGGTTCGCGGCCGAGGCTTCCACTCCGGCGTACCAGGCCGTCACGATCGTGCGCATGAACCCGAAGGACATCACGGCGATGGAGATGCCGGCGACGGTCAGAAATGTCCGCAGCCTGTGGCGGAGAGCGTTTTTCAGTATGAGCCTTACAATCTTCATCGGATCAGGAAAGCTCTCCCTTGTCCAGGTGCCGGATCGTGTGCGCCCGATCGGCAGCCCTCGGGTCGTGGGTGACCATGACGATCGTCTTGCGAAATTCCGTGTTGAGCCGGTTCATGAGCTGCATGATCTCCTCGGCGGAGACTTTGTCGAGATCGCCCGTCGGTTCGTCAGCGACGAGAAGCGAAGGGTCGGAGACGATCGCCCGTGCGATGGCGACCCGCTGTTCCTGCCCCCCCGAAAGTTGTTTCGGGTAATGCTTGATCCGGTCCTTCAATCCGACGACTTCCAGCGCGAACTCAGCCCGCTCCTTCCTCTCTTTCTTGGATAACTTTGCGAGCAGGAGGGGGAGCTCCACATTCTCAAAGGCGGTCAGAACGGGCATCAGGTTATAAAACTGGAAGACGAACCCGACCGTTCTCGAGCGCCACTCTGCAAGCCCCGTCTCGCTCAGGCCGGAAAGATCGGTCGATCCGACGGAGATCGAGCCCGATGTCGGCCGGTCTATCCCCGCGATAAGATTCAGAAGCGTCGTCTTGCCTGAGCCCGACGGCCCCATCAATGCCAGGAACTCTCCCTCCGGGATTTCAAAGGAAATATTCTTCAGGACCGGGATCTCAAAGGAATCCCGCCAGTACGATTTCGTGATAGTGCGGACATCCACCAGCGTCATAACTTGATCCTATTGTTTCAGTTTTACCCTGGCCCCGGAATGAAGGCCCGACGAAGGATGGATCACCACCCTGTCTCCGGGCGAGAGCCCCGATTTCACTTCGACGAGCCTTCCGACCGGATCTCCTGTGACCACCCCTCCTTCTCGGACCTCATCGCCGCGGACGATGAAAGCGATCTTCTTCCCGTCCCTTACCACTACTGCCGCCGGGTCGACGGCAAGGACCGCCCCCCGCGTATCCATGACCTTACCGAGGAACCTGACCTTTGCCTCCATTTCCGGCAACACCCTTCCGTCGATCCTGGCGAAGCGGACTTTTGTGAGGACGGTCGCCTTGGCCCGGTCGGCCGTCGGAACAATTTTGTCCACAACCCCCGGATAGCCGCTCTCCGGATACGCGTTGAGGGTAATCTGGCACGCCTGACCGAGCGCGATCCTTTCGATATTCGATTCGGAAACGTCGGCTTCCACTTTGAGAGAGCCCATGTCGGCCATAGTCACCACAGCGACCCGCGAGCTCGCCCCGGCGGCAAACGGGGCGACCACTTCGCCGACATCCGCATTTTTGGTGAGGATCGTGCCGTCGAACGGAGCCCGGATCCTCGTGTTCTCCACCTGGACCTCGGCCGACCTCACGGCAGCGGCGCGGGAATCGATCAAGGCCACGACGCGATCGAACCTCGATTTCGCCGCGTCGTATTCGGATTGTGAGATGAGCCGCCCCGCGAGCAGCTTTTCCGCCCGATCGAGAGAGCTCCGGGCGTCGTCCCGGTCAGCCCTCGCGGCGGCGAGATCGGCCTTCGCCTGGGCGAGAGCGGCCTCAACATCCGCGCTTTCGATCCGGGCGATGATGTCTCCCCGCCGGACGCGGTCCCCTTCCGAAAAGCCGAGATAGACGATACGGCCGGTCGCCTTCGACGCGACCGCCGCCTTTCGCTGCGCGACGACATACCCGCTCGCGGTCAGAAGGGAACTGGCCTCTTCCGGCGACACCATCGAGGCCGTGACGACGTCGACGATCTCCTCGGCGCCGAGCGAGTTGCGGAGGAAAAAAGCCAGGGAGAGAAGGAGCAGAGCTGCCCCCGTCCCGATGATCAGCCCGAGGCCCGGCCGGCGGCGAGGCTTCTCCCCGGAAGGAGGGACCCGCTCTTCAGAGCGCGGGATCCGCAATCGTGAGAGATCATACTGCTCTGTGGGCATGGTGCGACGGGCTTCCTGTGGCTGAGCCGAAGATAAAGAAATCTCGACCGGTTTCCAAATCAGTTTTTGAGGAATTCCGTGAATCTGAGCCAGCGCGAGGTGTCCCGGTTCGGCTTCAGGTAGTATGATTGGAAGTAGAGAAAATCGCTTTCCACCTTCTCCCTCGGCATCGTGTCCATGGAGGCGAGATAGGAGTCGAGGTAGGCAGGCATGTTCACGAACCTCACCTCAGGATGACGCGCGAGCCGGTTCATGATGGAATCGTCATACACGAGAATCCGTCCCAGGATGTTCTCAAAGACGATCGCATTGATGACTGTGTGCCCGGGGGGAGGGGGTGGCAGGGGCCCGATATAAAATTGAACGTTTCGCCGGATGAGATACTCTGTTGTCGGCGTCTTTTCGTGCCCGGGCCGCCCCCGGTTCGCAATCGACTGGTGAGCCACGGCCGTGTCGGTCAGCCCCCCGCTCGACTCGATGGCATAGTAAGGGTCGGCGTAGTAGATGAGTTTCAGCTGACCGGCCCAGAAAGAAACCCTCACGGGCAGATCGTCGAAATACTTCCGGAGGGTGGCGCCGTCCATCTGGGCGCGGCGCAGAGCCTCTCTCGTGAAATAGCGGGGCTCGTCGGCAACGTATCCGACGAGGAGGTCTTTGCCGTACTGGTCGTACCGCAGAATCACGGCCGCGATGAGGAGCCCCGCGACGAGCGGTGAATTCCCGAATGCTTCCGCAAGCAAGATCTCGATCCCGAGAAAAATCATCGGGGTGACGGCGATAAAAAAGCGGGCGAACATGAAGTCCCCCCCGATACGGATCACGAATGCCGTGTAGGAGGCGACGAAGAGCGCACAGAGCAACAACGCCCTCGTGCGCGGCGGCGGGTCGCCGCCCGCGCCCCGGAACGAGGCTTTGCCTTTTATGGCCAGGCCCACGCCCGCGGCCAGGAGCCCGAGCCCGAAAACGTAATAAGTCTTGAAATAGAGAAGCGCGTAGAAAAAACCCTCCGAATAGTAGGGGAGGGCGATCGATTTTGCGTAAAAAGTGTTCGGGAAGAAAAAACCGTAGTAGCCCGATCGCCAAACCCAGTACGGGACGAAGACGACGACGACAGGAAGGAGGAACCCTGCGAGAGCCCGGGCGGAGCGTACAAGATTTCCGTCGCGGACTCCGTTGATGAGGACCAGGTAGACGCACGAGGCGGCCAGGAATATGACGCCGTCCGGGCGCGTCATCATCGCCACGACGAAGATGAATCCCGCCCCCAGGTGCCGTCCCTCCGGACGGAGGAGCAGCGCGGCGAAGCCCGCCGAGACGAGAAAGGCAAACATCCCGGTCTCCATCCCGCTCGTCGCATGGGCGTTAAAATCGCGGTGCACGCTGAGCGCGATCGAACTCAACGGGAGAACGATCCCTCTCCCGGAGAGCCTGAACCGCCAGCTTAACAACCCGCAGAGAAGGATGGTGGCGCCGTGGAAGACTATCCCGAGCGAAGTCGAAAAGTTTACGGGATCGATGCCCAGCTTCATCCCCAGCGCTATCAACATCGTCCAGCTAAAGTTGGTAAATCCCTCCACACGTTCCCCCGCGTTGTAGACGAGCCCCAAGCCGTTCACGAGGTTTTTCGCGTACCGGAAGGAAACATAGCAATCGTCATTGATGTACCAGATAGAAACAGCGTGCTGGATCCCGACAATCGCGGCCGCAATGACAAGACCCCAGAAAATGGCTCTGTCCCTCCTGGAGGATAGCAGTGCGGATTCAGGTGTGATGGGCTCGTTCATCCGGATTATTTATGTCGCTGACCGCGAGGCATCATGGTGTCCTCCGTTGAAAAGCAACTTCAACGAGACAGGTGACCGGCGGGTCGGCAATGACGACGGAGGGCGACGATGCCTGATGTGAGCGCCATCAAACATACCGGTTTTACGATTCATTTCAAAGGCCAAGGCCCTTGAAAATCTGGGGGAGTTTTCGCTTATTTATGCTGTGGAAATACTCGGAATCGAGACGTCATGCGATGAGACCTCCGCGGCGGTCCTTCGCGACGGAATGCTGCGATCGCTTGTCATCTCCTCGCAGCTCGTTCATCGTGAGTTCGGCGGCGTCGTTCCCGAGCTTGCCTCCCGCGCGCACCTGCGCCTCATCGTCCCCGCCGTCCAGGAGGCCCTCCGGAAGGCGGAAATCTCAAAAGACGAGATCGACGGCATCGGCGTCACCTACGGCCCGGGGCTCATGGGGGCCCTGATGGTCGGAGTGAACTTTGCGAAAGCCCTCGCCTACGGGCTCAACGTCCCCTTCGTCGGCGTGAACCACATGGAGGCGCATGTCTATTCGAATTTCATTGACGAACCCAAACCCTCATACCCGTTCCTCTGCCTGACGGTCTCAGGCGGCCATACCCAGCTTGTCGCGGTGACAGCCCCGCTCACAATGAGCGTGCTCGGCGAAACTCTCGACGACGCGGCAGGGGAGGCCTATGACAAGGTCGCCAAGATGCTCGGCCTCGGTTTTCCCGGCGGCCCCGCGATCGATGTTCTCGCCCGGGGCGGAGACCCCGACTTCGTCCGTTTTCCCCGCTCATACCCCGACGAGGAGAATTTCAGCTTCAGCGGCATCAAGACCGCAGTCCTTTACTGGCTGAGGGACAACCCCGAGAAAATTCAGCCGCATCGTGCGGATCTCTGCGCGAGCTTCCAGCGGGCCGTGATCGAGGTGCTTGCGACACGCACCCTCGGCGCGGCGCGCCGGCTCGGGATCAGGAATGTCGCCCTCGCCGGAGGAGTTTCGGCCAATTCCGAGCTGAGGCGTACTATGGGAGACCTCGCCGTACGGGAGGGATTCCGGCTTTTTGTCCCGAAGCTTGAGTACTGCACCGACAACGCCGCCATGATCGCCCTCGTCGCCTGGCTGAAGATTCAACGGGGAGAGACATGCAGCCATGGCCTCAACCCCGTTCCCAATCTCTCCCTGTGACGCCCTCCATGCTTCGACGATCCCTCATCGTGCTGCTCGTGGCCGCCTTCCTCACCCTGGCGGGAGCCTACGCCATTTTCTGGGCCCCGAATTCGTTCGACGGAGACCGCTTCATCACCGTTTCGAAGGGGGAGACTTTCAGGCAGGTGCTCGATTCTCTGGACAATGCCGGGGTCATCCACAGCCGGTTGCTCGTCGACCTGGCCGGGAGGCTCTCCGACTATACGACCCGAATGCAGGTGGGTAAATACCGGTTCAAGAGCGGGATGTCCAACCTCGAGCTGCTCCGAGATATCCGATATGGGATAACGACGGAACTGATCCTCGTGACGATACCCGAAGGCCTGCGCCCTTCCCGGCAGGCGCACATTTTGGCCAAACATCTCGGAATCGATTCCGCCCGGTTCGTCAAGCTCATCACCGACTCGGCCCTGACGCGGGACCTCGGCATCGGGTCGAGTTCGCTCATCGGCTATCTCATGCCCGCCACCTATAAGCTCTACTGGCAATGCGACGAGGAGGAGATCGTCAGGGACATGCTCCGCGAATTCTGGCACGTCTATGACACCTCACTGTTGCGGGAGACGCGGGAGCGCGGCATGACCGTGGATGAAATACTCACCATGGCCTCCATAATAGAGATGGAGACGTCGATCGACTCCGAACGGGCGGTCATCGCCGGAGTCTATTATAACCGTCTCCACAAGGGGATGCGGCTTCAGGCCGATCCCACGGTCCAGTTCATCATCACCGACGGCCCTCGCGCCCTGTCGAGAAGCGACCTGGCTATGGAATCTCCCTACAATACCTACCGCCACGAAGGGCTTCCCCCCGGCCCGATCAGTAGCCCCGGAAGGGCATCCATCCTCGCAGCGCTGAACCCCTTGAGCCACAAGTATCTTTTCTTCGTCGCCACCGGCTTTGGAGGACATACATTTTCCAAAACCTTTCAGCAACATTTGCGGGCGATCAGGAACTACCACCGGGTCCGGGAGGAACAACAGGCTGCAAAAGACACCGGCTAGACTCCCTCCGGTTATTCTCTTCCCCCTCCGCCTTGGCATTTCGTGCTGACGCAAAAATCTGTATATTGGCGTACCACAATCGCGAATTCGCCGGAATGATCATCCAGCGCGTCATCATGCCCGCCATGATGATGACGGCCTCCCTTTTCTGTGCGGGCCAGATCGCCCCCTCAGGCGGTCCGCCCGATACCACCCCGCCGGAAATCCTTTCGTCCTACCCCGAGCCGCGGACCATCAATTTCCGCGATCACAAGCTGGCCCTCTCTTTCAGCAAGTACGTCGACCGCCGCTCGGTCGAAGAGTCGATTTTTGTCTCCCCCTCCCTCGGCCCCCTCACGTTCGACTGGGGCTCGACGGATGTCGAGATTTCCTTCGCCGATTCGCTCCGGCCGGATGCCACCTATATTCTGACGCTCGGGACCGACCTGCGCGATACGCGCAATAACCATCTGACGAAATCCTTCTCCCTGCCCTTCTCCGCCGGAGACCGGATCGACAGCTGCTCCCTGGGAGGCTCCGTCGACGACAAGGAAAGAGGGGGGGTCATGATCTTCGGGTACCTGCTGAACGGACGGAACCCCGACACGCTCAGCCCGGCGAGGGCGAAGCCGGACTATATCACTCAGACCGGAAAAGACGGCTCTTTCACGCTTCCCTATCTCGCCTTCGGCACCTATCGGATCCTTGCCGTCCGCGATGAGTATAAAAACCTTCTCTATGATCCGGAAAAGGATTTCTATGGAATCTTCGGGCCTGATATTACGCTGGCGCCCGGCAAGGCCGCTCTCACAGGCTTTCAGTGCCGGCTTGCGAGCGAGGATACATCGGCTCCCTTCATTTCGAGCGCCAGAGCTCTCGACCGCTCGCACGTGCTTTTAAAATTCAACGAGGCGATCGATGCCCGTTCGGTCGGCGGCGTGGAAATCCGGGACACCGCGAGCGGGTCCCCGCTCGGGATCCTCGATCTCTCCTTTGCCGAGCCTCCCGCGCTCGAGGCAACGCTGGTGACGGCAGAGCAGAAGGCGTCGGCCCCGTACCGTCTGACCGTGGGGAGGGCACGTGATCTCTCCGGGAATCTGATCCGATCCCCGCAGAACACCGGGGATTTCAGCGGGATCCCCGACCCGGATACGTCGCGGCCACAATTCACCCTCTCGGCAGGTCGCTCCATCCCCCTCGACGACACATTCCACATAAAATTCAGCGAGCCGGTTGTGAAAGAGTCTTTTGAGCGCGGATTCAGCCTCAGACCGGACAGCGCGCCAGGCCGCATCCAGGGAAAGTTCGTCTGGTGGTTTTCCCGGGCCGTCTCGTTCGTTCCGGAGCGGCTCCTTGCGGCAGGGTCTGATTATCGGATCACGATCAGACCCGATTCGGTGATCGATTTTTCAGGCAACCATGGACGGGATTCCCTGGCCGTAATACGGTTTCACACGGTGGACGAAGGATCATTGAGTTCGCTCTCCGGGGACATCGCGGACGAAAGCACGACGGACGCACGGGGAAGGTTCTTTGTCACGGCGCGGAATCTTGCGGAGTCGGAGAGTAGGACGATCATCCTCGGGGGGGCGGGAAAATTTGCGTTCAGCGACTTGAAGGAAGGCAGGTATGTTCTCACGGCCTTCCGGGACCGTGACGGAAACGGCGCGTATTCATACGGAAAACCGTTCCCCTTCATGACCGCGGAGCGTTTTCTGGTCTATCCCGATACGCTGACGCTGAGGGCACGCTGGCCCCTCGAAGGGGTCAGCCTGCACCTTCGCTAACGCTTCTGGTCGAAGGGTTTCTCCGGGACGATAAATGTTTCGGGGAGCTTGGGAGGAGGGTTCTTGATGACGTTGTCGGGCACCGTCCAGGCATCCTTGAACCCGAGGCCCGCAAGCCTTTTCAGCAAGACGCCCGCAGAAGCGCGATCCAGGAAGTTTCCGACGCGGACCTTGTAGTAGGGGGCATCATAGACCGTGTAGACCCATTCGGAGGGGAGGAGGTGGTTCAGAGTGTCCCTCGTTCCCGACGCTTCCTCGATATTCTGAGTCAGAAGCACCTGAAGCCGGAATCCGGGGATGGTTTCGGGGACGGCCAGGGTAATGAGGGCCGTCGCCCCGATTGTATCGTGCCTGAGGCTCAGATCCTCGTGGAGCAGGGGGCCGATGTCCGGGTCGAAATCTGCCGGGCGGAACATCCGCTCATAGCGCGCGAGAAAATCGCTCACCGCGGGCTCCTGCATCTGGACGAACCGGGGTGATCCGGCACATCCCAGGCAGAGGAGGACGCCGAGCCATGGCTTATTTCCCAGGATTCTCCACCACCCAGGCATCCTTGTACTCCGTCGGATATTTTTGCGCCATCTCGTCGCGGAAACGACGTGCGTCGTCCTTCGACATGAAATCCCCGATCACGACTTTGAAAAGATTGTCCTTGTCCTGGAACATGTATATTTTTTGCGAAAACCGCTCCTTGGCGAGCGAGACGATTTTTTCAGCGTTGTCCGAGAGCCGGTAGGCGCCGATCTGCACCGAACACTTGCCCGTCGGCATCTCAGAGGTGGAGTAATGCGAATCGTACTGGGGGGCAGGTGTGTTCTGCTTGTCGACGGTGACCGTGTCCACCTTCTCCCCGGCCTTCGGAAGCCCGGCCGCCGGGGGTGGAGGGGGCAGCTCTTCCTTCTTCGAATCCTTCGAGGAGGAGCATCCGCACAGGAGCACCCCGGAGAAGATAAGCGCGCGGATCGCATACGGATGGATTGTCATACTTCCCTCCAATTGTTGAGCGTTAATACCCCTTGACACCTGCGCCGTCGCCCGTGACGATCTTGACGCTGGCGCTGGCCCCGATCCGGTCGGCGCCGCTCGCCACCATGGCAAGCGCTTCCTCCCGGGTTCTGACTCCTCCCGATGCTTTGACCCCCATGGCCGTGCCCACCACCCTCCTCATGAGGGCGATGTCCCCGACCGTGGCTCCCCCCTTGGCAAATCCCGTGGATGTTTTTACGAAATCGGCCCCTGCTCGTTTTGCCAGGACGCACGCCTTGACCTTCTCCTCGTCGGTCAGAAGGACCGTCTCCAGGATGACCTTCACCAGAGCGCCGTACCTCCGGCCCGTTGTCACGACGGCGAAGATGTCGTTTTCGACGTAGTCGTATTCCCCCGACTTCAGCATTCCCACATTGAGGACCATGTCGATCTCCTTGGCGCCGTCCCGGAGAGCGTGCTCCGCCTCGAACGCCTTGGCCGGCGTCGACGTTGCGCCAAGCGGGAACCCGATCACGGTGCAGACCCGCACCGACGTGTCCCGAAGCTCCCGTGCACACAAGGGCACGTAGGAAGGATTGATGCAGACGCTGGCGAAAGAGTATTTTTTTGCCTCGGCACACAGTTTCACGACTTCCTCCCTCGTCGCATCGGGCTTCAGAAGGGTGTGATCAATCAGGCGGGCCAGCTCCGACTCAATGCCGCCGGCGGCATCGATCCCGATTCCCGCCGTGACACGGGCGGCCCCGTTCTGAACGATGTTCCGGACTCCCTCTCTGTTATGGATGACGCAGAGCAGGTCGCTGCAGCTACCGTCGGCGCAGCACGCGCCCGTCGGTCCCGAAACGGCAGAACGGACAAGCCGGTCGATTTCCTTCTGATTCACCGCAAAGTCCTTAAAATCATAGCTAATATAGTCTATTTTATTCCTAAGATACAAGTCACCGTGTGAGTCCCGGGGGTTTCGGCCCGGGATCTGTGTGCGCAAACGGCCTTGGAACTCACTCGTTTTTTCCTTATTCTTGATAAGTGAAATTCCCACGATCGATCATGCGCCCAAGGCTCGCCCTTATGATCCTTTTCCTGCAGGGGCCCCTTCTCGCACAGGGCACGAGCACGTATGATTTTCTGCGGAACGATGTCGGCGCCCGGGCCGCGGCCCTCGGTGGAAGCTTTGTCACCTCAACCGACGATCCCAATCTCATCTTCTATAATCCTGCCGGACTTGCGACCCTCACAGCCCGGCGGCTTTCGGTCGGTTTTTTCAAGCATCTGCTGGATGTCAACGCCGGATCGGTGAGCTTCGGTACCGAAATCCCCCGGTTCGGATTTGTCGGCGCTGGGATCGATTACATCAATTACGGCGAGTTCAAGAGGACGGGGGACGAGGGCCAGGATCTCGGCACGTTCAGCGCCGGCGATCTGGCCGTGAGCGCCGCGTACGCCGGTGAATTACAAGAAAACCTCACCTACGGTCTGGGGGTGAAGTTCATTTACTCTTCCATCGCCGAGGCCCGATCGGCCGCGGCCGCCGTCGACTTCGGCCTCCAGTACACGGCCATCCCCAACCGGCTTCTCCTCGGGGCAAGCGTCCTCTCGCTCGGCACCCAGATCGACCCGTATGTCACAACCAGGGAAAATCTTCCCCTGGATGTCAAAATCGGGGCCTCCATTTACCCGGAGCATCTCCCCGCCACCATCATGATCAATCTCCACAAGCTCAACGAGTACGAGGATAATATCGGCAAGAGGCTACGGCAGTTCTCAGTCGGAGTCGAGTTCACCGCCAGCCCGAATGTGCTCCTCCGGCTCGGTTATAACAATGAGCAGCGGCAGGAGCTGAAAATCGGCCAGAGCGCCGGGCTCGCCGGATTCTCCCTCGGCGGGGGGATCCTGACCGGTTCGTACACAATCGATTATGGATTCACGTCGTACGGCAAGATCGGCTCGGTCCACCGCATAAGCGTCGGCTTTTAAAACCCCTCAAGCAGAACCTTTCCCGCGTAGAACATCAGCATTCCCCCGAAAACGATGAGGGGAGTGACCCTGTTGCCCGATCTGTTGATCTCGGGGATGAGGTCGCTCGCGCCGACGTATGTGGCGGCGCCCGCCGAGAAGGAGAATGCAAAACCGACCGCACGCGAATCGATCCTGGCGAGGAAGAATACGATGAGAATCCCCAGCATCGTCGCCCCGCCTACCGAAACTGAGGCAAGAAACGCATTGCGTCTCCTGTGGCTTGCCGCCAGCATGATGGAGGCGACGGTGAGGCCCTCCGGGAGCTTGTGCAGCAGAATTGCAGCGAAGATCAGGAGGCCGATCCGGAAATCGTACTGCATTCCCGCCGAGATCGAGACCCCGTCGAACAGGGCATGGATGGCGAGACCGCCGAAGGCAGAAAGGCTCGCGGTCTTTGAGATCATGACGTCGGTGTGTGTCTCCTCCCCGAAGTGAAGATGGCCGACGATGGTGTGCTCGAAGAAGTGGAGAAGCCCGAAGCCGAGGATGATCGAGACCGATGCGCCCTGAGCCCCCAGAAGCTGAAAGCTCGCCGGCATCAGCTCCATAAAAACGAGCGCCAGAAGGAATCCCGCGCCAAGGGCAAGCAGATACTCCTGCACCTTCCGCGGCCAGTCTTTTTTCAGGATGATCAGCGTCCCGCCCAGGATCTCGGCGCCCGCAGCTATAAGGCCGAACAGGATGACCGTCAGCATCAGGATTTTCTGTAGGGGGCGCTCAGGTACTGTTCCGCCTGCTTGTGCGCATCCAGAAAATCCTTCATCTTCAGAACCTTGTTGTACTGGGAGATGGCGAGCTCCCGCTTCCCCTGGATGTCATAGATCATCCCGATGCGGAGGTTTGTGAGCGTCATGAAGCCCGAAAGCTCCTTCACGTCAAGGGAGCGGGAGAGCTCGTCCGCGCGGTAAAAATACGCGAGTGCCTTTTCGTAGCGTGTCGACTGCATCTCGGAGAGCCCCAGGTAGTAATTCGCCTCCCGCTCCGATCCCAGATCGTACCCGGGTTGCTTCTCGCCGGATTTGGAGATGACCTCCGTGAAGACGGCGCGCATCTCTTCCCAGTTGCCCAGGGCAGCGTTGCAGCGGCCGACATAACGGTGAAAGACAGCGTTGTGGGGGTATTCGGAGTGAAGCTTCAGGGCGAGCGTGAGCGCATCGCCATACCGCTTCTCGATATTCTGCAGGGCCAGCATGAGGAAATAGGTTGCTTCGGTCCCGGCATAGCGCGCCTTCTCGGACGCCGCCCGCAATTGCTCGAGCCCCTTGGACC
>JACXTT010003452.1_pt1 | contig 24261 bp, 18 predicted proteins | sample 9270951 | NCBI WGS metagenome assembly JACXTT01 (sample SAMN15532306, study PRJNA645909) | rock metagenome | isolation source: weathered quartz diorite | place: Puerto Rico | collected 2017-06-21
GTGTAGCTGTCGCGGCCGTCGAACAGGTGCTGCGCCGGATCGAAGCCGGGCGGGCCCACCAGGCGCACCACCGCGCCGGGCACGGGCGTGCCGCTGACGCTGTCGTACACCACGCCGCCCGGGTCGTACGGCAGGTCCTGCTTCTGCACGTTGGCGCCCGGGTTCACGCGCACCTTGATGGTGAAGCGCGGATCGCTCGGCGAAGGCGTGGGGTACGGGCCGCCCGCGCCGTTCTGCGCTGCGTCGGTCGGCCACACGCCGCCGACGTAGCGGCCGTCCGGCGAGCGGAAGCGCACGCGGTATTCGCCCGGCACCAGGTCGCCGAAGCGGTAGCCGCCGTCGGCGCCGGTTGTCACGCTGTAGAGCACGGTGGCCGCGTTCTCGGCGCAGGCGTTGCCGCCGTCGGCGCAGCGCAGCAGCTCCACGGTCCAGCCTTCGCCGCCGCCCTCGCCCGAATCGCGGCTGCGGTTGTGGTTCAGGTCGAACCACACGTTGCCGGTGAGCGAGGCGGGCTGGCTGCTGTGCTCGGTGAAGTCGTAGCCGGTGCCGTGCGCGTCCAGCCCGGTGATGTTCACGCGGATCTGGTTCGGGCCCTGCGCGGTGCCGCCCAGGGTGCCGGGCACGGCGATGCCTTCCTCGTAGCCGGCGGGTTGCGTCTCGGTGATGGTGTAGCCGCCGCTGCCGGGCAGCGGCAGGCCGGGCAGCTCGTAGCGGCCGTTGGCGTCGGTGACAGCGGTGCGCGTCACCGGCTGGCCCGCGGCGTCGGTGCCGGTGAGCGTGATGGTCACGCCCGGGATCGGCAGGTCCTGCGGCTCGCGCGTGCCGTTGCGGTTGGCGTCGTTGTAGACGGTGCCCGCCAGCGAGGCGCCGCGTTCGCCGAAGTTGTAGTTGTCGCCGTTGCCGCCGCGGTAGGCGATGGCGCTGATGACGTCGTTGCCCAGCGTGCCGCTGGGCACGCCGTCGAGCGTGCCCACGGCGTCCAGGCCGTCGGCATAGGTCACGGGCTGCGTCTCGCGGATGGTGTAGCCGGCGGCGTCGGCCGGCAGCAGGCCGGTGAAGACATAGCGGCCGGTGGCGTCGGTGACGACGGTGGCGTTCACCGCCAGGCCGCTGGCCGAGCGGCCGGTCAGCGTGAGCGTGACGCCGGGGATGCCGGGCTCGCCGGCCTGGCGGATGCCGTCGTTGTTGTTGTCGACGTACACCCAGCCCGCGATCTGGCCGCCGCGCTCGCCGAAGTTGTAGTCGATGCCCACGTCTTCCGACACCAGCGCGATGCCGCCGAAACGGTCGTTCACGTTGCCCGGATTGGCCACGCCGCGCGGCGCGCCGTTCACGGTGCCGAGCGACTCGGGGCCGTCGGCCACGCCGGCGGGCTGCGTCTCGTCGATCTGGTAGGTGCCGGGCACGAGCTTGTCGAACAGGTAACCGCCGTCGGCGCCGGTCTGCACCGTGCGGTCCACGGCGTTGCCCAGGAAGTCGGTGCCGGTCACGCGCACCGTGGTGCCGGCGATGCCGGGCTCGCCGCTGTCGCGCACGCCGTTCGGTGGCGCCACGTCGGCGTACACGTAGCCGGCCAGGCTCGCGGGCCTGACGGCCGAGAAGTTGTTGCCCGCCGAGCCCGCGCCCACCGCGCCGAGCACGATGTTCTGGATCGCGTTGGCGGTCGAGCCGTTGGGCCCGTTGCTCACGCCGGCGCCGCCGGTGGGCACGGTGCCCGCGGTGCTGCCCGTGCCGCTGACGTTGCCGGCGCGGGTGATGCCGGGCTCGTAGCCCTGCGGCCGCGTCTCGGTCACGGTGTAGCTGCCGGGCGCGAGGTTCGGGAAGCTGTAGTCGCCGCTGGCGTCGGTGGTGGTGGTGCGCGTGACGCTCTGGCCGTTGATGTCGGTGCCGGTGAGCGTGATGGTCACGCCCGCGATGCCCGGCTCGCCCGGTGCGTTCTGCACGCCGCTGCCGTCGCGGTCGTAGTACACACGGCCCGAGATGCCGCCGGGCAGCAGCTCGCCGAAGTAGTAGTCGCCCTGCGTCAGCGGCACGTTGGTGCCCGAGACGGTCACGCCGGTGATGGCGTTGCCGCCGGCCTGCGGCGTGCCGGGCAGCCCGTTGTTGTTGGCCTTGCCCGGCGCGTAGTTGGCCGGCTGCGTCTCGGTGATGGTGTAGCCGCCGGCGCCCGAGGGCGGCACGTTGCGGAACTCGTAGCTGCCGGTGGTGCCCGTGGCCACCGCGAGGATGTTCACCGGGTTGCCCGCGGCGTCGGTGCCCGTCAGGCGCAGCTCGACGTTCGGGATGCCGGTGTCGCCCGCCTGCGGAATGCCGTCGTTGTTGGCGTCGACGAACACGCGCACGCCGATGCGGGTGAGCAGCTCGCCGAAGTCGTAGCCGGTGGCGGCGGCGTTGGAGCGCAGCGCGATGTCGCTCACCACGTCGTTGCCCACGGTGCCGCCGGCGGTGCCGGCCGCGTCGCTGCCGTCGGCGAAGCCCGCGGGCTGCGTTTCGGTCAGCTTGTAGAGGCCGGGCAGCAGGTTGTCGAAGAGATAGTTGCCCGTGCCGGTGGCCGTGGTGGTGGTCTTCGACACCGGGTTGCCGAACATGTCGGTGCCGGCGAGCGTGACGGTCACGCCCGCGATGCCGGGGTCGCCCGTGGTCGATGTGCCGCTGTAGTCGGCGTCCTGGTAGACGCGGCCCGCTAGGCTCGCTGCGCGCACTTCGCCGAAGTTGTTGGCGGACGAGCTGCCGCCCGTGCCGAGCACGATGTTGTCGATGCGGTTGGCGTTGGAGCCGTTCGGGCCGCTGGTGACGCCCGCGCCGGTGGTGGGCACGGTGCCTTGCGCGCTTCCCGCGCCGCTGACGGTGCCCGCGCGGGTGATGCCCGGCAGGTACGCGGCGGGCTGATCCTCGGTCACGCTGTAGGTGCCGGCGGGCACGGTGAAGCCCCAGTTGCCGTTGCTGTCCGTGGTGGTGGTCAGCGAGATGGCGTTGCCCATGCTGTCCGTGCCGGTCAGGCGCATGGTGACGCCGGCGATGCCGGGCTCGCCGCTGTCGATCAGGCCGTTGCCGTTGAGGTCTTCATAGACGCGGCCGGACAGCGCGCTGTTCTGCACCGTGACGCGGCCTTCGTTGAAGTTGTTGCCGGCATTGGGGTCGGCGCCGCCGTTGGTGTCGCCCGAGCCGGTGGTGACGATGTGCGCGCGGTTGACGATCTCGGTGCCGTTGGCCGGCGGATTGCCGCTCGCGAAGCGCACCGGAATGCGCACGGTGGCGGTGCCGTTGGCGGGCATCGAGGTGATCGCGCAGCTCACCGCCGTGCCGCCGGAGGCGCCGGTGCAGGTGGGCGCGACGGGCGTGAAGACGCCGCCGGTCACGGTGAACACGGGCGTGCCGTCCAGCACCAGGGCCGCGGGCAGCGTGTCGGTGAAGCTGGTGGTCTCGGCGCTGTCGGGGCCGTTGTTGCGCAGTTGCACGAACCAGTCGAAGGGCTGGCCCGACGATGCATTCGCCAGCGGCGTGTTGGTGCCCTTGACCACGGCCACCTTCGAGACCACTTCCACGTCGGCCTTGAAGCGGAAGGTGGTGTTCTCGGCCACCGTGTTGTTGCCCTGCACCGCGTCGTAGACGTTGCGCGCGGCGTCGAAGAAATCGACCTTGGCGTTGTTCTGGAAAGTGCCGCGCGACACGCCGCGCAGCACCACGCGGAACTGCAGCGAATTGGTTTCGCCGGTGGACGTGGCGCCGCTGCCGCCCAGCGTCGGGATGGTGAACACGATCTGCCCGCCGGCCGAGCCGATGGCCGCGCCGCTGGCCAGCGCGAAGCTGGTGCCCGCGGGAGCGCCTGTCGGGATGCTCACCGACACCAGCGTGGGCGGCGCCTCGCCGTTCGGGCCGGGCAGCGGCAGGATGTCGACCATGCGCACGTCTTCCGCGGTCGACGCGCTGTTGTTCGACACCGTGATGGTGTAGCCCACGTCGTCGCCCACGTTCACCGGGTCGACGTCGTCGCGCTTGGTGACCACCAGGTCGTACACCGGCGCGGTGATCGTGGCCGGCACCGAGGCGTCGTTGTTGGCCGTGCTGAGCTCCGGCGTCGCCGTGGAGACGTGCACGTTGTTGGTCGCCGTGGTGCCGTTGAGCACGTACAGCGGCCGCACGCGCACCGTGACGGTCTGCTGCACGTTGCGGTCGAGCGAGGTCCAGGCGCACTCGAGCTGGTTGTTGGTGGTGCCGGTGCCCGTGGGCTGCGTGGTGCTCGGCTGCGTGCTGCAACTGCCGCCGCCCGAGGCGGTGGCCGAGATGAACATCAGCCCGGCCGGCAGCGTGTCGACCACGTGCACGTCGTAGGCGCGGCTGAGGCTGCCCTGCGCCAGGCTCTGGTTGCGCGCGGTGAGCGTGTAGGTGAGCAGCTGGCCGACCGGCACCGAGGCCGGGCTGGCCGACTTGGTGACCACCACGTCGCTGCGCGCGACCAGGTAGGCGGTGGTGTTGCCGTCGTTGTTGGCCAGGTTGGGGTCGGCCGGCGTGGCCGCCACGGCGTGCGCCGTGTTGTCGATCGAGAAGCCGTGATCGGTGGCCGAGGCACCGTCGCCGTAGTGCTTGGCGACGACCTGGATGACCGGGCACAGCGGCAAGGCGCTGGCGGGGTCGGTGCTGGCGCGGCAGACCGGCAGTGTCGACAGCGTGCAGGCGGCGAGCGAGGTGCTGCCGAAGCCGCCGCCGTTGGCCGGCAGCGCGCAGGTGCCGCTGAAGGTGCCGCCGTTGGCCGTCTGCGAGACGGTGCCGGCGCCCATCACCTGAGCGAAGGTGTCGGTGACGACGACGTTCTGCGCCTCGGAGGGGCCGTCGTTCACCACTTCGATCTGCCAGGTGATGTCCTGGCCCGCGATCTGGCGGTTGCCGGCACTGTTGCCGATGCCCACCACGCGCTTGAGCACCCGCACGTCGGCAGCGGTGGCGTTGTCGTTCACGCCGGTGCCCAGGCTCGTGCAGTCGTTGCCGGTGTTGGCGTCGGGGTCGGCGCCGAGCGTGGGCGCGGCCGCGGGCAGCGCCACGTTCACGCACATGCTGTTGACCACCTGGCCGCCGCCCGGCGGCAGCGACGGGATGGTGGCGTTCACGATGATGTAGCCGCCGTTGCGCGCGGTGTTGCCGCCCGAGGTGTCCACGCCGATGTCGGCCGTGAGCGTGCGCGTGCAGGTCACCGTCGCGGGGCCGGGCACGGGCACGGCGGGCGTGGGCACCATGGTGGCGCCGCCCTTGGTCACGGTGCAGGTGTAGCCGTCGCGCTGCGTGACGCTGTTGATCTGCACGCCGGCGGGCACGTCGTCCACCAGCTGGATGGTGCTGCCGGCCAGCAGGCGGGTGCTGCCCAGGTTGGTGCTGCCGACCTGATAGTCGAAGGCCTGGCCCAGCGGCACGTTGTTCTGCGGCCAGCTGCGGCGCTTGTCGGCGCGGAAGTCGGCGGCCGAAACCACCACGTCGGCCGGCACGCTGCCGGTGGCGGAATTGGCGATGGGGCCGGTCGCGCTCACCGTGGCCTGGTTGACCACGCCGGTGCCCGCGGTCATGGCGATGACCGGCACCACGATGTCGCCCAGCGCCACGCTGGCGCCGTTGTTGCCGCCGATGTTGCTGCGCGTGCAGCTCAGCGTCTGGCCGCTGACGGAGCAGGTCCAGCCGGCGACCGGGGGAATGGGCGTCTGGATGGCGAAGTTGGCGGGAATGGTGTCGGTCAGCGTCACGCCGGTGGGCGGGCTGCCGCTGAAGCTGGGGCTCAGCCTGAAGTTGAAGCGCTGGCCGACCAGCACCTGGCCGCCGTCATGGCTCTTGGCAAGGGCCAGCACGTAGCCCGCGGTCACGGTGGTGTTGGCGGTGGCGCTGTTGTTGGTGGACACGCCGTCGCCCACCGCGCCCGCCGGCGCCACGGCCGGCTGGTGCGTGATGGTGGAGCCTGCGCCCGCGGTGACCACGCCGTTGATGCTGAAGGTGCGCGTGTTGCTGCCGGCGGTGGCCGACGTGGCCGGCACGTTGCAGGTCAGCAGGCTGCCGCTGATCGAGCAGCCCGAGGGCAGGCCGGTGCCCGAGACCGTCAGGCCCGTGGGGATGGGATAGGTCAGCGTCGAGCCGGTGCTGGTGTCGGGGCCGTTGTTGGTGACCGTGAAGACGATCGGCACCGTCGAGCCACTGGGCGCGGTGGCCGGCGCGTTGATGCTCACCGCCACGTCGGCGCCCTGGTTCACGGTGATGGCCTTGGTCTCGCTGGCGCCGCCGCCGACGGGCGCCGCGGTCACGCTCAGCGTGCCCTGCGTGAGCGTGCGCAGCAGCACCTTGAAGTCCAGCTGCTGGTTCGCCGCGAGCGTGATGCCCGAGCAGGTCAGCGTGCCGAATCCGGCCGAACCCTCGGGCACGCTGGAGGTGCAAGTGCCCGACGGGACCGCCGCCATGCCCATGTAGATGGCGTTCGCGGGGATGGTGTAGGTGAACGAGGCGCCGGGCGCGTCGATCGGCAGGCTGTCGGTGTCGGCGATGGTGACCGTGCTGGTGACCGTGCCGCCGGCCGGGAGGATGTCCGGCACATGCACCAGGCCCGACACCTGCGGCGCCGCGTGTGCCGCCGCCGCGAGCAGCAGCCCCGCGAGCGGCGCGGCAAGGCGTGCCAGTCCGCGTCGCCAGCGTCCCGAAGGGGCCTGGGCGGGGTTGGAAAACAGGTCGCGTCGCGCCGACGCGTCCGGCAGATTCGATGGGGTGCTGAACATCCCGTCCCTCGTGATGGCTCTGATGGACCGGGCACCGACCCCTTTCTTGCAGGGCGCCGCTGGATGCGGCGGGGTGCTCCGGAAAGTGCGGGAGTCTCGAAGTCCTCACCGGGAGCCACTTTTGGGATTCAGGACAAAAGGTTTGCCCTGGATGACAATTGTTTACGAATGCAACGTAACGTGAACTTAGTCACACGGCATTTCAGGCCTGCTCCCATACGCTCGGCGGCATGTCTTACTGGTCGACCACCCCACCGCGGCGCGCGCACATCCTCGTCATCGATGACAACATCGAGGAGCTGCAGTTGCTGCTGGGCGCGCTGCGCGGCGCGGGCCACCGCATCAGCCTCGCGTTCGACGCGCTGCAGGGCTATCGCCGCGTCACTGCCCTGCAGCCCGACCTGGTGCTGCTGGATGTGCGCATGGGCTCGACCGACGGCTTCACCACCTGCAGGCTGCTGAAGGCCGACAGCGCCACCGCGCGCATCCCGGTGATCTTCCTGACTTCGTCGAGCGCGGTGGACGAGCGCATCACCGGCCTGCGCGAAGGCGCGGTCGACTACATCCTCAAGCCCTTCGACCCCGCCGAAGTGCTGGCGCGCGTGGCGGTGCACCTGGCGCTGGCCAGCAGCAGCAGCCATGCGCAGGAGTGCATGGCGCAGGCCGAGAGCGTGCTGGAGAACGCGCGCTCGGACAACGCCGACCGCGTGATCGCGCAGGCGACCGAACGGCTGGTTCTGTCGGATCTGGCAAGCGTGCCCGCGCTGCCCGAGCTGGCGGCGCGCGTGGGCACGCACGAGAAGCGGCTGACGCGCGCATTCCGCGAGCAGACCGGGCGCACGGTGTACGAGTTCGTGCGCGAGATGCGGCTGGTGGAAGCGCAGCGCCTGCTGCTGAACTCCGCGCTCAACATGGAAGAAGTGGCGCATGCGGTGGGCTTCTCCGGCGCGGCCAATTTCTCGACCGCGTTCCGCGAGCGCTTCGGGCTCACGCCCTCTTCCTATCGCAACGCACGAGCCGCCCGGCCGATGCCGCCGTTCATGCCTGTGGCGGCGCCATCGACCCTGCCGGCGCCGTCTGCCTGAGGCGCCGGCCGTGGTGGCGATCCGCGGCATCGCGGCCGCCCTGCTGCTGTGCGCGGCCTCCTGGCTCGCGGGCCCGGCGGACGCCGCCACGCTGAGGCTGGGCGAGGCGCCCGAACTGCCGCTGGTGCTCGACGAGGTGGTGGAGCTGCTCGAAGACCCGGACGGCCTGCTCCCGCGCGAAGGCGCGGAGGCCTCGACCCGCTTTCGGCCCGGCACCCACGCGCAGATGCGGCAGGGCTTCACGAACTCGGCCTTCTGGCTGCGCCTGGCGGTCGTGAACGACACCGGCACGGTGCAGCCGCTGCGCCTGGTGCTGAACACCACATGGCTGCAGCACGTCGACTTTCATGTGCAACGCCGCATCGGCGCCGCGACCGGCAAGGCCGCATGGACGCTCGAGCGGGCCGGCGTGTCGGTGCCTCTGCGCGGCGACCGCGACCGCGTGCCGACGCTGTCGCTCGACCTGCGGCCCGGCGAGCAGGCGCGCCTGCTGGTGCGCGTGCAGAGCCACAGCAGCCTCAAGTTCGCGCCCGAACTGCACACGGCCGACAGCTGGCGCGAAGCAGAGAGCAGCCATGCGCTGCTCGACGGCCTGCTGATCGGCGGCATGCTGGTGCTGGCCGTGTACTCGCTCACGCTGTGGCTCATCTCGCGCAAACCGCTGATGGCCTCGCAGAGCCTGGGCTTCATGCTGGTGGCGTTGTACGAGGCCACCTACCGAGGCCATGCGCGGCTCGTGCTGTGGCCCGACAGCACCGACTGGAGCTACCGCGCGGCAGGCGTGGTGGCCGGCTGCAGCGTGCTGAGCCTGCTGCTGTACCTGCATGTGCTGTCGCGCCGCGGCCCGGTGCGCCCGCCGGGGCTGCCCGTCATCGCGGTGCTGGCCACCAGCCAGGTCGTCGCGGTGCTTGGCACGCTGCTGGGGCCGTACGCGCCCTTCGCGCGCCTGGGCAACCTGACCGTTCTGCTGCTGGTGTTCTCGCTCACGGCAAGCAGCTTCATCTACATGCGGCGCGCGGGACCGGGCGGCAAGCTGGCGTTTCCGGTGATGACCATCATCATGGTCGGCGTGTGCCTGCGGCTGACCGAGCTTTCGCTGCCCACGCACATGCTGCCCGGCTTCGACGCCTACGCACTGGGCTTCCCCGGCATGCTGATGGGCTTGGTCGCGCTCTCGTCCTGGACGCACCATCTCTCGCGCCAGCAGCACCTCGCGCAGCGCACGCTGGTGCTCTGGCAGGCCGAAGAACAGCAACGCCTGCGCGACGAAGTGGCGCGCAAGACCCATGCGCTGAACGCCGCGCTGGAGCAGGCCGAGCACCAGGCGCGCGAGCAGACACGGCTCATGGCCTATGTGACCCATGACCTGCGCGCGCCGCTCGCGACCATCATCGGCCACGTGCGGCTGCTGCGCGACGAAATGCCGCAGCCACCCGATCGGCTGCAGGCCATCGAGCGCAGCGCGGCCTACCAGCTCTCGCTGATCGACGACCTGCTCGACTACGCGAAGGGCGAGCTGCTGCCGTTCTCCTTCGAGCCGCGACCCGCGAGGCTGCAGGCGCTGCTCGACGACATCGCGCAGTACGCCGACACGCTCGCACAGAGGCGCAACAACGCATTCGAGCTCGAAGTGCAAGGCGCGCTGCCGCGTGCGGTGCTGATCGACAGCAAGCGCTTTCACCAGCTGCTGCTCAACCTGCTGTCGAACGCCGCGAAGTTCACGCACAGCGGCAAGATCGGCCTGCGCGTGCGTGCGCGGCCGCGCGCGGATTCGTGGCGACTGCAGTTCGAGGTATGGGACAGCGGCGCCGGCATCGACCTGAAGGAGCAGGCACGCATCCGCCAGGCCTTTGCAGAGAACGCGCCGAGCGCGAGCGGCAATGGGCTCGGGCTGGTCATCGCGCGGCGCATCGTGCAGCGCATGGGCGGACGCCTGCTGCTCATGAGCCATCCGAACCTGGGCACGCGCGTGCGTTTCTCGATGATCGTGAAGGACGCGCCGGAGGAGCCGCGATCCGTCGCCCCGCAAACACCGTCATCGCCGCCGCTCCAGTCGCCGCGCCTGCGGCTGCGCCGGCCGCCGACACCCGTGCCGGCCATTTCGCCGTTGCCCGCCGCGGTGCGCGCCGAACTCGAGGTGCTCGCGCGCGACGGCCGCTGGACCGATCTGCACGAATGGACCGATCGGCTGGCCGCGGCCGATTCGCGTCACGCGGCGCTGGTCGACGCGGTGCGGCAGGCGCTCGACCGGCTGGACTTCGAACACATCCGCCTGCTGGCACGCGCCACGCCGAAGCTGTGAACATGCGGCGCGGGCACTCTTTGCATGCGGCGAAGCCTCTGTTTAGTATGGAAGGACATCATTTCCAGGAGCCCTCATGCAAGACATCGCCGCTCTCCAGAAACTGCTGGACACGCTGTTCCCCGGCCTGATGGGCGTGCGGCTCACGGCACTCGAGCCCGACCGCGTGGTCGCGCAGATGGAAGTGCGGCCCGACCTGTGCACGGCCGGCGGCATCCTGCATGGCGGCGCCTACATGGCTTTTGCAGACACGCTGGGCGCCGTCGGCACCATCGTCAACCTGACGCAAGGCAAACGCACCACCACCACCGATTCGAGCACCAAGTTCATCGCCGGCGCGCGTGTCGGCAGCATCGTCACCGGCACCAGCGTGGCGTTGCATCGGGGACGCACGACCATGGTCTGGCAGACCTCGGTCACCAATGCGGACGGCAAGCTGTGCGCTGTCGTCACGCAGACGCAACTGGTGTTGGAAGGGGCGGGGTGACGTCCCCCGAGGTTTCTTCGGGCGAGTGGCTCGCCGCGTAGCGTTCGAGGAACAGATAGAGCGCCAGGCCGCCCGCCAGCGGCAGCAGATAGTAGAGCGCGCGGTAGGCGAGCACCGCGCCCATCAACGCGCCCTGCTTCACCGTACCGGAGAGCAGCGCGAGGTACACCGCTTCAAGCACGCCGAGGCCAGCGGGAATCGGCGTCAGCACGCCGACGATGGACGCCGCGAGCAGCACGCCCATCGTGGTCGCGTAAGGCACCTTCTGCCCGAGCAGCAGGTACATGGCCGCGCCCATCAACGCCCAGTTGGTGGTGGAGAGCGCTAGCTGCACCACGGCCAGACGCGCGGCGGGCAACTGCAGGCGGCGGCCCCTGAAGCGCCATTCGCGCCCGCGTGCGAATGCACAGGCGGCGACGTACGCCAATGCCAGCAGGATCATCGCCACGCCGAGCAGCCGCAGCGTGCCTGCGCCAATGTGAGCCTGGCTCGGCGGCACGATGGCGCCCGCCGCGAACAGGCCGCCCGCGAGCAGGCCATAGCCCAGCCAGTTGGTCGCAAGACTCAGGCCCACGATCTGCGCGACAGTGGCGTCGTCGAGACCCGCACGCGCGTAGAGCCGCGCACGCATCGCGATGCCGCCGACCAGCGAGCCGAGGTTGAGATTGAACGCATAGCTCGTCACCGCGATCGCCCATGTGCGCCAGTACGGGAGGCGATGTTGCAAGTGACGCTTGCCGATCAGGTCGAAGCAGCCGTAGAGCATGTGGCTCGCGGTCGCAAGGCCGAGCACGGAAAGCAGCAGCAAGGGCGAGTAGCGCTGCAATGCTTGCCATGCGCCGGCCCAGTCGATCTTGTGCGCATGGGACAGGAGCAGGCCCAGCACGGCGATGCCGAACAGCGGCAATGCCCAACGACGGCAGCGTTGCCAGATCGAACTGATGCGGCTGCCTGCGTGCGCCGGGTTATCGGCGATGGCGGCCGCGTGGGTGTTCATGACGACGGCGCCTGGCGGCTCAGGGCTTGGCGGGCTTGTCGCTTTTCTCCGGGGTCTTGTGCTCGGCGAGGCCCTTGTCGTGGAGCTTGCTGTTGCGCACGTCCTTCATTAACCGCTCGCCTTCGGTGTCACGGCCGTCGCTGGGGACGGATTCTTCCTGGGTGACTTCGGGTTCTTCGTGGTGTGCGGGCTTGGGCGTGGGCATAGGCATCTCCTCGGTGGATTAGCCGAGTCTGCCGAGGTCCGGCACCTCCGGATCGCCGTCCATCGACGATGACGGGTGCAGGACATTTGCCATACCGGTGCCGCGCTGAGCGCGGCGCGGACTGCAAATCAGCCCTGAACAGGCCTGCGCCTCGCGCCCACCAGTCGATGCAGTTTTCGCCGAACCCGAATTTCGAGCTCTTGACGAAGAGACAGCGGCGGCGCCTCCGACTCGCCTTTGCCGGGCACAGGCTGGTGAGCCCTATGCATCCAGTAGCCCCCAGAGTCAGGCACCAGTTGCAAGCCAAGAGCACGGCTGTCCTCTTCCGAAAAATAGTGGAAGACGATGCTCTTGCGGGTCTTTCCGGGCGAAAGAATCGGACTGCCGCCATGCAGGAGATAGGCATTCCAGATGAAAACGTCGCCACGCTTCGCAGCGAAGATCTCCGGCTTCAGCCCACGCTGCCGAACCTGCTCATCCATGTAGGCGGACCAGGCCGGCATCTCTTCGTTGACCGCGTGCGTTCCGCCATTCGAGAAGACGTATTGCTCGATGGCATGGCTGCCGGGGTAGTAGCGCAAAGGCCCGGCATCCATGTCGCAGTCTTCGAGCGCGACCCAGATGGCCAGCAAATGTCCATGCGACCGCGGCGTCATGTAAAGCGAATCGACGTGATCGCCCTGGCCGCTTCCGTGTGCATAGCTGAGCGAGTTGCATAGCACCGGTGTGTTCTCGAGCAAGGCCTTCAGGGTGGGCGTCAGCTTCGCATTGAGTGCGAGCCGGCGCACTTCTGGATATTCGAGATACAGGTCGTTGACCTTGAAGCGATGCGCTTCGCGCACAGCGGGGTCGACATCCCGAATGCGTAACCGCTGGTCGACGTTGAGGTCGTCCACGACGACCCGCGACAAGGGGTCGCGCCATGCACGCGTCAAGGCCGCTTCCGCTGCGCCGATCTCTTCGTCTGAATAGAACCTCGGAAGAACGACGTAGCCGTCTTCCCGCCATTTTTTTGTGATCCTGCCGTCCATCCTTTAATTATGACCAGATGTTTTTTCATCTCATTTGGATGAATTTCAGGCACCGAACAGGTCGGAGCGCACATCAAGGGACCGGTACACTGAATCAAAATCACCTGGAAGGAGACCATGGAGAAACGAGATTTGCGCAGCTTTCCGATTCAGATCGGGGACAAGACCTTCACCGTCACGTCCGACGACGAATACTTGACGGACATGCGCGGCACCTTCGAGCCCGAGACCGTCGCCCTGTTTCGCAAACTGGTGAAGCCGACCGACCTGGCCCTGGACATCGGAGCCAACATCGGCTGCACGGCCCTGCTGCTCTCACAACTCGCACGCAAGGCGATCAGCTTCGAACCATCGCCCAGCACCTTCGCACTATTGCGGCAGAACGTCGAGACCAATGCGGCGAATGTCGAGGTCGTCAATGCCGGTTTGGGCCGCGAAGCTGCGGAACTCAACATCGTCTTCAGCCCGTCGCATCGATCAGGCGGCTTCGTTTCGAGCGAGCCGCTGGCGGGTCACATCATGGAGCCGATCAAAATCCTGCAAGGTGACCGCTACGTCGAGACTGCGCTGAGTGGCTCCGAGCGCGTCAACTTCATCAAGATCGACGTGGAAGGCTTCGAGCTCGAGGTACTGGCAGGGCTGGAGCAGACGATTGCGAACCATCGACCCGTGGTCACGATGGAACTCAACCACTGGTGCCTGAACGCCTTCCAGCGCATGAGCGTGCCGGACTTCATCGACCGCCTGTGCTTGATTTTCCCCTTACTCTACGCCGTTCACGACGGCCATGCGATCAACCTGCACGACGCCGCCGAACGCTATCACGTCACCTACCGCCACATCCTGCATTTCGAATACACCGCGCTCGTTGCCGCTTTCGACGAGAAGCAGATCAGCGCATTCCTGCACAGCTATGTGACGAACGCACAACCACGTTCTGCGCCTGTGAACCTACATGCACGCATCGCGGTCCTCGAACGCGAGCGCCTGGAGTTGGAACAGGAACTCAACGCTGAGCACGAGGCTGGGAGGGCAATGCAGGAGGACCTTTCAGCCGCGCTCGCTGCGGCCATCGAGCGAACTCATCTGGTTGCGGCTGAACTGGAAGCCGTGCGGAATTCGACCAGTTGGCGCATCACGAAACCTCTGCGCGCAGTCAAGAAACTTATCCAGTAGGCGCCCAAGAACGGGCCTTTCTGCAAGTGGCGTGGCCTTCATCCGTGATATGCGCAGGCTCTCCTGCTAGCGCATCATCTTGGTCTCACAGACGTGTACAGCCGTTTTCTACGAAAGGTGGCCCGTTTGTATCTCCGAAGATGATCGAGCGGGCCCCGATCACAACCGACAAGCATGCGCTCCAAACTGCGCAGGCTTTTACTTGGCAAAGCATGAAACTGCTTCGACTCTCTTGATCCGGCCTTTCGCAGGCAAGGATCCCAAAAATGACCATGAACAATCAGCAGCCCCGAAATTTCTCCATTCGCATAGGCGACAAGACCTTTCAAGTCTCCTCAGATGACGAGTATCTGGAAGCAATGAGGGGAGTCTTTGAACCGCAGACCGTCGATCTTTTTCGAGCCTTGGTAAAGAGGGATGGAGTTGCTCTTGACGTTGGAGCAAACGTTGGCTGCACTGCCCTTCTTCTATCGACGTTGGCAAGAAAAACGGTTGCTTTCGAGCCGTCGCCGACCACCTTCAACTTCTTGCAGAAGAATGTCGAGACGGCAAGCGCCAACAACGTTATCCCGGTAAATGCTGGCCTCGGCTCTGAGCCTGCCAGCTTGAATTTGGTCATTCCACCTGTCTGTCGCGGGTCCGGAGTCATCTCCGATACACCTTTGGCGAACCACATGACAGAGTCGATCAAGATCATTCGCGGTGATGACGTTGTCGACTCGATTCTTGGCAGCACACCTGTGGACTTCATCAAGATCGATGTCGAGGGCTTCGAACTCAGCGTGTTGAACGGGCTGACGAGGACACTCGCTCGAGATCGACCTGTCGTCACGTTTGAATTGAACCACTGGGCTCTCAATGTATTTCGGCGAATCACAGTTCCCGATTTTTTGGAGGAGGTGTGCCGAATTTTCCCCGTGCTCTATGCGATTGGCCGCGGACCTGCAGTCAACCTGCACGATGCCGACGCTCGGTACTTGATGATGCACGCCCATATCGTTCATTTCGACTACACGGCTCTGGTCGGCGCGTTCGACGAAACGAAGATCGACAATTTCCTTGAGCGCTACGTTCGTAATCCTCCACCGGCACAAGCACCTTTTGACGCCGCGGCACGAATTGCATCGCTGGAAGAGGAACAGCGCGCTCTCGAAGAGAGACGCCGCACCCTTGAAAAGTCATTGGCCTTGGAACGCATGATGGCTGAAGCTGCGCGGAACGAAGCAGGGGCGAAACTGCTGGAGGCAACGCAGCAACGACAGGCTCTGGCACACGAAATCGATGCCTTGCGCAACTCCACCAGCTGGCGTGTGACCAGTCCTCTGCGAGCCGTAAAGCGGCTGATTCAGTAGACGAGCAACATGCGCGATAGCTTTTCACGGCACTGAGCAAAGCCGTGCTTCGCCTTCTCGTCCTTCAATAACGAATCGAACTTGCTCAAGTAGTGCGCAGCCCTCGCGCCGCCCTACCCGCGAGAACTCTGGATCGAACCGCAAGCCGCTTGCGGGCAGCGAGGCTCCTTTAGGCTCGATCCAGGCAGTACATCAGCAGTCGACCTTAACGACAATCCCTGAGGCTCGCGACCTGAGGTGAGGAGTACTACGTCGCATCTCGATTGCGACGGACATGGCAGATCAAGTGGGTCTACGCCGCAGGCATTGCCGCAGCCGGCCCCTCGCACATTTCGACACGGCGCGGATTGAACCGAATTCCAACTGCGAGAATAAAAAGCAAAAGGCGCTACAACCTTGATAGCTGTAGCGCCTTGCGGAATATGGTGGCTGGGGCTCTATCGAAAGAACGCTCCAATCCCTTTGCTGTACTCAAAGTTGATGAAATCTCACCACCGAGTTGCCCCCAAAGTTGCCCCCAGGTCTGCACAGCAACTGCGTAGTCGCAGCTCACATGAACAGAGTCAGCACGCTTGGCTACTTCACTGATCTTTTGCTTGCACGGGCATCGCCTCGAAGGTGCTGCGCCATCGCCCTTCATCGCGCGCTAGACCTCGGATTTCTGCCCTAGCCCAACTTCACCTGCACCTGCACCTGCACCTGCACCTGCACCTGCACCTGGCAATTTTTAGGTCGCCATCAAGAATGCTGTACGGTAGCTGCACCGAGCGTCACGTAAATAGCAATAGGATCAATCATGTATTCCGTCTTATCCACATCACTGAAGGTTCGCTCCAAATTCCCCAAGCTTTGAATTACATCAACAAAGGCCTCCTTCAAAGATTTCTCCGACTCCTCCGGAGTAGCTCCAGACACATCTAACTGCGCTACATCTTCAGGATAATTGGTAACAACACCCAAAACAACAAAATTCATTTTCGTTGTCCGGCTATATTTTCGCACCATCAGTGACTCGTCCTCCCTCAAACACTCTCTCTTTAGGCAAGAGGTAAATCTCTTGCGGTCGACTGTTTGATGAATTTCAAGTGAGTCCTCAAAACCAAAACGCGCAACCTTCACCATGTGATCAAGAAATTTTTGATCCTGAGAAAAGGAAACCTCTTTTAGCATTGAGTTAATCAGCAACTCTTTTTGCTTTGCAAGCGAGATCACCTTCTGCTTATCTTTTGTTTGCGCTATCGCCTGAGATAGAGGTTCTGTGGCCTGATCAATCGCTTCTTTCGATTGAACATAGCTTAAGGACGCCGCCAGAGAGTTGAATTCACCCATGATTTCCGTCGTCTTTTTCACATCAAAAATGCGAGCCGGCGCAGATATTCGAACGAATGGCTGAGTCAAATTTGGCACTGAAAATGCAATTTCTAGACCGACCTCCTGAACCAAATTTCTGTCAACAATCTCTTTCTCAAAAAGAGAAAACGCATAGTCATGCATGATCCGGCGTTCAGTGTCTTTTTCTGCCGAGGTGATTGCATCAGCAACGACTTTCCCACTGGCCATCGAACCTTTTTGAGTTTCTGTATCCGTGGTTTGTTTTGACTTCTCTTTGATTAAAAATTCTGTAACCCCGGCAAAGACCTGCGAAGTCAGAGAAAAGAGCTTTTGCTCATCAAAGTACAGGATGTTTTTCACCGATTTTTCTTTCTTTGCAAATATTCTTCATATGACTTTCGACGAACGTCCGCATACATCCAAAAGGCCGCTCCGAGCCCCCCGCAAACGGAAATTGCAGTCAATACAATAATTAATGTGTTCATGCGGCGGCACTTTTCGACGAAGCTGTTAAAGCATGCAAGACTACTGCGCTCAACAAAAGAGAAATACCGGCAAGGGTCAGAGAGCAGTAAAGCAAGTTGGCCTGAGCGACGGATGAACTCTTCTCACCGATTACGCCGACGGCGAAAAATACACAATACACCGCAATGGCAGCCAATGAAGCACCATGATTAATTGTTCTCCACTTACGAGATAGCCAGTCGACATCTTCCGCTTCATTGATCATTGATATATGCAAGACCAACCCAAAAGCAATCACATCCGAAACCGATAGCGCTTGCACCCCAAAATCAGTAAGCAGCCAAACAGCGAAACGCATTAACGCTGGCAACAGGCCGATGACGACGGTATATACCCACCACTTCACTACTCTCATTGGACGAACTTTCGAGATTCCGAAAGGAGGTTGTTGATTCATTGCACTCGCCGCTCTAGTGGCACAGCTTTCTGCCCTTGACTCGGCGCCGCAGACTACCGATCCGACACCGTATAGAGCTTGAAACGACACCGAGTTTTCCCATAATTGACGCAACCCCAAAACGCCGCGCCTCCAGTCTTGGGCTGTCTTTCGATCATCTTCACTCCACAGTTTGCGCAGGTTGGCCGCCAGTATTCGCCCTCATAAGCAACTGCGAGCAGAGCGGCCTGCTGCTCCACAGTTCGAGTGCCGATGAGGCGAAGCAACCCAGACCGATCCTGGGCATTGATGCCATTGGCCTTGGCGAAGACCAATGCCTCGTCGGTGAAGGTAGAGCTTGTGGCGAAGGTGCCGTACTGCAGGTCATTGGCCTTGAGTACGCCGAAAAACTCGCGCACCTGCTGCACGCCAACTGGCTTACGACGCCAGTGCTTGCATTGAACGATCATCGGCTTCGGGCTGTGCGCCGAGTAGAGCCAGATATCGACGCCCCCGTCGGCCCCGTGAGACTGGCTCTCCGTGCGCACGCCGGCCTGCCCGAACAGCGCCTCGCATAGCGCCTCAAAACGGCGCCACTCAATGTCCTCGAACACCTGGGCCGACCACGTCCGCTGAGGCGCGTGGGCCGTGTTCTCAGTCTCGCCCGTGGGCTCCTTCTTCAGTGCTCTCAACCATCCCGCCATGCATCACCTCCGCCTCTGAGCGCCAATGTAACGCAGTGTTGCAGCGAAGGTTGCGAGGGGTTTCCGCAATTGGTCCGTAGATGGCCGATGTTGCCCGCGCCCGGGCGCAGCGGAATCAGCGCGGCGCACCGTTGCGCACCTTCACTGCGCACTCCGCCGAACAGGGCTGGACGAGGACGGAACCGGGCCTTTGGGTTGTAGAACCGCGTTATACAACCGGAAGTTCTTGGTCAACTGCGCACGGCAACGGACCATAGGCGCATGCAAAGAAACCAGCCCGTTGCGGCCCTGTCGATGAAGGCGCGAAGCGTATGAAGATGCGCTGCCCTCACTGCGAAAGCCCGGCGAACGTTCGCACCAGCCGCGAGATCTCCAGCCTCACCCGCGAGAGCTACTACGCCTGCAGCAACACGGCGTGCGGGCATGTCTTTGCAGCGGTCACCGAGATCAATCGCACGGTGTCCCCATCGGCCATCCCGAACCCGGAGGTCAGGCTTCCCCTGAGCACGCATGTGCGCCGCCGCGTGCTGATCGAGCAGCTGCAGACGCTGCCGACCTCGCCGATACCACCGCCCGACTGAGGCACCCCGCGCGCCACGCGCACCCCCGAAGTTTTCGAGAACTGTGTTTGCGCCTGGCAGACACGGATGGAGTTGATCGCCTCAGCGAGGCATGGGCGCGAGCGTGCGCCGTGAATGGAGCAATGAAAGATGCAAACAAGTCAGCAAGCCACGGACAGCCTCAGCACTGCGGAGCGCCTCGTTCGTCTTCCCGAGGTCCGCTTCCTCACCGGCCTCGGCAAGAGCAGCATCTATGACGCCGTGAAGGCCGGCACCTTCCCGCAGGCCGTGCGCGTCACCGAGTACGCCGTGGCGTGGCGCAAGTCGGAGATCGATGCATGGATCGCGCAGCGCCCGTCCGCTGCCGAGCCGGTCGCACCGCCTCCCGTGAAGAAAGCGCGAGCCGCCGCGGCCCCGGCCAGGACGAAGACAAGGACCACCGCGACGCGCAAGACAGCGCATAGTGCAGCGGCACCTGCAGCCAAGAAACGCGGCACGACCACCGAACGCAAAGCCCGCGCATGAGCAAGCTGCAAACGCATCCGATGGCCTCGCTGCTGCCCTGCGTGGCCTTGGTAGTGCCCCCTCGCTATACTGCGCCCGTCACGTCAAAAAAAGGCGTGATCGGGATTGGTCTCCCGAAGAAGCTCTGCGACGAAAGCCGCAGTCAACCCGCAGGGTCTGCGGCTTTGTCGTTCGTGCCTCCAGTTTTGGCGGCTCGATGGGCGGGCGCGAGCCCGGCCGGTTCTCGCAAGAGCTTCCCGGTAGACCAACCCTTCGAGTCGCCGCCCTCGATTGGTCTCGGGAGCGGCGGTTTTAGCAAACCGAAGCTCTTGGAGGCCATTCATGGCTAGATCCGCACGCGCGTTCGCGCACGCCCCTACCCTTCCCGCGTCTGAAGAAACAGCCGGTGCTGCCCTCAGTGCAGTGCCGACGATCGGCAAAGCCGCGCTCGCGTCATGCCAGCCGAAGCGCAGCGCCGCATCATTGGCGCTGCAAGCCGGCGACGAAATCGACAATCTGCGCGATGTACAGCGCGCCTACGTCGGCCTCGAAAAACTTCTCTTCCCGCACGGTGCGAACGACACCGAAGAGATCTATCCAACCCGCACCGAGTTGAGCGCCCTAGTGCGCCTGGTCAATGACGCGCTGCAGCTGCGCATTGAGAGCGTCGATGCCACCGTGCAATCGGTGCGGGAGGCAATGGAAGGCGGTGTGCAATGAAAGCCTTCAACGTCAAGGTCATCGATGCGAGCGGCGTGCTGCACCGCTACGTGCAACTCGCGGTCACCTGCGCTGCTGCAGAGGACTTCGCGTTCGACCGCTTCGGCAACGTGCGTCTGCTGAGCGTGCAGGCCATGAACATGCGGAGGCTGGCATGCATCTGAGCTACCGCAACTCCGAGATCCATCCGGCCACCGAAGGCGGTGGCATCGCCTCCATTGCGCACGTCTTCACCGACGCGCACAGCGGCCTCGTCTTCGCCTACTGCGAGATGCGCGACGGCAGCAGCTTCTGGTGCAACAAAACCGAAGACCGCGCCAGCGCCGCGCTGCACCTCATGTTCGGCATGCACCCCGCGCTGCGTTGGCTCGAAGCCGTCGCGAGCATTCCCGCGCAGCTGCGCATCGCCGCACTGCAGAAGACCGGCGAGAAGCCTGCCGACAGAACGGGCGGTGCCGCATGAACAGCGTGTTGACCCCCATTGCCCAGTTCGCCGCCAGCATGGCCGCGCACGGCCTCACTCCGCCAGAGTCCCTCGTGGCCGATGGCCGCATCCACCGCTTCAGCACCAACGGCAAGCGCAGCGACACCGCAGGCGGCTACGTGCTGCACCTTGACCAGGTGGCGGCTGGGGCGTTCTGGGACTGGCGCACGGGCCTGTATGCCACCTGGTGCAGCCGCAGCGCCGATGCGATGACGCCGGCAGAGCGGCGCATGCACGAGCAGCGCATGGCCGCGCACCGCTCGCAGTCCACGCGCGACAAGACCGCCGCCATGCGCAAGAACCGCGAGCGCATCGATGCGCTGTGGCGTGCTTCGGTGCCCGTCACTGAAGGCGATCCGGTGCATACGTACCTGCGCGGGCGCGGCCTCATCTTCGCCGCCGTGCCCGAGGTGCTGCGCCTGCACCCCGCGCTCGACTACTGGGACTTCGACGACGACGGCAAGGCCGTGAAGCGCGGCACCTACCCGGCCATGCTGGCGGCGGTGCAGGCCAAGACCTTCCCGGACGGCCCGCACATGCCTGGCGTGTTGACCATCGTCGCGCTGCATCGCACGTACCTCACGCCCGAGGGCAAGAAAGCCGATGTGCCCACGCCGAAGAAGCTCACCGGCACCACGGGCGACATGCGCGGCGCGGCGATCCGCCTGGCCGCGCCGGCCTTCATCGAAGGCGCGTACCGCCTCGGTGTGGCCGAGGGCATCGAAACCGCGCTGGCCGCCGCCGAGGGCTCGGGCGTGCCGACCTGGGCGACGGTCTCGGCTTCGGGCATGAAGACGTTCCAGTGGCCGCGCACGCCGCACGAGCTGTATGTCTTCGCCGACAACGATGCGAACGAGACGGGCCAGCGCGCCGCGCGCGAGCTGGAGCGCAAGGCCAACGCCTGCGGCGTGTGCGTGCACACGCTGATTCCGCCCATGGAAGGCAGCGACTGGGCGGACGTGTGGCAGCGACGCTAGGCAAGGACGGTCGCATGAACGACAAGATGACCGACATCGCTGGTGCGGATGCGGTGCAAAGCGAGTACGACACGAGCGCGCTGTTGCGGCCTGCCGCCGCCGATGCGCCCACCGTCACGATCAAGAAGCGCCGCAGGGTGCGCGCATCCAAGCCAGATGCGGCCGCATCCGAGGCGCCTGCTGAAACGCCCACTACCCCTGCCGCTTCTATGCCCGAAGCGGGCGCCACGCCCGAGGCTTTTACCGATGCCGTGAAGCGCCTCGCAGCGCTGCCCTTGGTGGAGTTCGAGCGCTGCCGCAAGGCCGAGGCCGACGCACTCGGCGTGCGCGTGGCGATGCTCTCCGAACATGTGGACCGCGCACGCAAGGAAACGGCGCATCACCAGCTTGCGCAGGGCAACGCGCTGACGCTGCTGTCCGGCGCGATTACCTCGCACGCGGGCCGCCAGCGCATGGACTTCGGCAATGGCCGCTACGAGGTCTCCGACAAGGATGGCGTGTGGTTCGTCTCGCTCGATGCGGAGACCGGCGCGGAGCGCAAGACGTGGATCTGCAGCACCTTGCACATCGTGGCGCGCACGCGCGACGAGAACAGCGTCTCGTGGGGCGTGCTGCTGCGCTGGAAAGACCCCTCGGGCGTGCAGCACGAGATGGCCTTGCCGATGCAGATGCTGCAGACGGACGGCGCGGACATGCGCCGCGCGCTGGCCGATCAGGGCCTGACCATCGCCGCAAACCAGAGCGGGCGACAGCACCTGCAGACCTACATGCTGGTGTGGAACCCGGGGCGCTTCGCGCGCTGCGTGAACCGCATGGGCTGGCATGCCGATGTGTTCGTGATGCCGGGCATGGAGTACGCCACGGGCGACGAGATCACCGTCTTCCAGAACGTGCATGCGGTGGAGCCGGCCTTCGCTGTGGCCGGCACGCTCGACGAGTGGCGGGCTTCGGTGGCGCACCTGGCGGTGGGCAACAGCCGGTTGGTCTTCGCCATCGCTGCGGCCTTCAGCGGCGCGCTGCTGGAGTGTTCTGGCAGCGACTCGGGCGGCTTCCACTTCCGGGGCGCTAGTTCGACCGGCAAGTCCACCGCGCAGATCGTGGCGTCCTCGATCTGGGGCCACCCGACGAAGTACAAGCGCAGCTGGCGCTTCACCGCGAACGGGCTGGAGGGCATCGCGGCGCTGCACAACGATGGCATCCTGATCCTTGATGAGTTGTCCGAATGCCCTGCCAAGGACGCGGGCGAGGCTGTGTACATGCTCGCCAACGGTCAGGGCAAGGGGCGGGCCACGAAGACCGGCGCCGCGCGCCAGGCGCAAAGCTGGCGGCTGGTGTTCCTCTCCAGCGGCGAAGAGAGCCTTGCGTCCGTGATGGCGAAGAGCGGCCAGCAGGTGAAGGCCGGCCAGGAGATTCGCCTTGTCGAAATCGACGCGGATGCAGGCGGCGGCATGGGCATGTTCGAGCAGCTCAATGGCGCGGCCTCGCCGGCAGCACTGGCGCAGGACCTGAAGCGCGCATGCGCCCAGTTCCACGGCGCGCCGGGGCCGGCATGGCTGGAAACCCTCGTGAAGCTGCGCCCCACGCTGGCCGCGCAGGTGAAGGCCAGCGTCGATGGGTTCGTAGCCGCCCAGGTGCCCAAGGAGGCATCCGGCCAGGTCGTGCGCGTGGCGCAGCGCTTCGGGCTGGTGGCGGCGGCCGGAGAGCTGGCGAGCGCGGCAGGGATCACCGGCTGGAAGACCGGCGCATCTACGCAGGCAGCGGCGCGGTGCTTCGCCAGCTGGATCGCCAACTTCGGCAGCGCCGGCAACCGGGAAGACCGGGCCTTGCTGGAGCAGGTGCGGGCCTTCTTCGAGACGCACGGCTCCAGCCGCTTCGAGGATCTGACGGCGCGGTTCGAGCAGCGTGTGGCGAACCGGGCGGGGTTCTTCCGCAAGGACACCGAGGGGGAGCGCGAGTACCTCGTGCTGCCGGAATCGTTCAAACGCGACCTGTGCGCCGGCTTCGACATGCGGCACGCGATCAAGGTATTGACCGCCGCCGGTTGGCTGATTCCCGGCAATGACGGCAAGAGCAGCCAGAAGCCGCGCCTGCCGTTCGTTGGTCTGACGCGCGTCTACGTGTTCAACGGCAAGGTTCTGGAGGGCGGCGAGTGATGCGCAATGCGTGCGATTTGCCGGTGCACTTTGACCTTGCTCAAAAACCGGTGGGACAGGTGGGACACGTGGGACAACCAATATCCATGCGGGTTTGCGCGTCCCACGGTCCAAAAGTGGGACGTGGGACAGGTGGGACAAAGCTGGGCTTTTTGCACGGTTGTCCCACCTGTCCCACCAGCGTCCCACTACGCCCAAACGGCGCAAACCCGCACCAATGCTTGTTGTCCCACTTGTCCCACATGTCCCACCTGATTTACAGCGGGGATTGGCGCAAATCTGCAAAAGGGGCGACCGTCCGGACCTTCGCGCCGGCCACGGAAAGAACGAGAAGCGGGGGAGCCGGCCATGCCGATTGAGCTTGCCGTGCCGCCCTCCACCGCCATGAGCGCCGCCGAGCGGCAGCGCCGGCACCGCGCGCGCAAACGGCTGCTGGCCAGCGCCACGAGCCCGACCGCTGCCGCGAACCTGCTCCCCGAGAACATGCGGCTGGTGCGCCAGGTCGACGCGATGGCGCAGCGGCTGGCAGCGCAGGCCGACAAGGCCCG
>JACXTT010003453.1_pt1 | contig 24258 bp, 23 predicted proteins | sample 9270951 | NCBI WGS metagenome assembly JACXTT01 (sample SAMN15532306, study PRJNA645909) | rock metagenome | isolation source: weathered quartz diorite | place: Puerto Rico | collected 2017-06-21
GGGCGCGGGGGGGGGCTTCCCGGAAGTGGGGGGCCTGTTTGCCTTGGCCTGGATCGCCCCCCGCGCCAACTTCGCGGCGGCGGCCGCCCGGCCCCGGCTCTGGCGCGAGCGCCGCCGGATTGCAGGCTCTTCGAAGCTATCCCCGCCCGAATTCGCGCGGCTCCTGCGCCGTCATTCGATCGGCGTCCGCGAGGTGGCCGAGCTGTGAACGTCGATTCGCTGCTTATCCTGGTTCCTGCCTTCAACGAACAAGGCGCCATCGGAAGCGTCGTGCGCGGCGTCAAGGCCGTGTTACCCGGCGTGAGGGTGGTCGTGATCGACGACTGCTCGCTCGACGGCACCGTGCCCGAAGCGCGGGCCGCCGGAGCCGAGGTGCTGCCCATGCCCCATCACCTCGGGCTCGGAGGCTGCATGCAGGCCGGCTACAAGCTCGCTTTCGAGCTCGGCTTCGAGTATGTCATTCGGGTGGACGGCGACGGCCAGCACGATCCCGCCGACGTTCCGCGCCTCCTTGAGGCGCTGACCACGTCCGGCTGCGAGATGGTGATCGGCTCGCGCTACCTCGATCGGGACGGCGGCCACACCAGCCTCATCCGCTCGCTCGGCATCCGCTTTTTCCGCCTCGTGCTGCGGCCCGTGTTGGGCCGGGACGTCCGCGACCCCACCTCCGGCTTCGTCGGAGTCAACAGCCGCGCGCTCGAAGTTTTCAGCCGCAGCTTCCCGCTCGAGTATCCCGAAATTGAAGCGCTGGTGGTGTTGCAGCGCAAACGGTTTCGCTTCCTCGAGGTGCCCTGCCGTATCCGGCCGCGCACCACCGGCAAATCCACCATCACGCCGCTCAAATCGGTGTACTACATCATTCACGTGCTGCTCGGAGTCTTCATCAACGTCCTGCGCTTCCGCACCCGGTGAGTGAAATGAACAGGAGTCTTACATGGATCGCCTTCTGATTTTCTCGGCCGCCCTCAGCGTCTTTCTCATCCTGCTGGTGCTGGCCTCGGTGAGGCGCTCGCACATCCGCGTGGAGTATTCGGTGAGCTGGCTGGCGGCCGCTGTGGCGCTGCTCGTGCTGTCGCAGTCTCGCGGCCTGCTGCAATGGGTGGCCGGGCTGCTCGGAATCGCCAACCCGCCGTTCGCCCTGTTGCTGATCGGCGGCTGTGTGTTCCTGCTGATCCTCTACCGCTACTCGGTGATCCTGTCCCGGCTGCGCGACGACAACATCGCGCTCGCGCAGAGGGTGGCCATCCTGGAGCATCGGCTGGGGCGGGCCCGGGCGGAGTGACCCTGCCGGAAAGGAGCCTGTCGGAGATGAGCCTGCCGGAAAGGAGCCTGCCGGACCTGAGCCTGCCGGACCTGAGCCTGCCGGACCTGAGCCTGCCGGACCTGAGCCTGCCGGACCTGAGCCTGCCGGACCTGAGCCTGAGGAGATGAGCCCGCCCGAGATGAGCCTGCCGGCGCCGCGTCTGCCGGCGCTGAGCCTTGCCCGCCGTGCATGGCTTTATTTCGTCTTGAGCTTTCTCGTGTACCACGCCAACCTGCGTCCGGTCGCCTCCTGGGACAGCGTGCCCACCGCGCTGGCGCCATTCAGCCTGTACCTCGATTCCAGTCTGCGCCTCGACCGCTTCGGCCCCTGGATCCGCGAGCATGTAAATCCCCAACCCTACTTCCTCTACACCCGCGGTGGCCGCGACTACTCCGCATATCCGCTCGCCCAATCCGTGCTGCTCTACCCGATGTATGCGCCGCTGCTCGCCGCGCTGCGTGTCGAGCGGTGGGAGATCGGAGAACAGGTGTTGCTCGCCCGCGTGCTGGAAAAATTCTTCGCCTCCCTCCTCGCTGCCGCCTCCGTGGCCGTTTTTTACCTGCTGGCCCTGCGTCTGGCGGGCGATCGCGCCGCTCCCGGACTGACTTTGATCTACGCCTTCGCCACCACGGCCTGGGCCACGCTCAGCCAGGCGCTCTGGCAGCATACCGGCGGGGTGCTCCTTCTTTTGCTGGCCATGTGGTTCCTCTCGCGGCCCGACGGCCGTTTTGCGCTCCCCGCCGCTGGCCTGTGCGCCGCCTTGGCCGTAGCCATCCGTCCGACCAACGTTTTGTTCGCCGCCGCGGCACTCCTTGAACTCCAGGCGCGGCGCGAGACGCCGTTCCGTGCGGCGCTGTTTCTCACTCCCGTAGCCGTAGCGGCCGCCGCTGTCGCGTGGTTCAACCACGCTATCTTCGGCGACGTGCGAGGCGTGCAGGCTCAAGGTCTGGATTGGCGCTTCTTTCCAGGACTGGCCGGCGAACTGTTCAGCCCCGCCCGCGGCCTGCTGATCTATTGCCCCTTTTTCGCAATAGTGCCCATCGGTATCGCGCGAGGCTGGAAGCTCGGGTGGGTTCGCCTGTCGCTGTTCTACATCGCCGCTCACCTCGCGCTGATCGCCATCTGGCCGCTCTGGTGGGGCGGCACTTGCTGGGGCCCGCGCCTGCTCTCCGAAATCATGCCTTTCCTGGTTCTCCTGCTGGCCCCAGCCCTCCTGGCCCCATACCCATTGGCCCCATACCCACTGGCCCCATACCCACTGGCCCCATACCCAAATGTTTTCAGGCGAAAATATCTATTAGCCCCCCTTGTGGCCTGGGCGGTGTTCTTGCAATTCACCGGAGCGTTCTTCTATCCTCGGGGCTATTGGGACGACCGTCCGCCGGAATCCCAGGGCGCTGGACGCTATTGGGAGTGGCGCGATAATCCGATCCGCCGGACACTCGCGGCGGGAATGGCAACCGAGCCTTACCAGGTAGCCTGGGAGGGCGTTCGCCATGGCCCCGCTGCCGCCGTGCGCAAGATTCGTGAACTGAATATGCGAGGTCTTTGATTCGTCCGTATCCGGTCCGATGAAGAAAACCAAACGTGAAGAAAAACGCGCTCCGCGGGTCAAGACCTCCACCGCCGGAGCCGCCGGCGCCCCGTGGTGGTACTACGCAGTCGGGCTCATTGCCGTTCTGGGGATCGCCCTTCAGGTGTACGGGCCCGCTCTCAACGGCCCGTTCCTGTTCGACGACCTTTACCTTACGATGAACAGCCCGGACATCTCGGCCGACATTAATCGCTGGCTGGTCAAGATCCGGCCGCTGCTGACGCTGAGTTTCTGGGTCAACTACAGCGTCTCCGGACACGAGACGTTTTCCTATCACGTGTTCAATGTGCTCTTCCACGTTATCAACACGTTTCTGATTTTCGTCGTCGTGCGCCGTCTGCTACGCCTGGCTGGATCCGCCGACGCTTGGATCGCCGGTTTTTGCGCCGGCGTTTTTCTTCTCCACCCCGTCCAGACCGAATCCGTGGCCTACATCGCCGGACGCAGTGAAAGCTTCAGCGTGCTCTTCTTTCTCGGAGCGTTCGCCGTCTTCCTCTATCGCCGCGCCAAAGAGGTGACCTGGCCGGTTTCCGCCGCGATCCTGGTTCTGTTCACCGCCGCCCTGGCGTCCAAGGAGCACACCATCGTGCTGCCCGGCCTGCTGCTGCTGGCCGACTATTTCCTCAGCCCGCCTGGTCAGGCCCTCTCCGCCATCCGCAAAAACTGGCGGCTCTACGGCCCCATCGCCGTCGGCGGCGCGGCCGGCGTCGTCGTGATTCTCCGCACTATCGACTGGACCTCCAGCGCCGGGTTCGGACTCAAGGACGCCACCTGGTATGAATATCTGTTCACCCAATTCCGCGTCTTCTTCGTCTATCTCCGCCTGTTCCTGTTTCCGGTCAACCTGACCATCGACTATGATTTTCCGTTCTCGCGCTCGCTGGTCGACCACGGTGCGATTTTCGGCCTCATCGGTATCCTGGCCCTGCTTGCCGCGGCCGTGTACTGGCGAAGACGCTACCCGCTGGCGTCGATGGGTCTCTTGACTTTCGGGCTGCTCCTGTTGCCGACCTCGTCCATCGTCCCCATCAAGGACCCGCTCGCCGAGCGCCGCCTCTACCTCCCGATGATCGGCCTGCTCTTGATCGTCGCCGAAGTCCTGGTGCGCTGGAATCCCCCTCGCCGTATTCTGGCTGCCGCCGGCGGAACGGTTCTGGTGATTTTCGCCGCGGCCACCTATCAGCGCAGCAAGGTATGGAGCGACACCCTGCTGGCCTGGGAGGACACCGTGGAGAAGTCGCCCAACAAGGCCCGTGCTCAATTTCAACTGGCTTTCGCTTATTACAAAGCCGGCCGCTGCCGGGAGGCGTTGCCGCACTACGAGCGCGTGGCGAAGCTGCAGGCTCCCGACGATCAGCTCCTGATCGACTGGGCGCTGGCCTACGATTGCGTCAACCAGCCCGAACAGGCGCTCGCCAAGCTCCGCCAGGCGACCGAAGTCGAAAAGAAGTCGGCGCACGCCTGGGCGCTCATAGGCATGGTATACGCCAAAACCGGCCGCGTCCCCGAGGCGCGCGAAGCCATTGACCGCGCCATCGCAGTCAACCCCAATTTCGACTTGAGCTATCTTTACTTGGGTCACCTTCTCATGGCCGGCCAGGACTACGCGGGCGCTTCCAGGCAGTACCGCAAGGCGCTCCAACTCAATCCAGCCAACCAGGCGGCGCGGGATGCCCTCGAGCAGATCCCGCAAAATTACCGGAACTGACCCACCGCAACGAACAGGAAATGCCCGCGATTCGAATTGGCGTCAACGCGCTCTACCTGATCCCCGGCGGCGTCGGGGGTACCGAGATCTATCTGCGTGCGCTGCTCCGGACCTTGGCCGAAATGGACGCGGAAAACGAATATTTTGTTTTCACCAACCGCGAAACCGGGCCCGACCTGGTCCCCGCTTCGCCCCGCTTCCACTACGTCCCGCAGGCCGTCCGCGCGGTGTTCCGCCCCGGCCGCCTGATCTGGGAACAGACCGTGCTTCCCCGGGCCGTCAAAGCGCTGCGCATCGGCGTGCTGCTCAATCCCGGCTTTACCGCTCCGCTCTCGCCCCCCTGCCCGATGGTGACCGTGTTCCATGACATGCAGCACAAGCGCCAGCCCGAGAACTTCCGCTGGTTCGATCTTCCTGCCTGGCAGTTCATGCTCTGGGCCTCAGCTCGCCGCTCCCACCACCTGCTCGCGGATTCCCGCACCACCCGCGACGACCTGCTGAGTTTCTATAAGCTGCCTGAATCCAAGGTCACCGTCGCGCCGCTGGGCGTCGATCCCGTCTTCTTCGAGATCGCGCGCCGCCGTCGTCCCCAGCCCTTTCTGCTGGCTGCGTCGACCTTGCATCCGCATAAGAATCTGGACGGCCTGCTGCGCGCTTTTGCCCGTTTCCGCCTCGCCCGTCCCGATTTCCGGCTGGTGATCACCGGATTGCGTGGATTCTCCACCGGTCCCCTGCTCGCCCTGCGCTCCAGCCTGCGCTTGGACGATGCGGTGGAGTTCACTGGCTGGATCCCCCGCGAGCAGCTATACGAGAAATTCGCCGCCGCGTACGCGTTCTTCTATCCCACGCGATTCGAGGGGTTCGGACTGCCGCTGCTCGAAGCCCTCGCCGCCGGAGTTCCCGCTGCGTGCTCCGACATCGAGCCGCTCCGTTCCCTGGCGGGCGACGCTGCCGTGCTGTTCAACCCCGACGATGCCGAGGCGATGCTCGACGCCATGCGCCGCGTCGTGATGGACGCGCCTCTGCGCGACGCCTTAGCCCGGCGCGGCCCGGAGCGCGCCAAACTCTATTCCTGGCGGAACACCGCCCGCATCACGCTGGAAACCCTGCTCCACACCGCTCAGACCTTCCACTTATAGAAGTAGAACATCAGCGGCGTCTTGCCCGTATTGACGATGCCGTGCAGCTTACCCGCCGCGCAATACATCATCGTTCCCGGACCCACTTTCGTCGCTTTTCCGTCCACCGTGATTTCACCCGTGCCCTCCGTAATCACCATGAACTCCTCTTCCGGGTGGGTGTGCGGAGCGTGAGGTGTCATGCCGGCCTTGAGCAGCAGGCTGCCCGCCGTCATCGACTTGATCTGGTCGGTGGCGCCGTCGTAATAAATACGCAGATCGCCGAACGCTTCTCGCGTGAGTTTGGCCCGGGACCCATCGAGCGTCCCATTCGGCAGACCCCCCGCCCGTGCCGCGCCCGTCAAAAAAGGTCCCAGCGCCGCCATCCGTAAAACATCCCGTCGTTTAGCCATAGCGTTTATTATGTTATCGTGCAGAGGCCTCAGCCTTCCGGATTGGCCAAACCCCGCTAGCACCGTGAAGCCCCGACACCCAACACCCAATACCCAACACCGGCGAGCACTACGGCTTCGCCGTATTGCTCGCCTCAGGATAGGACCCCAGAACGCGCCAGAAGTCTGCCAGTTCCGCCAGGTGCCGCAGCGCGTTGCGGGAAACCGTATCATCGACGTGTCCCAGGAAGTCCAGGTAGAAGAGATACTCCCACGGCTTCCCGCGTAGCGGGCGCGACTCGATCTTTGCCAGATTCAGATCACGCAGTGCAAAGGCGCTCAGACAACGGAACAACGCGCCGGGAATGTTCCGCGTCGTAAACACCAGCGACGTCTTCCAGCGCGTCTTGGAATCCGCCTCGAGGGGATGACGCTTCAAATACCCCGGCCGCCGCAGCAGGAAAAAGCGCGTGAAGTTGTGCGGATCGTCTTCGATCGACCGCTTCAGAATGCGTGCTCCGTAGAGTCCGGCCGCGCTCTCCGACGCAATCGCCGCGGCGTCGGAGAGTTTTTCGGCGGTAACCATTTTTACGCTGCCCGCAGTGTCGTAGAACGGGATCTTCTCGATTTTGGGATGCTGGGCGAAGAATCGCAGGCACTGATTGAGCGCCACCGGATGCGAAAAAACGCGCCGGATACTCCGGAAATCCACGCCCGGCGGAGCAATCAGGTTGTGGACGATCCGCACGCTGGTCTCCCCGGCGATCGGCAGGTCATGGTTTAACAAGTGGTCATAATTTTCGTGGACCGAGCCGTGCAAAGTGTTCTCGATCGGTACCACGGCCGCTTCCGCCTTGCCGCCCACCAGGCTGCGGAAGACATCCTCGAACCGCGCGCACGGCAGAACTTCCGCCGCCGGCCCCAGCAGGCGGTGCGCGGCCTCTTCGCTAAAGGCCCCGCGTTCCCCTTGAAACGCCGCCAGTCCCCTTTTTTTCATTCCGCTCAGGCTCCGTCCCAGCGGCGCGCTTCGGGGTTGGGAAGCCCGAGCAGATCCAGAACCCTGTCCACTGCGTGATCTACGATATCCATGACAGTCTGAGGATGATTATAGAAGGCCGCCACCGGAGGCGCCACAATCGCGCCCATCTCGGCCAGCGCCGTCATTGACCGCAAATGGCCCAAATGAAAGGGGCTTTCGCGCACCATCAGGATCAGCTTGCGCCGCTCCTTCAGCGTCACGTCCGCCGCGCGGACCATCAGATTGGAGCTGATTCCCGCCGCGATCGCCGACATCGTATGAATCGAGCAAGGGGCGATCGCCATGCCGTCCGTGACGAAAGATCCGCTCGCTAGGCGGCATCCGATATCCTCCAGCGGATACCAATAACTGGCCATTTTTCGCACATCCGATGCCAGTTTGCCCGTTTCCAGGTGCAACGTCTTCTCGCCCGACCGGCTCACCACCAGGTGCGTTTCCACTCCTTCTCTCTGCCCCAGTTTTTCCAGCAGCCTCACCCCGTAAATAGACCCGCTCGCGCCTGAGATTCCGACGACGATCCTCAAAATCCGCTCCTTGCCCCACCGATTGTTCCGGATTCAGAACAATCTTACAAATGATCTATTGCTCCTGGGAATGCCAAAACGTATAATCCTAAGGAAGTACACAGTGTCGCACGATTCACTGTCGCACGGTTCACCGTCGCACGGTTTACGGCGGCATGGTTCACGGCGGCATCGCTCGGTGGCTCTGTGGGCGTCGTTCGGGGAAAAGACCTATGCCCGTCGCAGACGTGGTCTGGAAGCAATTATCTCCCATGGAAGATGCCGGCCAAAAGCTGAAACAGGTCCGGGATCGCCTCAACTTGACGATTCGAGACGTCGAGGAGGCGAGCCGCAAGATCGCCGACCGGCATCGCAACGACGAATTCGTAATCGGCCTCAGCCGTTTGTCGGAAATAGAGAACAAGGGAACCATGCCGACCATCTACCGGCTGTACTCCCTCTGCTCGATCTACCGTCTCGACCCCTCGGAAGTGCTCGAATGGTACGGCATCAATCTGGGCGCCATCGCCGAGGACGCGTTTGCCATTGAGATCGGCCGCAATCACCCCGTCGGCTTCCGCGTCAATGAGCAGGGTGACCTCCAGTTGCCCATTGCGCTCGATCCTGGAATCGATCCCCGCAAGACGACGTACCTCAGCCGGCTGATCCAGCGCTGGGGCCGCATTCCGCTCTCCCTGCTGGCAGGCCTCGATCCGAAGAACCGGCGTTACGCCTTCATCGGCACCGAGGATTGGGTGATGCATCCCATTATTCCTCCCGGCGCGCTGGTGATGATCGACGAGACTCGCCGCCGGATCGCGAGTTCAGGATGGCAGACCGAGTTCGACCGCCCCATTTACTTCTTCGAGCATGGCAACGGATACGCCTGCGGCTGGTGCCACCTGAAGGGGAACGACCTCATCCTGCAGCCGCACCCGGCCTCTCCGTGCCAGCCCGAAACGTTCGATTTTGAAGGTGAAGTGGACGTGATCGGTCAGGTCGTGGGCGTCGCTATGACTCTGGATCCGGAACGGAAACGCCGTGTACGTTCGTAAGCAGCGCCAGCAGTGCGTCCAGATCGCTCAGGAATAGGTCTCTCTCCACTTCCATCGCTGCGCTCGGAGCCAGGTTCCGGTACGGCTTGAGTTGAAGCCAGGTACGCAGAATCGTCTCGCGTTCGCCCTCCACCTCGCTCAGGTAAAGGTCCAGATCGATCTTCTTTTGCTCCAGGTTATAGTGCAGCCATTCGTAGAAACAATCCAAATGGCTCTTGCGCAAGGCGGCGTCCGAATCTGTGTCTCCGAACCGCTGCGACAATCCAAAATGCCGGTACGCTCCGGAGTTCGTATCGCGCAGGGAGCACAGGTAGACCAAGCGGCCAAATGTAGTTGGAATCTGCGCCAGCGTGTGGCGCCAAAGGTCCTCGGCGGGACCTCGCTCCATCCTCACCTCGCGTAACGTTGCCGGTACGGATTCGCCTGCGTTCAAGATTATAAGTCCTCCGACAGACCTGGCGCTGGGCTCGTCCTATTCTGAAACAATTCCCTCAAAAAGAAAACACATTTAATTCCTTCGGATGGTTCGGGCTTGCTTTCCCGTCCTGGGCGTACGGTCCCGCGCACGGTCGCCTCCTATAGCTTCTTGAGCATTTCCTTAGCTTCCGACAACCTCTCGAAAGCCTTCTCTGCCGCCAGAAATTCCCGCGTATGGACCCGGCGTCTGGACCGCTGGTGCTCCACCGGATACCTTAGATGCAGCATCTCATGGAACATTACATATTCCAGCGCCAGCTTCGGGACTTTTGCGTTGTCGAAGATCCGGCTGATAATAATTGCGTTGTGGGAAGGGTCGTAGTGGCCCAGCAGGCTCCGCGATGGCGTTCTGCTCCAGCCCAGCCTCGGCTTGCCCAACAGGCCCTGGAAATACTGTTCGCTCAACTGGTCGAAGATCGTGTCCAGGTCGTGGTGCTGCCCTCCCGGACCGGACAGGAACTTCCGCCCGCGGATCTGCCGCACAAGGTGCAGTTGTCGCCGCATGTCGCGGCGGTTCAGGTAAAGCCGGTAGCGGTGGGCGTAGGAGCGGGGCACCTCGCGGCGGTAGAGCTTACCTAAGAGAATGTGTGCCAGCGCCTCCTGGATGGGTGCCGGCGCACCCTCCAGAACATCTGAAATACTCACCATCAGGCGTCCGTCTTCCAGGCGGATGGAGCTGTCGGCATTGACATACCGCCGGTATTCCACTTTCACCTCCGGCGGCTTGGTGCGCGGCTTCAGTTCCCTGAAAACTCGCAGGTAGATTTGCTCCGGTGTCTCGAAAAACAAGGAACTCTGAAAAGCCGCAAGCGGCTCCGGCGCCGCCGGGGACCCGGATTCCTGCATTCCTCCCGACTTTACCATAGCCCCCATTCCCCGATTACCGGCGTGCCGCGCACGACCCCGCCTCCGCCCTCACCCGTTCAACTCGCGCACAATCTCCGCCGCCGTCTGCCGCGCCCGCTCCAACTCCCCCGGCTCGTAGCTGATCGCCCCCACCCGGGGATGACCGCCGCCGCCATAGCGCTCGCAGATCGTAGCCAGGTTATGCCTAGGCTCCTCCGCCGCCCACGGATTCGACCCCACCGAAATCTTCGTTCGAAAGCTCGACGAGCTCACCGACACCGTGTACGTCGACTGCGGGAAAAGATAATACGGGATGAACTTGTTGTAGCCTTCCACCTCGCAGCCGGCAAGGTCGAAGAACAGCACCCGCCCTTCCAGCCGCGCGCGGTCCCGGATCGTCTCCATCGAATCCAGATGGCGCCGGTACAGCGGCCCGTACAGCGCCTGAATCTCCGGCTCGGCCATGATCTCGGCCAGCCCCCGCCGCCGCATCCATCCGATGATCCGGTGCACCACGTCGGAGCCCTTCGCCGCCTCGATCACCAGCGTGAGCTGCATCGCCGGCGCGCCCAGGTCAACCGCCGTTTTGGCGTCCGGATACTGCGCCCCGTCGATGATCGTGGCCCAGCGCACCAGCTCCGCCAGATCCGGCGCGTCGAAGCCGAACTCCTCCTTCGCGATCTTCGAAATGAACAGCGTGCAGGATTTGTACCCAGGGTCGAAAAACCGCTTCCCGTTAGTATGCCGCCGGAAATGCTCCGCGTCCTCGGGCGTCAGAAACGCGCTCTGGTGATGATCGAACCACCACGTAATCCGCGGATGCGCCGAGTATTTGAAATCCACGATCGCGTTTTCGTCCCCGTCGATAAGCCGCTCGTCGAAGACTTTGGAAGCGCTGTGCGTCAGCCCCGTGAAATTGAATTCCGCCGAAGGGTCGATCGCCCCTTCGAAGAAGCGCGTGAAATAGGCCGCGGATGCCGCGCCGTCGAAGCAATGATCGTGATAGAAGACTCGGACCCGCATCTTTGAACCCAGCAACTCCAAACCCGGGAGCAATAAACCCACCGGGAGCAATAAACCAACATGTTAAGCTGAAAACTTACCAGCTTGCCTCAATGCGGCTGGAATTGCAACTCTCTCGGCTCGCCCCGCATGAATTGGCTCCTTATCTTTGTCCCCATCGCAGTCGGGGTGCACTTGCTCTATCCCGAAGCGCAAACCGCCGCCTTCCTCCTCGCCTGCGCCGCCATCGTCCCTCTCGCCGGCTGGATGGGCCGCGCCACCGAGCACCTTGCCGACCGCACCGGCGAGGGCATCGGCGGCCTGCTCAACGCCACCTTCGGCAACGCCGCCGAGCTCATCATCGCCCTGATGGCCCTCCGCGCCGGTTTGCACGACGTCGTTAAAGCCTCGCTGACCGGCTCCATCATCGGCAATATCCTGCTGGTTCTTGGCGCTTCCGTCGTCGCCGGCGGAGTCCGCTACAAAAGCCAGCGGTTTAATGCCGTGGCTGCGCGTTCCCAGACCACCTCGCTGACCCTGGCCGCCATCGCCCTCATCGTGCCCGCTGCCTATCACCACCTGGCCGGCGCCTCCGCGCGGCTCAAGGAGGGCAGCCTCAGCCTGGAAATTTCCATCGTCCTGCTGGTGACCTACGCCCTGAGCCTGGTCTTTTCCCTGCATACGCACAAACAGCTCTTCGCAGGTGAGCCCGTGGACATCATGGGTAAGCGCCACGGCCATTCCTGGACCGTGCGCAAGTCGTCGCTGGTCCTGGCCGGCGCCACCGCCGCGGTTGCCTACATCAGCGAGATCCTGGTCAAATCCGTCGAGCCGGCCGCCCACACCTTCGGCATGACCAACATTTTCGTCGGCGTCATCGTGGTAGCCATCATCGGCAACGCCGCCGAGCATTCCAGCGCCATCCTTGCCGCGTGGAAAAACCGCATGGACCTCTCCCTCGGAATCGCCATCGGATCCAGCATCCAGGTGTCGCTCTTCGTCGCGCCCGCGCTGGTCCTCGCCAGCTACGCCATCGGACCCCGCCCCATGGACCTTGTCTTTACCCCGGCCGAAGTGATGGCGATCGGCTTGGCCGTAGCGATCACCGGCCAAATCTCCTCCGATGGCGAATCCAACTGGCTCGAAGGCGTCCAACTCCTCGCCGTCTACCTCGTCCTCGGCATCGTCTTCTACTTCCTCCCCGCGCATTAGTCCCTAAAACCAAAATCCGGACCTGACCTCAAATTTCTCCCCCCCGACAACAAAGTCCCCGCCCACCCAACACCCACCACCCAACTCCGGCTTGTCCTACGGCTCTGCCGTAGGACAAGTCTTGTGAAACAATAATCCCCTATGCAGCGCCGACAATTCCTCACCGCACTGACCGCGCCGGTAGTCTCGGCGGCCGCGCAGGCCGTGCGCCCCGCGAAATCGCTCAATCTGAAAATCACCGGCCTCAAGACCTTCGTTGTGAACGTCGGCAGCGTCAACTGGGCCTTTTGCAAGGTCTACACCAACCAGGGGCTCACCGGACTCGGTGAAGGATCCATCACCAGCAAGGAAGCCACGCTCACCCAGGCCATCATGGAGCATGAGCGCATGCTGCTCGGCAAAGATCCCACCGACATCGAGCTGCTCTGGCAGGCCATGTTCCGCTATCCCCGCTGGCGCGGCGGCCCCATTCTCAACAGTGCCATCAGCGCCGTCGAAATCGCCCTCTGGGACATACTCGGCCAGGCGCTCGGCGTGCCCATCTACAAGCTCCTCGGCGGCGCCGCCCGCCAGCGAGTGCGCCTTTATAAGGATGTCGGCAGCACGCCCGAAGCTTTTCTCCAGGCCAAGGAGGAAGGCTACACCGCCGCCAAATCCGGGTTCATCACCGTCAACGACGATCTCGTGAAGCCCCGCTACGCCGTGCGCGAAGGCATCAAGAAGCTCGAAGCCGTGCGTAAGGCCGTCGGCGACGATTTCGACATCTGCATCGACGCGCACGGCCAGTTGACCACCGTCATGGCCGTGGACTTCTGCACCTCCATCGAGCCGCTTCGCCCCTTCTTCGTCGAGGAGGCGACCCAGCTCGAAGACCTCGGCGAGCTGGAACTGCTGCGCGCGAAGACCAAGGTGCCGCTGGCCACCGGCGAACGGTCGTTTACCAAGTATGGCTTCGCCGATTTCTGTTCCCGCCACCTGGTCAATTACGTGCAGCCCGACGTCTGCCACGCCGGCGGCATCATGGAAATGAAGAAAATCGGCGCCATCGCCGAAACCTATCGCGTGGAGATGGCGCCGCACAATCCCCAGAGCGAAGTGTCGACGCTGGCTTCGCTCCACGTCGACGCCACCACTCCGGCCTGCACTATTCAGGAATACAACCCGAACCGGGTCCAGTGGGTGCAGGACCTGTTCTACGGCGGCGCTGTGAAGGTCCGCGCCGGTTTCGCCGAACTACCCGACCGCGCCGGGCTGGGCGTGGACCTCGACGAGAAAGTCGCCGCCGCTCATCCCTACAAGCCCGTCAACCGCCCGAAATTCGTCTTCGAAGACGGCGGCATCGCCGACCACTAGAACCAGTCGCCCGCCACCGCTGCTACTTCCCGTCGCCCAAAGGCAGGAATCCACCGCTCCCTTCGTCATAGGCAGTCACCGCGCCCGGACCGATGTGATACACCCATCCGTGCAGCGCCAGATCGCCTTCCTCCAGCCGCGCCGCGACCGTAGGATGTGACCGCAGGTTCCTCAACTGCGCCACGACATTATGTTCGGTCAACGCCAGAACGAACTCCGGGCTCGGATCGGCCTCGCGGTGCTCCACTTCCGCATAGCGCAGCCACTCCCTGACATTGGGATAAGCTTCCAGCGCGTCCGGATTGAGAGCGCCTTTCATGACCCCGCAATCCGTGTGGCCGCACACGATCACTTCCGGCACCCGCAGCACGCCCACCGCGTATTCCACGGTGGCCGACACGCCGCCCAGCGCATCCGGGTACGGCGGCACGATGTTGCCGATCACCCGGCAGATGAACAGCTCGCCCGGTTTGGTTTGCGTCAACATGGAAGGGTCGATCCGGGAATCGGCGCACGTGATGAACAGCGCGTCCGGCCGCTGTCCCAGTGCCAGCCTCTCGAAAAGATCCTGGTGCTTGGGATAAACGTGCTTTTGGAAGCGGGAGATGCCTCCCGCGAATTTTTCGACCGGCACGGGATCAGCTCATACCCCGGCTCTCCGCATCACCGCTTCCGATTTCCGGCGGATCTCCGCGCACACCGCGTCCGGATCGCCCTTCTGCAAGTGTGGATAGAACAGCTCCACCGACAGCGGCCCCTGGTAGCCCTTCCGCTCCAGCGCCTTCAGGATGCGCTCCAGCGGCGACACGCCGTCCCCGGGAATATCCCGCGTCCCGTTGTCCAGCAGTTCGCGCGGCATCTTCGGCACGTCTTGAAAATGTGCATGGTGAATCTCTCCGCTGCGGATCAGCTCCAGGTCCTCGAATTTGCTCAGGCCCGCCCAAAAATGGTAACAATCGAACATCGGCTTGACGTGGGAGTGCGCCGCCTCCCGCGTCAGGTCCAGCGCGCTCGGCAGCGTGCCGATGAACGTAGAGCCTCGCATGAACTCCAGCATCGCCGTCACGCCGTGCGGCTTGACGATTTCGCCCACTTCGCGCGCGTTGTCGACGCCGCGCTTGTAGTCGTCACGCGCGAACTTATCCGCCGCTCCGCACGGACACACCATGCGGTCCACGCCCAATTCGGCCACAATCGCCGCCCGCGCCTTCAGATCCTCCAACGCTTTGGCCCGGCCCCCATGCGGCTCGAACAGCCCCCGCACACCGCCGCTCGATACCGCCTTCAGCCCCAGATCGGAGAGCAACCGCTTCGCCGCCGGCATCCCTTCACGCTTAACGAACTCGTCGACATGTGGCGGAATCACCTCGACCATGCGGATCCCCGCCTTCGCCGCAGCCTCCAGCGACCGGCGATAGCCTGCCGCGGCCAGTGTCGTCTGATGCAGACACAGCGTCATGCGGCCCGCCTTCGCCGCCGCGACCGGGGCCGCGGCCAGACCCGTGGCAAGAAACTCCCGCCGATTCCGCATGTGTTTCACGATACCAGACCGCCCCGGAAGTCGGGACTTGCTGGGCCAGGATTCCTGCCCGGCAAAGGCGCTTATCTTGGAGCCAGCACCACCATGCGGACTACTTCAACGCCCGCATACTCCTGCCAGCCGCTCCAATCCCCCAAAAGGGTACTGCCTCCGCGTGGTGGCCGGATCTCAACCTGTTCCAGCGGATTGCGCCGATAAGGTCAGTTGAGCAACCGAAAAACCGCGTCATGGCCGCCATCTCCTACTGGTTTCTATCGCCGAGTGTCCTCCTCGCCCTGCTTGGGAAGCTGAGAGGTTGGGACCGGACCAAACCGACACCTACCTTCGACTGGAAGACGGCCACCCTCGACGTGGTGATCCCTGCCAAGAATGAAGAATCGAGCATCGCCCTTTGCCTCGCTTCGCTCTTCGATCAGGATTTCCGGATTCGCCGGATCACGGTGATCGATGATGCGTCTACCGACCGGACAGCGAACGTCGTTCGGCGATACGTGGAACTCCGCCACAGAGAGGTCAATCTGGTCGTCCGCGATAAGTCCCAGGGTAAGACGCCCGGCGTCCGGGAACAATGCGAAGAAAGCAATGCGGATGCGTTGCTCGTTCTGGATGCCGATACGGTGTTGACGAGCCGGAATTACGCTTCCCGTCTCATCGAAATCCTCTTTGAAAACGCCGGAGTGGCCTCTGCGTGCGGCGAGGTGTCCCCGCTAACTCGCAGCCGCCGCAGAACGATCATCAAGGCCGATCCCGTGCTCGCGCGCGTCCAGTCTGAGCTGGGACTGGAGACGGGTCCCCCTTCCAGCAGCTTCCACAGGCTGCTCGAATTTCTCACCGTCGTCTACCGCACTTCGCTCTACGTCTTTCTGCAACGGATCCTTTATGACGGGCACATGAAGATGTACGGATCGCGCCTCAATCCGATCGGTTGCGCCGTGGCCTATCGCACGCAGCGGCTCCGTGAATGTTTCGCCTACGCCGGGCCCCAGATGGGCGACAATCTCACCAACTCCGAGGACGTCTTTATCGGGCACTTCTTCTCCTGGAAAGGGTGGCGCAACGTCCAGTCGGCCGACGTGCGATGCGAGTCCATCGAACCCAGCATTGAGCGGCTGCCGCGCCAGCTCTACATGTGGTCCAGCTCTTTCTTTCAAGCCTTGTACTACTTCAGCGAACTGCCTCTTTCGCCATTCAAGGAAGCAAAGAACTGGGCCGCCGGGCTGTTCTCGAAGCGCCGCGAAGCGTCCCCGTCCGGTGCCCAGCGGCGGCGCATCCAGGAGCAGTACAGGGCCCCGTGGGGCGAGGACTATACCAAGCGATTCGGGCGCCGTGTGGGCTGGGTTGACCTGATGTCCCTCCTCGAAAAGGTCACCTATCCGGCACTGCTTGTGTATTTCGCGTTTTTCAACCATGAAGTTTTCTGGATCAGTGTCGGGCTGGAAGTAATTCTGGCAACCACCGGGGTCTTTATTGTCGCCGACCCGGGAAGCCGCTGGAAATCCGCCGGGATGATGCTGGCCGCCACGCCTTTACGGCTGCTGAGTCTCGGCGTGGATCTGGTCACCACGCTGAAGTACCTCTTCGATCTCGGAACCGGCAATCGGAATTGGAGGAAGTGAGCGATATGTGGCTGCTTCTGATTCTCGCAACCGTGTCCGTCGCCGCCGCGCAAGCGCCCGCTCTTCCTCCGGACTTCGCGGAGAAGCTGGCGACGCTTGAACGGGCGCGCCAGGCAAGCCCCAACGACCTTCAGATCCTGGACGCTTTGGCCGGTTCCTATGCAATGGCGGCGGAGTACGGGAAAGCCATCGCGGTCCTGCAACAAATGCGGACTCTCCACCCGGAAGAGAGCGGGTTCCAGCTCCGCTTGGCGCGCAACTACGCCTGGGCCGGCGACTCCAGACGCGCCCTTACGGAATACGATTCCTACCTGCGCGCGGCGCCGCAGGATCGGCAGGCGACCATTGAATTAATCCGCCTGCGCCGCTATCGCGGAGATTACTCGCAGGCCGAGGACCTTTGTAACCGGCTGCTGTCTACCGATCCCGATGACGCCGAAGTTGCGGCGCTAAAGGCCGAAGTGTTGCACTGGGCCGGTGACCGCCGTCTTCTGGCTCGCCGGACCGCCGACCGGGCGGCGGCCCTTGCACCCGCCTCTCCGGACGCCAAAGTGTCGCAGGTCTACGCCTCGCTCGACCGCGGAGAAAATCGCCGCGCCTCGGATGAATTTGCCGCTTTGAGAGTTCAAGTCGATCGCCGCGGCGGGACCGCTCCGGAATCCACTTACCGCGACGCGTACAAGCTGCTGGAAGGCATCCTTGCCCAACCCGTCGGCCTCTCGATCGTGCCCGAATTCTCCGTCTATAACGATTCGGACGGCATTCACGACACCTTCTGGAAGTGGAATTTTGAACGCAGTATTGCCCGCGACCACAACATCGTATTTGATGTAGCCCAGTTTGCCTCCTCCGCGCCGCAAGGAAGCACTTTTACCGCCGGGCGCGATCACGCCTACCTGAACAGTTTCAGGGCTGGCGGACAGGTCCGGCTCGCGCCGGCGGTCTATTTGACCGTCCTCGGCGGTGGCTCCTACCGCAGGAGTGACGGCGCGGTGCGGCCCGTTTTCGATGTCCGGTTCACAGCATCGCCCATCGATCGCTGGACCTTTGATCTCTCCGCGGGGCGCGAATTCCTCGCCGTCACTCCTCGCGCGATCGATCGCGGTATTGCCAGCACCAGCGTGGCGGGCGCGGCCCGGTTTGCCTTCGACGCCCGAACTTCTCTCTCCGTTCGCGCGGACCGGCGCTATTGGAGCGATGACAATCGCAGCATCGCCACTGAAGCCACGCTGCGGAAGATCCTGCGTTATAGCAAGCGTTATTCGGTTGACGCAGGGCTGGTGACCTATGGGGAGCAATTCGACCGGGATACTCAACTTGAAGCCGGCTTCTTCACTCCCGACCGCTACCGCCGGCACGATGGCTACCTCGGCCTGCATGGCGAGCTGGGAAGGGTTCGATATGAGGTCCGGGGCGCCGGCGGAGCCCAGCAGGTGGCCCGGATTGCCGGCTACCGGCCCGATTGGGACTTCACGTCTACCGTCTCGGTCGGACTCGGCCGGTCGCTTCAACTGTCGGCCGCCTACCAGCGCCGTAACTACAGCCTTCTGTCCAAGGATGGCTGGTACCAGGGGCTGCATTTTTGGATCGGGATGAAGCAATGAGGGTTCTGATCACTGGCGGCGCTGGTTTCATTGGGTCTCATTTGACCGAGCGAATGCTCGGTGAGGGCGGCGAGGTCACTGTTGTCGACAACTTAAGCACCGGGTGGATTGAGAACTTGCGCCGGGCCTTCGATTACCCGGGTTTCGAGTTTGTCGAAGGCAGCGTGCTCGATGCGGCCGTGGTGCGGACGCTTGTCGAGCAAAGCGACATGGTTGTGCACCTGGCGGCGGCTGTTGGCGTGCGGTACGTCCTCGATCATCCTCTCGCCACCATCCAGACCAATGTGGAAGGCACTCACATTGTGCTCGACGCGTGCGCTCACTTCGGGAAAAAGACCTTGGTGGCCAGCACTTCGGAAGTCTACGGGAAGAACTCAATCGATGGTTTGTGCGAAACCGCCGACTCGGTTCTGGGGCCCTCATCGCTCAGCCGCTGGTCCTACGCGACGTCGAAGAAACTTGACGAGTTCCTGGCGCTGGCCTATGCCACGACGCACTCCCTGCCGGTCCTCGTGACCAGGTTCTTCAACATCGTTGGGCCAAGGCAAGCCAGCCGCTACGGGATGGTCCTGCCGAACTTCATTCAGGCTGCCCTCAAGAACGAGCCAATCCGCGTATTCGGAGACGGGCTCCAAACCCGCAATTTTACCTACGTCAGCGACTGCATAGACGCTCTTCTCCGGCTACTGCGGTCGCCCGAGGCTCAAGGCGAGATCGTGAACATCGGCAGCCCTCACGAAATTTCCATTCTAAGCCTGGCCCAGCGCGTGAAGTCCATCGTCGGCTCATCGAGCAGGATCGATATTGTGCCGTACGATCAAGCCTATCCCGAAGGTGGCTTCGAAGATATGCGCCGCCGCGTGCCGTGCATCTGCAAAATCTCGCGCCTCGTCGGATGGTTACCGACCACATCCATCGACGAAATGATCGCTCACACGATTGGTCATGCCCGCAATCAGCCAGGGCTCCCGCCGGCGCTCTTTTCCCACGAATCCGCCCCCTCCGCGTCGATTCCACTATAGCCTCCTCCGCATCAATTCCACTGTAGGAGACCATGGTGGCGCAGGCTTCAGCCTGCGGCGTCCCGACTTCGTCGGGACGCTCTTCGGGAAGCGTGCCACCCCATCACCTGGGCTGAGGCCACGACAGGTCTTACGAGGCCAAGGATTCCGCGCAATAAATTCGCTGTATGGAAATTCACCGCCCCGGCCCTTCCGGTTCACGTCGCTCAGTGAACTCCCCTGTGGAGAGTAGGGCTTGCAGCCGGTTTCGCCTGCGCCTGTTCCCTTACAGCTGGCTACAAAACGCGAACGCCGCCCCTTCGAGCGGCGCGCGCTACACTTCGGTTGCCGAAGCCGCTACCGGCTGTACGGCTGGTTCTGATTGCGGTAGTTCTGCGGATTCGGCGGATAACTCCGCTGCGGACCCTGCTGGTCGGAAGGATAGTTCTGCGGGTCCTGAGGATAGCTCCTCGGCGCGTTGTTGTAGTCCGGCCCGTCCGGCGGAGGATAGCTCTGCGGATAGTTTTGCTGCGGCCCGTTACCGCCGCGGGCATTCGGCGGCGGATAATTCGGCTGCCGCCCACCGTAATTCGGCTGATTCGGATAGCAGTTCGGGCTAGGAATCCAATTGCCGTTGGCATCGTACGAACCTTCTGTGCACGCGCCGGCTCCGTTCTGGTAACTCGGATCGTTCCGGTAGCCTGGATCGGTCGTGTAGCCCGGATCGGTCGTGTAACCCGGATCGTAGCCGTACGCGGGACCGTAAGTGTAACTTGGGCTGTAGGCGTACCCCGGTGCATACGCGTAACCCGGCGCGTAGTAGCCGTAAGGTGCGCCGAAGCCTAGGTAGACTCCGCCGCCGTAGTAACCGCGCGGTCGGGAATAGTAACGAGGCGCGACATATCCGCGGCCGTAGGATCCGCCGCGAACGTACCCGCCGCCCCGGTAGGCGCCGCCCCAAGAGCGGGGCGCGACATAACTCTGGCCGCCGCCCGACCTTCCCGGCGAGAAACTGCGTCCCACCGAGGAATGCCCGCCGGAGGACCGCCCGCCATGATCCCGTGCCAAACCCGCCGCCGGCGCAAAAACTGCAAGCAGGGTACCCGCAACCACTGTGCTCAAGCCGAGTCTCTGGAACATGCTGCCCTCCCTCTCTTCTTCCACTCTGTTCGACGCGGCTGTGAAGCCAGGCGTTCTCGGGATTGTGTCGAGTTAAGGATATATAATGTTCACGCCCCTGCCGGCCTCCGCGCCCCCCCATCTCTCACGAAACAAACAGCCGGTGGGCTATAGTGATCTCAGATCATGACCAGACAGGACCTCATCAGCCTCTGGGAAGAACACCTCGCCTGCGAGTTCCAGACCCAAGACACCGAAGCCACGCTCCGCACTATGGTCGAGGACCCCTACGTAAACCACATCCCGACCCTGACCGGCGGATACGGCCGCCCCGCGCTGCGCGATTTCTATTCCCGCGATTTCATCCCCGCCATGCCGCCCGACATGGTCATCCACCCCGTCTCGCGCACCGTCGGCGACGACCAGTTGGTGGACGAGATGATCCTCTCCTTCACCCACACCGGTGTCATCCCCTGGATGCTCCCTGGTGTGCCGCCCACCAACCGGCCGGTCCGCATTCCGCTGGTGGCAATCGTCCGCTTCCGCGACGGCAAAGTGGCGCATGAGCACATCTACTGGGATCAGGCCTCCGTGCTCAAGCAGATCGGCTTGTTGACCGACCCGGCCCTGCCCGTCTATGGGTCTGAGACCGCCGACAAGGTCACCAACCCGAAGTTCGAGCTTCCTCCCGCCTGACCCATTGGAACGTCTTATACAGGACTGGCCAGGGTAGGTGGTTTCGCCTTCCCTTCGTTTAGAGGCAAAATTCAAATCCGACAACCCGACACCTAGGCAACAGTGTGAAAGTGTCGAAAAGTGTCGAATTCCGTCGAATTGCCCAGTACGGTCAATTTGAAGTGGGCCGACCACCTGGTTCTCGAATCAACATAGTGGGTCAGCGCCCCGAAACAGTATTGAACTCCACCGTTACAGATCATCTCCATGACCGGCTGAATCAACGCCCGCCAGCTAAACCCACCCCGCTCTCGGTTTTGGTTCTTTGCGTCTTTGCATCTTGGCGAGAAACAAAAGAGCACCGCCATAACCGAGTCTCACGCAAACTGCCATCCCGATCCCGAACCTAGCCAAAACTCGATCACAGCCCGGCCAAATTTATTTTCGCCAGTATTTACGGCCATCCCAGCGATAGTTCCTCCAAAACCCGCACGGTTTCCCGCGCCCCGTGTGCTATCTCTGTGGACAGGACGACTGCCTTATGTCTACCCTGAACGAAAATCAAACATCCAAACCCGCCGGCGGATCTGTCAACACTCCGCCGACCAGCATCGGCGCGCCCGCGCCGCTCACCCCATCCGAAAGCCTGGCCGAGTTTCAGGCCACCCAAAAACGCTTCGTCGAGGAGTTCAAACCTCGCGGCATCGTCGAGGAGACGCTCGTGTTCCAGATCGCCGCCACATCCTGGCGTCTGCGCCGCCTCCCGTTCCTCGAAAGCGTCCTCTGCGGTGTGCTTTTTCAACGCCCGTTAGCGATCAAAGAGCTCGATCTCCTCTCCCGGCACGAAACGCGCCTGGCGGCCGCCTATGATCGCCTCGTCCGCGAAATGGAAACCCGGCACAAACTACCGGATCCCAAACCGGAAACCAAACCGGAGACCAAGCCGCGGCATCCCGAGGCGCCGCTTCCCCCGCCGCAGGGCGACTTCACCTACCAGGCCCAGGCGTCCGCACAACAGCCCGCGCAAACCGCGCCTGTTGGGCCGCCGCCCGCGACCGAGGCACCGTCGGCCCTGACCTGACTGCCGGATCCGCACACCGCTTTCCCGTGACCCGCGCCATCGCGGTCACGATAGAATGCATATTAAGGATGCTCGTCAAGAACCGCTACGCCCTTAGTCTGCTCGTCTGCGCCGGCGCCCTGATGGCCGCTCCGCCCGACGGCGAAGGCGTCCGGCTGTTCGAAACCAAAATCCGGCCCGTGCTCGCGGCACGCTGCTACGTCTGCCATAGCGCCAAAGCCGCGAAACCGCAAGGCGGCCTCCTGCTCGATTCGCAAGCCGGCCTGAAAAGCGGTGGCAACTCCGGCCCCGTCATCGAGCCAGGAAACCCCGACTCCAGCCTCCTCGTCCGCGCCATCCGCTACCGCGACAAAGAGCTCCAAATGCCTCCCGGCAAAGCGCTTCCGGCCGAAGCGGTAGCCGATTTCGAAGCCTGGATCCGCGCCGGCGCGGTCATGCCGCCCGACCAGAAGCCCGAAACCCGAACCCGCGAAACCATTTCCTTCCATCCGCCGAAAGACTCCCTACCTCCCGCCGTCAAGCAAACCGCCTGGCCTCGCAACGCTATCGACCGCTTCATCCTCGCCAAACTCGAAGAAAAAGGCCTCGCGCCTTCGCCGCGGGCCTCCCGCCGCGACCTCATCCGCCGCCTCTCGTTCGATCTCACCGGCCTGCCGCCCACTGCGGATGAAATCGAAGCTTTCGCCGCCGATCCCGCGCCCGACGCCTACGACAAACTGGTCGATCGCCTGCTCGCCTCCCCGCGTTACGGCGAGCGCTGGGGCCGCTTCTGGCTCGACGTCGCCCGCTACTCCGACGCCCGCAATGTCGGCGACCGCTTCCCCTACTCCTACACCTACCGCGACTGGGTCATCCGCGCCTTCAACGAAGATCTCCCCTACGATCAGTTCGTCGTCCAGCAGCTCGCCGCCGACCGCCTCCCCAATAATGATCGCCGCAACCTCGCCGCGCTCGGCTTCCTCAGCCTCGGCCGAGAATTCCCCAAGAGCTTTCCCGAAACCGTCGACGATCGTATCGATACCGTGACGCGCGGCCTGCTCGGCCTCACCGTCGCTTGCGCTCGTTGCCACGACCACAAGTACGATCCCATCCCGACCAGGGATTACTACTCCTTCTACTCGATCTTCTCCAACGTCCGCGAGCCGGAGGATTTGCCCGCTCTGGATACTGAATCAGCCCCGCGCACCGGCCGCGCCGAGGTCTATGAGCAACGCCTGAGGAACATCCGCCAGACCGACGCCGAGTATCGCCGCGCGCGCTCCGCCGAAATGAACGCGTTCTTCCGCACCCAGATCGCCGAGTATCTCCTCGCCGTCCGCGATTCCGCACGCATGAGCAACACCGAAATTGAGGAGATGGTGCGGCAGCGCCAGCTCAACCTGCACGTGCTCGCCCGCTGGCGCAAGTATCTCGAAAACGCTTCCGCCGATCCCGTCTTCCGGCTCTGGCTTTCCGCCGCCGCCATTCCCGATTCCGGCTTTGCCGCCGGCTGGCCCGCCGTATTCGCCGCCGCGTCAGAATCGAATCCCCTCGTGCTAGCCGAATTTCGCGGCAAGCCTCCTGCGTCCATCCAGGATCTCGCCGCCCGTTACGCCGCTGTACTCACCCGCTCCGACGCTCCTGCCCGCCGGGCGATTCCTCAGGAGGAGCAGTTGCGCCTCGCCCTGCGCGGCCCCGCCTCTCCCGTCAATGTCCCCGTGGCCGAGTTCGATCTTATTTACACCGAAGGCGACGGAAACAACACGCGCGGCTTCCGCAACCGCTACGACGCCATGCGCGCCCTCTACGCCTACGACGGCGGCGCTCCCCGCGCCATGGCTGTGGAGGATGTGCCCGACCCCAAGCCCGCCCACGTCTTCATCCGCGGCAATCCCAACAACCCAGGCGTCGAGCCTCCCGCGCACTTCCTGACCTGTCTCTCCACCGGCCCGCCCGCGCCCTTCCGCGACGGCTGCCGCCGTCCCGACCCGGCCCGCCCCACCGCCTCCCCCGACACACCGCCCCCCCCCCGCACCATGGG
>JACXTT010003454.1_pt1 | contig 24256 bp, 24 predicted proteins | sample 9270951 | NCBI WGS metagenome assembly JACXTT01 (sample SAMN15532306, study PRJNA645909) | rock metagenome | isolation source: weathered quartz diorite | place: Puerto Rico | collected 2017-06-21
CCGGAATTTGCATGGGCATGTGCCCCAGTTTGTCTTACCCGGGCGGTTCGGGAAACAGAGCGCTGGGAAGCCGGATGTTTACGGGCGGCATCGCTGAAGGGTTGGTAGGGACGGGCGTAGGTCTGTTTATCGCGATCATCGCCGTGCTGTTCCTGAACCATTTCAACAATCGCGTCCGCTTCGCACTGCACCAGATGGATCTGCTCAAAGTCATGCTGATCAACCGGCTCTATGGCGGTGGATCGTCGCATCAGGGTGTGCCGGTCAGAGAGGCGCACGCCGCCAGGGTGACCGAGCTCAAAACCGGAAAGGGGCAGTGATGCGCCGGCTGCGTTCGAGTTATTTCGATTCCGACCGGCCCCGTGTCGAAGTCATTCCCATGATCGACATCATGATGTTCCTGCTGGTGTTCTTTGTCGTCATCTCGGTGCGGATGATCGCGGGCACCGGGATCGACATGGATCTGCCCGGCTCGGCCACCACCCGGGATTTGAAGTCCTCCACGATCACGGTCGGAGTCAGCAAGGCGGGCGAGATCGTCGTGGATGGCAAGACCGTGTCACCGGAAGCGCTGAAGGACAGATTGGTCGCGCTCAAGGGCGACAAACCGGTCGATGTCGTCCTCGCAGGTGACAAGGATGTGTCGCTGCAGGTTCTGCTCAAGGTGATGGATAGCGTGCGCGGGGCAGGGATCACGCAAGTCGGCATCGCAGCGAAGGCCGAGAAGCGATGACGGTGGCCGCAGCCCGGAAGCGATGACCTCGGGTCTCGCTCCTTTGGGTCCGCTCTGGGCGCAGCCAGGGGATGACGACACCGACGCGCTGCCCCTGTGGAAGGCGGCATTCATCGCACTGGCAGTCGAGCTCCTCGCCCCGGTGCTGGTGTTCGGGATCGATTGGTCTTTTCTGCACCGGCTCGAGGAACCGCCACCGACACCGGTGATGTCGGTTCGTCTCGAACCTCCGCCCACAGAAGTGGAGCCGCGGCCACGGCCACCCGAGGTCAAGCCCGAGCGGGAGCCGCCTCCACCGAGAAAAATCACGAAGCGCAAGCCCGCGATCCCGATCGAGCTGCCCAAGCCGCTGCCGGGCGAAGCACCTTCGAGGATCGCATTGCCAACGCCCGAGCCGGAGCCAGCACCCCTCAAGCAGGAGAAACCGCCAGAAACGATACCCGAGCCACCGCCGCTGCCGTCGGTATTCCGTGATGTGAAACCAGTCAAGAAGGTGAAGCCGATCTACCCGCCCGAAGCGGAGGCTCAGCACATCCAAGGCAAGGTCAAAGTAAGGCTCAGCGTCGCCTTGGACGGCACCGTCACCGAGGCGCAGGTTTTGTCGGCCGATCCGCCGGGCGTGTTCGAGGAATCCGTCCTGACCGCAGTTAGGCAGTACACGTTCAAGAGAGACGGCACCACCTACCAGGCCGACCAGGAGATCGTCTTCAAAATCGACGATTGAGTCACGTCTCGCGCTTCGAGAGTCATCGACTGCAGGACACCGACCGCCAGGTCATCCGGATCTGCGAACCCCACCTTACGGCTGACGAGTCCCTGCGCTCACAGCAGCCCGCGCTCGGCGAACGACATCGCGTTGCTCCCGCCCACGATGAAGTGGTCGAGCACCTTGACATCCATCAGCGCCAGCGCCTGCTTTAGCGCCTGGGTCAGGATCTCGTCGGCGCGGCTCGGCTCAGCCAGGCCGGAAGGATGATTGTGCGCGAAGATGACTGCCGCGGCGTTGCGACTCAGTGCGCGCCTCACCACCTCGCGCGGGAACACGGAAGTCTGCGTCAGCGTGCCGCTGGAAAGCTCCTCGACCGCAAGCACTCGGTTTTGTGCGTCGAGGAAGATGCCGAGGAACACCTCCTTGTCCTGGCTTCGCAATGTGAGGCGCAGAAAATCGCGCACGGCTTTGGGAGAATTGAGGTTCAAACCAGGCTCGAGCTGTTCTTCCAGGGCGCGGCGCGCGAGCTCGATCACCGCCTGGAGCTGAACTGCCTTGGCGTACCCAAGTCCCTTGACCGCGAGCAGGCGCTCCAGATCGGAGGCGAACAAGGAGGACAGGCTGCCGCACTCCTGCAGCAGCTCGCGCCCCAAGTCGACGGCACTCTTGCCCGGCACCCCGGTACGAAGCACGATGGCGAGCAGTTCGGCTTCGCTCAGTGCGCTCGCGCCCTTGGTCAGGAGTTTTTCTCTAGGGCGCTCACCTGCAGGCCAGTCGTTTATTGCCATCGGGTCGCAAGCAGCCGGCGGAGTCGGACTTTTGGCTTCGGTCGCCTGGGCGCAGTGAGGCCAGGCGGGTAAACGTCCACCGCGACAAGCCGCTTCTGAGTCTCGGGTGTTTCCACGGCGGGTTGCCCCTCAGGCGCTCCCCATAAGTTCGCCCGCAATGTCGGCACTCTGCGATGTGGCCCCAAGTTTCGGCCGTATCGCAGGCTCGGGTGTATATTACACGTCCCATGCAGTGTTCCTGACTGAAACAGATGACCTTGAAGGCCCCGTATCGCATTCTGCTCGGACTCACGGGCGGGATCGCGGCGTACAAAGCAGCTGAGCTGTGCCGTCTCCTGGTTCTGGATGGCGCGGACGTACAGGTGGTGATGACTGAAGCCGCGTGCCGGTTCGTCACCCGCGCGACGATGCAGGCTCTATCGGGTAAACGCGTATACACGGACCTGTGGGATGAGACTGTGCCCAACGCCATGGGCCACATCGAGTTGTCCCGCGACCGCGAACTGATCGTGGTAGCGCCCGCCAGCGCTGATTTTCTGAGCAAGATCGCCGCAGGGTTGGCCGACGATCTGCTATCCGCCCTTTGCCTCGCCCGCGAGTGCCCGCTGCTGGTAGCGCCAGCCATGAATCGCCAGATGTGGGAGAACCCATCCACCCAGCGCAACGTGCGAAGGCTTGCCGGCGACGGGGTGCGAATCGCTGGGCCCGCGAGCGGAGATCAAGCCTGCGGCGAGGTCGGCCTTGGCCGGATGCTTGAACCCAAGGAGATCCATGGCGAGATTCTCGCGGCTTTGCGGCATCCGGTCCTCGCTGGTGTGCGAGTAATGGTCACCGCCGGATCCACTTACGAAGCAATTGACGCAGTGCGCGGCATCACCAATCGGAGTTCGGGGCGAATGGGTTACGCGGTAGCCCAGGCGGCGCTGGAAGCTGGCGCGCAAGTAACTCTGGTAGCAGGCTCCAGTAGTTCACTGCTCCCACCGGCGGGGGCGCGCCTCCTCAACGTGGAGTCGGCCCAAGACATGCTCGAAGCGGTCAACGCGAACGTCGCCGACTGCGACATATTCATCAGCGTCGCCGCGGTTGCGGACTATCGCGTTGCGCAGCCTGCGGTGCACAAGATAAAAAAAACCGATCAGCCCCTTGTGCTGGAGTTGGTGCCCACGGTGGACATCCTGGCAGGCGTTGCTGCGCGGCCAAAGCCGCCCTTTTGCGTCGGCTTCGCGGCGGAGAGCCAAGACCTGGAACAGTTCGCTGAAGACAAGCGGCGCCGCAAGAAGCTCCCGCTGATCGTCGCCAATGTGGCGCAGGAGGCGATCGGGGCGGAGGAAAGCGAGTTGCTTCTGCTCGACGAGGCAGGCCGTCACCTCCTCACCAGGGCACCCAAGCTCACACAGGCGCGCCTTCTCGTCGACCATATCGCTCGGCTCTACGGTAACCGCGAATCGGTCAAGCTCAAGGCGGTGCGGCCCTAGCCTGCACCTGCACACCTTCCTGCAGGGCTCGAAAACGCACGACTGATGCGCACCGTGGATGTAAAGCTCCTCGACCCTCGGCTCGTGGACAATATCCCGACCTATGCGACACCCGGTTCGGCGGGCCTCGACCTCCGCGCCTGCATCCACCAGCCAATAGAGCTTAGACCGGCCCAGGCCGAGCTGGTACCCACCGGTCTCGCGATCCACTTGGCCGACTCGGGCCTTGCAGCCGTCGTGCTTCCGCGTTCGGGATTGGGGCACAGGCACGGCATCGTGTTAGGCAATCTCGTGGGCTTGATCGATTCCGACTATCAGGGACAAATCTTCGTATCGCTTTGGAACCGGGGAGGCAGCGCGTTCACTTTGAACCCGATGGAGCGGATTGCTCAACTGGTGTTCGTGCCGGTTGTTCAGGTGCAGCTGAACCCCGTCCAGGCCTTCGCTGACAGCCGGCGCGGCGAGGGCGGCTTCGGAAGCACGGGAAACCGCTGATCCCGACGCCGGGACACACGGGGAAGAAAAATGGCCGGGGATCCGGCCGCGCTTCGTTGAGTAGTCTTCGGAACAGGGCAGGATGATCCGCTCACTCCTCCTTGCGCGGATCAGGAATCTCCCCGGTAGCGATGCGGCGTTTCTCCTCCCAACGCAGGAAGGTGACGACGCTCAGGATTTCCTCCTGGCTCATCGTCGTTCCGAACGAACCCATCGTCCCCCCTAGGGATCGGTTGGTGATCCCCACTGCGATGGTCGCGTAAATCTCGGCATTGGTGTTGCCCGAGTAACGGAATTTCGCGCAAGTCAGGCAAGGACCTTTGCCGCCGTGGCCGTCGCCCCCGTGGCAAAAGGAGCATCGCTGCGCGAACTTCGCACGACCCTCTTCGACCACTTTCATGTCGTTTGTGGGTACTTCAAGGTCGGTTTCGTTCGCCTTGTGCTGGGCAGCCGCACGTTCCACGACGAAGAGGCCCGAACCGGCCCCGAGCACCAACGCCAGTAGCAGCGTCCCGCCTCTCCTGCCGCTGCGCCCTAAAATTAACGGCAACATTGGTTCTTCATCCTCCTCGGTCGCCGCCCGTCAGGAAATCGGCGGATAAAAGGGCACGCGGTAACTCTCCACTATCTGCTTCACTTTGCCGTCGCTCAACAGCGTGCCAATACTCTGGTTTATGAATTCGAGCAGGCTCTGATCCTCCTTGCGCACCGCGAACTTGCTGTTGAACCGGTGCTCAGGCAGTGGGACGTAGCCATCCACCATGTGGAACTTCGCGTCCGGGAACTCCTGCTTGGCCACGGCAATGGCGGTCGCCCACACGATGGCCGCGTCTATCTCGCCCTTGGCCATGCCTTCCATGATGCGCCGGTTGCCGAGGTACAGCGCACGCGGGATTTCGTTGGTGAAAAGATAGTCGTCGATCGGGGTCGTCATGGACACACCCACTTTGACGTGGTTGTCCTTGAGTTCCTGCAGCGACTTCATCCCGTCCGCCTTGCCCTGAACCACGAGCACATACCCCAGGCTGATGTAGGGCGAGGTAAATACCAGCTTATCGGGGAGCGAGTCCTTGTCGCCGTTGTCGGACAGCCCGAGGAAGACGTCGCAACGCTTGGCAAAGATCGAATTACGGAACGCCCGCCCCAAACCACCGCGGGTCCCGGTGTCGGCCCAATACATTTCCGCGCGCATGCCACCCTGCTTGGCGATCTGTTGGAAAATCTCGATGTCGAACCCGGGGGGCACTGCGCTCTTGTCCGAGTACGGCCAGTCGTACGGATCCGCGCAAGCAGTGAGCACTCCCTTGGCTTTGGCGCGCGCCAAGGTATCTTTGATCTCGTCGGGATCCTGGGTTCCCTGCTGTGCCGGGCCTACGCTTGGCGCCAGCGCGAGCAGAAGCGCCAGACCAAGAGCCCAAACAACCTTGCTCAACTTGTACGCCTTCATAGATCCTCAGTTCCGCCTCCCCTCTGGGAAAGCGCTTTGTGATGGTCCGTCCGCAGCAGGTCCGGGTCCTTACACTGGTACCGGCCAAACGCTGGGGGAGGACATCGCTGCCCTCCCCCTGCATTGTACGGCTGATTGCTGTGGCTAAACCGTGTCGGTACTTCCCGTCTCAGTCCACCGCGAAGACCATGAGGCCGCCGCCCTTCTGGTGTGTCTTGAGAAAGTCTGCGTAGTACAGAGGCCAGATACCGCCGCCGCCTGCGCCGTACACGATCGCGACGTATTGCTTGCCGCGGGCCGTAAACGTGGTCGGGTTGCCATGGACACCGGAACCGGTCTGGAAGGCCCAGAGATCCTCGCCGGTCTCATCGTCCAGAGCGTGGAAGTAGCCGTCCGGATCTCCGTAGAAGACCAGGCCGCCGCCCGTAGTCAGGATACCGCTGCTCGCCGGCCAGCTCTGCGACTTGGCCCAAACCAGCTTACCGGTAGCTGCATCGAAGGCCTTGATGTGGCCGGCGCCAGGATTGAAGGTGATGACCTTGGCGCCCAGATACCACTCGCCGCGTTTCCACTCCATCTTCTTCGCCTGGAGGTCCATCGCGAAGTCATACACCGGCACGTACACCATCTTAGTCCGCTTGCTATACGACATGGGGTGCCATTCTTTGCCGCCATCGAGAGATGGGGCGATGTCCTTGGTCACCTTGTCGTACACGACGTCCTTCTCCGGGTAGTTGTAGACCGGCTTGCAATTGTTGGCCGGGGTGATGGGCTTGGTCCAGTTGACCCGCTGCAGGGCCGTAACCCACACGCACTTGTGCTCCTCGCCAGCCTTGCCCTTCCCCGTGGCTTCTCGGTCGATACCGTAGACATGGCCGTTACGCGAGCCGTGCAGCCACAACTTCTTACCTCCCACATCCGCGAGGATGATCTCGTTCACGCCATCGTAGTCGTACGGATCGTTCGGCGTGTAGTTGAAGTACGAGAGGATCTTGCCGCTGTCGGGGTCGAGGACGAGATTGCTGTTGGTGAACAGGTTGTCTCCCAGCCGCACGTGGCGATCGAAGTCCGGGCCGGGGTTGCCAATGGGCCAGTACAACTTATTGGTGGCCTGATCGTAGGAGCCGGTGATCCATGCCGAGCCACCCCCGTACTTCCAAGACTCGCCCGCCCACGTGTCGTTCCCGGGTTCGCCTGGACCGGGAATGGTGTAGGTTTGCCACACCTGTTCGCCGGTTTCGGCGTCGATCGCCTTGATCCAGCCGCGCACGCCATATTCCGCGCCGGCGGTGCCGAAGATGATCTTGCCGCGCAACGCCATCGGCATGATGGTGAACGTCTCGGCGTAGGTGTAGTCACCCATCTTCTTGTCCCAGACCACTTTGCCAGTCTGGTTGTCCAGGGCCACGATGTGGGCGTCGAGAGTGGCCAGATACACCTTGTTCCTGTACACGGCCACGCCACGGTTCACGACGTCGCAGCACAGCTTTGGAAACACGTCGCCCGGCAGTTCACGCTCATACTTCCAGTTCGTCTCACCGGTGACGGCGTCAACCGAAATCACCCGGTTGAACGACGTCGTCACGTAGATCGTGCCGTTTACCGCCACCGCTTGGCTGTCCTGACCTTCCAAGACACCGAAGGACAGATTCCACACGGGGCGCAGCTTCCTGACGTTATCCTTATTGACCTCCCTCAGCGGGCTATACCGCGTAGTCTGATAGTCCCTGCCGTAGAGAAGCCAGTTGCTGGCGTCCTTGTCGGCGTTGAGCAGCATGTCGTCCGTCACATAGTTCGGGTAGAGCTTCGAGCCGAGTGTGTCCACACCCTGCGCTGAAACATATCCCGAAACCGCGAGCGCTGCTGTCGCAGCGAGGGACAACGCCGCCAATTTGAGCGACCGTTGCTTGATCATCGAATCACCTCCCGTAGTTGTACGCATCGCTTCCTTTGGTCTGGACGCTGTGCGTGGTTCGCATTTCTTAGGCATCTGACGCCGGTCGAAAGGACCCGACTCAAATGCGCTGCACGTGCGATGCAGCGGATTGAAAATAGAGAAAGGGCTTGGTGTTGTCAACATGTTTTGATTGCGTACGCAGCCGAAGTGCGACGGATGCTATTGCGGTGCACAACACTAACCGCTGTCCGAATCCAGAATTGGACAAGCCGCAGCCCGAAAACTTAGTGGGGTAGCACCGCACCATTGCTCGAACCTCAGTGCGCGCACAGCTGCGGGGCACGGGCTGAAACCCACCCTCCAGGTTGTTTCGCGTACCCACCTAACGCGGGTTCTGGCGCCAACGCACAACCCCGGTGGATTTCTCGGTCCGCTGCTGGGATACTTGCGAGCGTCGTCGCGGGCCGCGACACAACATGGACACGAGCAGTTGCGACTGGCGGCAGCCATACTGATCGGCGCACTCGCGCTTCAAGCACCCGGTGTGGCCTCGGCCGATCCGCTGCTGACCTACCCGCTCAAGATCAAGGGGCACGTGATCCGAGTCGAGGTGGCGAACACCGAGGACGCGCGGCGCACCGGCCTGATGTTCCGCAACGCTGTGAGCGAGAACCAAGGCATGCTCTTCGTGTATGAAACGGAAGGCAGGCATGCGATGTGGATGAAGAACACGCTGATCCCGCTGTCGGTTGCATTTATCGACCGCAGCGGCCGCATCATCAACATCGAGGACATGCAACCGCAGACCGAGGAGGCACATGGGGCGCGCGCCAACGCGGCGTTCTCGCTGGAGACGAATCAGGGCTGGTTCAAGAAACGGGGAATCAAGGCGGGCGACCACGTCCACGGCCTGGAACGCGTGCCGCCCTCACAGGAATAAGCGGAAGCAGATATTTTTTTAGGGTTGTCGTCGATCTGTCCGACGGGGACCGTTTCTACATGCCGAAGAACGCGGTGCGAAACACTCCACCGCTCGCGATCATGAAAAACAGCATCGGCATGGACAGGGCCGTGTTAGCGCGCGAGGCGAGGAAAGCGGTGCGGCGCGCCTTGTTTTTCTCCTCGTCCGTAGCCTGGACCAGCCCCAGGATTTTTTTCTGGTTCGGCCAGATCAATACCCACACGTTGAACAGCATGATAGTACCCAGCCAGGCGCCGACGCCGATCGGAACATAGACCTTCTGCAGGAACAGGAAGGCGTCAAAGAAATGGCTGCTCAAGATTGTCGCGCCCGCCAGCCAGGTCACCACCGCCGCCCAGCGGAAGAACAACAGCGCGCGTGGCGCAACGTGGCGGGTGATGCCAGGCGCAGTGTTGTCGCCCTGCGCGGCCTTCAGCGCCGCAACCTGCACGAAGTTGAAGTAGTAGAGCAGGCCGATCCACATCACGCCCGCCAGGATGTGCAGCCAACGTACCAGTCCGTAGTGAATGAATGCGCCCCAGTCCATGGCTAGCTCCCCAGAGCGAGTTTGACGATCCAGTACAGGATCAAGGTCAACACCAGGCCCGAAATGATCGTGCCCCAGAGCGAATCAAGCGGGTTCTTCACGTGCTCCTCCTTGGTTGAGGGGTGGACTCCCCCTTCCAGGATACTAGACCGGCCTCGAATGGCAAGTCATTGACAGCCGCAATCAACTATGCCGGCGGGCTAAAGCAGGAGAGAGCTCGCGCCGGAACATCCCTTACCTCCAAAGAGCAAGGCGAGCGCACAGCGCCAAACTGAGATATGCGCGCCCCAGCCCCGTCCAGGCACGTGCCAATCAAGTTGCCGGACGGATGCGGGAGACAAGCGCTGTGGCATCGTTGCGGCCCATGTATGCGGCTTGATGCCGCTGCGCGGCGTCGACAAGGGCGCGCGCCGCGGCGTCGGGCTCCTCTAGCCGATGGCGCAGGATCTCGATCATGTTCGCGTCACCCAGCACCTCCCACACGCCGTCAGTAGCCATGAGAAAGGTGTCGCCGTCCGCAAGATCCCCGTCCGCGAAGTCCACGACGAGATGACTGTCCAACCCAACCGCCCGCCTGAGTACGTGACGCATGTCCCGTCGCTGCCAGGTGTGGTCGGTGGTGAGCTGCTGAAGCAGGCTCCCGCGCAGCCGATAAACGCGCGTGTCGCCAACGTGCGCCAGGTAGTAGCGCTGATCGCGCAATACGAGCAAGCTGACCGCGGCCACGACGCTGTCGAGATCAGGCCAGCGCCCGTGTTGAGCCCGCAGCCACTCGTTCGCGGCACGTAGCAGCCGATCCAATGACTGTCCCACGCTCCAGTGTGAGGGCGTCGCGTAGTAGTCAATCGTCAGGCTACGCACGGCAGACTGGGCCGCTGCCCGCCCTGAGCCGCTCGCACTGACACCATCGGCTACCGCCAGTACCACACCCCGGCCGACGCCGTCGGCATCGGACGGCGCCGCGACGGCATAGAAATCCTCATTGGCCTTTCCAGGCACGCTCAGGCTCGCGGCTCCCAGCCGCAACTCGAGGCGCTGGGCTGACGCTGGTGAACCAGCAAGCGGAATCGCCAGCTGGGCAGCGCGGGGCGTGTCGACGGCGGTCATGCCGCAACAAACGTCATTTTATTGCCCGGAACACTATAAGCTCTGCACTCAACGCGGCGCGGCGCGAGCAGAGCGGAGGTGCTGCGAGCGGCGGCGCCCACTTGGCCCGAGGCTCCCGGTCTCCACCGCCGCAATCGCTTTTGCCTGGTTCATATCTTCTGTGTATCCGCATACGTAGAGACAGGAGGCGAGTTGGTTGACAAGCGGGTGTGGGATGGGTGCAACCCCATCGAGCGCCTGGCGGGTCCATGCGGCGGTGGAATGCGCGTCGATGCCGGCTGGAAGCCCCGCCACCGGCTTCACCGGACCGGCCTCCTCGTCGAACAGGACGCCTCGCTCGCCTTGGTCGAACCACTCGATCTTTGGCCGCCGCCGGGGGTCGGCGAAGGGTTCACCCTCGGTGCTGCGCAGCAGCAGACTCCGCAAGCCAGTAGCTGCAAAGAACGCCGCAAGCCGCTCCAATTGCTCGTTAGCGCTTGCACCCGCCATGCGCACCCCCTGCCCCTCGAAGGGCTCGATCAGCTTGACGATCGTGTGTGCAGTGTTGCGCATACCCAAACGGTGACGCAATGCCAGCAGGCTGGCGAGCCCGGGGCACAGGGCAGCGACCGGTACGTAGGTCAGCAACTCTTCGTCCAAGGCCTTCTGCGCTTGCGCCAGCGTGCCGCTCGGCATGATGCCCAGCTCGCGCAGAATGTAGACGCAGGCGACTCGGCCGCTCCCCTCCAGAGTGCCATGGAACAGGACCGGCACCCCGAGCCGCCGCAGCAGCAACCCGAGAAGCGGGAGTAGGTTGTGTTCACTGCGGGCACCGCCATACGCCGGGATAGCGAGCGGCCGGAGCCGGCTCGCCGGAGGCTGCAGAGGATATAGCCGCTGGGCGACGGCACGATGAAACCCAAGCAACTCCAACGTCGATTCGCCCTTCATGCGCAGCGCAGTGAGAGTTGCGCCGAGCTCGAGGTCAGGCACGCCGCCATCGAGCATGGCCGCAAACACAGCATGCGAGTCCTCCTCGGACAAATCCGCTGCGGCCCGCTGGCCCCGTGCCAATTGCCTTACGATCTGACCAAAGTTCACCCTGGCCCCGCGCCGCGAATACGGCGCGCCCCTCTAACGCCCCAGTGGTCGGTACAAGGCCCGACCTGCCTTGACGGCAGTTGCGGTCAGCAACCGCCGTGCCATCAATTTTTGATTTCTGAATCACATGATTACCGATAGTTGATAGGATCGAGACGATGACTTGCCGCCAGAAGCAGGTGCACGCGGCGCACACTGCGCATCATTCCGGTGCACAATCTGCGCGTCCGGCAAAATTTTCGTCAACGCAGTCCGCATCAGGGTGAATTCCGCTACCATGAACTACTGCTTTGAGTTTCGTGGCGGCGCTCGTCAGTCTAGCCGTCTCGCCACCCCGAAGCCCCGGGATCAAACCCCGGAAGGAGGTGCCCATGAAATCCTGCGTGTGTCTCGCCGCGGCGGTCGCACTTCTTGTCCTCTGCCTCACCTCCCTGCAGGCCCAGACGTCCGAGAGCAGCGTACGGCGCGCAACAGCGCGTGACGCTCGTTTCGAGACACTGCGCCCCGACAGCAGCTTTCCAGATTGGCGCAGGCTCGGTCTTGAGGACGGTGCTCGCCCTACGGACGCAGGTGCTGCCTATGCTTACACCCTGCCGGGCGACCCCTTGGGACTAAATGGGCCAGAAACTGTAGGTGGCTATTGGCATCCGCTGTCGCAACGGCTCTCGTCCCTGGTAGAGACCAGCATAGTGCCCAGTAGTCTGGGTGGAGCCGAGCGCTCGGTGCTAGGCCAGCTTGGCACCCAATTCGGCAGCGGGTGGGGCCTGCAAGCCGGGATCCGGCATAGTGAGGTGGGTGTACCCCTTCCCGACCCAACAGGAGCAAGCGGCGGGCTCGGTCTCACGGCTCTTCCGCCGATGAGCCTCGGACCGAGCGTTGCCGCCGACCTTGGGATGCTAACCTTCGAGCGCTCCTGGGACCGTTACCGCGGTGCATATACCGTCTCGTCGGGCCGGGCCGAGGGCGGGGCGATCGCCACGAGCCACCGGGTGTTGTTCAGCTATTTCTATTCGGGGCGCAGCTCGGTGGGTTTGTCCTACACCATCGGCCGCTTTTTCGACACCACGGTTCCGCTGTACGGCATGACGCCAGCGGAGAGCAGTAACGTGGGCGTCGTCGGCGAGCACTGGTTCACTCCGTCCTGGGCAATCAACTACAACGCCTTGCTGGAGGATCGCGGAGTCGAGGGTCTGAAGCCGGAGATTCGGGTGGGCTTACGCCTGCGGTTCTGAGTCTCACGCGCGGTCCGGTACGTATAGATGGCCGAAGCTCAAGCTTCGGTCATTCTCTCGTGGCGGCGGACGAACCTCTCTATAGAATTCACCCGCCAGCATACGCTCGCGGCATCGGCCTATACTAATGACCAGAGGCCGCCGCCATGTCCGGTGAGTTGCAGGCATCTGAAACTGGGCGGCGCACCGGCTGCGAGATGGAGGCACTGCCGATCTACGGCGCATGAACGATAACAACCCCATACTGCAACCGCTGCCCCGCCCCGGCTTACCGGTCGACGAACTCGAAATCGCCTACTGGGCGGACCCCTACGGCAACTGGATCCGGCTCGATCCCGAGTGGAGCGGGCTGACCGGACATGCGATTGAGGCGTCGCTCACGCGGGCCATCGCCGACTTCATCCATCCCGAGGACCGGGAGCGCCATCTCGAAGCTTTCCAGTCCCTGCTGCGCGGCGAGATCTACTCCTCACGCCACCCGGCACGCCTGCTGCGCAGCGACGGCCTGTCGTGCTGGGTAGAAATCTTCGCGTATCCGACCCTGGATGCGCTGGGCCGTATCGACGGCATCACCGGCACGCTGAGCGACGTAACCGACCGCCGCAAAGGCATGCGCGCACTGCGCGAAAGCGAGGCGCGGCTGCGCGCAATCAGCGAGGCTTCGCCGCTCGGCCTGTTTGTTGTCGACGCCAAAGGCAACTGCATCTTCAGCAACGCCAACTTTTTCAAGCTCGCTGGGCTCGCGCCCGATCAGCTGATCGGCATCGGCTGGAGCCAGGCGCTGCACGCAGAGGATCGCGAGCGCGTGATCGACGCCTGGAACGCGGCAGCGCGCGCGCATGCGCCCTTCAACTCCGAGCATCGCTACGAGCACGCGGACGGGACGGTAATCTGGAGCCGCCTGCATGCGGCACCAATCCTCGACGGCAGCCACCTGTTGGGCTATGTGCAGGTGGTCGAAGACGTCACCACCGAGCGCCTGGCGGAAGCTGCACTTCGGCGCAGCCGCGAACGCCTGGAGCTGGCGCTGGAAGGATCCGGCGACGCGTTGGTCGACTGGGATGTGCCGACTGGCGAGATCTACGTCAGCGAACAGTGGGGCCGGATCATCGGCGGTCCCGCGGCGCAAGCCGTGACCACCATCGAGCAGTTGCGTGCACTGGTGCACGCCGATGACCTGGATGCGCTCGATTCGGCACTGGAGGAAACGCTGTCTGGCGCACGTCCCTTCTTACGCATCGAATACCGCACCCGTACCCCATCGGGGAACTGGAAGTGGATCGAGACTCACGCCCGCGTGGTGGAGCGTTCGGAAGATGGATCGCCACTGCGGGTGACCGGTACCAGTTCCGATGTCACGGACCGCAAAGACGTCGAGCGCCGCCAAGCCGAGTTTGTCACCACCGTTAGCCACGAGCTGCGCACCCCGCTCACCTCGATCTTAGGCGCCCTGGACGTGGTCCTGGACGAGCATGCAGCGGCGATCCCGCCCGAGGCACGCAGGTTCCTCGATATCGCCTACCGAAACGCCGCGCGTCTGTCGGGTCTGGTCGACAGCATCCTGGACTTGGAACGCGTCGAAAAGGGGTTGCACGGCTTCCGTCATGCAGCCGTCGCCGTGCACGAGTTCCTCGAGCGCGCAGTCGATCTGAACAGCGGCTACGCGCTCAAGTACGGGATCAAACTGGTGCTCGAGAGCGCACCGCGCGAAGTGTACATGTGGGTGGACGGGGACCGCCTGCTACAGGTGGTCACCAATTTGCTGTCCAACGCAGCGAAATTTTCGCCCCCGGGAGAATCGGTTATGGTCGCGGCGGAGGCAAGCGAGAGCCATGTGCGCATTCTGGTCAAGGATCGGGGACCAGGCATCGCACCCGAGTTCCGCAACCGCATCTTCCAGCGCTTTGCACAGGCCGACAGCCTGGACCAGCGTCGCCGCAGCGGCAGCGGCCTCGGCCTTTCCATCTCCAAAGCACTGATCGAGCGTATGGCGGGCGAGATCGGCTTCGAGTCGCAGCCCGGCTCAGGAGCCGTGTTCTACGTCACGGTACCGCGCAGCTGCGGAATCGCTGCGCCCCAGCGCGAACAACACGCCACGGGTACGGGCTAGCCAAATGCGCTCGGCACGAGCGGCCTAGACGCTCACCAGTTCGCGCAGAACGCCGCACCAGGCTCTAGCCAAATTGCGGTGGTCGTAACCGCCACCGCCGAAGGCCATGAGACGCCCGGCCGCGTACTCGTTGGCGAGGTGGCACAAGCTGCGCGCCGCCTGCGTGGGTACCTGTGGGGAGTAACGCAGATGGGCGAGCGGATCCCCCTCCAGCCCATCGGCTCCGCACTGGAACACGAAAAACTGAGGCTGGAACGCCCGCAGGTGCGCCACTACCCGCGTCCACGCATCCGAGAATGCCTGGTCGCCCGCACCAGGCGCAAGCGGGAGGTTGAGCTTGGTACCTCTGGCCTTGCCTTTTCCGGTCTCGCGGGCGTGACCGGTGCCCGGATAGAGGAACTGCCCATCCTCGTGGATGTCGGCAAAGATCAAATCCGGGTCGTCCTCGTAAGCGTAGAACACGCCGTCGCCATGGTGGACGTCGATGTCGACGTAGGCCACGCGCCGCAACCCGTACTCGCTGCGGAGCGTCTCGATCACCACACCCAGGTCGTTGAACACGCAGAAACCAGCGGCACCGTCCCGCCGCGCATGGTGGAGGCCACCGATCGGCTGAAATGTGCGCCGGCACTCGCCGGTCATGACGCGGGAGAGCCCATCGAGAGCAGCGCCCACGACGCTTGCAGCCGCCTCGTACACGCCGGGGAACACCGGTGTGTCGCCGTTGTCGAGAAACTCGGTACCGCGGGCCTCTGCCTGTAATACGCGGTCGACGTAACTGTGAGTGTGGAAGCGCTCGATTTCTGCGCGGCCGGCGCGCGGCGGGGCTGCCACGACGGAAACTTCCTTGTCCAGGCCTCGCGCATTGGCCTCTTTGATGAACGCGCCCTGGCGGTCCTCGCCTAAGGGATGACCGTCTGGAAACCCATAGCGCCCCAGGGCCTCGCTGCTGTACAGGCAGACTCGCCCGCTCACGTCCCCTCCCGGCTTTAGTCTCGGCGCGGCCGCCCTCGCCGCTGCGGCCCAGTGCGTCGCAACAGCAACGTTTAGAATCTCACCCAGAAAGCGGCGGCGCGGGGGTGCAGGGCCAGCTGTGTTAACCGAGCGATGCACCACAGCTCCAGCACAACTGGAAACTGGTCGGGTTCTCCTCCGTGCAGGCGGGGCACCGAACGGTCGCGGTAACTTCGGGCGAGCACTCGAACGCTTGCACGATCTCCCGCGCGCGACCGAGATCACCGTCTTCGGACACCCAGACCTCTGGCCAGGCTTCGGTGAACGGCAGCTGGCCGAGACCGCCTTGCGCGTTCTCGTTGAACACGTGCGCCTGGATACCGGCTTGCACCAGCAGTCCGCGCAGGATATGGGCATCCGGCAGGTTGGCGGCGCGATAAAGTTTCTTCACGGGCAAGATAGGAGCGACATTGCGACCATCTTACCGCCCGAGCGCGGCGCATGCGCACTCACAGCTTATTTGAGGGCATATTCCGCGTGCGAAGAATCCCCGCCTAAAACAGGTCGTGACCCGCGTCGTCTCATTCAGAACAGGTCTAGTTGACCGGCCGCCTGCGGCGGCTTGAAGCGCGAAGCGTCGACTTCGCCGCGCCGCTTCTGATTCAGTCCCAAGCGCCGGCAGGCATTTTCGAAGCGTTTGTTCAACAGCTCCGCGATCAGGCCCGTGCCGCTCATCCGCGCGCCAAAGTTGGGGTCATTCTCCTTTCCGCCGCGCACTTGCCGCACACGGCTCATGATGTGCGCGGCCTTGAGCGGGTAGTGGTGCTCCAGCCAGTCCTTGAACAAGTCCTTCAGCTCCCAGGGCAAGCGCATGATGGTGTAGCCGGCGCGCAGCGCCCCCGCTTGCGCCGCCGCCTCCAGCACGGCTTCGATGCCGTCGTCGGTCAGGAAGGGGACGATCGGCGCGACCATCACCCCGGTGGGAATCCCCGCCGTCGACAGCGCCCGTATCGCATCGATCCTGCGCTTCGGGGCCGAAGCGCGGGGCTCCATGCGGCGTGCGATGTCGTGGTCCAGCGTTGTAACCGAGACGAACACCTGCGCCAGCTTCTTCTCCGCCATCGGCGCCAGGAGATCCAGGTCGCGCTCCACCAGCGCGTTCTTGGTGATGAGGGCGCACGGGTGGTTGCACTCGGACAGCACTTCCAGCACCTGGCGCGTGATGCGCCATGCGCGCTCGATCGGCTGGTAGGGATCGGTGTTGGCACCGATGGTAATGCTCTCGCACCGATAGCCTGGCTTCGCCAGCGCCTCACGCAGCAGCTCCGCGGCGTTTACCTTGGCAAACAACCGCGTTTCGAAATCCAATCCCGGCGACAGGTCGAGAAAGGCGTGGCTCGGTCGGGCGTAGCAGTTGTGGCTCACCACCCCGTTGGCGATGAAATCGCCGGTCTCCGTCGTGATGTCGCAAAGCGCGAGCGCCTTGCCCAGCGGCTCGATGCCGACAATCCGCAGGCGGGCATCGCTCTTCAGGGCCTGACCCACGATCTCACGCTTGCGCGTGATGGCGGGATCGACGCGATGGAAAAACCGCAGATGCTCGCGCAATCCCCCGTCCACCCGGATGACGTCGAGTGGCTTGATTCGGTCACGCGCCACGTGCTCCTGCGAGAACCTGAAATCGAAACCCCGGAGGCAGCGACCGATCCAGTGAACGACGTCCTTGTCCGTGTTGCTGATCCTCAAGATGCCCTGGCTATAGCTGCCTTCAGCGTCGAAAATCCCGGCCAGGAAACCGGCAGACCATTCGGGAGTGGGCTCCACGGGCCAGGCGATGAGGCTGCGAATCCGTTCCACCTCCGGGCGCGCGTGGCTGCGGATGGCACGCATGACCTTTCTCGCGCCTGCCGCTCTCTGGAACAGGAACTCGCTCGTATGAATCTGCCAGTCGCGCAGGTACTCTTGCGTTCGCTGCAGCGCCTCCGTGTCGCACAGCGTCAGACTGAACTGGTGCTGGTCGCCGTGCACCCGGCCAGCGCGCTGGTACTGGTAGGACGCAAGCAGGCCATCGCCGCGAATAACGCCGCACAGATACCCGATGCGGTAGTCCAGATCCTTGACAGAGGCGGCGACGAAGCCGCCCGTCCCCATGAGCTTGTTGCGGGTGGTGAGATGCGGTCGCCTTTCGCCGTCGCAAGCGTGCGTTTCGGCTACGAACTTCCACCCTCGCTCGGTCAGGAACCGGTGGTCCGCCCCTGCCACCAGAGATGTACCGTCTTCGAGGGTGATCCGATACGCGGGTTTGATCGCGCGCCAGTGCGCGAGCACGCGCGACTTGACGTACCGCCGGTACCAGCCCTGGCGGGCAGTGCCGTAGACCATGTCGCCTGCGCGCACCTCCGCGAGCGGCCGGGTGCCGCCGTCCCCCATGAGGATCGGGGTGTCACCCGACATGCAGTATATGCAGCCGTGCTCGCAACCGCGGTAGGGATTGATGGAGTAGTTGAAGGGAACATCGGGAGATTCGTTGCGGGTGATGATGCTCTTGGCCTGCTCCGGCGTGACGATGGTCCTCGGCCGGCCGGGCTCTTCTTCCGGCGGCGCCTCCCAGCCGTCGTCGAAAGCCTCGCGCTCCAGGGAGTGGAAGCGGCCTTCGGGATTGAGCGTGGCGCCCCGGCCCTTGTGCGCGGCACCGTGGTCGCCGATGACAGTTTTCAGCGGCATACTGTGAATATATACAGGATTCGGGCGATAGGCAATAATATAGACGATGGGCTATGGGCGATAGGGCAGCGGCGACGCAGGCATGGCGCATCCTTCATGACTGGAAACCGTTCGCGGGTACTCCGCCGCACGCTACGCCATCGCCCGAAGAGCTTGCGGCCATCGTTGAACGGGTACGCAAACTGGCTGCTGAAAGACGTCACTCAGGGATCGTTGACGACCACCTTGGAAAAGCTCTGGCAAGCTCGCCTGCTGGAACAGGCGGGGTCTGGCGCCACGAGTCCGTTCGTCAGGTCCTTGGACGGTATGCCTCCCAGCCACAGGTAGACGGGTTCGTGGTCGGCAAGCAGAATCTCCGCGGTGTCACATCGCGCGCGCCAGGTGGCGGCGGCGCGCAAGAACGGCAGCTCGCGGCGCAGTACGAAACATGGCAGCGCGCACTGGCAGTCAGTCATCCGCGCACGTCGGCTTTGCTTGGCCGGTTGACTGAGGAATACCGCGAGCAGGCCACAGGGGAAGATCCGGAGTTGCGAAAACGCTAGTCAATCGGGCACGCATTGGGTTATGCCCAACATCCGGCTGCAGGGGGAGGAGCTGCAGGCTCACGTCGTGAGCCGATCGAAGGAATAGGGTCGCGTGTGAAGGCTGCGAGGTTGCTCGCGGCCCACGCGCGATGCCCACCATCCAGCAGATCCTGCCTTGTCCATAGCGCCAGAGCGGGCCCCCAGCTTACAGTCCCAGCATCTTGCTCGCTCCCTGAAACAGAGCCGAACCGGGAGTCGCGAACCGTTCCAGGATGGTGAAGTGGTTATCGTCAGGGCAGGCCAAGTCGTCCTTGGCCACGGACTTCCATTTCTCCCGAATCAACTTGTTCTGGTGGTGAAACCCTTCCTGCTCCTCGCCGCCCACGGCAGTGTACAGCGGCGCATCCGTGGCTGGCGGCATGAGCGCCGGGCTGACGCGGGCGGCTTCGACCGGCGTCAAACCCACGTCCGCGTTGATCGATGGCGTGTGCATGATCGGCGCAACGTCGTACACCCCGCTCAGGGATAGGCCACCTTGCACCACTTTTCGCGGCAGGTCCGGTGAGAACTTGGGCCATAGAGCTGCTAGTGTCATGGCGGTCAGATGCCCGCCGGCAGAGTGCCCCGACACGAATAGCTTGCCGGTGGGTGCGCCGAAATTGATCCCGTTGCGGTAAAGCCACGCGCACCCCTGGAGCACCTGCAGCACGATGTCCTGGACATGGACCGACGGCGCGAGCGCGTAGTTGATCAGCGCCACGGTCACACCACGTTCCACGAATGGCGCAGCGATAAACGAGTGATCGCCCTTGTCCAGCGCGCGCCAATAGCCACCGTGGATGAACACCAGCAGCGCTCGGCTCTGCCCCTTGGCGCGAAAGATGTCCAGCTTCTCCATCGGGTGCGAGCCATAGGCCACGTCCAGATAGCCGGACAGAGCAGCGCGGGCTACGGCTGATTTCTTGCGCCAGCGCTCGAAGTGATCGGCGTAGTGCGGAACGACGAGGCGCGGGTTGTAGGCGGATTCGTAGTGGGCGGCATCGCTTTTCACGGTCTGTTCTCCGGCATCTGCCGGACCTCGCGCCACACACTGGCCGTCCAGCCGGCGCCGTGAGTCTATCAGAGAGCCCCTCTTCGAGACGGTTGACTGCCTGGGGCACACGGCAGGTTTGCGCGCGCGCAAAAGGCACGCGCCGCCTGCTTCGAGGCGCGCGCAACTTTTGCGAGCGCGATGGGGTCAGGGCGGCGCGTTTATTCTTGGGGGACGGACAAGATCAGCGGACCGAAGCTACGACGGGCGATGGCAGGGTGCGTTGAGGCGGCGATACCCGGCGCGGCTGGATGATTCCGGCTTGCAGTTCCGGACGCGGGGGCCGGACGGGCCGCTCCACCGCAGGCGCTGGCGATAGGATGGCGCCGAACAGCTGGCTGGCCGGTTGGCCGTTGACTAGCATCTGCCCGGCAGCGAACTCAGCTTCTACGGTGAAGTTGGTTCCGCGCGGGCGCAAGATGCCGGTGTCGGTCAGACTCTTGAGCTGCGCGTCGGTGAGCTTCTCCGACACGGCCTTGATATTCTCCTCTGTACTCTGGGCCCCCTGTTGCACCAACGCGACTTCGACCTGCGGACGTACTTTGCGTTGCAGTTGCGCGCGCAGAAGGCTGGCCGCGATCTCCACGTTACCCTTGACCCGCAACCGGCTCAGCAACTCTGGCGAGAAACGGATCTCCGCGAGGTTGCTGCCATCGAAGCTCACGGTCGCCTGCGCCGATACCGCACCGGAAGGCGTCTCCACACCCAACTTATTGAGACGAATCACCGGCGAGCCGCGCAGCAAATCGGCCGCCAGCTCCAGCATGGTCTGTGCAGCAAATGCACTCTGCGGGGCGGCGGCGTGCTGATCGCCGGCGCCGACGTCATCGAGATATTTGGCCAGCGCTTTCTTGTTGATTTGATCGAATTCCACGTCCAGAACAGCGTTGGAAAAGCTGTTCTCGGTCTCGCCGGCCTTGGCTGAGCTGCCGGCCCCCACGCGCAGTGCATAGCCTAGCAAGACGCTGTCACCTTTGCTGCGCTGATAGGCGGCACCTGACAGGTCCTTCATCGCCACTTGATCGCGCGGCCCGGAAAAGCGGAGTTCTCCAAGCGCGATCCGGGTCTCCCCCTGCCAGTCCGCCGCGGCTCCGTGCATCTCCCAGCTTGCATCGAACTTGAGGCTTTTGAGATCAGCCTGAGTGTCGCCTCCTTGCAGCGTAAGATGAGTAGCAGCGGCGCTGGCCACCAGTCGCTCGTTGGGGCCTACAGAGATCGTTCCCTCCATGCCACCCCAGGCGAGCTTTGCCCCGGGGGTTTCACGCAGTGGCTGGCTGAAAGCCGGCGAGCTGAACGTAGTCTTACGACTGCCGTCGAATCCGGCGACGCTGTCGACCGTCAATGCCGGTTGACCGGCAAAGTAGTGATCAAAGGCGGTCTTGATCTCGCCGTTCCATTGGGGCACCGAGCGTACGTGTACCCATCCGGCTCCAGGCTGCGGCAGCTGCGAGATGTCGTGCCGCACGTCCAAGTAAAGGCTCGGCTCCGCCTTCAGCGTCAGCCTCGTCACCGCGGTAGACGAAAGCCATCCACGGTCGTAGCGCATGAAGGTTACGTTGAGCGGAGACTGCGCACTGCTCGCCATCTTGCTCACCTCGGCGCGCATCGCTTGCTCCGTTTGCATGCCCAGATACCAGGGCAACGCGCAGGCCGCAGCGGCGACAATCGTTACCGGCGCGGCAATCAACGCGAGTTTGTTCATCTGAGATTCCCCTCTTGAAATCAGCGCACGGAGGCGGCCTAAATGGCCCTGGGCTGGTCGGCGGGCAGCGCCCGGCGTACTCGTCGATACCCACTCTTCGTGGCAGTCTTTTGGGCCTTGTAACGCCCTCCTCGATCTGCAGTATTCGTGCCATTGGTTTGCCCTCTTGCACGGTATGCTCGATCGAGAAAAAAGTGCCGGCAGCCGAAGTGTTAGAGCGCTTTGCTCAGCTCTTGACGAGCTGGCCGGACCACCGCAGCGACAGCGAAGTGTTACCATCCGCCCAACTGCGCCTGCGGCGTCAACCCGACGCGAAAATCGGAGTGGGCCATCACGCATTTCACGAGGGGAACAATGTTTGACCTTTTCCCGATCAGCAGATCCGACTTTGACGGGCGCGTGCTTGTGACTGGCGCCGGCGGCTGTATCGGCAGCTGGGCCCTGACTCTGCTCACGCGCGCTGGCGTGCCTGTGGCTGCGTTCGATCTGAGCGAGGACATGCGGCGGCCGGCACTGCTGATGTCCGGCGCGGAGTTGTCAAACGTCCAATGGTTGAGCGGCGACATCACCGACGCAGAGGCGGTAGCCAAGGCGGCGCGAACCAGCGATGCGCGCGCCATCATCCATCTGGCCGCGTTGCAGGTGCCGTTCTGCAAGGCAGACCCGGTCGCAGGGGCCAAGGTCAACGTGGTCGGAACCGTAAACGTGCTCGAAGCGGCGCGCAAGCTCGGAATCAAGCGTGTGGCATACGCCAGCTCGATCGCCGCGCATGGAGCCATCGAGAGTCAATCGGCCCACGGCACCTTGCCAACGTTGTACGGCGCGTTCAAGCACTGCAACGAGCAGACCGCCAAGGTCTACTCTCAAGACTGGGGGGTGCACAGCGTGGGCCTGCGCCCGGGCGTCGTATACGGCGTGGGCCGCGACCAGGGGCTCACTTCCAAAACCACGGTTGCCATTTTGGCGGCGGCCGCCAACCGCCCCTACACCATACCGTTCCGGGGGCCGATCTCGTGGCTGCACGCGGGTGAGGTCGCAAGCGCTTTCATCCGCGCCGTCGCGAAGGAGCGCGGCGGCGCGCCGGTCTTCGACATCAACGGAGTGAGCACGACGGTAGAGCGCTCGCTGGAGGTGCTCAAGAAGGTCGCACCGACTACGCAAGTGAGCTGGTCCGGCGACGCTCTGCCCTTTCCTATGAATCTGTCGGACGAGCCGGTGCACGCATATCTCGGCGACTACGGATCGGTTCCGCTCGAGGCTGGAATCAGAGGCACCTACGAGGCATTCCAGAAGCTGCTTGCCAGGGGGCTGATCACGGCCGACGGCGTTGCATAAAATCGGGTCGATCCGCGCATTGGCATCTTGCAACGCGAACGCATCGCGCTGGGTGCAACAAACAGCATCCGTGGTCTATACTCGCCGCGCTGTAAAGTGGTACTGCGCTCAAGCAGGAAAATCATGCAGCGATTACATCTGCCGACATCGCTGGCCATAGCCCTTGGTCTGGCCATGCTGGCTGCATGTCAGAATGCGCCGAGCAGGAAGGCTGCACCGGATAATTCTGCTGCGGAGGCCGCGGCTCTGGTGCCCGACTACAGGCCCGCGCTAGAGTCCAATGCCAACGACTACATCGAGTTTCTCCAGAGCTGGTTTCAGGGCGCGGTGCCCGAGATCGACTCCGCCGACATCGTGCGCTACGCATTTTCCGCCGGGGACAAGACGGCTGACCTCGCGGCCGAGAAATTGATCTCCGGCAACGAAGCATTCTGCACTGAGAGCGGTGGCAAGATCGTACAGGACCCACCGTCGCTCACATGCGTGGCGCAGGACGGACGCTTTGTTGCGCGCCTCTCGGTACAGGTGTTCCACTCGTCGCCGGAGCAGCAAGGCACGCTGCAGTTCACGGGCGAATCGGCGGCCTGGATGTCGCGCTTGAACGAGGCGCAACTCGCCGACTACCGCCGCGTGATCGACACTCTGTCCGGCAACGGCATCGGCGGTGGCGTGCTGCTGTCCTCCGGCGAGAGCTTCGACGTGATTCGGTTTGGACGCCTGTCGGGACCGGATTTCTACGCGCTGAAGACGCCCAATCACGGGTTGATCTGGCTCGAGGATGTGGTGAGCGTGAAATGGGGCCCCGATATCATCAGCATCATGCAGCGCAGTGGCGAGCAGATCGAGGATACCGGCAAAGGGCTCGCGCCCGGGAACACCATCGTGCGGCTGCGGCCCACTGCCAACGATCAGCTCAAGGCCGAGCCTCTCACCTTCGACCAGGCTTTCCGATTTGTCTACGTTGACCCGAAAAGCAAGCAGCCGCGTCAGGTGCGCGTGCGGGCCGACGCGCTGATCGTGCAAATCACCGTCTCCCGGCAACCGTCGAGATATCGGACCGGCACCATCCAGACACGCTTCGACAAGAAGCAGGCCGACGCCTTCCGCAGGTCGCTCGTGGCCGAAGCGCGCAAGACCGCGGCCAACAGCGGCAGGAAAACCGAAACCTTGAATCTCGACGACGCCAAGTTGCGAGGCGACCTCGATCAGATCGGCCGCGTCGGACCCTGTGCCCGCACCCAGTCCGAGGACCGTCTGCGTGCCGGGGCCCTCCCCTAAGGCGAATATCGGGTGTGCGTCGAATACCGTCGAGTGGCTGAAGCGGGGAGGTCGACAGGCAGCCAGGT
>JACXTT010003455.1_pt1 | contig 24252 bp, 28 predicted proteins | sample 9270951 | NCBI WGS metagenome assembly JACXTT01 (sample SAMN15532306, study PRJNA645909) | rock metagenome | isolation source: weathered quartz diorite | place: Puerto Rico | collected 2017-06-21
GGATGCGGATGCAGCTCGAGGCACGCGAGGTTGGCGAGCCACGCGAGCGCGGCGGCGTCGCGCGGCACGACTTCCTCCGCCGTGCGGCCCGAGGGGAAGCTCAGCGTGATTACGTCGATCCACGGCGGGCGGGACTCCGGCGCCCGATTCTGATAGAAGAACTCACCGGTGATCCCGTTGGGATAGCGCACCAGCACGTTGGGCCGGCCGCCAGCCCCCCGCAGCGCTCCCTCGGCGACCGCGAGATAGTAGCGCACGAGATCGAGCTTCGTGTAGCCGGGCTTCGGGAAGAGCACCTTCGTGGGGTTCGAGACGACGATCTCGCGCCCCGCGACGACGATCGGCTCGGGTTCGGCGCTCGCGCGCTTAGGTGCCTTGCCGCGGAGTCCCGGCATACGTTGAAAGAATAGTCCGCTTAGATTGAGGGTGCCAATGTCGCCGAGTCACCTGATCTTTCTGCTCTCGCCCGCCAATTGCGCGGGCAAGCGTGCCGGATTCCTGCTGCGGAAGGACGCCCGATCGGCGCTGGCGCAGCGCCTGCGATCGGGACCAGGCGCGACCATCGGTGAAGTCTTCACCTTCATGAGCGGGCTGTATTTTCGAGGCAAGCTGGCCTATGCGTCAGCCTTCACCAATCCGCCGGACGGTTCGGTCGGCATTCAGGTCATCGTACCGGGGCTGGGCCTCCGGTCTCCCGATGCATTGATCGGTCTCGACGGGTTGCGGGCGATCGCCCGGATCCCGGTAGACCCGCGCGATCGGCGGTACACCGGGCCTTTGCGGCGGGATGCCGCTCGACTGGCCGAAGGGCTCCACCCGTCGGACGCCGCCGTCCTGCTCGGCAGCATCGCGACGCCGAAGTACCTCGAGCCCCTGAAAGCGGTGCTGGGGCCCCGACTGCGCTTTCCCCGGGAGTTCATCGGGCGTGGCGACATGAGTCGCGGCGCGCTCATGCTGCGGTGTGCCGCCGAGCGCCGTGAGCTCACCTACATCGACGGCTCCGATCCAGTACACAACCCGAAAGGCGAGAACCATTCGGAGGGACAGCATGCAAAAGCGCAAACTCGGAAAGAGTAACCTCGAAGTCTCAGCCCTCGGGCTCGGCTGCATGGGCATGAGCCAGAGCTACGGTGTCCCGCCCGGCAAGCAGGCGATGATCTCGCTGATCCGCACGGCCGTTGAACGCGGCGTCACATTCTTCGATACGGCAGAAGTCTACGGTTCGTACACTAACGAAGAGCTCGTCGGTGAAGCGCTGGCGCCGGTGCGCCGGCAGGTGGTGATCGCGACCAAGTTCGGCATCAGAAACGAGAGCGGGCAGCAGGTCCAGGACAGCCGCCCCGAGCGCATCAAGCAGAGCGTCGAGGGTTCGCTGAAGCGTCTCAGGACAGACGTCGTGGATCTCTATTATCAGCATCGGGTCGACCCGAACGTCCCGATCGAGGACGTGGCGGGCACGGTCAAGGAATTGATTGCGCAAGGCAAGGTCAAGCACTTCGGCATGTCCGAAGCCGGCGTGCGCACGATCCGTCGCGCCCACGCGGTCCAACCGGTCACGGCGGTGCAGAGTGAGTATTCACTGTGGTGGAGGCGCCCGGAAGAAGAGCTCCTGCCGACCCTCGAGCAGCTCGGCATCGGATTCGTGCCATTCAGTCCGCTCGGCAAGGGCTTTCTGACGGGCACGATTGACGAGAAGACGACGTTTGTGAGCTCCGACTTCCGGAACATCGTGCCGCGCTTCACGCCTGAGGCTCGCAGAGCCAATCAGGCCATCGTAGATGTCCTGCGGAGGATTGCGGAAAGGAAGCGGGCGACACCGGCGCAAATCGCGCTCGCGTGGCTACTCGCCCAGAAGCCGTGGATGGTCCCCATCCCTGGCACCACGAAACTGACGCGCCTGGAAGAGAACATCGGCGCCGTGGCAATCCGGCTGACGCCCGATGATCTCCGCGAAATCGAAACCGCCGCCTCGCAGATCACAATCCAGGGCGCGCGCTACCCCGAAGCGCTGGAGCAACGGACGGGTCTCTGAAATGAGAGTCGGGATCCTGGGTTCGGGACTCATGGGCGCCAAACTCGGAACGATTTGGGCGCGAGCGGGACAAGACGTGGTGTTCAGCTACGCGCGTAGCGAGCAGAAGCTACAGAAGCTCGCGCGCGATGCCAAAGGGAACGCGCGCGCGGGGACACCGCGCGAGGCCGCGCAGCAGGCGGACGCCCTCTTGCTGGCGGTGCACTGGTCTCGCGTCGACGACGCCTTGCAGCAGGCAGGGGACCTCTCGGGGAAGGCGATCATCACTTGCTCGTTGCCGATGAATGCCGACGATACCGACCTGGTGATCGCCCACACCTCCTCCGGTGCGGAGGAGCTGGCAAAGAAGATTCGTAAGGCTCGCGTCGTGTCGGCGTTCGGCACGGTGCCGAGCGAAGTGCTGTTTGGGGTCTTCGAGGCTCGACGCAAAGCGACGAAACCGAGCCTTGTCTATTGCGGGGACGATGCAAGCAGCAAGAAGATTGCCGCTCAGCTGATTCGCGACGTGGGGTTCGATCCGGTGGACGCGGGGCCGTTACGGATCGCCCGGTACAGCGAGCCGTTCACGCTGCTCATCGCGCGGCTCGCGTACGAGGGGGACGGAGGCCCGGAGCTCGCGTACCGCTTCGAGCGATTCAGAACGAAGCGATAGCTACTTACTCCACGGCGGTCGCACCCCCACCGAGCGGGCGTACGCGATCAGCTGCCCGAGGTGCTCGTGCTGATCGCCGGTCATCCCGAACGCCGCCTCCGCGAGCGTGGTGTTCCAGGGCGGGTACCGCCCCGTGAGCTTGGCAGCGTCAACCCCTTTCATCTGCGCAACGTAGTAGGCCCACCCCTTGGTGAGTTGCTCGAGCACCTGCGGCTTTGTGGTAAAATCCTTCTCGAGCTTGGGCAGGGTTTGCTGCGGGGGCCCAAAGTCGGCGGGTGGCTTGGCTCCCACTGATTGCGGACCGTAAAACAGCCATTCGGACGCCACGTGCATCAGCACCTCAGACACCGAGCGTACACCCTGAGCGGGACGCCAGGCGTACTTGTTCGCCGGGATGGCGTTGGCCAGCGCCATGATCTTGACGTGCACGGTGTCCATGTCGGCGAGATACCGATCGCGCAGGTAGGCGGCCGCTTTGGCGTCGATGACCTCCTGCGCCACCACGTCGCGCGTGCCGACGACGAGCGCGGCCATTGCCGCGAGACTGAAACCGAGCCAGCGCCGACGATGCGAGATCATAGACTCTCCTACGCGTGCGGCGCCCAAGCAGGGTCGCCGGGTGTGTACGGCACGCACGGGTCGAAGCGCCCGGGTACTTCGACATAGCGCATCGCCTTCGTATAGCCAATTTCCGACGTGAAGTACCCGAGCAGCGCCAGTTCCTTCATCATGCGGAAGTAGTGGGCGGGCGTATCGTCGCCGTGCCGCGCGTCCATATAGGCCTTCTGCTCGCGGTCGAGCTGCTCGAGCAGGACCAGCCGCTGCGGCGGCGTCGCGTCCAGGAACGCCGCGTGATGCATCGCTTTACACGCCTCGTCCAGCTTGCGCATGCCATCGCGGAAGATGGCCTGATCGCGCTCGGTATAGGTGTCCGTGACCATCAGCGCCATGAACGCGCCGGTCTGCGCGGCCTTCGCCCCCGGCGTCTTGGTCTCGGGAAGGATCGTCTCCGCCACCTCGTCCAGAAAGGCGATGTCCCGGGGCGCAAAGGTGCCCGCCCCCCCGCGCGCCGCCGCGACACCGCGCTGCGCCTGCTCGCACGCGCTGACGAGCGAGCTCCCGCCGACGAGCGCCATTCCGCCGAGCAGGGCGGTAACCCGCCGGATGGCTTCTCGCCGATCGATCATGGATTCCATGGAGCCTCCGTGCGAGTTAAAGGTTGTGCCGCGTGAGCTCGCTCACGGCGAAGTCCGCCGCGCGCGCCGTGAGCGCCATATACGTGAGCGACGGGTTGGGGCACGCCGTCGATGTCATGCACGCACCGTCCGTCACGAACACGTTGGGGGCGTCCCACACCTGGTTGTGCGCGTTCAGCACCGACGTCTTCGGATCCCGACCCATCCGCGCCGTCCCCATCTCGTGGATCCCCATTCCGGGAAAGTATTCCCGGTCGTAAGCGCGGACCTGCTTCACGCCGGTGGCCTCGAGCATCTCCGCCATGTCGTTCATCATGTCCCGGCGCATGAGGCGCTCGTTCTCGCCGGTGGCGCAATCGATCGCGAGCACCGGCAGGCCCCACTTGTCCGTCCGCGCGGTGTCGATCGAGACGCGGTTCGCGTGATTGGGGAGCATCTCGCCGAATGCGGTGGCGCCGATGCTCCACGGCCCCGGCTGCGCCATGGCGTCCTTGAACGCGCCTCCTACCCCCAGCTCGGCCACGGCGCGCGACCACCCCTGACGGCTGGCGCCCCCTTGGTACCCAAAGCCACGCAGATAGTCGCGCTTGTCGCCGAACAAATTCCGGTAGCGCGGGATGTAAAACCCTGTGGGTCGCCGTCCATTGTAGGACTTATCCTCGAGTCCTTCGATGATGCCCTGCGCCCCGACCCGGAAATGGTGATCCATGAGGTTGTGCCCCAGCACCCCGGCGCTGCTCCCCAACCCTCCCGGCCACACGTCGGTGGCGGACCGGAGCAACAGCCACGTCGAATTCAACGTCGACGCGCACAGGAAGACGACCCGCGCACTGTAATCGGTGGTCTGCTCGGTCACCGCATCGAGCACCCGAACGCCGGTGGCGCGCTTCTTATCGCGGTCGTACAGCACCTCGGTGACGATCGCGAACGGCTTGAGCGTCAGCCGCCCGGTGGCCATCGCCGCCGGCAACGTGGAGGACTGCGTGCTGAAGTACCCGCCGAACGGACACCCCAGCCAACACGCGTTGCGGTACTGGCAGGGGGAGCGTCCCGGCAGCGGCCGCGTGAGGTTCGCGGTGCGGCCGGGGATGATCCGGCGGCGGCCGCCGAACTGCCGCTGCAGCCGCCCGGCGATCATCTCCTCGCCGCAGTTGAGCGCCATGGGCGGTTGGAACTGTCCGTCCGGGAGTTGTGGCATCCCCTCCCTCGACCCCGAGATGCCCGCGTGACGTTCGACGTGATCGTACCAGGGAGCGATGTCGGCGTAGCGGATCGGCCAGTCGACCGCGATCCCCTCTCGCGCGTTGGCCTCGAAGTCGAGGTCACTCCAGCGATAGCTCTGGCGGCCCCACATGAGGGAGCGCCCGCCCACGTGATAGCCGCGAAACCAGTCGAACCGCTTCACCTCGGTGTAGGGCGAGTCCTGGTCCGAAGCCCACCAGTCGAGGTTCTTCTCGTTCAGCGGGTAGTCCCGCTTCAGCACCGGGTAGGCCAGCTCCATCGCCCGGGTGCGCCCGCCGCGATGGGGGTACTGCCAGGGAGCCTTGGTCGTGTTGACGTAGTCCTTGATGTGCTCGACGTTCTTGCCGCGCTCGAGCAGCAGGACGCGGAGCCCTTTCTCCGTCAGCTCTTTGGCGGCCCAGCCGCCCGAGATCCCCGATCCCACCACGATGGCGTCGTAGCTCCGAGCCTGCACGGTTCCTCTCTCGCTGTGGGCTGCTGCGTGGATGTGGCTACCCGATTCTGGCGGCCGTGGGCCACCTCGGCAAGGGCCGCACAGGATGCGGACACCCTTGCCGCGCCTTGCGGGGTGGAGGCATACTATGCGCCCCATGGCAACCACAGCTCTCACGTCCTACTCGTTCCTCGGAAGGCTCAATGGCCCGTGGCACAAGCGGGCCCTGCGGGCGTTCATGGTCGTCGTCCTCGCCCACTGGGCCGAGCACCTGGTGCAGGCCTATCAGGTGTACCTGCTGAAGTGGCCGCTGCACCAGGCACGGGGTGTGCTGGGCCAGGCGTTCCCCTGGCTCGTGCACTCCGAAGTGCTGCACTACGGGTATGCGCTGATCATGCTGGTCGGCATCTGGACGCTGTTGCCCGGCTTCGTGGGCCGGTCGCGCACGTGGTGGGTCGCGGCGCTCGTGATCCAGTTCTGGCATCACATCGAGCACGCGCTGCTGCAGGGTCAAGTCATCGCGGGCCGGACGCTGTTCGGGGCCGCCGCACCCACGAGCATCGTGCAGCTGTGGATCCCGCGGGTCGAGCTGCACCTCTTCTACAACACGCTGGTCTTCATACCGATGATCGTGGCCATGTACTACCACGTGTTCCCGGGCGCGCCCGACGCCGCGAGGATGGGGTGCAGCTGCGCGCTCCATCCCCACGCAGCGACGACCTGACAACCCTCGGCGTCACGCGCCTTCCACGAATCGCTTCAGGCCTGCCAGCATCATCTCCCAGTTTTTCTCCGAGTGTTCGCGTTCCTGTTCGCTGGAATTGTTGTCCTGAGACAGTGAAACACGCGTTCCGGGGCCCTGGGCGGACAGCTCGATGGTCACCGTGTGATAGCTGCCTGGCTCGTCAGGGAGCCCGGATAGCGGGCTGAAGTGTGTGTACTGAAGCGTGCGGGCCGGTTTGAGCTGGAGAATCACGCCCTTGTCCTCGTACGACTTGCCTTGCCACACCCCTTTCCAGGCGATCGCGCTGCCCTCCTTCCAAGCCGAGACCACGTTGGTACCAAACATGTACTGCTTAATGGCGGCGGGCGTGACAAGCGCGTCCCAGACTGTCGTGCTGGTGGCCTTGATCGAAATCGCGGCCTTGGCGATGAGGTTCTTGCTCATGGGGTATCCCGGAAACATTCCCCGCAGTGCGACCGTTGTCTATGCCGAGATTCCATTGGGTGGACCGTCGAGCCAGGGCGTCGTCGTGTCGATTCTGGCCCCTCCCGAACGACGAATCAATAGACAACCGTTTGACGACCGCACGGAGGGAGCGATGACTTGTGTCTGCGCACGTGGGCTGGGGCCGCACCCGATGGACAGCGCATCGGATGCTCGAGCGCACACCATCCAGCCGAGAGTACCTCAGCTCCAGCCGACTATGTTCGTGGACGCGATCCCCGAGCTCGCGGCCGAGCGGAGACGGCGATTGAGCGAAGCCTATCGAAACGACGCGGCGTAGTCGCGCGCGAAATCGCGAATCGTGCGCGGCGCGCGACCGAGCAGGCGCTGGACATTCGGCGAGACCGTGGCCGTCGGTCCCCCCGCCCTCTGGTAGGCCGCGATCGCCAGCATCGCATCGATGGCCGGCGCAGCGACGCCCTGGGTCGCCAGGCGACTGCGGGCTTCCTCCATGGATATCGGCCGGTACGTAATGTCTCGGCCGGTCGCTTCCGACAGAGCAGCCGCGAGGTCGGTAAAACCCACGGCCGTCCCGCCAGTGAGGACGTACTTCTTGCCCACGTGCGCCTCGGGATGAAGCAGCACCTCCGCTGCCACCGCCGCGATGTCCCGCGTGTCGATGAACGGCACGCGCCCGTCGCCGATCGGCGAGTAGATGAGAACCTCCGCGCGCACGGACTCGGCGACGTCCCCCAGCCAATTCTGCATGAAGGCGTGTGGCCGCAGGATGGTCCAGTGCAGTCGCGTGGTCAACAGCGCCTGTTCGACCTGCCAATGCTCCCGCGCGATGGCCGATTTCGAGTGGTCAGATGCGCCAAGGGCCGAGAGCTTGACGATGTGCTCCACGCCCAGCCGCTCGGCCGCGCTAACCACCCCGATCTGGACCCGCGCGAAGTCCGGTTCGTTGCCGGTCAGGAGGAACAGCCGGGTCGTCCCGGCGACTGCGGCTTCGACCTGGCCGGCGTCGTCGAGGTCGGCCTGCACCCATGAGACGTGGGGCAACGACCGCGCCTTGCTCGCGTTTCGGTGTACGGCGCGTGCGCCGACGCCCGCAGCGGACAGCAAGCGCAGCAGCTCACTGCCGATGGTGCCCGTGCTTCCTGTAATGGTGATCAAGGGAGTTTCAGCTTCGCTCGGTAGTCGCGCGACAGCGCCACGCCCCGCTCCACGAAGTCCGTGATGGTCGCGAGGTCCCGCGGGCTGTAGGTCGCGGCGAGCGCGCTCATCCGCTTCCCCAACCGCTCGAACACGGGAAACACCTCCCGCCGCACCTTGTCCATATTCACCTCGAGAATCACTTGCCGCCGGTCGTCCGGGGCACGCTTCCTCCTCACAAAGTCGGCCTGCTCGAGCCGGTCGATGATCCCGGTGACGGCGCCCGTCGTGAGCCCCATCTGGACGGCCAGCTGGCCCGCGGTGATGGGCCTTCCCGCATCGAGCAGGAAACCGAGGCTCTTGTGGTCGGTGGGGTTGAGCCCGAGCCGATCCGCGATGGCCTGGTGCAGCAGGATCGTCTCGGTGCTGAGATCGCGAACCAGCCGGTTGAGCCGGTCGTCGGGGGGCGCCTGACGTGCCATGAAACCTTTATCTCCCTTACTACGTTTGTATCTTAGTTTCTAAGATACTTCTCTGGTCAGACGTACACAATATGAGGGGAATTCTCGGATGAACAACCCAAGCAGCACACTCGAGCGGCCCGCACACACCGATGCGGCCGCAGTTCGCGCCCTGTATCGGCGGGCGATGGACGGCTGGAACCAGGGCAGCGGCGCCGCCTTTGCGGCGGCGTGGGCCGAGGACGGTCACCTGATCGGCTTTGATGGGACCCATTTCAAGAGTCGCGAGGAGATCGCGCGGTTTCACGAACCGCTGCTCCAGACCTATCTCAAGGGAACGCGCCTCGTGGGCGAGGTGACCCACGTCGAGTTCCCCGCCCCGGACGTCGCCGTCTTCCACGCGCGCGGCGGCACCATCATGCCGGGGTCCACCACGCCGGCGCCCGAACGCGACTCGGTCCAGACCCTCGTGGCCGTACGGCGCGAGGGGGAGTGGCGGATCCGGGGATTCCAGAATACCCGAGTGCGCCCCATCGGACGCAACGCCGCGGGCACGCTGATCTGGCTGGTATCGGATTGGCTGTGGAAAGTCTTGCGAGCCGGAAAGTGAGGACGTCGTGACCAGACCCAGGCATGCACTGATCATCGGCGGCGGCATCGCCGGACCGGTGACCGCCATGGCGCTCCAGCGCGCCGGGATCCAGGCGACGATCTACGAGGCGTACCCGTCGGGAGCAGGCGCCGCGGGCGCGTTCCTCACGATCGCCGTCAACGGGCTCGACGCGCTGCGCACGCTCGGGCTCCACCGGCCGGTGATGGACGCGGGGTTCCCCACGGGTCGCATCGAGTTCGTGAGCGGCACCGGCAAGCGGCTCGGCCAGGTACCGATCGGCGCCACCTTGCCCGATGGTACCACGACGCACACGGTTAAGCGCCCAGACCTGTATCGGGTGCTGTGCGAGGAGGCCCTGCGGCGCGGCATTGGCATCGAGCACGGCAAGCGACTGGTCGACGCCCAGCCCACGTCGAATGGCGGCGTGGTCGCCGGCTTCGCAGACGGCACCCGAGTCGAAGGCGATCTGCTGATCGGCGCCGATGGGATCCACTCCCGCACCCGGCAGATCATCGACCCCGCCGCGCCGGCACCGCGCTCGACCGGCTTGGCCAATATCGGCGGGTTCACCCGCACCGCCCGAGTCAGCGCCACACCCGGCGCGTACGTCATGCTATTCGGCAAACGGGCGTTCTTCGGATACACCGTCAGCCCCTCGGGCGAGATCTGGTGGTTCGCCAACCCTCCAAGTGTTTGCGACGGCACAAGGGCGGAGTGCAGAGAGCGCTTAATCGCCCTGTTTGCCCAGGACGCCGGTCCGGCCGTGGAGATCATCCGGAGTACTCCCGAGATCCTGGCCGCCACCGACCAGCAGGACATGCCCACTGTGCCCACGTGGTGGCGCGGGCCCATGATCATCATCGGGGACGCCGCCCACGCCGCGTCGCCCAGCTCTGGGCAAGGCGCGTCGATGGCCATGGAGGATGCGATCGTGCTCGCCAAAGCTCTGCGCGACCTACCCGACACCGCGCGCGCCTGCGCCGCATTCGAGCAGCTGCGCCGGCCCCGGGTGGAGCGCGTGGTGGCCTACGGCGCGCGCTCGTCGAGCGGCAAGGCCGCCGGCCCGATCGGTCGCGTGATCCGCGACCTGCTGCTCCCGGTCGTGCTCAAGCGCTTCGCGACGCAGGCACAGGACTGGCTGTTCGCTTATCACATCGACTGGGACGCCCGGATACACGTGGATGCTCGGGCGGCTTAAGCGGAAGGCCCTCGCGGCCATGCCGGCGTCTGCAACTCGTCCAGGATTCCGGGGGTACCTGCCAGGGATGTCGATCTTGGGACCCCTCGCTCGTCGTATCGGGAGACCGGGGCTCTAGCCCGGCACGGAACCTCCTTCGGAGAAACGATCATGCGATTCCTGTCGATCGTGAAGTCGGCCGAGAACCAGGGCGCCCCGCCCCAGGCGCTCCTAGACGCCATGGACAAGTTCGTCGAGGATTCCATCAGGGACGGCTCCGTGATCCAGACCGGAGGACTCTCCGCGACCTCGACGGGCGCACGAATCCGCATGTCCAGGGGAAAGCTGACGGTGACCGACGGGCCCTTCTCGGAGGCCAAGGAAGTCGTCGGCGGCTATGCCGTGCTCGAGGCGAAATCGCGAGAAGAGGCGCTCGAAGGCGCGCGGGCCTTCATGCGACTGCACCAACAGCACTGGCCAGCGTGGGAAGGGGAGTGCGAGATTCGCGAGCTGGTCTTCCTCGCCCCGTGACGAGGGGACGTGTCGATTGCGAGACATCCCGCTCGACTACATATCGAAACGGGTGCATTTTGGCCGGAGTGCCCCTCCTGGGCCATGGAGCGCCTGCCCTTCGCCATCGTCGCCGGCGCCTGTGCTCACTGGATCCTCGGTCTCTCGACGGGGCCGTCTCTGCGGGCGAGCACCGCCGTGGCGGCGGCGCTCGAGATCCTCAAGCCGGTACGGCATGAAAGGAGCGCGTCATGAGCGGTGTACGAGTTCTGGTGGGCACGCGTAAGGGAGCCTTCATCTTGACGGCGGACGGCAAGCGCGAGCGCTGGAATGTCAGCGGCCCGCACTTCGCCGGCTGGGAGATCTATCACGTGAAGGGCTCGCTTGCCGACCCCAACCGGCTGTACGCGTCGCAGTCGAGCGGGTGGTTTGGACAGGTGATCCAGCGGTCGTGCGACGGGGGCAAGACGTGGGAGACGCCCGGCGGCGGCATGGGGAAGACGCCGGACGGCATGCCCACCGGCGAAAGCAACAAGTTCGTCTACGACGCGACGCCTGAGACGGGCAAGCCCCTCACCACCCACCAGTGGTACGACGGGACCCAGCATCCCTGGGAGTTCAAGCGCGTCTGGCACCTCGAGCCGTCGCTCACGGATCCCGACACGGCATATGCCGGGGTGGAAGACGCAGGGCTGTTCCGCACGACCGACGGCGGCAAGACGTGGCAGGAGCTCTCCGGCCTGCGCGGCCACGGCACCGGGCCCAAGTGGCAACCGGGCGCGGGCGGGATGTGCCTCCACACCATCCTGCTCGATCCGACGAACCCCCGGCGCATGTACGTCGCCATCTCGGCAGCGGGCGCGTTCCGCTCCGACGACGGCGGCAACACGTGGAAGCCGATCAACCGTGGGCTGCGCTCACAGTACATCCCCGACCCGAGCGCCGAGGTGGGCCACTGCGTGCACCGCATCGCGCTGAACCGGTCGCGTCCCAAGGTGCTGTTCATGCAGAAGCACTGGGACGTCATGCGCTCGGACGACGCCGGTGACTCGTGGCACGAGGTCAGCGGCAACCTGCCGACCGACTTCGGCTTCGTGATCGACGCGCACGCCCACGAGCCGGATACCATCTACGTCGTGCCGATCAAGAGCGACTCCGAGCATTACGTGCCGGATGGCAAGCTGCGGGTATTCCGCAGCCGCACCGGCGGCAACGAGTGGGAAGCCCTGACCAAGGGCCTGCCGCAACGCGACTGCTACGTCAACGTGCTGCGCGACGCGATGGCCATCGACTCGCTCGACAAGTGCGGTGTGTACTTCGGCACCACGGGCGGGCAGGTGTACCTGTCGGCCGATAGCGGAGACAACTGGACGCCCATCGTTCGAGATCTCCCGGCCGTGTTGTCGGTCGAGGTCCAGACGCTGAAGTGATCAGGGTCGCGCTCCCGCCGCATCTGCGGAACCTGGCGCACGTCAAGGAGGACGTACTGCTCGACGTCGCCGGCCCGGTCACGCGGGCGTCGGTGCTCGACGCGCTCGAGGCGCGCTATCCCGTGCTCCGCGGGACGATCCGCGACCACGTGACCGCGCAGCGCCGGCCGTTCTTGCGGTTCTTCGCCTGCCAACGGGATCTCACCCACGAGCCCCCGGACGCGCCGCTGCCCGACGCGGTCGCGTCCGGGGCGGAGCCCTTTCTCGTCATCGGGGCCATCGCCGGCGGCTGACGCCGGCGCAGCTGTCGATTTGGCCCAGCCCCGTTCGTCGCATCGATACAACGGGGCCTGGCCGGGCAGACTCTCTCGCCAGCGGCCGCCCAGCCCACACTACGAGAGGAGACACGTCAATGCGTTCCGGTTTCGGAAGGATCATCGCCTCCGGCAGTATGGCCGCGTCGCTCGCCGTGGCCGCAATCATCGCGGCCCCGACGCGCGCCCCGGCGCAGGCCAAGCAGGACGCGCAGGGCGCGTGGGGCGGCAAAACGAAGGGGGTGGGCCGGTACGCGGACGTGAACGGCATCAAGCTCTACTACGAGGTCGGCGGAACGGGCCGCCCGCTCGTCCTGTTGCATGGTGGCCTCGGCGCGCTCGAGATGTTCGGGCCGAACCTGGCGGCGCTTGCGCAGGGCCGGCAGGTCATCGCCGTGGACCTGCAGGGCCACGGGCGGACCGCCGACATCGATCGCGCCTTGAGCGTCGAGCTTATGGCCGACGATATTGCCGCGCTGATCAAGTATCTGAAACTCGACGGCGCCGCCATCATGGGCTATTCGCTGGGCGGCGGCGTGGCGCTCCAGACCGCCATCCGGCATCCCGAAGTGGTGCGCAAGCTGGTGGTGGTCTCGACGCCATTCAGGCGCAACGGCTTTTATCCCGACATCCTGGCACAGCAGGGGCAGGTGGGTCCGGCCATGGCCGAGGCCATGAAGCAAACGCCGATGTATCAGCTGTACGCGAGCATCGCCCCGCGGCCCGAGGACTGGCCCCGACTCCTGGGCAAGATCGGCGAGGCAATGAAGCAGGACTTCGACTTCTCGCAGCAGATCGCCGGCATCAAGGCGACGACGCTCATCGTCGCCGCGGATGCCGATATCTTCCCGCCCTCCCATGCGGTAGAGCTGTTCGGGCTGCTGGGCGGCGGCCAGCGCGACGGCGGGTGGGACGGCTCGGGACGCCCGAAGTCGAGGCTTGCCATTCTCCCGGGTCTGACGCACTACACCATCTTCAACGCTCCGGCCCTGGCGGCGACGGTCATTCCGTTCCTCGACGAGCCGGCGTCGAGCGGCCACTGAGGAAGTGCTATGCGCCGAGCGCTCACGTTCGTGCTGGCCGGCGGAGTCGTCGCCGGTACATTGGACATCACGTACGCCTGTGTGTTTTGGGCGGTGAAGCGCGGCGTTCCGGCGCAGCGCATCATGCAGTCGGTGGCCGCCGGTCTCTTGGGCGAGGCCAGCTTCACCGGCGGCCGGGCCACCGCGGCGCTCGGGCTGGCGTTGCATTACTTGATCGCGATCTCGATGGCTGTTGCGTATTACCTGGTCGCCCGCCGCTGGCCGCTCTTGTGGCAGCGGCCGATAGCCTGCGGCGCCGGCTACGGGGTGCTCCTTTACGGAATCATGAATTACGTCGTCGTGCCGTTGTCGGCGGCGGGGCCACGGTCGAAGGATCAGTTGTGGATCGTGCTCAGCATCGTCGTGCATGCATTCCTGATCGGTGTCCCCATCGCGCTGTTTGTCCGACGGGCGGCAGGTACCAACCCACTTCAAGCACTTAGCGAGTGAAGGAGAGCACGATGCGATTCGTGGTGCTGGTCAAGGCCAACAGGGACTCCGAGGCCGGAGTCCTCCCGGACGAAAAGATCCTGACTGAGATGGGCAAGTTCAACATGGAGCTCGAGAAAGCGGGCGTGCTGCTCGCCGCCGAGGGGCTCAAGGAGAGCGCCAAGGGTGTACGTGTGAGGTTTGCCGGCAGCAAGCGGACGGTGATCGACGGACCCTTCGCCGAGACGAAGGAGCTGGTCGCCGGTTTCTGGCTGTGGCAGGTGAAGACGCTGGACGAGGCCATCGAGTGGCTGAAGCGGGCCCCCTTCCAGGAAGGCGAGGTGGAGATTCGCCAGGTGTTCGAGGCGGATGATTTCGGTCCCGCGCTCAAGCCGGAGTTCAGGGAACAAGAGGAGCGGCTGCGCGCGCAAGCGGCCAAGAAGGCGAAGCAGGCCAAGAAGGGGAGATAGGACCATGCGATTCATGATCATTGTGAAGGCCACCGAGGAAACGGAAGCGGGCGTCATGCCACACGAGCAGATGTTCACCGAGATGACCAAGTACCACGAGGAGCTGCAGAAGGCCGGCGTGCTGCTCGACGCCTCCGGACTCCAGGCTAGCGCGAAGGGCTGGCGCATCAAGTACTCCGGGCCAAAACGCACCGTGGTCGACGGTCCCTTCGCCGAAGCGAAGGAGCTGATCGCCGGCTACACGATGATCCAGGTGAAGTCCAAGGAAGAGGCGATGGAGTGGGCCCGCCGCTTCCCCAATCCCGCCCTCGACGGCAAGGACGGCGAAATCGAGGTACGCCAGCTGTTCGAGCTGGACGACTTCGGGCCGAGCGAGGCGGTGGAGCGCTTCCGCAAGCTGGACGTCGGATGAAGCCCATGAAAAAATTCGACTCGGTGGCCGCCTACTTGAGGGCGATCCCACCCGGCCCGCGGGCCGCGCTCCAAAAGCTGCGCAAGAACATCAAGGCCGCCGCCCCCAAGGCGACCGAGGTCATCAGCTACGGCATCCCGATGTTCAAGCACCATGGCATGCTCGTGGGTTACGCCGCGTTCCAGGAGCACTGCAGCCTGTTCATGAGCACCGCTCTCGCGAAGGCCTTCAAGAAGGCGCTCGCACCGTACCAAACGTCCAAGGGGACCATTCGCTTCACCGTCGACAAGCCCCTCCCCGCGGCGCTGGTGCGGAAGCTCGTCAAGGCGCGCGTCGCGCAAAACGAAGCCAAGCGGTGACGACGTCCGACACCCACCGCGCGATCGACGCGGTGTGGCGGATCGAATCGGCCAAGGTCATCGCCGGGCTCACGCGCATGGTGGGCGACGTGGGTCTGGCCGAGGACCTGGCGCAAGACGCGCTCGTCGCGGCGCTCGAGCGGTGGCCCCAGTCGGGCGTCCCGGACAACCCGGGCGCCTGGCTCATGGCCACCGCGAAGCACCGCGCCATCGACTCCCTGCGTCGCGGCAAGTTGCTGGACCGCAAGCACGTCGAGCTCGGTCACGAGCTGGAAGCCCGCCAGGAAAGCCCGGAGGGGGAGCTGCACACCGCGCTCGACGATCACGTTGGGGACGATCTGCTCAGCCTCATGTTCACGGCCTGTCATCCGGTGCTCACGACTGAGGCGCGAGTGGCGCTCACGCTGCGCCTGCTGGGCGGCCTCGCCACCGACGAGATCGCACGCGCCTTCCTGGTCCCCAAGGCCACGATCGCGCAGCGCATCGTGCGGGCCAAGCGGACGCTGGCGGCGGCGCGCGTGCCCTTCGACGTGCCGCGGGGGCCCGAGCTCGCCGCCCGTCTGTCCTCGGTCCTCGAGGTGATTTACCTCATCTTCAACGAGGGCTACTCGGCAACCGCGGGCGACGACTGGATGCGCCCGGCGCTGTGCGAGGACGCGCTCCGGCTGGGACGGATTCTGGCCGGGCTCGCGCCACTGGAGCCGGAAGTGCACGGCCTCGTCGCGCTGATGGAGCTGCAGGCGTCGCGCGCGGCCGCGCGGGTCGGCCCGGCGGGGGAGCCGATCCTGCTGCTCGATCAGGACCGCGGGCGGTGGGATCACCTGCTCATCCGCCGCGGTCTGGCGGCGTTGGAGCGCGCCGAGGCGCCCGGCGGCGGGTACGGCCCGTACGCGCTCCAGGCCGCGATCGCCGCCTGCCATCCCCGCGCCCGCACGCCGGAAGAGACGGATTGGACCCGCATCGTGGCGCTGTATGACGCGCTCTCCCAGCTGCTGCACTCCCCGGTGGTGGAGCTCAACCGGGCGGTCGCGCTGGGAATGGCGTTCGGCCCGGCGGCGGGCCTCGAGGTCGTGGACACGCTGGCGGCGGAGCCGTCGCTCGAGCGGTACCACCTCCTCCCCGCCGTGCGCGGCGACCTGCTCCACAAGCTCGGCCGCTACACCGAGGCGCGCGCCGAGTTCGAGCGCGCGGCGTCGCTCACTCGCAACGCCCGCGAGCGGACGCTGCTGCTCGAGCGCGCCGCCCGAGCACGCGAAATCCGGCCCTGACCGGCGATACGTAAGTGGTTTACCTGCTCGCGATCGGTTCGGCGGTGCTGTACGGCGCCGCTGATTTCACCGGCGGTCTCACGACCCGCCACGCCAGCACCATCCCCGTGGTCCTGCTCTCACAGGCCGCCGGGCTGATTCTGCTCGCGTTGATCATGCCCCTCTTGCCTCACGCTTCGCCGGCGCGGGCCGATCTGCTGTGGGGCGCCGCCGCCGGGCTGACCGGCGGAATCGGCGTCGCCCTGCTGTATCACGCGCTCGCGACCGGAACGATGGCGGTGGTGGCGCCGACGACCGCCGTTTGCGCGGTTGCTATTCCAGTCCTGGTCTCGGTGCTGCTCGGCGAGCGGCCGGTGCCGCTCGCCGTCGCGGGCATCGCGTTGGGGATAGTCTCGATCGTGCTCGTGAGCCAACAGGCGCCGGGCTCGTCGCCCCGGGGTCCGTCGGGCGTCGGCACCGCGCTGGCTTCGGGCGTCGCGATCGGCCTGTTCCTCCTGTCGTTCGCTCAAGCCGGACCTCACGCGGGCATGTGGCCGCTCCTGGTCGCGCGCACGGTTTCGGTCACAATCTTCGCCGTGATGGCGATCGCGGGGGGGCGCTCGATCCGGATGCCGGCACGTGTGACCGCGCTGGTCATCGTCGCCGGCGTGATGGACATGCTGGCCAACGCCCTCTACCTCCTTGCGACGCGCGAAGGGCCGCTCAGCATCGTGGTGACGTTGTCCTCGCTCTACCCCGCCAGCACGGTGCTGCTGGCGCGGGTCGTCCTCGGCGAGCGTCTCCGCCCGTGGCAAATCACCGGCGTCGGCTGCGCGCTGGCTGCCGTAGTGCTGATCGTGAGCGGCGGCCGATAACCAGGCTGAACGCAGTTCGAGGCTGATCCGCGAACGCGTGCTCCTCCTCGCGCGCGCCGACGCGCGGGCGCGCGGGGGGTGACGACCCTCACGCCCCCTGATTTGACGCGCGCCTTAAGATCAGATAGCATCACCGGCTGCGAGGAGGCCTCCTGGCATCATCCCGCCCGCGGCGCAAGCGCGCCGCTCGCCATCCGGCACCGCCTGCCTCCGGCTCTCCCCGTATCTGCCCCGTCGTCGGTCTCGGGGCTTCTGCCGGGGGCCTGGACGCGTTTCAGAAGTTCTTCTCGCACCTGCCCTCCGACAGCGGCATGGCGTTCGTGCTCGTCCAACACCTCGACCCTCACCACCCCAGCCTGCTCCCCGAGCTGTTGGGCAAGGCGACACGTATGCGCGTCACCCAGGCAACCGACGAGACGCCCGTGCAGCCCGATCACGTGTATGTCATTCCGCCCAACGCTACTCTCACGATCGAAGGGGGCGTGCTGCGGGTGCGACCGGCGGAGGGCGACAGCGGTCCCCGGCTGCCAATCGACCGCCTGTTCGGCTCGCTCGCCGAGGATCAAGGGCACAACGCCGTGTGCCTGCTCTTCTCGGGGTCGGGCTCCGACGGAACCATCGGCCTGCGCGCGGTCAAGGAGCACGGCGGCATGGCCATGGCGCAGTCTCCGGAGTCCGCGCAGCACGACCCCATCCTCCGGAGCGCGATCTCCACCGGACTCGTGGACCACGTGCTCCCGCCCGAGGAGCTCGCCGCCAAGCTGATGGAGTATGCCACCTACCTGATGCTCACCCGGTTGTTTCCACCCTTCAGCCAGGCGGACGCCGGCGACGTCCGTACGCAGGGTGGCCCGCGTAGCGAAGGCCGCCCTCGCGGCGCCGAGTTCACCGTTCGCCTGCCGCTGTTGGACCGCACGCCCAATGCAGGTTCCGAGTCGCCACCCGCCGCCACCGCGGGCCCCGGCGCCCCGCGTCGTCGAATCTTGGTCGTCGAGGACAGCTGGGACTTTGCCGAGAGCCTCCGCAGCGTCCTGGAAGTGGCCGGCCACGAGGTCGAGGTGGCGGCGGAAGGCGAGCAGGCCCTCACGAAAGTCATGAGTTTCCACCCCGATATCGTCGTGTGCGACATTGGACTCCCAGGCCAAATGGACGGCAATGCCGTCGCCACGGCTATCCGTCGCGACCCGAGGTACGGCTCGCCGTATTTGATCGCGTTGAGCGGATTCGGCCAGCCGGCGGAGAAGGCACGGGCCCTGGCCGCGGGGTTCGACCGCCACGTGACCAAGGCCGAGCACCCACGGACGCTGTTGAGCGTCCTCACCGACGTCCCGTCGCAACCCTGACCCCCCATCGCTAGCACGGTGATCGTTCATCTCATCGACGGCACGTACGAACTGTTCCGCCAGTTTTACGGCCGGCGCCACTTCAGCAAAGGCAAGGATGAGGCCTTCGGCGCCGTCCGCGGCGTGCTGCACTCGATACTGGAGATGATCGAGACCGGAGCGACTCATATCGGTGTGGCAACCGATCACGTCATCGAGTCGTTCCGCAACGACCTGTGGCCCGACTACAAGACCGGGGAGGGCATCGAGCCCGCGCTGCTCGCGCAATTTCAGCCGCTCGAGGAATCGCTCACAGCGATGGGAGTGGTGGTCTGGCCCATGATCGAGCTGGAAGCCGACGACGCCCTGGCGTCGGCGGCGCAGCTCGCCTCCGGAGATGAGCGCGTGGAGAAAGTGTGCATCTGGACCCCCGACAAGGACCTGGCCCAGTGCGTGCGGGGCGATCGCGTCGTGCAGGTGGACCGCAAGGGGAAAGCAATTCGCAATGCGGCAGGGGTGCGCGAGAAGTTCGGCGTGGAGCCCGGCCTGATTCCCGACTTCCTCGCCCTCGTGGGCGACGCGGCCGACGGCTATCCGGGCATTGCGGGGATCGGCGCGGTCACGGCGGCTCGGCTGCTGAACCAACACGGCCGCATCGAGGACTTCCCGGCGAAGGTGCTGGGGGACAGCCGTGAGCGGGCGTTGCTGTTCAAGAAACTGGCGACGCTCCGGACAGACGCGCGCCTGTTCCAGGACGTGGACGAGCTCCGGTGGCGCGGGCCCACCCCTGCATTCGCCGGGTACGTCAACCGGTTGGGGGATGCCCGTCTGCTGGAGCGCTGCCTCCAGGCCGCAGTCGCCTGACCTCGCCCGCCCAACCGTGTCGATTTCCCCGAGCCTGGTTCGTCGTGGGAGGGACACATGACCGCCCGCGCGTGGTGGCTCTTCGCCCTCAGCTCGGCGATCTGGGGCGTACCGTACCTGTTCATCAGGATCGCACTCGACGCCGGCCTGCCGCCCGCATTTATTGCCTGGGCTCGGGTCGCCCTGGGCACGGTGCTGCTTCTGCCCTTTGCCCTGCGGCGCGGCGCGCTCCATGGCTTGTGGGAGCACCGCTGGGCGATCGCGGCCTACGCGCTGTGTGAAATCGCCGCCCCATTCATGCTCATCTCGATCGGCGAGCGGTACATCTCGTCGTCGCTGACGGCGATTCTCATCGCGTCGATGCCCCTCTTCGTTGCCCTGCTGGCGGTGCGTCTGTCGCCCGCCGACAAGCCGACCGGACTCCGGCTGCTCGGGCTGGTGATCGGGCTCGGTGGGGTCGTGGCGCTGCTGGGGATCGATTTCGCCGGTCGCCGGGAGGAGCTGCTCGGTGCCGCGCTCGTGCTCGTGGCGACGCTGGGCTACGCCGCGGCGCCCATTATCGTGAGCCGCCGATTGGCCGATCTGGATCCGCTCGGGCCGGTGGCCGCGAGTCTCGCCCTGTCGACGGTCGCGCTGCTTCCTGGGGTGGTCGCGGGCCCACCGCACGCGATCCCGCCGTCCGCGCTGTGGGCCATCGCGGTGCTGGGGGTGGTCTGCACGGCGCTGGGGCTCGTCGTATTTTTTCGGCTCATTGCGGAGGCCGGACCGAGCCGGGCGAGCGTCATCACGTACATCAACCCGCTGGTCGCGGTGCTGCTGGGCGTCGTGGTGCTCGACGAGCATCTCGGGCCCACATCCATCGCCGGATTGGTGCTGATTCTGGGAGGCTCATGGCTGTCCACCGGTGGTCGGGTCCCGTTGACCTCGGAGAACGGAAAGTGAGACGCGCGTCGTGACCGGAAAGCCGCTCGACCGCTCCATCGTCGAGGGCCCGCTCGCGCGGGCCGTCTGGATGCTGGCCTGGCCCACGATGCTGCAGAACCTCATCGCTGGCCTCCAGGGCGTGGTCGATCACGCCCTGGTGGGGCACTTCGTGGGGTACGCGGGCAACGCCGCGATCGGCGTCGCGATCCAGATCTTCATCGTCGTCATCGTGTTCGTGATTTCGGTGTTCGGCGGGATGGGTGTGCTGGTGGCCCGGTTCGCCGGGGCCAACGAGCCCGACAAGGTGAATCGGACGGTCTATCAGGCATTCCTCGCCGCGGTGGCGCTGTGGGGACTGCTGCTGGCCCCGCTGGGGTGGGTGCTGGCGCCGTCGCTGCTCCGGGTGGTGAACGCCGCGCCCGCGGTGCAGGTCGAAGCGTTGCCGTTCCTCCGCATCATGTTCGTCGGCAGCCTCGGGATGTTGCTCTTTTTCATGGTGAGCGGGGCCTTGCGGGCGGCGGGCGACGCGCGCACGCCGCTGCGCCTCGGTGTCCTGCTCACTGTCCTGAACATCGCGTGCAACGTGGCGTTCATCACAGGCCTCGGACCCTTCCCGCGCTTGGGCACCGCCGGCGCCGCCGTCGGCACTACGGTGGCGGGCCTCGTCGTGAGCGGCATCGCCGGATATTTGCTGTTCTCCGGGCGCCTCCCGGTGACCTGGCAGCGCGGCATGAGCTGGCGGCCCGACTGGGCGATCATCCGCGAGCTGTTCCGCTTCGGGCTGCCCACCGGCGTTCAGGGGATCGCGATGAACATCGCGGGCGTGCTGCTGCTGCGGTTCATCGGCTCGCTGGCGGAGAGCGCGCAGGCACAGGCCGCCTACGCGGTGGGCTACACGGAGCTCTTCTCCTTCATCACGTGGACGTCGGTGGGGTTGATGAGCGCCGCCGCGACCGTCGGCGGCCAGAACCTGGGGGCTGGCCGTCCCGAGCGCGCGGTGCACGGCGTGCACGTCGCGGCGGGGCTGGGGCTCGGCCTCGCGGCTGCGATCGGCATCCTGTTCGTCACAATCCCGCGCGCCCTGCTCGGCCTGTTCGGCATGACCGATCCGGTCGTCGTCGGCCTGGGCGTCCAGCTGCTCGGCTTCCTGAGTGCTTCGGGACTGTTCGTCACCGTCGCGCTCACGTACACGGGCGGACTCCAGGGCACGGGCGACACCCGCTCGCCGCTGTACATCTCGATCGTCTCTCAGATCGTGGTGCCGCTCGGTCTCTGCACCCTGTTCCAGGCGACGCGCGGCCTGCGCCCCGCCGACATCTGGACGGCCATCCTGCTGGGGCACATCACCCGTTGCGCGTTGAGCGTACTGCGGTTCCGCCAGGGGAAGTGGCGCACCATCAAGGTCGAGGTTGCAACCGTCGCGCGATGAACCGATCGAAAGAGGTGGGACAATGCTCGAGGACTCAAAGGCGTTTTCCGGTTTCTCGGTAGACAACCTCCAAGTGGCGAAGGACTTCTACGGCCGGATCCTCGGCCTGAACGTGTCGGAGTCTCACGGCTTGTTGCATCTCCACCTCGCGGGTGGCTCCAGGGTACTCGTGTACCCCAAGCCCAATCATTCTCCGGCGACGTTCACGATCCTCAACTTCCCGGTGGACAATGTGGATGCGGCGGTAGAAGAGCTCACGAAGCGCGGCGTGCGCTTTGAGATCTACGACGAGATCGGTCTCAAGACAGATGAACGAGGAGTCTTGCGTGGCGGTGGGCCGGTCATCGCCTGGTTCAAGGATCCCGCCGGCAACATCCTCTCGGTCCTCGAGGAGAGATGATCGTGGGTGGTCCAAACGCGACGCGGCGCGACTGGATCGGGCTGGCCGTGATCGCCCTGCCCTGCCTGCTCTACTCCATGGACCTGACAGTGCTGAACCTGGCGGTGCCCAAGCTGAGCGAGGCGCTGAAGCCCAGCAGCGCGCAGCTCTTGTGGATCGTGGACATCTACGGATTCCTGATCGCCGGATCGCTCATCACCATGGGCACACTGGGCGACCGGATCGGCCGCCGCCGGCTGCTGCTGATCGGTGCCGCGGCATTCGGCGTCGCGTCGGTGGTCGCGGCGTTCTCGACCAGCGCGGAGATGCTGATCGCGACCCGGGCGCTGCTCGGCGTAGCCGGGGCGACATTGGCGCCGTCGACCCTGTCTTTGATCCGCAGCATGTTCCTCGACCCGCAGCAACGCACGGTCGCGATCGGCGTGTGGGTCACCAGTTACTCGGTGGGCGGCGCGATCGGTCCGCTGCTCGGCGGGGTGCTGCTGCAGTACTTCTGGTGGGGCTCGGTGTTCCTGATCGGCGTGCCGGTGATGCTGCTCTTGCTCCTGCTGGGGCCGATTCTCCTTCCCGAGTTCCGTGATACCAAAGCGGGCCGGCTGGATCTATTCAGCGCGGCGCTGTCGCTCGTCGCCGTGCTGCTGGTGATTTACGGCCTGAAACGGATCGCCGAACACGGCCCGGGGTGGTTGCCGGCCCTCACGATCGTGACCGGTCTCGCCGTCGGCACCGCCTTTCTACGCCGCCAGCGGGCGTTGGCCCACCCGCTGATCGACCTTCGGCTGTTCCGGTCGCGCGCGTTCAGTGCGTCACTGGCCGTCTACCTGCTTGGGACGCTCGTCGCCTTTGGAGCCTACATCTACATCGCCCAGTACCTGCAATTGGTGCTCGGGCTACCACCGCTCCAAGCAGGGTTGGCAACCGTGCCGTCGATGGCCGCATTCGTCGTGGGCTCCATGCTGGTCCCGGTCATCGCGCGCCGGGTTCGCCCATGGTCCTTGATGGCGGCCGGTCTGATCCTCGCGGCCGTCGGATTCGGAGTGCTCGCCCAAGCAGATGGGGCGGGTGGGCTCGAAGTCATCGTCGTCTGGTCCTTCGTTTATTCACTAGGGTTCTCTCCGGTGGTCATCCTGGCAACCGACCTGATCGTGGGGAGCGCTCCGGTCGAGCGAGCCGGGGCCGCGTCGGCGATCTCGGAGACGAGCTCCGAGCTGGGAGGAGCGCTCGGCATCGCGGTGCTGGGCAGCATCGGCATCGCGGTGTACCGGGGTATGATGGCAACCGGGATCCCGCTCGGCGTTCCCCCGGACGCGGCGGAGGTCGCGAGAGCCACGCTCGGCGGCGCCGTCTCGGTGGCCCAGCAGCTACCCGATCCGCTCCGTGCCGAGCTGCTGGGCACCGCGCGGGATGCGTTCGCTCATGCGTTCCAGCTAACGGCCGTCATCAGCGCAGTCCTCGCGCTCAGCATGGCCGTGATCGCAGCGATTCTGCTGCGACAGCGAAGCAGCTCTTAGCGCCGTCAGGCCTACGGTCGTTTCTACGCCCCACCCGTCAACTGACGTATCCGTAGCCGCGCCTGCCACATGGGCGAATCCTTGGTGAGCGCCTCCCGGTAGCTCGCCAGCCCGAGGGCGGTATCGCCCACCTCCAGGTACACGGCCCCTCGGGCCGCCGGTGTTAGGCCCGAATTGGTGAATAATTCGCCGGATAGCTGCGGCAGGCCGACGGCTTTCTCTGTCCTCCCCGCGCGCGCCTCACTCCGCGCCAGGTCCACGAGCGGGAACTCGCGAAAGTCATAGGCCGCGCCGCCGTAGTAGCGCCCCCGGAGATCTCGATAGCGTCGCAGCGCCGCCGTGAGCCCCGAATCGGCGAGGTAGAGCGCGATCTCGTCCGACAAGAGCCGGGGCCGCGCCACCCCGCGATGACAGGTCTCGCAACTCACCACGACGTGCGGCTCGGGACGTTCGGGTACGTCTGCGAGGTGCTCCTGGTTGAGGTGGTTGACCATGTCTATCATCACCCGCGCGACGCGCTTCGGGCGCTTGTCGTCCGCGGCGAA
>JACXTT010003456.1_pt1 | contig 24249 bp, 22 predicted proteins | sample 9270951 | NCBI WGS metagenome assembly JACXTT01 (sample SAMN15532306, study PRJNA645909) | rock metagenome | isolation source: weathered quartz diorite | place: Puerto Rico | collected 2017-06-21
TCGCGTACGATCACCACCGCCGTTTCTTCGACTCAGCGGCCGCCGCGGAGAGCGCGGGCTTCCGACCGTGCCTACGCTGCCGCCCTGAGCTCGCGCCCGGACGCACGCTGGTCGCGGCGCTGTCGCGCCTCGCCAACGCGGCGGCCCAGCGCATCGCCGCCGGGGCGCTGAACGGGCACAGCGTCGGGCAGCTCGCTAGTGAGCTGGGAGTGAGCGAGCGCCACCTGCGGCGCGCACTCGAGCGCGAGGTCGGCGTCTCGCCCCTCGAGCTGGCCCAGACGCATCGTCTGCTCCTCGCCAAACGCCTGCTCCGCGATACCGACCTCTCCGTCACGCGCGTGGCGTACGCGAGCGGCTACCAGAGCCTGCGCCGGTTCAACGCCGTGTTTCGGGCTCGGTACGGCATGCCGCCCACCGCCCTGCGCCAGGCCAAGACGGTCGGCCAGCGCTCGCAGGGATCGGAATCGTTACGGCTCACCCTGGCGTACCGCGAGCCGTTCGCATGGGGTGCGCTGCTCGCAGGCTTCAAGCGCGCCGTCATCCCGGGCGTCGAGCTCATCACGGGCCAGCGATACGCGCGCACGGTGCGGATGGAGGGTACGAGCGGTGTCGTGCTCGTGCGGGACGAGGCGCGCAATCAGCACCTCGTCGCGGAGGTCTCGGCGGCGCTCCTGCCCGCGCTGATGCCGCTCATCGCGGGGCTCCGTCGTGTGTTCGACCTCGACGCCGAGCCGGCGATCGTGGATGCGCACCTCGCCCAGGGCGGGCTCGAGGCGCTGGTCGCCCGGCGACCGGGCGTGCGGCTTCCGGGCGCGCTCGATGGCTTCGAAGTCGCTATGCGTGTGCTCCTGGGTAGGGAACACACAGGGTGCGTGGTCAAGGTGCTGGGCGAGCCTGTCGAGACGGCGGTGCCCGGGCTCACTCATCTCGCACCGACCGCGGCACGGATCGCGGTCGCTGGCGTGAGCTCACTGGCCGCACTCGGCGTGCCGCATGGTCGCGCGGAAAGTCTCATCGCGCTCGCGCGGGCGGTGGCGAGTGGTACGCTCCGCCTCTCACCCGGATGCGACGCCGCGCTGACCGAGCGCGCGCTCCGCGAGATCGAGGGGATCGGCGAGATGCAGGCGAGCAACATTGTCCTGCGGGCGCTGTCGTGGCCGGATGCGTTCCCGGCCGCCGATTGTGCGTTGCTCGCGCGCGCGGAACAGTGGCGTCCCTGGCGCGCCTACGCGGCCGTGCACCTGTCGCTCTAATTGGTGGCGGCCTGTGTATTCCCCTTTACGTACTTGTCCAAGAACTCGAGCGCCGTCCGATACGCCCTGATGTTGTTCTCCTTCTTGATGAACCCGTGGCCCTCGTCAGGGAACACAACGTACTCGGCGACGCCACCCCGGCGACGGACGGCGTCCACGATCTGATCCGACTCGACCTTCAACACACGTGGGTCGTTAGCTCCCTGAAGGACGAGTAAGGGCTTCTGGATCGCGTCCGCGTGGAAGAGGGGCGAAATGCGGTACAGCCGCACCGAATCGGGTCCGTTCGGGTCGCCCATCTCCGCATAGAGCGCCTTCCGGAATGATTCCCACCAGGGAGGGATGCTGCGGATGGTGCGCACCCAGTTCGAAATCCCGAAAAAGTCGATGCCCGCCGCGAATGTCTCGGGCCTGAACGTCACCGCCGCGAGCGTCAGATAGCCGCCGTAGCTGCCGCCTGCCACCGCCACGCGACTCGAGTCCACATAGCCCAGCGTGGCGAGGTAGCGCTTCGCCCACACGAGGTCATCCAGGTCGGCCTCGCCGTGCCGCTGATCGTCCATCTTGTCGAACGTCTTTCCGTAGCCGCCGCTGCCGCGGTTGTTCACCGCCAGCACCACGTAGCCGTGATTCGCGAGATACTGGAGGATCGCACTGTACCCCACGCGCGACTGGCCGCCCGGGCCACCGTGGATCCACAGGACCGCGGGCGCGCGATCAGTCGACGGCACCTGTAGCGGACGGTAGAGCAGCGAGGGAACCTGGACTCCGTCGTAGGACGGGAAGCGGACCACCTGTGCCTCGACCAGGTTTGCGGGATCGACTTCGGCGCTCAGGTTCTGCGTCAACCGGCGCAATTTGCTCGTCTGCAAGTCGAGCACATAGAGGTTGCTCGGGGCGCGACTGCCGTTCACGTAAAACGCCATGAGCTGCTCGCTCGGCGAGATCTGCACGCCCCGGATCTCCCCGACGGGGACGCTCGGAAGCGGGACCGGGCGGAGCGTCGCCGCCTCGCGCACCCTGATCTCGGTGCGGGCGTCAGCGTTGATGCCAGCGACCAGGTACTTCCCGTGCTTCGAGAAGTATGCGAAATCGACGTCCCAGCTCGGCCGCTCCACCGTGTCGCGCTTTCCGGTCGCCAGGTCGTAGCGCGCGAGCCAGGCGAACTCGCTCCCCTCATCGGTCGTGTAGTAGAGGTACTTCCCGTCCGGGCTGAACGCCTGCGGAGTGTATTGCACGTCGCCTTCGTGTGGGCTCAGGTGTCGCAGCTCGCCTGTTTGGACATTCCGCACGTACATGTCGCTGTTTTGCGTGGTGATCGCCCGTTGCAGCGCCATCGAGCGTTTGTCAGGGGAGATCGCCGCGACTTGGTAGCCGACCGTGTCCCGAAACACCAAACGCGGCGTGAGGGTCGCGATCGGCATCTCGAACACGTCGAAGAAGCGCCGGTCGCGGCCGTTCGTGGCGTAGAAAAACGAGCTGTCGTCGCCGGCCCAGTCGATGAACACCGCCTTGAGACTGTCGCCAGGAGTGAGATCACGCGCCGTTCCCGTGGTGTCGAGGAGATACAGGTGATCGTTCTCGTTGCCGCCCGCTCCCTGCAGGTAGAGCAGGCGCCGGTCGTGCGGGAGGTACCCCACGGTGAAGACGCCGTCGGTTGTGGAATGAGTGCGGGCTCGAGGCTTGCCGCCGGCCACCGGGACTTCGTATGCGTTGAACACACCCGATTGATCGCTGGTGACGAGGATCGAGCGCTCATCCGGTGAGAACGACGCCGCGAACATAGCCGTCGTGTTCATGAACTGCTCGATCGTATATCGGGGAACGGGCCGGGCCCGCTGCGCGGCGCTCGCACTCGGTATGATTGCGAGCAGCATGGGGACGACGCGACCACACGAGAGGAGATTACGCACGGGGTGCTCCGGCGGGGGACAATTCCAATCTACGTCCTGCGAGGGTCGGCCGCCGACGGCCCACACGACCTTGACAATCCAACCTAGCGCGTCGGGACCTCGACCAGAAACACGTCCGTGCGACCGGAGCCGTTCATGTCCGAGGTGAACATCACGTAGCGGCCGTCTGACGACTGCCGCACGAACGAGGCCAGGGGATAGTTCGCGGCTTCCGTGATGGTCGTGTACGGATGCCCCAGGAGCCGCCGCTGCCCGTTCGCCGTGACGTAGACCATCCCGCCCGGCGCGAGCCAGCCGCTCCCGGACGGCACGAGTCCCTCGAAGTGACTGAACAGCGCCCACTGGTCGTCTGGGTCGGCGGGATGCTGGATCCAATTGCCGTTGCCGTACTCGTCGCCCGAGTTCGTGGGCCCGCCTATGTGCGCCTGGGTCCGCGCCACCGGATCGAACACGACGTACTGGTAGGGCTGGGAGAGATTCCAGTCCACGCCGTACCAGCGATCGCGTAAGCTGGCGACGTGGATGAACGGGATGTCGGGATCGCCCGTCGTCTTCAACACGATGGTATCCTGCACCCAGTCCCACAGGTGCAGCGCCTCGGCGGGCGTCGCCATCGTGAGCCCGATGTAACGCCCGGCGCGGTCGATGCGAGGCTCGTCGATGCCGGCGTTCGTGTAAGTCTTGAGCGTTCCGGTCCCGGGCTCGTAGCCCACGACGGTAGGTCCGCTCGCGCCCCGCATCCACGCGAACAAGGCGTCGTTCTCGCTCTGCTGCAGCCAGACGGCCGTCTGCTCGTTGTTCGCGGGCCAGCCTCCCCCGTCGGCCTCGGTCATCGTGCGGATGTCCATCCGAAGCACCGAGGAGCCGTTGCTCACGTACGCGTACCAGGGCGTCGCGGGGTTGGTCGAGAACGCGAAGGCCTGGTCCTGCACCGGCGCGAGGTTCCCGGTGAGCGGACGCCCGTTCGAGACCCCTAGACCCGGAGTGAAATCGACGAGCCAATACGAGCTGCCGTGCACCAGCACCGCACGCGTCGTGCCCGTGTAGGGCAGGGAGACTTCGTCACCGCCTTCCGAGTAATCGTGCCCCCAGGTTGCGCTCGAGGTCGGAAACGTCGCCGACGTGATCCTGTAGACCTTCACGCCCGTCGTCGGGTCGAGATACGCGCCGCCGGCGGCGATGGCCGGCACCTTGAGAGCATTGTACGCCGTGGTGAGCGGCGCCTGGGATGTCGTCGCCACCGGCAACAGAGTGGGATCGGGGGATCCCGTCGGAGGGGGCGGGGGGGGAGGCGGTGGTGAGGGCGGAGGCATGAACGGCGGCCCCGACGATTTGTTGCAAGCGACCAGCGTCAGCGCCAGGACGATCCCTATCTGCAGGCTGCGACGGCTCATGAAACATGATACACTGTCCGACAACGTTGAGGGTAACTTCTCACACCATGAACCAGATCCGGTCGCTCGCCTTCCTGGGCCCGCTCGTAATCGCGCTCGCATCCGCCAGCCCCTCAGCAGGACGAGCCCAGACAGTGCCACCCGCCGCGTATGCCGCGCTGCGCTGGAGGTTGATCGGCCCGCACCGAGGTGGTCGCGTGCTCGCGGTCGCCGGCGTGCCTGGCGACGCCGCGACGTTCTACTTCGGAGCTGTCAACGGTGGGGTGTGGCGCACGCGAAACGCCGGGGTCACCTGGGAGCCCCTGTTCGACGACCAGCCGATCAGCTCGGTGGGCACACTCGCGATCGCGGCCTCCGACCCGAACGTCATTTATGTGGGGACCGGCGAAGCGTCGATACGGTCCGACATCACATACGGCACCGGTGTCTACAAGTCGACCGATGGCGGTGCGCACTGGCGGTCGCTCGGCCTCGCCGACACGCGGCACATCGGCAAGATCCTCATCGACCCCCGCAACCCGGACGTGGTGTTAGTCGCGGCGCTCGGACATGCCTACGGCCCCAACCCGGACCGCGGCGTGTTTCGTTCCATCGACGGCGGCCGCTCCTGGACGAAGGTGCTGTACCAGAACTCCGACATCGGCGCTATCGACCTGGCCGCGGATCCCGGCGATCCGGCGGTCGTTTATGCGGCCATGTACCAGGCACGTCGCACACCGTGGGAGCAGTACCCGCCCGATGAGGGGCCAGGGAGCGGGCTCTACAAGTCGACGGATGGCGGCGCGACGTGGAAGCCAATCACCGGACACGGCCTGCCTGCCGGCCCCCTCGGCCGGATCGGTCTCGCCGTCGGGCGGGGCGCGCGGGGCGGGCGGGGCGGTCGAGTCTACGCCCTGATCGGCGCGAGAGCCGAAGCAGGACTTTACCGTTCTGATGATGCGGGCGAGAGCTGGCAACTCGCCGGGAGTGATCCCCGTCTCACGAGCCGCAACTGGTACTTTTGCCGCGTCACCGTCGACCCCCAGAACTCCGACGTCGTATACGTGCCGAACGTGGCGCTCCTCCAGTCGACCGACGGCGGTCGGACTTTCACCGTCCTCAAGGGGCAGCCCGGCGGTGATGACTACCACGAGCTCTGGGTGGATCCTCGCAGCCCGGCGCACATGATCGTCGGCAGCGACCAGGGCGCCGTGATCACGCTCGACGGCGGCCGTACGTGGAGCAGCTGGTACAACCAGCCCACCGCCCAGTTCTACCACGTGGTCACTGACGACGCCTTTCCTTACCGTGTGTACGGCGCGCAGCAGGACGCGGGCACCGCCGCGGTCGCGAGCCGGAGTGATTACGGGGAGATCACCTTCCGGGACTGGGCGCCCGTTGGCGCCGGTGAGAGCGGCTACCTCGCCCCCGACCCGCTCGATTCCGACATCGTCTACGGCGGGGACACCTACGGCGGAGTACATCGCTTCGACCGCGTCACGGGCCAATCGCAGGATATCTCACCGTGGCCCGTTTCCACGTTCGGTGTGCCGATGCCGCAACGGAAGTATCGGTTCACGTGGACATCGCCGCTCGTGTTCGATCGCGTCGACAAACACACGCTCTACCTCGGCGCGCAAATGGTCTTGCGCACGAGGGACGGTGGTCTGCACTGGGAGGCGATCAGCCCCGACCTCACTCGGGGGGCCGGAGGGGCCGGAGGGGCCGGCGGGGCCGGCGGGGCCGTCGACACTAGTCTCGCCACCATCGCGAACGCTGCGGCGCGGGGTTACGGGGTGGTCTACGCGATCGCGCCGTCACCGCTCGCGGCCGGGCTCGTCTGGGTCGGCTCGGACGACGGGCTGATTCACCGCACCACCGACGGCGGGAAGCACTGGCAGAACGTGACGCCACAAGAGCTGACACCGTGGAGCGCGATCAGCCTGATCGAGGTGTCGCCGTTCGACACGGCGGCGGCCTACGCGGCCGTGGACCGCCACCGCCTGGACGACTTCGCGCCGTACATCTACCGCACCCGGGACGGCGGCGCGCACTGGACACGGGCCGATCAGGGTATCGCGCCGCAGGCATACGTTCAGGCGGTCCGCGCCGATCCCGGACGCCGCGGGTTGCTGTACGCCGGAACGGAGACTGGTGTCTACGTCTCGTTCGACGACGGCGACCACTGGCAATCGCTCCAGCTCAACTTGCCCGCCGTCTCGGTGCGGGATCTCGCGGTCCACGGCGGCGATCTCATCGTCGCGACGCACGGTCGCTCGTTCTGGGTCCTCGACGCTGTGACGCCACTCCGGCAGCTCACCGACTCGGCGCTCCGCGCTCCGGCGTACCTGTTCGCTCCCGCGCGCGCCGTCCGGTTGCGCCGCAGCGTCAGCAACGACACGCCCATCCCGCCCGAGGAGCCTCATGGCTTCAATCCGCCGGCCGGGGCAGTGATCGACTACTTGCTTGGCCCGCCCACTCCTGATTCCGTCACCCTCGAAATTCGTGACGCCCGCGGGGCCGTGATAAACCACTTCTCGAGCAACGACCACCTCTCGCCACCGTCGGAGGCGCCACAGATCGCCGGAGAATGGCTGCCGCGGGTGGAGGCTCTTACCCGCCATGCAGGCCTCAACCGCTTCGTGTGGGACCTGCGCTATCCGCCCCCGCCCCCACCTGCGGATAGCCGGAACTACAGCATCGCCGTCCTCGCGGGTCAGGGAACCGTGGCCGAGCCGCAGGGTCCTCTCGTGCTCCCCGGCGAGTATCAGGTGCGGTTGAGCGTCGGCGGGCAGGCCTATACGCAGCGACTGCGCGTCGAGCTCGACCCGCGAGTGCGCGTTGCCGATTCCGTTCTGGTCGGCCAGCTGCGGCTGGCGCTCGAGATTTCGAATGGCATGACGCGGCAACAAGCCCTACAGGCCGGAGTGCGTGGTCTCCAGGGCGAGCTCCGGGTCGTCGGCCAGCGGGCAATGGACAAGGGTGCGCGCGGTCGCCTCGTGGCACTCGAGCGTGTGGCGGACAGCCTCGCGCATGAAGTGCGCAGCGTGGGCAGTGAGCTGTCAAGTCTCGAGACCGTGGTGGAAAGCGCGGATCGCGCGCCCACCGAGCAGGCGGGCCAGGTCTTCGCCGGGCTACGCGACCGCTTGGGCGCGGCGTCGGGACGCTGGCAGCGGGTGCTCGCGAGCGATCTGCCGGCCCTCAACGCGGGGCTTCGGCGGCAGGGCATACCATCGGTACGCGCGCCCGCGCTGGCTCGCGATTCGATCGCCGGCCCGTGAGGGAGGGGGCCTACTGGATCTTCTTACAGACGAACTGCCCAGCCCAGTTGAGGTCGATCACCGCGCCGTCCGTGTTCCGTTCGAACCGTACCGGGACGTACAGGGCTCGGAAGAAGAACGTGGTGTCCGACTCCGGCTCGAGAGGCAGGAAATCTCCCTCGGGTCCGGCAAGTGAAAGGTGCGGTCCTTCCGCTCGCACCGTCATCACGAATCCAGGCCCGACTTCGTACCGGCCGGTGTACTGCTGGAGGAGTGCCGGGTGAGGGTTCGCGCTGCGTCGCAGCTCTGGAACTTTGTAGGGCTCGCCGAAGGCGACGGCGGCGAGGTCGATTCGCATGCGATCGGTGACCGCCGACTGAATGTTGCCCAGGATCACGACGATCACCGAGTTCTTCGGATAGATCGAGATATGAGATGCGTATCCCAGCGCGATTCGTCCGTCCTGCTCGATCACTTCGCGTCCCAGCCAGGTGCGTTTCCCCCACCCATACGGATAACCGAGCGCCCCGAGCCGAAAGAGCCGATCGTCCCGGATCGCCCGAGCCCAGCGCAGGAGGTCGGGCGCCGTCGAATAGAGCGACCCGGATCCCTCGAGCCAGGTCGCCGACATGCGCGGCGGGGATTGCACGCCGGCCGGGGGGAATCCCGGGTCATAACCCGTCGCGAGCCCGGGGGGGGCCCCCCCGGCCCCGGCGCTCAAGTCTCCCGTCTCGTTCATGCCGAGCGGCTCGAACAGGTTACGGCGCAAGAACTCGCCGTACGGGAGGCCCGAGACCCGTTCGATCACGAGCGCGAGGAGCGCGTATCCCGAGCTCGAGTAGGAGTCCTTCTCCCCTGGACGAAAATCGAGGGGCTTCGTACCGATCCACGCGGCGAACTCCGCCAACGTAATCGGTTGCGCGCGCCGCGCGGCGTAATCGGGGTGGGAGTGGTAGTCCGGGACGCCCGACGTATGGGCGAGGAGATTCCGGATGGTGACCTCGCCGCCGTGGGGAAATTTCGGGATGTATTTCCCCAGGGTGTCATCGAGCGAGAGGGCTCCGCGTTCCCGGAGGACCGCGATCGCGGCGGCCGTGAACGTCTTGGTGAGAGAGCCGATCCCGAACCGCGTCGCGGGGCCGTTCGCGATGCCCCGCGCTCGGTCCGCGAGGCCGAATCCCGCGACGATCGAGTCGTGCCCCTCTCGGAGGATCAGGATCGTACCGTTGAAATCGTTCATCTGAACGAGCGGTGCCACGTAGGCGGCGAGGGCGTCGGTCCAGCTCGCAGGGGACCGGCGGCCCTGCGCGGCGGCGGGCACCGCCAGCGGGGCGAGGGCAGCGGCGGCGAACCCGAGTACGTGGAGTGGATCGGGGGCCCACCGCGGATGCGATTGTGTACGACCGTCGCACATGGCGTTGCTATCGGAGGGGAAGATCCTTCTTGGATGCGGCCCCGACTCCGAAGGTTGCAGCGCGTCGCGCAGGCGCCATCCTGTCATGGCTTGCGGCGCGAGACGATCCCAGCCGAGGTCAGCGCCGCCGTCAGCAGCTTCCGCAGTGCCGCCCAATCTCGCTGACCCAGATCGGCCCTGAGCCGTCGTTGTACGCGCTCCCACGCCGGCGTCGCCCGCGCGAGAACCCGCAGTCCCAGAGGGGCAAGCTCGATGCGCCGCTCCCTCGCATCATCTCCCTCCACACGTCGAATCCACTTCGCCCGCTCCAATGGCCCGAGCGTGCGGGTGAGCGTGGTGCTGTCGAGCGCCAACAAGCCGCCGAGCGCAGCCTGAGTCATCGGCGCGCCGGTTCGATGGAGGACCTGGAGCAACGTAAACTGCGTGATCCGGAGCCCGGAGGGGCGGAGCGCCGCGTCGTAGAGTTGCGTGATCGCCCGCGTGGCGCGGCGCATGTTCGCGCAGGCGCAGGGCAAGGCTAACGCCTTGGCGGTCATGTTTGTATGCATATGCACCGTTCGGCGGTCGGTCAAGCGCGGTGTCTCCCGGGAACCGTCGTCCGTGAGGGCCTGTTGTCCCGTACGACAACTACCTGTATATACATCTATATGCCCACCGGATGGATCGTCGTCGCCGCCGCCCTGCTCATCGGGCTTCCACTCGCGTCGTACGTCGTCGAATGGCTCCGGCGGCCGCCGCGCCCTCCCGAGCGGCTGCCATGGGCGCCGGACGTCCTCGTACGCTACGTCGCGGTGGGCGCAACGCGCCTACGCTACATCACCACGGGACAGGGGCCGGCGCTCGTGCTGTTGCACACGCTCCGCACCCAGCTCGACATGTTCCAGCACGTCGTCCCAGTCCTCGCGAAACAGTTTCACGTGTACGCGCTCGACTATCCCGGCCACGGGTATTCGGACATGCCCCAGGCCGAGTCTACGCCCGAGTTGTTCGTATCGAGCGTGGCGGGATTCCTCGATGCGCTCGAGGTTAAGAACGCCGTAGTGGTGGGAGAGTCGATCGGCGGGAGTATCGCGTTGATCCTCGCCGCTCGACATCACCCGTCCGTCCGGCGCGTCGTGGCAGTCAATCCGTACGATTATGACGGCGGGCGGGGAATCCGTCGGAGCTCGATGCTGGCGAACCTCCTCTTCGGTATCAATAACGTGCCGATCCTGGGGGCCACGTTTACCCGGTTGCGCGCCTATCCAATTGTGAAGCGCATCTTCGAGGGCGGCGTGTATCGACGGAGCTCGATGCTACCCGTCCTTGCACGCGAGATGTACGCAGTCGGCAATCGGCCCGGTCATTATCGCGCCTTCATGTCCCTCGTGCGTCACTGGGCCGGCTGGGAGCGGGCACGTGTCGAGTACAAGTCGATCGATAGACCCATCCTTCTTGTTTACGGCGACCACGACTGGTCTCGCGTCGCCGAGCGGGAGGCAGATCGGCAGGCGATTCCCGGCGCCCAGTTCCGCACCGTCAAGGAGGCGGGCCATTTCCTCGCGCTCGACGCACCTGACGAGCTGGTCCGAGCGGTGGTGGGCTTCACGAACGGAGGCGTCTGATGCGCTGGACCCGGCTGAGTTTCTTCTATCTCGTGGGTTATCTCACCGTCGGTGGGCTCGGCCTGCTGTTCGCGCCCGCGTTCGCGCTCCAGCTCCTGGGCGCGACCGGAACCTATCCGCCGGTGCTCGTGCGGTTCCTGGGCTCGCTGCTCTTGGTGCTCGGTATCATCGTAGCGCAGATCGTGCGCTACCGCGTAGAAGTGCTCTACCCGACCACGCTGGCGGTGCGGGTTGTGCTCGTCGCCACGATGGTCGCGATGTACAGCGCGTCGCACGACCCGCTGTTTCTGGTGCTCACCGGGATCGTCGGCCTCGGCATGCTTCTCACCGCCACCGGCCTGCTCGCCGATCGGAGGACCCAATGAACGGCTCTGCTTCATCTCCTCTTCTGCGGCCCGTACTCAGGGTGTTCGGCCTCATCTTTATCTTCGGAATTCCGCTCTTGAATCGCGTGTGGCCGAGCGGGTGGGCATGGACACCCGAGCAGCCCGCGTACTTGCAGATGATCTGGGGTATCTATGCCACGCTCGGCGTGTTCCTGCTGCTCGCCGCGCGGGATCCCGCCCGCAACACGAGCCTCATCTGGTTCACCGTCTGGTCGAGCATAGTGCACGGGGCGGTAATGGCCCTGCACTCCGTGACCGACCCCGGTCAGCTGGGCCATCTGTGGGGCGACGTGGCGGCGCTGTTCCTCACCGCTGTAGTGCTGACGGTGCTGATGCGACGCGGGATGCCAGCGAGCGTCACGGCCTGACGCTGCGCCGGGTCGCCCTCAAAACGCCACAGCAGCGAGGTTCGGGCTCACGTACACTACCGTGACCCGAATGGTGGAGGAACGCCCGATGGCTCCCGTCATACCCGTCGCTTTCTTGGCGCTCGCCGGGCTCACCGGGCCGGCGAGCCGCATGCCACCCTGCGACTCGGCCCTGAAGCGCACGAGTGCCCAGGTGCACGTCTATGACGCGCCCCCGACCTTCTCGACCGGGCGCGGCTGGACGCTGGGTCGGCTGATCGCGACGCTCGCGTCCGGTACCGCGGTCACGACGTGCGAGACCAGATCCGTAGGGCTGCTCGGATCCTCCAAGCCGTGGATCCGCATCCGGTTCGACCTGAACGGAGCACGGACCGATGGGTGGATCTCGGGTGAGGGGACCCTTGCGGCGGCGCGCAGCGGTTGGCGCATCCTGTCCGCTTCCTTCGCCCCGGACACATCGGCGAGTTCCCCACCGGACGTCCCCAGCGCATGGCCAACCTATGCGGTCATCTTCCTCGCGGTGTTGCTCGGCATGGTCGCGAAGGGCGTGTTCGATCGCTGGCAGCACGGGGACCGGTTCGACATGCGAGCGTACCTTCGCAAGACGGCGCCATCGCTCGTGGTGTCGCCGATCGTGTTCCTGACCTTCAATCAGGTCGGGGACTTTACGCTCGGCAGCGCGCACAGTGTGGTCGTGTACTTGTGCATGGCATTCCAGAACGGCTTCTTCTGGCAGACGGTGCTCGTGCGTGCCGGGGGTAAGGCCTGACGCATGGCGCCGGGTGCCGATGCTGAATCCCGCTCCGGGATGGGCCTATGCCTCTCGGGGGGTGGGTTCCGCGCCACGCTCTTCCATATGGGCGCGCTCCGGCGCCTGAACGAGCTGGGCGTGATCTCCAAGCTCGACACCGTGTCGTCCGTATCGGGCGGGAGCATCACCGCGGCGGCGCTCGCGACTGCGCTCGCCGCCGGCGCGCCGCTCGACTGGGACGCGCGCGTCGTCGCCCCCCTTCGGGCCTTCACGTCGCGGGACCGGCGCACCGCGGCGGTGTTCGCGCGGCTCCTTCCGTGGAACTGGTTTCGGAGCGACACCGGCGTGCGGGTGCTCGAGCGGGCGTACGCGGCACACCTCACTCCTCTTCGCCTCGCGGCGCTCCCCGCTCGACCAAACTTCGTGCTGTGCGCCACGGACATGCAGTTCGGCGTCAACTGGACGTTCGAGCGTGGCCGTATCGGCGACTTCCAAGCGGGGTACGCTCAACCCCCTGCCGAGTGGCCCCTCGCCCTCGCGGTCGCCGCATCGTCGTGCTTCCCGCCGATCTTCAACCCGCGCAAGCTCCGCCTCGATCCGGCGCGGTTTGGCGGCGGGAAGTACGCGGCCGGACGAGTGCGCGACAGACTGGTCCGAGGCATGCGGCTCACCGACGGCGGGGATTACGACAACCTCGGGCTCGAGCCGGTCTGGAAGTCACGACAGGTCGTACTCGTGTCGGACGGCGGCGCGCCGTTCGACGTGAGCGAGGACCGCGGCCTCATCTGGCGTGTCGAGCGTTACGCCGCGATCGCCCAGAACCAGGGACACGCCGTGCGCGTCCGCTGGCTGATCGACAGCTTCCAGAGCAATCAATTCGGAGGAGCGTACTGGGGTGTGGCGAGCGCACCCTCGAGCTACGATGCGAGCTATCCGGGCTACTCCAAGCCGCTAGCCACCGACGTGATCTCCCGGATTCGCACCGACCTCGACGCCTTCTCGGACGGGGAGGCCGCGGTGCTCGAGAACCACGGGTACTGGCTCGCGGAGGCGGGGCTGCGGAAGCATGTCCCGGAACTGGCCGGCCCAAACCCGGCGCCGCCACGAGCCCCGCATCCCGAGTGGATGGACGAGACCAAGGTCCGCACCGCGCTCAGCGATTCGAGTCGCCGCGCGATCCCGTTCGGCCGGCAGGGGTCCTAATCGGACGCTTGGATCGTACAAGACACGCCACCCCGTCCGCGTCCCATGTTCATCGCTGTGACGCCAGACGACCTGGGGGGTCAGCTACGAGCCGCCGGCCGGGTGCTGATCGTATCCCTCGCAATCGGATGTGCCGCGACGGGGCAGGGTGGGTCCCGAGCGGGGGCGCTGCCTTCTTATGGCGTCTACTATCGGCTGACGGTTCGCCTCGACCCGGTCCGAGGAACGATTCGCGGTGACGTTTGGATCGCGACCCGCTCGTCGACGGCGATTCGCGCTGAACGACTCTTCGCGGCCCACACGCTCGTGATCGACTCGATCCTCTCCGATCGCGTAGCGGCGACGGTCTTCCGGCGGGGCGACACAGTGACCTTCACTCCGCCGAGTGGGGGGCGGCGCTCAGAGGTCGTGCAGGTATTCTATCACGGTACGGCCAGTCCACCTGCATTCTCCATGGAGCCACATGCGGGCGCGCCGGCCGCGTCCACCTATGGACTTCCCTATGCGGCGCGCGCGTGGTGGCCCGCGCCGGGGTCCACTCTAGCCAAGGCCGACTCGGCGGATCTGACGATCACGGTGCCCGGGCACCTCACGGCCGTCTCGAACGGCCGTCTCATCTCGCGATCCACCGCTCCCGACGGGTGGGTCTCGTATCACTGGGCGACTCGCCACCCGATTTATCCGGACGTGGTCTCGATCGCCGTCGGCGAGTACGTCGAGCTCGACGACTCCGTCCAGGTCGCCGGCGCGCGCATCCCGCTTAGCTTCTATGTGTTTGCCGACGATACCGCGAGGGCCCGTGTCGACTTCGCCCGCCTGCCGCAGATCCTCGGCTTCTTCAGCGACGTGCTGGGGCCGTACCCGTTCGCGGACGAGAAGTACGGCGTGGCCGAGTTCACGACGCAGAGCTTCCGGGAGCATCAGACGATTCCCAGCCTGGGTCCCCGCTTCCTCACCGGCGACCACCGTAACGAGTGGATCCTGGCGCACGAGCTCGCGCATCAGTGGTTCGGAAACTCACTGTCGGTGAGGACCTGGTCGGACGCATGGCTCAACGAGGGGCTGGCGACGTATGCCGCCATGCTCTGGAAAGAGCATGCCGAGGGGCGGGCCGCCTATGACGACGAGATCAAGGCAGCCCGCGCCCGGCAGTTCGCGGGCACGCTGATGGTCGCCGACACGACGGACCTCGATCACATGTTCGGCGCGACGACGTTCTTCAAGGGCGCGTTGCTGCTGGATGCCCTGCGTCACTCGATGGGTGACGAGCGTTTTCTTGCGGCGCTCAAAGGGTACGTCTCCGATCACCGCTACGGTCTGGTGACGGCCGCTGATTTCGAGCGCGCGATGGAGCACGCCTGCGGGCACCCCCTGGCCGAGTTCTTCCGCACCTGGCTCACGACCGAAGGCTTGCCGAGCAATGAGGCGGTGTCACGGTGTTCGGGTGACGCGGTCGATGCCAAGCCCACGAGTCGCGCGACCCCGCCGCTGTTCCCCGCGGGATAGGCTTGTTGGGCCGCGGGCCCGCAAGGTATGCTTGCGGGACGGTGGCACAGACCCCCCTCTCGGCACGCGCCGTCACCGTGCCGTACACGGCCGCTCACGGCGTGAGCGTGAGCGAGTCACAGTTCGCCGCGGACCTGACGGTCCACGAGCATTGGCACGCGACCGGCTATGCCTGCATCACCCTCGCCGGCTCCGTCGTGGATACGATCGCGTCCCATGATCTGCCCGCCGCGGCCGGATACACCTGTTACGTGCCGCCATTCACGCCCCACGCGAACGTGTTCGGGCCGGCCGGCGCACGGTGCCTCCTGTTCGAGATCGATGGTCCCGCGCTCGAGTGGTTGGGAGAAACCGGGTCCGACACCGTGCGTCCCTGGAGTGGCTTCGGCGGGCCGGCCGCCTGGGGAGGCTTCCTCCTGTATCGGGTGCTGCGCGCGGGCGCGGCGACGTCGCTCGACGTGGAGGCGTTCCTTCTGAGCGCGTTCGAGCGTCGGCCGGCCTCACCGCCCAAGGCCTCCACCGTTCCACGGTGGCTCGGTCGGGTTCGCGAGCGGCTCGAGTGCGAGCTCAGGCGGCCGCCGAGCCTCGCGGTCCTCGCGCGTGAGGCGGAGGTCCACCCGATGCACCTCGTACGGGCGTTCCGCGTGCATCGCGGGTGCAGCCCCGGCGAGTACGTTCAGACGCGGCGCATCGCGCACGCCTGCCGGCTCTTGGTCGACACCGACATTCCCATCGCACGGCTCGGCCTCGAGCTGGGGTACCACGACCAGAGCCACTTCACGCGCGCCTTCACGGCGCGGTTAGGTGTCCCGCCGGGGGCGTACCGGGCGCTGCACTGAGGTCAGGCCAACACGGAGTGGATGTGGATCTCGGACGTCAGCGTCCGATGCACCGGACACATGTCCCCGATCTCGTGCAGGCGGTGCCGCTGCTCGTCCGTCAACTCGCCGGTCAACGCGACCTCGACCTCGATGTGGTCGAGCATCCCCTGCTTCGTCTCGCACTCCGAGCAATCCTCGGCGTGAATCCGCGAGTGCCAGAGGCGCACGGTCACGTCACGGAGTGGCCAGGCTTTCCTTCGCGCGTACAGCGCGATGGTCATGGAGGTTCAGGCGCCGAGCCCCGAGAGAAGCAGGTCGTAGGGGGTGGGCCCGGTGTCGGTCCCGCCAGCGTCCACGGGCTCGTCTGAATTGAGGCGATGCCGGCCGACGGAAATCCGCTGCCCGAATCCCTTCGCGCTGCCGGTGACGATCACCACTCCAGGCTTTCGGCTCTCGTCCATATCGGTCACTCCGCGTGGGCGCCTAATGCTGTACGATCCGGGACACGGGGTGGATCTCGTTCCAGTGCGCGTGATTCTTCTCCTTCACGAGCGTCCCGGTGATCGCGACGTGCGACCCGATGGGCGGAATCACGGTGTGGTTGGTGAACCCCTGGCAGCTCGCCTTCGCATCCGCCTGCGACACCGTGTAATGGCACACGATCTCGAACACGAGATTGCCGTCTTCGTTCGACGTATTGCCCGCATTGATCAGATTCGCGAACTGGGGATCCACCTTGAGCCAGCCGTGCGTGTCGCCGTCCGGCTCGTGCCGGGCGCCGTCGGCCTGATGGTGCGACAGGCTCGCCGTGGCATCCACGATCGTGCCCGTCACGGTGACGCAATCCTGCAGGACCAGCAGTCGCGCCGGGTGATACACGTGCTGCCACAGCGAGTCGCCGCATCCCGCCATGCTCGTGGACCCCGGCACGCCAGGGCCAGGTTGGATCACGGTGTCCACGACCGTCGGGGACGCGTTCACCCGGACGTACCGACTCCACACGTAGCCCGTGTCTCCCGCGCTCGTGACCACGCGGTAGTAACCGCTCTCAGGGGTCGCGTCGAGCAGCGTCAATGGTGGCTCGGAAGGGGTGAGCAGGCGGATCGGCGGGTACTCGCTCGAGGGGTCGGAGCGGAGATTCACATTGTGGACGACGGTCACCGTCTGCGCCTGCGCGGAACGGCTCACCCACGCGAGGGCGAGCACGGCCGCCAGCAGGCTGATTCTAGCGCGCATAGTGTCCTCCAGGACGCTAGCGAACTTCGGGCCCGCCCTTGCGATCGTCTAGGACGAATCGAGCACGCGCGGGCATCGCGATCCGGGGCAGGCTGCTCCGGTCGATAACCGTCGTATCCGCGATGATCTCGTTGCGCCACAGGAGCCAGGCGACCAGGCCATACACCTCGTCGGGCTCGAGCGAGCCCGGCGCGTCGAGCGGCATCGCCCGATGCACGTAGTCGTAGATCGTCGTGGCGTACGGCCAATAGTTGCCGATAGTGGGGACGAATCCCCGCGCCTTGCCGAAGGGGAATCCTTTGCGGGGCTCGCGGCTCACGAGCCGATCCATCGGGCCCTCGGTGCCCGACCGGCCGTGGCACGCCGCGCATTTCGCCGCATACACGGCGGCGCCGGTGCGCGCCGTGCCGCTTCCGGCCGGGAGCCCCGTTCCGTCGGGCGCGACGTCGATATCCCACGCGGCGATCTCGGCGGTGCTAGCGGCGCGCCCGAACCCGAACCGGTCGGGCGGCGCGGTGGACGTGCCTGGCCTGCGCGGTCCGCACGCCACGGCGACGATCCCTGCCAGGAGCAGGATCGCCACGGGTCGCACGCTCAGCCCTCCAGCCCGAACACCACCGCGCCGTCCGATCGCACGCGCCAGGCTCTGATGTTGTTGAAGTGATAGTAGGTGCCGGGCCCGCGCACCGCTCGGAGCGCCGCGAGCGTGGGTTGCACGTACCCCGTCTCGTCCACGGCGCGGCTCATGAGGAGCGTTTCGCGCCCGTCCCACCGCCAGAGCGAGCGGAACCGCGTGTGGCACTTGGGAAGGACCGGCTCCTGAAGCACCGCGGAGCGCCAGCTCCCGCCGCCATCGGTGCTCACCTCTACCCCCGCGATCCGCCCTCGGCCGCTCCAGGCGAGCCCCGAGATCTCCCACCATCCTTTGTCGGGGAGCGTCACCGGATACGCCGGAAAGGTGATGATCGATTTCGCGTCCATCACGAAACTGAACTGGCGCGCCGTGTCGTTCGGCAGGGGATCCGTGTACTTGGACGTCTCCTCCCGGGTCATGAACGGCCGGTCGGCCACTTCGATGCGCCGGATCCACTTCACGGAAGTATTCCCTTCCCAGCCCGGGAGCAGCAGGCGCGCCGGGTAGCCCTGCTCGGGCCGGAGCGCCTCACCGTTCTGGTCGTAGGCGATGAGGGCGTCATCCCACGCTTTCTCGGTCGGGATGCTCCGGGTCATGACCGCCGCGTCTCCGCCCTCGGCGAGGAACCAGGTCGCTCCCGGCTTCACCCCCACCTCGCGAAACAGTGTGGCGAGCGGCACGCCGGTCCACTCGCTCGTACTGGTGAGACCGTCGACGAGCTGGGGTGTCAGGTTGGGTTTCAGGTCGCGGTAGGCGGAGAAGCCGTTGCCGGAACACTCGAGGAACGCGAGACGGGAGGTGGAAGGAAAGCGGCGCAGCGCCTCGAGGTCGAATATGGCGGGCCGCTCGACCATCCCGTGAATCAGCAGCTTGTAGCGGTGCGGGTCGATCGCGGGGACGCCGGCGTGATGGCGCTCGTAATGCAGGTCGGACGGCGTGATGATGCCGTTCAGGTCCTGGAGCGGGGTGAGGGAGATCCCTTGGTCGACTCCCGCGACCACGCGGCGTGGTCGCTCGAACGGTGCGCGCTGCCCGACGTCGGAGAGCGGACGGCCCGGGGCTCTGGTCGGATCGGGTGGGGCGGGCGACTGGGCGAATCCCGACCGCTCGAGCGCGACGGCGCCAACCGCGCCCATCGCGCCGGCGAGCAGGACTCGTCGGGAGATCGTCGTGCGGCTCACGGCTGTCCCTCCTCTCGCTTCAGAATCGATAGCCGAACCCGAACGACAGGACGGGATACACCTTCAGATACTTGCGGACGTCGTGCTGCGTCTGGGCTTGCTGGGTCTGGATGTCGGCGGCGAGCTGCGGGATGGAATCGGCACCGGTGGCATTTAGGAAGACCTTCGGCTTGCCGAGGACAGCGCCGAGGTCGAACAGGAACTTGAGCGCCTTGTGCGCGTTGGCCGGGGTGCCGAACCCGATGCCCAGGTACGGGCTCGCTCCCGGGAATTTCCCCTGCGCGGTGAGTGTGCCGACCGCGCTCGCGGAATACTCTTTTCCGTTGATCTTGAAGCTATCCGACGCCGCTGGTATACCGGTGGCGCTGATGGTGAGCGGGTTCGTCACGAGGCCGGTGGTCACGTGGAAGCTCCCCCGGTGCCCGGGAAACAGATCGAGCAGCGCCGTGAACGTGTGCAGCTTGAGCGACGCATCGTAGCTGATGTCCGACTGTGATTTGTTGGTGCTCCAGCTGAAGAAGCTGCCGCCCAGTCGGGCGCCGAGGTGCCCGGTGAGGAGCTTGGCAACCTCGACGCCGAATCCGGTCGTGGCCGCACGCACGTCGACGGACGCATTGCTCTGACCCGCGAGCGAGGCACAATCGACGAGTACGACGGCGAGACCGAATCGCAGGACCCGTTTCATGGCACATCCTCCTAATCGTCGTGAAGACGCACCCCTCCGAGTCGCAATCGAATATGCCCCGCGCTTACCAACGCGCGAGCGTTTCTCTCTGCACCGCGGTGAAGGGCTTAGAGGGGGCGGAACAGCTCCGCCAAAGAGAGCACGAGCGGACTCGTGGCGCCGGAGGGCAGCCACGCGAGCTGCTCGTGTTCCACGGCCGGCAATGCCAGCTCCGGCGTCCAGATCTCCACGACGTGCTCGTCGGCGTCCACGATCCAATAGGTCGGGACGCCCATATCCTGGTACAGGCAGCGCTTTGCGAACCGGTCCGCTCGGGCCGTCGCATCGCTCAAGATCTCGACGACCAGCTCGAGATGGGTCAGCCGGGCCCAGTCGAGCGTGCGCGCTTCCTGGAGCGGAACCACGAACAGATCCGGCTGCACGAGCACGTCGGGCCCGGGGGAGATATCGGCGGGGGCAGACAGGATGTACCAGTCCGGATGCCGAGCCAAGTACACCTTGAGCGCGTCGCGCAGCCGCTCGAGGATCACCTGGTGCCACATCCGGGGCGCGGGGGTGACGAGCAGCTCTCCGCGCACGGTCTCGTACCGGTTGCCGTCCTCGGGGAGCTGCCGCACCATCTCCGCCGTGTAGTAGACCGGCGCCACCATGACCATATGATACATTCCCTACATGGCCCTCGCCGAGCGCGTCGTTTCAGGCATCGACGCCAATCGCACCGTCAAGGACGAGCTCACCGAGGCCCTGAAGCGCCAGGGCCGGCGCCGCCGCATCTCGGTCACCGACCTCGTCAACCCGCGCCAGGCCTTCCACCAACGCGCCCGGCCCGACATCCAGCCTGATCCCGAGCGCAAACAAGCGATGCTGGCGGGGACCGGTTTCCACGAGGTGTTCGGGCGCGCGGTGTCCACGGAAGAGTTCGTGGAGCAGTTCATCGAGTTCCAGGGCGTGGTGGGGAAGATCGACATCTATGAGGACGTGCCCGTCGAGCTCAAGACCACGGCCTCGCTCCCCACAGGCCTCGCGGCGGCGCGCGCGAGCTACGTCGACCAGCTCGGCATGTATTGCACGATGACCGGTCGCGACGCGGGCCGATTGTTCGTCTACAAGCGCGCCTTGTACGGCCGCCCCGGCGCGCTCCGGGCGTTCGACGTCCGGTTCCGGGACCTGCGATCGATCGAGCGGGAGATGGTGCGACGGCGCGACATGTTCCGGGAAGCGCTCACGCAGAACGATCCGAGCGGGTTGCCCCGCTGTGAGTGGTTCGACATGAATTGCGACTTCAAGGCCGTGTGTGGCTGCGCCAGCGCTTCGCCCCTCACTCGAGTCGTTCCCGCGACGGCGATTCGGATCGCCGAGAACGCGGAGCTGGTCTCGGCCATGACGGCGCTCCTGACGGACGCTCCGAAGCCCGGTCCCCAATTTCGCCTGAACGACCTCGTGTTTCCTCGTCGCGCGGCGATCGAGCGCCAGGCGGTGGCCGAGCTGAAGCGCGAGGAGGAGGATCAGGGAGGAGACCTTGACTCGGCACTCGCCGGCATGGAGCGACTCGGGTTCGGCGACGCGCTCAAGGATGCGCTGTGGTACGGCGTACCCGGCGCGTTTGCCCGGATCCCCGTCTCGCTGCGGGGTCTCAAGGGTCGGGTCGGCACGTTTCGCGGCGTCCCCACGATCTTCCGGTCCACCCGCAGACCGAAGATGGTCGAGCGGTCACGGCTCGTCGAAGAGTTCCCGTACTACTTCGATCGCATCGCCTTCGAGTGCGCGCTGAGCGGGCAACACACAGGGCGGGTGGTGATCTACTACGAGGCCGTGAAGGACGACAAGTTCATGGTGTACGACGTGTATTTCCGCGATCTGGACGCGATCAAGGCCGAGGCCGACCGCCGCCTGACGCTGCTCGAAGCCGGCGCGACCCCGGACAAACTGCCTCCGTGCGAGCCGTTGTCGTGGATGCCGGACTACTGCCCGCATGCTGCGCGATGCGCCTGCAAGCCCGCACCCGTGCAGACCCTGTGACGACGTACTGCCGACTCGCCTCTCCTGTGGGTGAGCTCGTCCTGACCGCCTCGGACGCCGGGCTGACCGCGATCTACTTCCCGACCTCGCGGCACGGGCCTCCCCGCGTCGAGAGTAAAGGCTGGGTGGAAGACGACGGTCCGGGTGTTGCGAGCGCGATTCTTGCGCGCGCGTGTCAACAGCTGCAGGAGTATTTCGCCGGCACGCGGACCGCGTTCGATCTGTCGTTGGCTGCGTCCGGTACGGCGTTTGAGCGGCGCGTCTGGGAGTTGTTGCGTGCGATTCCTTACGGCACCACGACGAGCTACGGAGCGCTGGCGCGCCGCCTGGGCGATCCGCGAGCCACCCGCGCCGTCGGCGCCGCCAACGGTAAGAATCCGATTCCGATCATCGTCCCTTGCCACCGCGTTGTGGGCTCGCGTGGAGAGCTCACGGGCTTCGGCGGCGGGATCGACCGCAAGCGCTGGCTCTTGGAGCACGAGGGCGCCCTGATGCGGCTCGGGAGCTAGCGAAACGCCGCCGCTTCGCGCTCGTAAGACGACGTGGACATGACGGCTCCGATCAGCCACGAATTCCTGGACCTACAGGAGGTCCTCGCGGGCCGCTATTCGATCGAGCGCGAACTCGGTCGTGGCGGCATGGGGATCGTGCTGCTCGCCCGCGACGTGGCGCTCGACCGGCCGGTGGCGATCAAGCTCCTGCCCCCACATCTCGCCGCTACGCCCGAAGCGCGCGATCGCTTTCTGCAGGAAGCCCGTACGGCCGCAGGCCTCTCACATCCCAACATCGTGCCGATCCACCTGGTCGAGGCGCACGGCGATCTCGTGTTCTTCGTGATGGGATACGTGGATGGGGAAACGTTGCGCGAGCGTGTCGAGCGCGGCGGGCCGCTTTCCCCGCGCCTGGCCATGAAGCTCCTGCAGGAAGTCGCCTGGGCGCTCGCCTATGCCCATCAGCGCGGGCTGATTCACCGCGACGTGAAGCCCGACAACATCATGATCGAGCGCGCCACGGAGCGAGCGCTCGTGACCGACTTCGGGATCGCGCTCGGCAAGCAGGACGAGGGGGCCCAAGTTGGTAAGGTCGTGATCGGCACCGCGCGCTATATGAGTCCTGAGCAGGCGTGCGGCGAGCCGGTCGACGCGCGGAGCGACCTGTATTCGCTCGGTGCAACGTTCTTCTTCGCGCTCACGGGCCGCGCGCCGTTCGAGGGCACCACGCTCTCGGCCATTCTCGCCAAGCAAGTCTCCGAGCCGGCCCCGCTGGTCCAGGCCATTCGGCCCCAGGTTCCCGCCAAGCTGGCAGCGATCATCGATCGCTGTCTGGAAAAGCTGCCTGCCAACCGATACCAGACCGGTGACGACGTGGCGCGCGTGGTCGGGGAGGCACGCGGCCGCGACTTCCGCGCGCCGCCGCTCGTGCGGGCCTTCACGCGGAACGCGCAGGTGTCCACCATGGTGCTCCTCGCCACGATGCTGGCGGGCCAATCGTTCACGATCGCGAGCAACGGCGTGACGGTGTCCATGGGAGGCCCGGGGATCATCGGCATGATCCTTCTGTGCCAGCTCATGATCGTGGCGCGCCGGCTCTTGAAAGACGGCTATCAGTTCAGTGACATCCGGGCGGCGCTGCTCGCCGAGGCGCAAGTGCAGGCGGAGGAAGCAGAGGTCATCAAGCGACGCGGCGCCATGCGACGGCTCGATACGCTGTGGTACAAGCTGTGGGCCGGGCCGGTCGGGCGCTCGTTCTTCAAGGTCGCGGGTCTCCGGCTCAAAGCGCCCGTCCGGCCGGCGACCGCCTCGGTCGACCGGACCGAGCTGGTGCTCGAGCGGTCGGCGCTCGCGGCCTACAACGCGCTCTCCGACGCCGACCGCCGCCAGGCCGCGGACGTGCCGAGAGTCGTGCAGCGGCTCGAGGAGGGAGCGAGGGCGCTCAGGGCCAAGGGCGACACCGGGGAGCGCCTCACGGAAGCGGTGGCCGCCCTCGAGCGGCTGCGGCTGGCCCTCTTCCGGCTGCAGGCGGGCGACGGGTCGGTCGGGGACGTGACGCTCGCGCTCGAGCGCGCTCGCGAGATCGGCGAGCACGTCGACGCGCGCCTCGAGGCGGTGCGCGAGGTCGAGAGTCTACTGCAATAGCTTCATCGCGCCGGCATTGTGCGGCCCCGGACCGGCCCCCCATCTTCCAGGGCATGGTTGCGCGCGAGCACCATGCAGCGGACCGGCGGCTGTTGCCGCCGCGCCGCACCCCGCTCGAGCGACGCATCGGCGAGCGGCGTCTCGAGCTCCTCCCGCTTCCCGATGAGCGGCGCGAGCAGGTCGACCGGCGCCAAGGCGCCGAGCGGCGAGAGCGACCCGGGCGGCGGCAGGGAGACGTCGCGCGCCGCGGCCGGCTTGTGGTCCTGGTCGTGAGCGATCGCGACGCCGACGTGCGCCAGGTGCGGGAGCTCCTCCATGGCGCGGCGCCGGACCATTTCGACGTAGCGGCGATAACGCCGGACGCATCGCTCGACCGGCCCGCGCGGGGCGGCATCGACGTCGTGCTGCTGACGCTCTCGCTTTCCGCCCCGCCCCGCTTCAGCCCCTTCGCCGCCTTTCGGGCCCCCGCCCCCCCCCTCCCGTTCCCTTTTCCCCCCCCCGCCCACG
>JACXTT010003457.1_pt1 | contig 24248 bp, 18 predicted proteins | sample 9270951 | NCBI WGS metagenome assembly JACXTT01 (sample SAMN15532306, study PRJNA645909) | rock metagenome | isolation source: weathered quartz diorite | place: Puerto Rico | collected 2017-06-21
GGACTTCAGCAGCTCGCCGGGCGGCTGCCGCCTGAGCACATAACGGCCGCTGCGCGCCTGCAGCAAAAAGGTAGGATTCGATTGGCCGCCGGCAAATTTCTCCGCGTGGGCAGGCCCCTCGAAACCAGGCACATGGTCTTCCAGATAGCGCGCCAGATTGGCGGCATCGAGTTGTTGAGACATCTTCGTCATCGTTTCGTTTCAATTGTCCCGTGCAGCGCCGCCGCAAATGGTAGTTGGCATGACGACGCCCAGCGTAGGGGGGCTTCGTTAGTCATCGCTGACGCTGGGCACCTCTCCCTGCGCAATGTACCTGGCTGCCGCAATGTATGTTTGCTCGAGCCCGCGCATGTAAGGGCGCTTCATGTGGCCCGTCCCGAACTGAAGCGCCAACCCGTCTGCCATCGAAATAACCAGCGCGGCAACGTGCATGCTATTGGCGATGTCGTACTTCGGATTCATGCCACGGATCACGCTTGCGAGTTCGTGCGTCAGCATCTCGTACCACTCGTCGAACAACCTGGCGCACTCGGGATCGGTCGAGGCGAACGAAAGGAAGTGCCGCCACAGCGACACGTACTTGGCCTCCTTCGCATCGTGAAGCGTTTGCTTCAGGATTGCCTCAAACACTTCATGAGGCGACACGCTGCTGTCGAGCGCGCGCTTCAAGCCCTCCAGGTACACATTGATTTCGGGCTCCATCACCGCCCGCAACACTGCCGGCCGGGTCGGAAAGTAGTACTGGAGATTGCTGATGCTGATCCCGGAGCGTAGCGCCACTGCGCGCAGTGAGAAATCCACTGGGCCGGTTTCGAGCAAGAGTTCCCTCGCAACACGAACAATGACATTGCGTGTACGCACCCCTTGGGCCCGCAAGCCATCAGCGGGTGCTCGTTTGGACGCCGCACTCGATTGGAGCTGATTCCAGTTGCAGCGTCGCTCAGTAGACATGATCATCGCTCCAGGCGTAATTTGGACACAGCGGGCGCACTGAAGCGACCGTGATAGCGTCGTTCTTTCGGCCAGCGAAGACCACCGCCGTCAGTGCCACTCCGGCTCTCGCCACCATGCCGGCCGAGCGGCATCGCTCCGCACGAAAATTCACCAGTTCATCTGGCACGTTCGCTCTCGCCCATTCTTTGTCCAACTGACGCAACCAAATCCGTACGGACACGGCTTCGAAAGCCCCCATAGGAGACAGAACACCGGCCATCTAGCGGGCGGTGACGCCATCCTCACCCGGCGCCACCCCGGCCAAGTAGCGAGCGACCGCAGGAATGTCTTCGCTGGACAGTGTCGCAGCCACGCCGTTCATGGCGCCGGTCGGGTCCTTTCGCGTGCCCGCCTTGAAGTCGGAAAGTTGCTTCGCAAGATAGTCTTCCCCTTGCCCTGCGAGGCGCGGCACCTGCTCCTTGCCCATCAGCTTTGCGCCATGGCAGGCCTGGCAGCTCCGCGCCTGGACCAGCGCCAGCCCACGCTTTTCGAGCTCCGGGTTGGCCGGGACGTCTTCGTTCCGGGTCGGCGTCTGCTTGGCGAAATAGGCGGCCAGTGTGTCGATCTGCGCATCAGAGAGGTCCTTCGCCAGCGGCCCCATGTACGGGTTTTTGCGCTGGTCGCTGGCGAACGCGTGCAGTTGGGCGGCGACATATGCCTGCGGCAGGCCAGAGAGCGCGGGATACCATGCATTGAGCGACTGCCCCCGCGGTCCGTGGCACACAAAACAGGTTTCATGCTGCCGCGGCCACGGACCGGCATCTGCTCTGTCCGCGTCGCCGATCTGGTACATGGCCTTCTCGAAACGCATGCCTTCCAGCAGCTCGCGTCCGTAGAGCGCACCCGCGCCGGCAATACCCGCCACCACCACGATGGAAACGATGATCCAGGTCCGCTTCATTTACGCCACCTCGCCGTCATGGGTGAGCGCGGCCAGCGCCTGCAAAGCCGCCCGGTGGCCGGAACGCACGGCGCCATCCATTGCGCCGGCCCAAAGGTCGGCGGTTTCGGTTCCCGACCAGATCAACCGGCCCGCCGAGGGGTGGAGGAACTTGCCCCATTTCGTCCAGAAGCCCGGCGGAATCGGGTGGATGCACTGCAACGTCCACGGATCGACCCTGCCCCAGTCAAAATCGTGGAACTGCGTCGGGCGCAATGCCTTGTCGCCGAAGGACTGTGCGTAGATGGCCGATAGCGTCCGCTCGGCGGCTTTGGGATCCCCGGGCAGCGCGCCCGGTGGCACGAATGCGCTGATCACGCCGACCGAGCCATCCGGAGGCGAGTTGTCATAGGCCATGAAGACCGGGCCACCGACCTGGAATATCTGCCCATTCAGCCCATCCTCTCGCCAGAAGGGGCGATCGTAGACATGGACCGTCTTGCGCATCGGCGCATTGGCTGGCCAACGCTGCTGCAACTGCGCACGGCCATCGGGCAGCACGGGGTCGAAGACGATCTGATTGCACAGCGCCGGATTCAGTGCAACGATCACCCGGCGGGCGCGCACAACACCCTTGTCGGTCTCCAGCGTGACGACGTCGCGATCCCAGCCGGAGATCTTGCGTATTGGGCACGACAGTCGGACTTTGCTGCCAAGCTCGTTCGCCATCTTGAGGCTGAGAATCTGTGAACCGCCAACGAAGCGCGTTTCCTGGGCACCGTCTTTGATGGATTCGAGCCGGGCTCGGCTGTTTCCCGCACTGTTGATCGCCTGCAGGTAGTGCAACAGTCCAAGCTGCGCCGGTGGCCCGCCAAGCGAAAGCTGCGCCGCGATACCGAGGAAGTACCCGTCTTCATACTTCACGCCTTGCTGCAGCAGCCAATCACCGAACGACAGCTTGTCGAGTTCGGCCGCATTCCTGGCCTGCCATGGCGCAGCCGTCGGCACGCCGCGCGCCAACTCATCGAGCCTGGCAGCGATCGCATCGTCACCGCCGCTGGTGCCGTGGAGGTCCTGGGTCAACCGGGCCTTGCCCGCCAGAATGACGCTCTTGCCCGCGTAGTAAGTCGGAAACGTATCGACCTCAAGCTCGCGCGCCAAATCGGCAATGGCCGTCTGGCCGGGACCGATCCACTGGCCACCGGCTTCAGACACGACGCCATGGCCCAGGTCATGGTTGTACGTGCGCCCACCGACGCGGTTACGCGCTTCCAGAACAACGAACGACTCGCATCCGGCGCGCTTCAGGTCGCGTGCCGCTGTCAGGCCTGCCAGCCCTGCCCCGATGATGGCGACGTCAAGCACACCGTCCGACTTCTGCGCAACCGACGCAGCACCGGCATTTGCCTGACGAACGCCGAATGCCAAACTACCCGCTGCAGCCGTCGCAGCAGCGCACTTGAGCCATTGCCTGCGCGGAAGGTTGGCTGACGTGCCTGAGGAGGATTTCTCTGTCATGTTGATTCTCTGACTGCTATGAACGAGATTCTTTATGTGCGTGCTAAGCAGTGGTCACGTCGTGTATCAATCGCAACCGGAGACTTTTGGTACTACGCCAAGCGGACACGCTGTACGCACTTCGGAACAATGGGTCAGGCAACTTCAAATAGCCCCGCCGCTCCCATTCCGCCACCGACGCACATTGACACCACCACGTAGCGAGCGCCACGTCGTTTGCCTTCGATGAGCGCATGGCCGACCAGGCGGGCGCCGGTCATGCCGTACGGGTGGCCGATCGAAATGCTGCCACCGTTGACGTTGTAGCGAGCCGGATCGATGCCGAGCTTGTCGCGGCAGTACAGAACCTGACACGCAAACGCCTCGTTGAGCTCCCACAGGCCAATATCCTCGACCGTCAGGCCGTGCAGCTTCAGCAGCTTGGGAATCGCATAGACGGGGCCGATACCCATCTCTTCTGGCGCATTGCCGACGACAGTCATTCCCCGGTAAATGCCGAGGGGGGCGACGCCGAGTTTTTGCGCCAGTGTGCCGTTCATCAGCACGCATGCGCTCGCGCCGTCCGACAACTGGCTCGCATTGCCAGCCGTAATCACACCGCCTTCGACAACAGGCGCCAACGCGCTGAGCGATTCGAGCGTCGTGCCGGGGCGATTGCCTTCATCCTGCGCAAGCGTGATCTCTTTGCGTGACGTTTGTCCTGTCGCCTTGTCGGTCACCAGCATCTGCGTAGTGATCGGCACGATTTCGGCCGAAAAGCGTCCTTCTTCCTGAGCCGCTGCAGTGCGTCGCTGCGACTCCAGCGAGTATTGGTCCTGCACCTCTCGGGAGATACCGTACTTGCGCGAAACGAACTCCGCGGTTTCGAGCATCGGCATATACGCTGCCTGCTGCATGGCCAGCACGTTCGAATCCCGCTCGGCTTGCACCCACTCCATGTAGCGCGTCTGGACCGCGGAGATGTTCTCCTGACCGCCGGCCAGGACGACTTCCATGCCATCGCACGTGATCTGCTTGGCGGCCGTGGCAATTGCCATCAGACCCGATGCGCACTGTCGGTCAAGCGTCTGCGCCCCTACCGTAGCAGGCAATCCAGCAGCGAGCACACCGTGTCTGGCGATATTGTTGCCAGCCGTGCCGGCGTTTAGCACCGAGCCAATCACGGCGTCCTCGATACGATCGGGCTCGATCCCTGCTCGCTGCACTGCGTGCCGGATGGCATGACCCAACAAGGTCGGTGAGTGCGTCGCATTGAATGCGCCACGATAGGCTTTGCCGATCGGCGTGCGGGCGGTGGAGACGATGACTGCGTCGATCATGATGCATCCTTTATCAAATGAATATTTGGAAGCGACGCCATGCGCAACGATGCGCGATGGCGTCGTTCAGAACCAGTGTTCGGGCGTGTTGAGCGGGGTGGCTTCGACGGGGTCGAGCACGGCAAGCCATGCGGCCACCTTGGGCATCTCCCACCCGAAGAAGTAATCGCAGCAAGCAAGCTTGCCATGGTGGAAATCGTTCGCACTCGGGCCGCTCGCCAGTGCGTGCGCGGCAATGGCCTGATCAAGCCACAACCAGCCCACGACGACGTGGCCAAACGCCTCCAGATACGCCGCCGCATTCGCGAGCTGAAGTTCCGGGTCGTCAAGGCCATGCAGTTCGTTCGTTACAGCGCGGATGCTTCCCCACACACTTTCCAGCGCCCCGGCATGACGTTGCAACGATGCGATCGGCTGCGCGCGTGCGATGGTATCGACGACCTTGTTTCCGAGCAAAGCCATGGCCGCGCCGTCATTCGCGCGCGTCTTCCGTCCAAGCAGGTCCAGTGCCTGCACACCAAACGTGCCTTCGTGGATCGGGTTAAGCCGGTTGTCGCGATAGAACTGTTCAACGTTGTATTCGCGCGTATAGCCATAGCCACCGTGCACCTGGATCGCAAGGTCGTTGGCTGCGAGACCCCATTGGGAGGACCAGCTTTTCACGACCGGCGTGAGCAGGTCAAGCAGGCATTGCGCTGCTTCGCGCGCATGCGCGTTCTCGAGAGAATGGATATCGTCGTTGAGGCGGGCTGCGTACAGACACAGCGCCAGTGCGCCCGATGCGTATGCCTTCTGGGCAAGCAGCATGCGCCGCACATCTGCGTGGCGAATAATGGGAACTTGCGGCGCGGTTGGTGCGCGCTCGCTGCGTGTTCGTCCCTGCAGGCGTGTTTTTGCATAGTCGAGTGCATGCAGATACCCGGTATAGCCGAGCGCAGCCGCACAGAGGCCGACCGAGATGCGCGCCTCGTTCATCATATGGAACATGTAGGCGAGTCCCTTGCCCGGTTCGCCGACGATTTCGCCTAGTGCTCCAGCCTCGCCCTCCGGGCGAAAGCTTCCTTCGCCGAAATTCAATGCGCAGTTTACCGTGCCACGATAGCCCATCTTGTGATTGATGCCGGCAAGCACGACGTCGTTCCGTTCGCCGGGTTGCCCATCTGCACCGACCAGCATGCGTGGTACCGTGAACAGCGAGATACCTTGCACGCCGGCAGGCAGCTGACCGTTCTCGTCTGGAATTTTCGCGAGTACCAGATGGACGATGTTCCCGGAAATCTCGTGATCTCCACCCGAGATCCACATCTTGTTGCCGAAGAGTCGATAGCGACCATCACGCGTCGGCACCGCGCGTGTACGGATATCCGCGAGGCTCGATCCCGCCTGCGGCTCCGACAGGCACATCGTGCCAAAGCACTGGCCTTCCGACATCGACTCGATGTAATGCGATACCTGTTCACGTTTGCCGTGCGCCATCAGCAAATTCGCATTGGCAATCGTGAGAAATGCATAGCCCGCCGTGCCCGCATTCGCGGCGAGCAGATATGCCATGCCGGCCCGTTCAACGGTACCCGGCAGGCTCATGCCGTTCCACTCCGCAGGAAACGCGGCACTGACGAGGCCAGCCTTGGCCAACGCATGCAGTGCGACGCCGACCTCCGGATTGACGGTCACGCGCTCGCCGTCGAACTGCGGTTCGTGACTATCGTTCTTCTTGTTGTGGGGCGCGAAGAAATCGGTCGCGAGCGCTTCGTAGACGTCGAGCACGGACGAGTAATCGAATCGGTCCTGACCGGAAAAGCGGGGTCGTTGCGTGAGCGATTCGACTTGAAGCCAATCAAACAAAAGAAAGTCCAGATCGCGACGGGACAGAATGAGCTCGCTTGTCATGACATCTCGATAGTCAAAAGGAATCCTGGTTTGTTGAAGCCGCTACCAGATTCGGAATCGCGCGACGAGCGACTACTCCGATGGCTGCATCCCGATGAAGCCGGCCTTGCGCAACTCGACGTCACCTTGCGCCGCGCCCGACTCAGGAACAGATTCCCCGCCCCGGTTGGCAACATCACAGAGTTGTTGTGCGAGCAAGTGCGGCACCTCCTCGCCGGTACCCAGGTAGATGCCAGGCGTCAGCGTGACGTGTGCGGCTTCGAAGCTTCCTGCTCCAGCGCACAACACCATCCGTGTTGGAGCGTCATCGCAAACGAGCACGGCCACGGCGGGGCTGACGGCTCGTGGCGCCAGCGCGTTGAGAACGTCATCGGACATCAAGCCATCAAGCATGCGTGTGCCAGCCGTAGGCGCAATGCAATTGACACGAATGTTGTTCCGCGCGCCTTCGAGCGACAGCGTCTGCATCAGACCGACCAGCGCCATCTTTGCTGCGCCATAGTTGGACTGGCCGAAGTTTCCATACAGTCCCGACGACGATGTTGTCATCACGATGCGACCGTACTGCTGTTCGCGCATGACGTCCCACACGGCTTTAGTGCAATTCACCGCCCCCATCAGGTGCACTTCGATGACAGCGCGAAAATCGTCGAGCGCCATTTTGCTGAAGCTCTTGTCGCGCAGGATCCCGGCATTGTTGACGAGAATGTCGACACGCCCCCAACGCGAAAGCGTGGCGTCGACCATGGCCTGCACCTGGTCGGCGTCCGTAACGGACGCACTATTCGCGATCGCTTCACCGCCGGCAGCCACAATTTCGTCGACAACCTTCTGTGCCGCGGTAGCAGATCCGCCTCGCCCATTCACGTCGCTGCCGAGATCGTTGACGACGACTCTTGCACCCAGGCGCGCAAGCAGCAGCGCATGCTCCCGTCCGAGCCCAGCGCCAGCGCCGGTCACAATTGCAACGCGGTTGGTCAGATTAATTGTCATGTCTTGCTTCCTTGATATGAATTCCGTAATGACGTACCGCTGCGGCGGTCCATTTGCGGAAACCGCACACGAGCCATTGCAACGTCATTGGGGGCCCCCTGCTCGGCAGCAGGATCACCCTGTGCCACGACAATCGGCTCGCCTCGCGTTCCGTCAGTTGTCTGCGCGGAAGATCGTGGGTTCCACACTGGTGAAGTTCGGCACATCGCCGACCACCTCAGCGGTTCCGGCAGAAGAGAGGGCGGCATCGATCCCCGCCTGATTGCTGGAGCTCAGTATCGCTACGCACGCAAAGGGCTGTGGTCCTGACGCCGGAAACAGAATCTCCGCCGATTGCAGTCCAAACTCACCCCATGCGCTACGGACAAGGGAGGCATGAGTCGAAAGATAATACTCACGGTCAAATGCCACACCCTCTATTGCGGGATAGCTTACGATTAGCGTAGCCATATCCATTCCTTTGCGTAATGTGCTGGATGTTTAGCCCGGAATGCACACTTCCTGGCACGTAACAAGATTTCTCGCTTCACGCGGAAAATCATTAACTTCTGTAAAGAGATGGCCCGCTTTCTGCCGCTGCCACCCACCTCCCCTGCTCACGCTCCAACGCACAATACGCGTAATAGACAGCAACACCAAAATATGCCCAAGACAGCAAGGCGAGGACGAAGAAATTAAATACAACATTCGTTTCCTCACCTGGAATCTTATAGAAATCATAGATTACGGCGATGATTGACGAGGACACAATACCAAATATCAACGCTGCAGCATTAAGTCCCGCTCCAATCTCCAACAACCTTTTGACAAAATAGAGCATGTAGACTGACATGCCACCCCACATGACCAGATAGAAATATGGCAGAGGCCTGGCCATGAAATCGGCATTCATAATGAAAACCGTCCCGATGATGGAAAACACAAATAGCAGCACGTCCTGTCTCGCGGATGGTTTGTAGTTGTGAGTAACGGCCATCATCCCTGCAACAGCAACAACGGGAACACCGAATCCTCTTGAGAATGCATCAAAAAAATGCGCGACCTTATACAAGACGGCAGACTCGGTTATGTTGAATAACAGAAAATTTGTCGAAGAGAAAGCCAGAATCAGCCACTCCAACCCAAGAAGATAATTCCTCTTCCTAATAAATTTGGTGCCGTAAACAACCCCACTTACTGCCAGTGACAGACAAGCGAAACAGAGTGCGTAACTTCTTGGATCCATGATTTTTACCTCGCCGTTCATTAAAACTATTTACCGCTACCTATCGACGTTCATACCCGCAAGATAGGTCGCAATGGCCTTGCGATCTTCCGGCGACATGGCCACGGCGATGCCCTTCATGGCACCGGTCGCTTCAATTCGCGCGTCGCCGGCAAACGCATCAAGTTGCTTCAGGATGTAGTCGTATCCTTGACCAGCCAGGCGTGGAAACTGATCATGTCCCATAAGCTTGGCACCATGGCACGCGGCGCAACTTCCCTCGATCACCAGTTTCTCGCCCTTCGATCGCAAACCTGGATCGGGCTCGAAGAATTCGTTCTTGACCGCAAGCTGCTTCGAGTAATAGTCGGACAACGACTTGATCTCAGGATCGCTCAATGTCATGGCCAGCGGCTCCATCGTCGGATTGGCCCGATGGCCGCCAGCAAAATTTCGAAGCTGCGTCGCCACATACGACGCCGGCTGTCCGGCCAGACTCGGGTACCCTTGATCCAGCGAGGTGCCCTTGACACCGTGGCACCCTATGCAAACGTCAGTCAGGTGCGGCCACGGACCGCCGTCAGCCCTATAGGCGTCGTCCGACGCGGCAATATAGTTCTGAAGGCGATATAGACCAAGGAATCCAGGACCGAATACCACGAGGAGTCCCGCAATTGCAGCAAGACTGATAAACAAGATGAGTTTCTTCATCACCGCCCCTCTATGCCTGACGCAGTGCGTTAAGCGCCTGGAGCGCACCCTGATGACCGGATCGCACGGCACCATCCATGTAGCCGGCCCAGATATCCGCAGTCTCGGTACCCGACCAGATCAAGTTGCCGCACGGCGGGCGTAGTGCCTCGCCATGCGCGCTCCAGAATCCGGGTGGGATGGCGGAGACGCATGTAATGGTCCAGGGGTCCGCCCGACCCCAGTGGTGATCGTGGTACGACACGGGAGACAATGCTTCATCGCCCCAGGCTCGTGCATACAGTTCCACCAGCATGCGCTTGGCCGCCTGCTGGTCGGACGGAACCCGCGCAGCCGAGATAAAAGCGTTGATGATCCCGATTTCGCCGCCTGGAGGAGAGTTGTCGTAAGCCCAAAAAATCGGTCCGCTGTACTGAAAGATATGACCGTTTAACCCTTTATCTCTCCAGAACGGGCGGCGATAGACCATCGCGGTTTTGCGCGCTGGAGAGTGAGCGGGCCAGGCGCGCTGAAGAGCAGCTCGCTTCTCTGGCAACGGAGGATTGAATTGCACCTGACGACACAAAGCCGGATGAATGGCCATGATCACCTTGCGGGCGCGTATTGCTCCATGTCCGGTATCCAGCGTGACGACATCGCCGTCCCAGTTGGTGATCCGGCGAACCGGGGACGACAGGCGGACCTTGTCGCCCAATTGCTGCGCGAGTTTGGTACTGAGAATCTGCGAACCGCCAACAAACCGGGTTTCCTGCGCGCTGTGTTTAATGCTGTCGAGTTGCGAGTAGTCGCGATTGGCTGAGTTGATCATCGACAGGAAGTGCAGGAGCCCCATCTTCGCCGGCGGAATGCCGCCGGTCAGCGTGTTTCCTGTGTCCCATCCCATTCGATCTTCCGGCTTGATATTCTGTTTGGCGAGCCAATCGCCAACCGATAGCTTGTCGAGTTCCTTGGCTCTCGGAGACGTCCAGGGTGCTCCCGAAGGCACGTCAACCGACAGCTTGCTGAGCTTGGCGGCCACAGTCTCGTCAGTACCGAATGTGCCTTTGAGATCCACCTCCACCCGACCCTCCCCGCCAAGGATGACCGTCTTTCCCTGGTAGTAGCTCGGGAAGGTGTCGACATCCAGTTCACGTGCAAGATCGGCGACGGCGGTCTGGCCGGGCCCAATCCACTGTCCACCCACTTCAGAAACGCGTCCTCCGCCTACGTTGTAGTTGAGCGTTCGCCCCCCCACACGGTCCCGCGCTTCCAGGACGAGGAAGGATCCGCACCCGGCCCGATGCAGATCCCGTGCAGCAGTCAGGCCGGCAAGCCCTGCACCGACGATCACTACGTCGAAAACATCATCCGGGTTGCCGTCGGCTTTGAGAGCACCGGCATTCGCCTGATGAGCGCTCAAGGCGATTCCACCCGCTGCAACCGTTGCGCTTGCATACTTGAGCAGCTGTCTGCGCTGCACGTTGGCCGGATTGCCGGGAGTAGATTTCTCTGCCATGGTGTTTGTCACCGCTATCAAGGTGTTAGGTGGTAGTTCTTTGCGCGTTGGTCGAGGCAGAGGACAATGGATGCCTGGCCGGCCTCCGATCGCCGCGACGACAAGCCGATGACCACTAGCCTGTGGCCACCGGCAATGTCCTCCCAGATCGCCCAATCTGGTCCGGAATCGGGTGGCACTCGCATTCGCGTGCGCGTCCCACCCAGCATCGCCTATTCCCTGGCCCACCCGTTCTGATAGAGCTTGCTCGCCAGCAGGCCCAGACGCGCCGTCAGCATGTAGTTCTCGCCGTCCTCGATCAGTGCCGAACGAACATCGCGGAAAATCTTTTCAATCGGAAACTCGCGCGTGGTGCCGTTGCCGCCGAATAGCTGGAACGCCTCGTGCACGATTTTCATGGCTTCCTCCGTCACGCTCACCTTGCCCATCGCGGTCACATACGGATGGCCCTGCGGCGAAATACGCGAGTAAGCGAGACTGCGGCGCGCGATCGCGCGCGCCATCTCGAGCCGACGCAGCATCTCGCCGATGCGCAGGTGCGTCATCTGATGATCCATAAGCAGCGCGCCGCCCTGCTTGCGCTCGTGGCAGTACTCGAGCGCCATTTCGAACCCGGCGCGCGCCGCGCCGACGAACACCTGGCACATGTGCGTGCCGGCGTAAGCCCATGCCGAAGCCAGATTGCCGAGGTAGTCGTCCTTCAGCGCAATCGCAAAGCGTTTCGGCACTTTCACATTGTCGAAATAGATCTCGCCCTGCGGCAGCGAGCGCTGCCCGATTTTGTCGAGCGGCTTGCCGCGCGAGATTCCCGGAAGATCCAGCGGAATAATCATTCCGATACCGTTGGTGAAGGTGCTCCGCTCGCCCGTGCCATAGAAGCCGTCACCGTAGTCCGCCGCCATATAGGCAAGGCCTACCTGTGCCACCGTCCCGTTAGACACCCACGAGGAATACTGTCCGTTGATGGTGACTTCGTCGGCACCAACCTTCGCGGTAATGTTGCCCAGCGACTGCTTTCCATGCGCGCTAAGCTCTTCGCGATTCAGAATCGCAGAGTCTGTGCCGCGATCCGGCTGTGTGTTCATCCAGCAGCCGATCTTGTTCGTGCACAACTCGATCAGTTCCTGATTGCCCACCGACTGCGCCATCATCATCGGCATCATGGACACACCCATCGAGACGGCGATGCCAGAATCCCCCCAGCCTAGCTCTTCACCGATGATCGACTCGATGCGGACAGCGACCTCCGGCGGAAACTGGCTGATCAGTTGCGGGTCGAGACCCAGCTTCGCGCTCTCGAGCATGGCTGTCCAGTATGGCGACCCCGCAGCGATAACGTCCTCGGGTTTCATGCGGTCGAGTTCCCGACCGGCAGGACGCAGCACGTCCCGAGCGAAGCGATGAACGGTGCTCTGAATTGCGGCTTCCTCCTCGCTCAGCGGCGTCTCGAAACCACTCATTCCGGCCAACGGCAACGCAACAGACTTGTGCAGACGAATCATTTCGATGCTCCTCTCTTGGGTACACGCCAACTGGATTCATGGAGATCCAGTCTTTTCATTTAATCTTCTTGTCTGGGAAAGCAATTAGCTTGATAGCGCCACTCAACCTATGTTTTCTTCTTTGCTATTTGACGCCAATGAAGCTGTGGGTAGCCAGACACTATTCGATAGCCAACGGTCGCCAGATCGCTCAACACGCTTCTCATTCTTTTTGAGAATGAGAGCATCGCCGATCGCATTGACGCGAGCGAAGACGCCGATATGGCCGTCTTCTCCCGTACGTCCTTTTCCCCAAAGTCGAAACCAGACCACATCAATCACGCCGCCTTCCAGACCTACATATAACGCCGTCATGACCTAATAATAGCGCCGTAGTGACCTATGATCAAGACGCCGGAGGGCAGGGAAAACACCAAGTTTCGTGGGCGGTGCTCGGAAGAATTCCCCGGATATGCCGGGTAAGGATCCTTGTTTCGCGGCTGGGTGCTGGAAGTCGACGGTGCTCCGCGCCATTGTCTTGCACGATCTCCGCAGAGAAGGAAGTCGAAGGTTGTAGTAGTGATGGCGTTCCCAACTACGACGAAGAGACCTATGGCCCACAGAAGGTCGCCGCAACCCGAGGGGGAGAATCCACTCGCATCCAAAGGCGCAAGGAAAGTCTCAAAAGGAGATGTCGTGCCGGCTACCGGGCCGACTTCGCTAACTGAAGACAGCAAGGCTGTATTGCACAGATTCCCTTTTCCCTGAGCGAATTCTCCGGAAGGATAGCTATGCTGAATACGATGATTGGCGACTGCGGCAAGGCAACCGCAAACCACACAGTTGCCAGGCCGCGGCCGCTATCCGCCCACCGACCCTGTAACGCGAGCAGATAACGAGGACCTGATTAATTCACCCGTCAAGCCTATGACGCAGACAAGACTTCGCCTGCCCAGGCGCAGCCTATACGGACGTGGACGCGGCATCGCGCGCCTTGCGGTTCACCCAGTCATCCATTGCGTTCGCTCCAGCCAGTGCCCCGTTGATGGCGCACCACCGGAATGGCTCAGGCAACGTCGACGGCGTCTCGTGATTCAACGCTGCGAGCAACGGGGGTTCGGTACCGCGAATTCGCCGACCAATCATGTGCCCGACCATGGACTGTCCGGCGACTCCATGCCCGGAACATCCGGCAGCGTAGTAAATGTTCTGGTTGGCTCCGGTTGTGCCGACGACGGGCAACGCATCATTGGCGAGGCTGACATACCCGCTCCAGCATGCCCGCACGCCGATATCGTTCAGAGTCGGCAAGCGGTCGTGCAACGCTACCCTCAACGCGCGGTACTGATCGTAGTCAGGCACATTTGGCGTCTCCGAGCCATATGGATAGCGGATCCGCTTGGTCGTCACCAGGAGCGTGTTATAGGCCGTCAGACGGAAGCTTTCCATGGTCCAGTGGGCGGTTACAATGCCTTCGCGCAGCGGCCAGCCCAACGATGCCAGTTGCGCGGCGGTGAGCGGCTCAGTCTCGATCGCAGAAACTCGTAGCGGCATCACTTTGTCCGCCAGCACGCCAAGCCGTGGCGTGTAGGCGTTGGTGGCGAGCACCAGCACTGGGGCATGCGCGCTGCCGCGCGGGGTTTTCACCTGGATGACCGGGCCTTCGGCGTACGACAACACCGGCGTGTTCTCGTAGAGCCTCACGCCCGCCCGAAGCGCTGTACGGCGCAGGCCCATCACGTACTTACCCGGGTGAAGCGTCCCGCCTCGTGGGGTGTACTCACCAAACAGAAATGCCGGCGGAATCCCGCGCGCACGCATCTGAGCTCCGTCCAGAAACTCCGACTGGAATCCAAGCTCTGCGCCAATCCGCATACCGTCGCGTATCTTCCTTTCCTGCGACGGGTGAATGCCTGCGCGGATCAGTCCGGATTGGTTGTAATCGCAATCGATCCTATGTTCCTTGAGCCTGCCTTCGACAAAAGTGACGGCATCCTCGTAAAAGCGAACGATCTGCTTGGCCTTCGCGTTGCCGATACGTTTGAGAAACATCTCGTACTGGAGCGCCATGGCGCCACCCAGATAGCCCGCGTTGCGTCCGCTTGCCCCAAATCCGGCAATCTCACGCTCGAGGACAACCACTTTCGCCCCTTGACTGGCCAGTTCCAGAGCGGCTGAAAGGCCCGCAAAGCCGGCGCCTGCGATCACCACATCTGCATGGATATCGCCCTCAAGCGCGGGCTGCATGTCGTCAGGCTTTTCCACCCATCCGCCGAGCTCCCGGTACTTTTCCGCGCCGGCCTGCTCTCTGGCGCCCTTCATTGGTTCCCGCCTCGCGCTTTGTATCGCCTCCATGGCCGGCACGACGACTTCCGTGGCCGCCGCGCCTTTCATGAAGGCGCGCCGGGCCATGTCAAAATGGGCGCCCTGCTCGGCAGGTTCATCCAGGGTCATCTCAGGCTCCGTCAGTCCTTGCTCAAGATATGTACCGCAACCGTAGCTTCTTCGACGCCCTGGAAGCCGCCGCCGTTCTCTTGAATCGCATGCCGCGCACCCTGCACCTGGCGTGCGCCAGGCCTCCCCACGCAACTGGGTGACCAGTTCGTGCAGTTGGCCGATGCCCGTCGCACCGAGCGGATGGCCTTTGGATTCGAGGCCGCCCGAGGTGTTGATCGGAATGCGCCCACCGATCGTGAAGTCCCCTCGCTCGGCCGCAGGACCGCCCTGGCCCAGCGGTGCCAGCCCGAGATTTTCGGCCTGGAGGATCTCCCCCATCGCCGAAGCATCGTGGACCTCCGCCACATCCATGTCCTCGGGGCTCAGGCTCGCTTGTTCGTAGGCCTGGAGCGCAGCAAGACGGCCAATGTTCTTTTCCGGCTCGTCAATGCGCCGATGCGTAAAGCTGCGAAGCACGCTTGCCGCGACCCTGATGCAACGGCTGCGATCGGCGCCGATGCGTCGCAGCCCTTCCTCGGTGCAGAGAATGGCGGCGGCCGCACCATCCGTGACAGGCGCACACATCGGCAGCGTGATCGGATAGGTGATCGGCGGTGCCGCGAGCACTTCGTCGATCGTGAACGGCTTGCGGAACTGCGAGAGCGGGTTGTGTACCGAGTGCCCGTGGTTCTTCGCGGAGACCGCCGCAATCTGGCGCTGTGTAGTGCCGTAGGTCTTCATGTGATATCGGCACAGTGCAGCGTAGACCGACATGAAGCGGCTGTAGGGTCGGTCAGATTCCGAGCCGGGCGGCGGCACGATGCCTTCTCCCAGCTTCGTCAACATCGCAAAGTTCGAGTCAATCCGCGACACGTCCCACCCAGTCTCGAACAACGAGAACGTCTTCGCCTTGTCCGGCACGTTCATCTTTTCCGCTCCGATGGCCAATGCCACGTCGCACGCGCCAGCTTTCAGGCTTTGCACCGCCAAGTACAAGGCCGAGCTGCCGGAGGCGCACGCATTCTCGACGTTGAACACCGGGATACCCTCAAGCCCGATCTTGCTGAACAGAACCTGGCCCGGGATCGACAGTTGGCCTTGCAATTGGCCGTTGGTAACGCCGGAGTAGAAAGCCGCCCCGATCGCATCGGTACCACAGCCTGCGTCCTGCAGCGCGCCACGCAGCGCCACGCCTGCGAGATCGTCGAGGCTGCGCTCGACGTGGCGCCCGAATACTGTCATGGCGATACCGGCAATATAGATGTTGCTCATTGGTCTATCGCTCTCGTCAAATCTTGCGTTGCAGGCCTTGCCAGTGCTGCTCGCGCAGGTCTTTCTTCAACACCTTGCCGACGGTACTGCGCGGCAGCGCGGCCACGAAGTCCACACTCTTCGGCGCCTTGACCGAACCGAGCTTCTCCTTGCACAGCGCGACGAGATCTTCGGCGCTGACGGTCTGGCCCACATTGAGCTCCACCACCGCCTTCACGGCCTCGCCCCACTTGTCGTCGGGCACGCCGATCACCGCGCAGTCCTGCACCGCCGGATGCGCCCAGATCACCTGTTCGACTTCGCTCGGGTACACATTGAAGCCGCCGCTGATGATCATGTCCTTCTTGCGGTCGGTGATGTGCAGGTAGCCCTCGGCGTCCAGGTGACCGATGTCACCGGTGTGTAGCCAGCCGTCAACGATGGTCTCGGCGGTCTTGTCGGGTGCCTTGAAGTAGCCCTTCATGATGAGGTCGCCGCGCACGCAGATTTCACCGGTCTCGCCTTGCGCCAGCACCTCGCCCTGATCGTTCAGGATCTCGACGCGAATCAGGGGGTTCGGACGGCCGACTGACGACAGCCGTTCATCGGAAGCGATCTTGCCGTCAACGAAGTGCTCGGCCGGCGCCATGTTGGAAATCGATGCTGCGGCTTCGGTCTGCCCGTAACCGCCGGCCATGACCGGGCCGAACACCTCGATGGCGCGCTTGAGCTTCTCCACCGACATCGGCGCGGCGCCGTAGAGGAAGTACTTGAGCGATGAGAAATCCTGCTGCTCGATGCCGGGGATATCGAGCAGGCGGTAGATGACCGTCGGCGGCAGGAAGAACTCGGTGACGCGGTGCTTCGCGATCGCGGTGAGCAGCAGCGCGGGATCTGGCTTCGGGAGCACGACCACGGTGCCGCCGCGTGCGGTACACGGCAGCGACATCGCCCCTGCGGTGTGCGTCATCGGGGCTGCAGCGAGATTCACCGGACGCTGCGTGCCATACGGGAACGCAATCATGAATTGCGCAAAGTACGTCTGGAACGCGCGGTGCGTGTTCATCACGCCTTTGGGCGCGCCCGTCGTGCCTCCGGTGGCCGACAGCGTGACGATGTCGTCCATGTCGTGATCGACCTGCGGCATGGTCGTCGGTTGGCCAGCGCTCCACGTTGCGAGCGACGGCGCCCACGGCAGTTCGGCGTCAATGCACACCCACAGCTTGATCTTCGGCAGGCTAGCGCGCAATTCTTCGAGCGTCGATGCGAAGGCCTGCGTGAAAAACAGCGCCTCGCAATCGAAGGCGTCGAGCACGTACTGGTTCTCTGCAGGCGCGTTGCGCCCGTTGACGGGGATGTACACCATGCCAGCACGCCACATGCCTAGCGCGCAGCCCCAACCGATCACGTCGTTGTCCGCCCAGACTGCTGCCTTCGCTTCCTTCTCGAACCCGGCAGCGAGCAACCCATTGGCGATGCGACACGAAAGCTCGCCGATTTCCTGAAACGAGAAACTGCGTTCGCCCTGGATATAGGCGATGCCGTGGGGGTTGATGCGCCACCCACGGTCAAAAAAATCAATGATTGCCATGTTACGTATTCCTTTGGATCCCCAGCAGGTCGATGACGGGATTACTCATGCCTTCCGGTGTATAGGTCGAACCAGCCCGTGCGAGGGCCAGCCGTGTTTGGGTCGGAGTTGCCCGCGCTACCGGTTCCGGCATCCATGTGAACGTGCTGCATGATCAGTTCAAACACGTCGATGCGGTCGGCCTGCGCCCATACTCGGGCTGCCACCAGCCCGGCCGCCACGATCACCGCGGCAATACCAATGCGCTTGGATTGCATGGCGCCTCCTTCTTCACCTATTTCTCGGCGCCGCCCCAAGACAGCGTCCGGGGCGCGCTCTTGTGTGTGTCTGCGGCACCCCGACAACTCGGTCAGGGTCGCACGTCAACTACGGTTACAGGTGCGAGATCGTGGCGCGCGCCAAGCCGCGCTGCTCCAGGAAGCCGAGCAGGTAACGGTGTCCGAACGCCTTCGAGCCGGACACGAAGCCGACCTTGGCAGTGTCGCCGTCCAGAAGCTTGGCGACACCGGCGGCGTGAATGGCGCCGGTGGAGATGTACGGCGTGACACCATGCAGCGTTGCACGCACCGACGCCACCTGTCCGCGGCCGATGGCGAAGTCAACAGTGCGTTGAAGCGTCGTACGTTCCCGTGGCGGCATAGTCGGCGTCGTCGAATCGACAACCTGCTTCAGGATCGCGTCCTGCTGCTCACGCGGCAGATCGTTGTACTCGGCATGCCATTTTTTCTCGAACGCATGCACGGCTTGCATCACATTGTTGTCGTAGAAGCCGACGCACGAGATACAGCTACGCACGCGCGAATCCTGCTCGAAGTAGACGGGCAGCGAGGTACCGCCCCACGGCAGCGAGAACACCGGTTGCATGAAAGCAGGATCAGCGACGTTGAACGACGCTTGCGGAGCGTGCGGCACCAGCTTGTTCTCCCACAAGTAACACTGTTCGCTCCGGGCGCCCTCAAAGATTGTCGCTGCCGAACCCACGCTCACCCCTGCAGTTTCGCGCGGACCGCGGCACAACGTGGCGGTCTCGAGTGCGTCGACACCCGGCGTCTCGAGCGCCAGTTCGGCGGCGATTTCTGCAAAGGAATACATGTATGCATTCGACGGGGACACGAGCAATCCGGCCTGCCGGTACAACTCGCCAAACTGGTCGCGCACCTGGCGGATGTAGATCTGCTCGCCAGTGGTGTCGAGGTGATGGCATCCGGCCTTGAGCGCCGCTTCCACACCAATGAGCCCGAAATTGGAGAACGGCCCAACCGTATTGCACACAACCTTCGCGCCGCGGAAAGCTGCGACAAGTGCGTCAACGTTGTGTTCGGCTTCGATGATTTCGTAGTTCGCCGATTCGAGGCGCACGACGCGCTGCGCCATCATTTCTTTCGCCCGGCCGGCGTTGCGCGCCACAGCGGTGAAAGGGATGTTCTGGTCGATCAGCCAGTCCATGATCAACATTCCGGTGTAACCGCTTGCGCCATAGATAACGACGGGGTGCTTTGCCATGATTAGTCTCCTGATAGTACGGTTGTTGAGAGTTGAATCAGTCAATCTTGATTGGGTGCCGAGAGCCGCTTCGCACGCCTGTCCACCGAAGCCTGCCTGACGTACGTCGGGAGCTTCTGCACCCGGCCTTGCATAGGACAAACAGTCAAATATAGGTCGATATACCAAAATAATATCGTGAGAAATCGAACGAATTCCGTGATCTGCGTCCCCCTTTCATCACTAGTTGTCGTCGGTTGCGTTGCGTACGAATACGACAAGAACCGGCTATGGTGCTATTGAGAAGGCGGCGCTCTTTGCCAACCTGGCTGCAGCGCCACGCATCGCTGCTCTGTTTCTTGTCAGTTCCGGATATCAATCGCAGCCGGAACAATGAAAGCGCTCAATGCTCTGCAAGCACGCCTTCGCGCGCGAACAGAATCGGTTTTCCAGCTTCATCCATCATGACCGCAGTCAGCGTCGCGCGATCTGCGCGCTGAGCCACCTCGAACAACGTGCTGTCCGCCTTCTGCTTCATCACCAGCCCATCGAGCCCAACGGCAATGAGTCGGTTGCCGGCTGCGACGAGGCCCGTGATTGAGCTCTTCGTCTCCGCCTTCAACGGCGACCAGGTCGCACCGCCATCGCTGCTTTGGAACAAGCTGCCAAGCAGGCCGCCCACAACGATGCGTCCATCTGGCATAGCCACGCCGGACCACAGCGAGCCTTTGCCGCCCGTCACCAGGTAGTTCCAGTTCACGCCACCGTCGGTCGACTTGAACACGGTGCCCTGCTCAGCGGAGACGTACAGCGCGCCCTGGCGATCAGCAAACACGTGGTAAAGGTTGCGGTCTGCCTTGCCGCCGCCCGGCGGCTTGGGCAGCGTGGTGCGGGTCCACGTCTTGCCGCCATCGTGGGTCTGGAGCATCAGCGACCACAGGCCAACGGCAATGCCGTCGTGGTCGTTCGTGAAGAGCGCCGAGAACAGCGGCTGATCGACCGCCGTGTCCATGCGCTGCTTTTGCCAGGTTTCCCCACCATCGCTGGTCGCGAGAATCACGCCCCACTGCCCCACCACCCAGCCGTGTCGAGCGTCGATGAAGGTGACGGCGGACAGCGTGGCGGAGACCGGCACACTGCGAGCCTGCCGATAGTTCTTGCCATCGTCGTCGGAGAGCAGAACGATGCCGTGCTCGCCCACGGCGACGATGCGTTTGCCGGTGCGTGTGGCGTCCAGCAGCATCATGTGGGTCGGTGCAGCCCACGTGTGCGCCGGCTTCGCGGCCCAGGTGGCGACCGTGCCTTTGGACGGTGTTTGTGCAAACGCTGCGGTGGCCGCACACAGCGCGATGCTGGCAACAAGAGTCTTGATCATGGCTGAGTCTCTGTAGGGGGGGCTTTCGCGCATCAGTGGCTGAGCAGGCCCGGCGCGCGCGCCGGCTTGCGGCGCGGAAACCAACGCTCCAGCACCGAGGCCAGCGCGGGCAGTGCCGTCATGGCCATCACCAGGTTGACGAGGAACATGAACGCCAGCAGCTTGCCCATGTCGGCCTGGAACTTGAGCGCCGAGAAGCTCCACGTCGCCACACCGATCGCCAGCGTGATCGCCGTAAAGATCGTGGCCACGCACTCGAACTCGAGCGCACGCTCCATGGCCTTGAAAATCGGATCACCTTCGGCCAAGTGCCGCTGCAGGCGGTTGTAGATGTACAGCGCGTAGTCCACACCGATGCCCACCGCCAGCACCATGACTGGCAGCGTGGCCACCGTCAGACCAATCTTGAGTTCCTTCATGAACCAGTAGCCGATGAAGGTGGCCACCGCCAACGGCACGCAGCACGCCAGCATCGCGCGCCAGTCGCGGTAGGCCAGGAACACGAGAATCACGATGGCCGCGTACACATAGAGCATCATCGGCAGCTCGCTCTTCTCCACCTCGTCATTGGTGGCGGCCAGTACCCCTGCATTGCCCGCTGCAAGGCGGATGTTGATACCCGGGAACGGATGCGACGCGCGGTACTGCTTGATGTCGTCGAGGATCCGGTTGATCGTCGTTGCCTTGTGATCGGTCAGGTACAGGTGGACGGCAGTCATACTGCAATCGGCCGTCATGAAGCCCTTCAGGCGGCCCACGTCGACCGACACCGCGCCGTAGTTGTCGGGGTCGATCGGTATGACGTTCATCTTTGGATAGTCTTCGTTGTAGCCCGCGTTGTAGGTGCGCAGCATGGCCGAATACGACTGGGCGGACACCACCCCCGGCTCGGTGCGCATCGCTGCAGTGAACTCGTTCTCGTACAAGCCAACCGCCGGGTTGTCGCACGCCTTACCGTTCGATTCGATGGCCACCGAGAGCCAGTCGAGACCCATGTCGTAGTTGCCGGCAATCGACGTCGCATCCCGGTTAAAACGCGCCTCCTCACGCAGCTCCGGCGCGCCGGGTTGCAGCGTGCCGATCACGCGGTCGCGGCTCTGCCAGGCGGCGAGCCCAAACACCATCAACGTGATCAAAAGCGTGATGCCGGCGAACTTCGGCTGTGCCACCCGCGACAGCGGACGCAGGAACGCCGAGCGCCAAGCGCCACGCTTGAGCGCGCTTTCGGCGTAGGCCTGGGTGAAGTTGAAGCACGACGCGGCAACAGGCAACAGGATCAGGTTGGTGACGATCTTGTAGGCCACGCCCAGCGACGCAGTGATGGCCAACTCACGCACCATAGGAATCGGGATCAGCAGCAGCGTGATGAACGACACGAACGCGGTGACGAGTGCCAGCACGCCCGGGATCAGCAGACCGCTGAAGCTGCTGCGCGCCGCGTCGTACGAACTATTCCCGCGGGCGATCTCACGCACGATGAAGTTGACCTGCTGCACGCCATGCGACACGCCAATAGCGAACACCAGGAACGGCACCAGCACCGCGAGCGGGTCCAGACCAAAGCCCAGCAGCCTCAACGTGCCGAACTGCCAGACCAGCGACGTCAGCGAGCAGACGATCAGCAGCACCGTGAAGCGCACCGAATGGCAGTACCAGTAGACCGCGAGCGCGGTCAGCAGCAGCGCGATCGCGCAGAAGCCGAGCACAGCGGTGGCGCCATCGGCAATGTCACCAATCTGCTTGGCGAAGCCGATGATCTGGATTTCGTAGCCCGCATCTTCGAACGGCTTGCGGATCTTGTCTTCGAGCGTATGGTTGAACGCCACGTAGTCGAGCACCTTGCCTGTGCTATCCCGTTCGTTCAGCTCGGCGGTAATCATCGCGCTGTCTTCGTTGTGCGAGACGAGCGTGCCGACGTAGCCGCCGAGCGTGGTCGCGCGGCGAATATTCGCGACAGTCTCGGGCGTCAACTGATCGGGCGTGATGTTGCCCGAGATAATCGGTTCTGCGCGAAACCCCTCTTCTGTAATCTCATTGACGAAAGAATTCGGCGTCCAGAGCGAGCGCACGCCGCCGCGGTCGACGTTCGGCAGATACGTGACCGCCTGTGTGACCTTGTATAAGCGCGTCAGCCCCTCCGGCGTCCAGATGGAACCTTTCCTGGCTCGCAAGACCACCGTGATCCGGTTCGCTCCCAGCAGATCGGCTCGGTATTTCTGGAACGTCTGGATGTACTCATGGCCGATCGGCATCTGCTTCTCAAAGCCGGCGTCCATGCGCAGTTGCACGGCAAACACGGCCATGAGGACGGTAAACACCCCGATCACGGCGAGCACGATCATGCGGTGGCCGAAGAAGACTTTTTCCAGCCCGCTGACAAGACGATTCAACACAGCATTACCCCTTCAAGTATTCCGGCGGCGCACCGCGTGCGCCGCCCGTCACGGGTTACCCCGTCAGAAATTCCGCGTGACGAATGCACCGATGAAATTCCGGTCCGCGTATGGCTGTCCGACCGACTGGTGCCCACCGAAGAATGCCGTGAAGTTCACACCCGCCTGCCACTTGGTCGGATTCTGGTTGAACAGCACATACAAGTTCACAGCCTTCGCGCCCTGGAGGTAGTTCGCCGTCAATGTCGGCGTATAGCCATAGAGCGATGTCATGAACGTCACGCCGGGCGTCACCTGCCAGCCGGGGATCAACGTGCCGTCATAGGTCCAGTTGAAATCGACCGTTGCGCCCACCGAACTGGACGAGCCCTGCGACATCGCGATCGGATAGCCCAGACCGGAATTCTGGTTCAGCCAGGGCAGATAGCCGGCGGCGGGCACCTGGGTCACGGTTTGTCCGTCGATCGTGCGCGTAAGGCCATGCGAGCTAAGGCCTGGGTAGTACATCCACGTGGCCTCCCAGGTGAGCGTCGCCTGGTCCGCGCCGATCAGCTTGAGGAACGGATACTCGCTGCGCGTCAGGGCCAGGATGCCATTGATGTCGAACTGAAGCTTCTTCCGGTCGGCCCACTGCTGGCAATTGATGCCCGGGACACCATTCGTGTTCGCGTCGAGCGGACCGCCGGCACCATAGCAACCCGATAACGCCACGGCGTCGTGAGGCCGATACGACAGCTCGGTACCGATCGCCCAATCACCCACGGGGAAATTCGCGCTAGCGCCGAAGAGCTGACGATTGCCGAGATACGAAAACTGTGCTGTCCCGTTAGGCAATGACGCGAGCACCGGCGACTTGTCGATATAGTTGACGTAATAGAGCGCAAAATTCGCAGGCAAGGATGCCGGCGAATAGTTGAATTTCAGGCCGAATTGAGGCCTGTACTTTGCGGGCAATTCCGACGAGACGGGAACACCGATATCAAAGAACGGGGATCCGGCGAAGTCCCCATTGACGAGGCCATTGTTGACGGCGCTGATCACGCCCGAGTTGTGGCTATCCGGCCCCGCAATCGTGCCCGCGCTGGGGCCGGACGTGTTGAAGTTTCTTGTGTTGACTGTGAAGGGTTCCGCGCCGCGGCCAAAGCCATTGGTGGTGGACCAGTACGGTCCCACTGGCGGGTAACGGTTTCCGGTCCCCTTGGAAGTGTAAAAAGCCACGGTGCTGAAACCCCGGCG
>JACXTT010003458.1_pt1 | contig 24247 bp, 19 predicted proteins | sample 9270951 | NCBI WGS metagenome assembly JACXTT01 (sample SAMN15532306, study PRJNA645909) | rock metagenome | isolation source: weathered quartz diorite | place: Puerto Rico | collected 2017-06-21
CCTTCAACCAGCGCTCAAGACTTGGGTATGGCGCTTCCATACGCCAGAGGACATGACAGCTTGGCTGTTGGCTTGGAAAACCCTCGATGCCGAAGGGGGCGTGGAATCCCATTTCCTCCCTCAGAAGGGCGAAGATACCCAACAGGCCCTCTCTCGAGTCATGCAGCGGCTGAGGCGGTCCCTTCCCCCGACCTACGGTCTCCGGTTCTCCCTGCCTGACCCCCTGGAAGGGGGCGCCTGCAAGCGATGGCGCCTCTTCCTCCGGTGGATGGTGCGCACCGAATGGCCTGACTTGGGCCTATGGACCCGTTATCCCGCCCGGGATCTCCTCATCCCCGTGGATACCCACGTGGCGCGGGTGGCGCGCTACGTGGGCCTCTCCGACCGCAGCACTCCCGATGGACGGATGGCCCAGGAAATCACGGAGGCTCTGCAAACCTTGAGCCCCGAAGACCCTTTGCGCTTTGATTTCGCCCTCAGTCATTTGGGCATTCTCGGCGACTGCCCAGGTATCCGGCAGATGCCCCATTGCAAGCCCTGCCCGCTCCAAGGAGTGTGCCGCGCCGGCAAGGGCAAGCCGGACTGATCCGTCCTTCCACTTCAAAAGACTTACAGGACCGTCCCGATAGAACCTCCCAGGAGGTATCCATGAAACTCCAGGCCACTGTCGACGGGTCCCAAGCGACCCTCCGCCTCGAGGGGAGACTCACTTTCGAGCACCATCGTGAGTTCAAGGACCAGGCCTATCCACTCATCGATAAGCCCGAGGTGAGGAGCATCCAGCTCGATCTCGGCGGCGTCACGTACATGGATAGCTCCACGTTGGGCATGCTGCTGCTGCTTCGTGAAAAGGCGGACGCCAAAGGCATCAAGGTATCGCTCGTGCGGCCCAGTTCTTCCGTCATGACCATCCTGAAGGTGGTCCAATTCGATCGGCTGTTCGAAATCCGCGCCTGATCTCATGGCCCTGAAGGTACTGATCGCGGAGGATGATCCGGTACTCCGAGCCGTGGCCGGCGGCGTGCTCCGGGCCGAGGGTTTTCTCGTCGAGGAAGCCGAAGATGGCCAGGCCGGTCTGGAGGCTTTTCTCCACGATCGCCCCGATCTCGTCCTGACCGATTTCGACATGCCCCGCATGGATGGCTTGGCGCTCACCCGCGCCATCCGCACGGCCGCCCTCGATAATCCCGTACCCATCATCATGTTCACCGGGGGCGGACGGTCGGGTTTGCTGCAGGAAAGTCTCGATGCGGGCGCCATCGAGTTCCTCACCAAGCCCTTTTCCCCTGACGAGCTGCGCTGCCGGGTAAAGGCCATCGCGGAGATCGTGGCCCTGCACCGCCATTTGGCCGAAGCCAAGTCTCGGGACGATGAAGAGCTCGCCATCACCAAGCACGTGCTCACGCGCCTGCTGGAACCCGGCCTTGCCAGCCGTCCTCCCCAACTCTGGATGGAAACCATCGCCACCCAACGCATCAACGGAGACGCCTGCACCTACCAGCAGGGCCTTCCAGATGTGCACTTCGGGTTGGTCTGCGATGCCACTGGACACGGACTCACGGCTGGTGTCAGCACCATCCCCGTCCTAGAAGCCTTCAGCACCATGGCCTCTCGAGATATCCCCCTTGAGAGCATCTACACCGAGGTGAATCGCAAACTGCGCATGATGATGCCCACAGGCCGCTTCGTCTGCTTGCTCATGCTTCGGCTGGATGTGGGGAACGGCCATCTGAGCATCCTCAACGCTGGGATGCCTGATGCCGCATTGCTCCGCCAGGGGCAGGACGAATTGCGCGTCATTCCCTCACGGAACCTCCCTGCGGGCGTCTTGACGGATCCAGGCCATGTGAATGTGGAAGATATGGACGTGTCTGTCGGCGACCGCTTCCTTGGATGCTCCGATGGCGTGGCGGATCTGCTGGGAGAGCATGTCTTCTTATCTCAACTCCTCGAAGGCGGAATGTCCCTGCCTTATGAGCACCACATCCAGCACATTCAAAACACCATCACTCGCCACTTGGGGGATGCGGAGCTGCATGACGACATCTCCTACGCGCTTTGGGAGGTGGGAAACCCGACCTTACGGCCCAACGCATTGAAGGCGGAGAACGATCCCGTCCCTGAGCAATTGGTGCGGGGCATCGGCCTAGAGCTCCATCTCAATCCGAAGATGCAGCAGATCCGGGACATCCTGCCCCACGTCAATACGCTCTTGGGCTATGAGCACCTCGCTCCGGGGGACGGGCGCACCCTCGCCCTGCTCCTCACGGAATCGCTCACCAACGCCTTGGATCACGGCGTGCTGGGGCTCTCCTCTAGCCTCAAGGACGAGGGCTTTGAAGCCTACGACGTCGAGCGGCGAGACCGCCTCGCCCACCTCGAGCATGGGCACATCCGCCTGAAACTCTCGCTCGCCCACGATCCCTTAGATCATCGGGTGAGGTTGGTGGAAGTGGAAGTGGAGGACAGCGGCAAAGGATTCGATTGGGCCTCTGCCATGAACCGTCCCCCGGACCTCTTCCGTCCCAGCGGGCGCGGGCTCCCGCTGATCCTGGCCCTCGCCCGGGACGTGAGCTTCAATCCCGCAGGCAACGTGCTCAGGTTTAAAGTCCCCTGCGGATAGCCCTAGCGGCGGAAGAGACTACCGAGCCAGAGCCAGAGCATCTTCAGGGCGCCCGGCCGCTGGGGCTTGGGCGGCAGTACTGGGCTGGCGCTCCACGACGCCCACGCGCCACGCAACAGCGCCATATCGCCTGCGAAGGCGAGCTGGCCTCCCAACAGCGCGGGACCAGGATCCACCCGGCCTTCCACAAAGGCTCGAATGCTGGCTTCCTCACCTTTCAGCGTGGGGCCCGATCCGAAGGACTGCTCACCGATCTGGATGAGAAAGGATTGGGAGAGCAAGGCGAGGCGGCGCGGCGCCAGCTCTGCCATGGGAATGCCGCTGCCTGACGTATTGGCAGGCCGCTTGAAGAGCTTGGGGAACTTCATCAACAGGTTCTGATCGCCTGCCGCCTTGAGCTTTCCGGTGAGGTAGGCCGTCATGGGATCCAGGCGTCCTTCGTTCAGCGCGATCCAATCCACAGAGGAGATCGTCACCGTGGCATTTGCGTCGGCCTTTGCCTCGCGCAGAAGGGTGAAGGTGCTGTCCTTCACCACGCAGGTGTAGTCCCCCCCACCGGCTCCAGTCACCTTATAGGCCACTGAAGCATCCACCCCTGCGGCGCGATCCGCCAGGAAGAGCCCATCCATTCGGGAGAAAATATCTTCCACTGTGAGCGCCATTTCACACCTCGATCGATTCCTGATGACGAGCATGGCCTGCGTCCTGGCCCTTCGCAACGCTTACCAGAAGTAGCATCGGGGCGTCCCTCCAAGGGGGTTGAGATCTATCGCGCACCGGGTTTATGCAAGCGCAGAATCGTCCGATAGCTCTTCTAGGTCCCTCATGCCCCACTCGTCCAAAGGTGTGCCCAATCCCCATGACACCCAGCCTCACCTCAAGAGGCCGGTCGTAGAGCCATCCGCGCATGACACGGCGGAATTCAGCCAGGACGAGATCCTCCAGCGCCTAGAAATGGGGAAGATCCAATTTCAATCGGTCGAGGGCGGAAGCCGGCTCCAGGTGTCCCACGTCAACACCCCCAATCTGGAGCGGCGCTCCGAGGATTCAGGTCCGCCAGGCGAAGGCGAGCGGCGCCGTTTCCATCCCATCGAAATCCCCACCTTGTTTCCAGAGCAAGGCCCCATCCTCCTGCTCGTCGTGGGGGGGTTGGCGGATGAAATGACCCTCCGCGCCCCAGCACCCTTCTGGCACGACGATACGGGTGGCGCCCTGATCTGGTCCGCCCTCGCTCGGGCCGGACTGGTGCACCGCAAAGACGCTGCCGTCATGGCCCTTGGCCAAGGCGGTTTTTGGGAACTCGACCCTCCCCGCACCCAGGGCGTGGCACTTACCTACGCAGGCTTTCGGAAGCGCGGCAATCTCGTGGATTTCGAAGCCGTCATTCGAACGTGGAATCAAGGCCGCCTCCAAAGCCTCGTCGACGAAGCGTGGGAGCGCAGCATGAAGCGCTTGAAGGTGGTCACCCTGGGCGAGGCGGCCCGCTTCATGATGAGCGCCGTGATGTACGGCATGGAAGGCATTCCTATCCTGAGCCTTCCCGAACCAGACCCAGATCACCTCAAAACCATCCGCCCAGGAAATGAAAGCGCCTCCGAATACTGGATCGAGTGGGCCTCGGACGTATTCGCCGTCGGCCACGACCACGGGCCTTGAGGCGGATGTGAACGACCTCAAACGGCCCAAGTCGGAGCCGCGCACTTTCGATACCGCCGAGTTCTCCCACGACGAGATTCTGAAGCGGTTGGAGCTCGGCCGGCTGATTGTCCAAGCCACCGAAGTGGGATCTCAGCTTGCCACGGTGCACGCCCACGCTCCGGATGTGGAGCGTCGCCGTGATGAGGAGGCACCACCGTCTCAAACGGAAGATCGGCGGACCTTCCGCCCACTGCCCTTGCCCACCTTGTTCCCCGAGGAAGGCGCCATCCGCCTACTGGTCGTCGGCGGCTTTGCCGATGAGATTACCCTTTGGAAACCCGTGCCCTACTGGGAGGAAGACCGCAACGGCGCCTGCTTGGTCTGGCAGGCCCTCTACCGAGCCAGCCTCATCCACCTCGACGACCGCGAGTTCGCCATGGGCCTGGGTGGCTTCTGGGACGATCGTCCGCCCCGCACCTTGGGCATCGCGATGACCTATTCTGGCTACCGTCCGCAAAACGCAATGGCCGACGTGGACCGCGTGCTGCATCCCTGGAACCAACAGCGCCTTCAAACCCTCGCTCTCGCCTGCCAGGAGCGCTCCGGAGAGAACCTCCGTGTAGTGGCCCTCGGCGATGTCGCCCGCCATCTCATGTGCACAGCGACCTATGGCATCCCCGGCATCGCGGTGCTCTCCATCCCCGAGCCCACGCCCGATGCGCTCCATGGCCTCGAACACGACACGCCGGGCTCGGAGCGTTGGGTGGAGTGGGCTTCCAACTTGTTTGCGGTGGGAAGAGACAGCGGCGCTTAGCCTCAGCGGCTGGAGAGGCGCTGGCTTCGGACACCATCTGAAAGATGAACTTCCAACTCGCCATTAGGATCGGCCATTTGGAATTGACCATCCCGCGAGAAGGCCACGACCTCGCCCGTGCGCGCATTGCGCACCAGAGCCATGGGATGTGCCAGGGGATCGAACCGGAGGTTCAAACCGCCCTTCCCTCGAAGGACCATGGTCCTTTCCAAGGCTGAGAGGCGCAACTCTTCACTCAGGAGCGTACGACGAGCAAGGGTTTCGCCTCCCCGCTCCACTTCAAGGCTCCCGAGCTTGGCGCGACCGAAGGCCTGAAGGGGGATCGCAAAGGCGAAGCTGCTTTCGCCTTCCCCTCCATCGGCCATCTCGACCGGTGCGAATTCGGCGTGATAGACCTCGTGGCCTTGTTCATCACGAAGACTCAGCGCATGACCTGCTCCGGTGGGCGGATGGGGCATCATCTCGAACACAAAGCCGGGCTCCAACTGGACCCTGCCTCCCTCCATGCGGCCCCAGACCAAGACGCACTCCTCGCGTTGCGATTGAGCGGCAATGGGGATGGGGGCCCCGGCGCGGTAAGCGAGCACACTCTTGTAGACATAGTCGCTGATCCAAATCGCAGGAACGCAGTAGCCCATAATGTCGTGCGCGGTGCTGGGGCTCTTGAGCGCCGCCGTTTCAACGTCCAAACCATAGACACCGATGGAACCAAAGAGGCCATACGGGTAGGAGGTGTCAGGCCCCGCGGCGCCGCAGGCTGGCGTGTGGTGGCGATTGAAGTTGTGGCCCATCTCATGGGCGAGCACTTCGGGGTAGTTGCGTCCATCCACCGTGCCCGAGAGATCCTGCCCCAAGCCCGAGCTTCCGCCAATCATGGCGATACCGGAGGTGGCATAGGACGCGTAGCTCGCCAAGCGATATACGCCGTAATAGTGCCGCTGTGCACCATCAGCGACCCGCTTCGCCTCGATCTCGCTCAGCATGGTGCTAAATCCATTGCCCTGATTGTCCAAGACCGTGCTCGACGTGTAGGGAGATCCCAATTGGAGATCGATGTTCACCAGCGGATAGATGCGCTTCAGGCGATCGCCATAGCTCTGCAGATTGGTGGCGTCGATCCGACCGGTCTGGCCGTTTTGAATAATGGGGAAGAGCGTCGCATGCAGATCCGGCGCCATCACCACCTGGAGGCTCAACGGAGTGCCTGAGGCCGGATAGGTATTATTCGTCGTCACTTCACCCGCAACCGAAGCCGAGGGATCCACATCGGCGAGCACCGACACGCCAGGTTGAATCCAATCCTGTGCGATAGCGACATTCCAGCTGGCTCCCCAAACGCCTTCATCCACCATCGTCGGCACCGAGCTTTGAGGCGCCGGAACAACGAGCGTGTGCTGCAGCGCGCCCGAGGCGTAGAACCGCAACCGCACATCAGGCGCCACCGCATTCGCCTGATTGGCTTGGACAAAGATCCGCGCGTAGGCCGCACGGCCGGCAAGCAGGGGCGTGGAACCGGTCCAGTCCTGAGTGCTTTGCACGAGATACAGGCCCTGAATCTTGAAATCCAAGGGGCTGCCTGCCGCCGCGGCCACGTTCATCGTCACGGTGTTGCTATGGATTAAGGTACCAGCGACGGTATCTCTGAGATCCACCCGGTACTGCCCAGAATCAAAGGCTGTCGTGGATGGGATGGAAAGGGTGGCGCTCGTCGCACCCGCAATGGCGTGTCCCCCGACGTACCACTGATAGTGGATGGGGTTCGGCCCATCCGCCGCCACTGATAGCGTTGCTGCGGATGGCGCGGTCAGCGTCTGGCCGACGGGCTGAGTGAGGATGGCGAACGTGGTCGGTGTAGGCGTAGGAGACGGAGCGGGCGCCGGGGCAGGTGCGGGCGCGGAGCCACCCCCGCCTCCACCGCAGGCCAACATTCCCAATAGGGCCACAGATCCAGGGGTCAACCATCGCTTCGCTTGAGTACGCATCTGAATTCCATCAAAAACCCGAGCATATCCCACCGGCCTTTTCCCCAAAGCGACGCCAGGGGTGGATGGTGGGCCGAAGCGGACAGAAGAGGAATCAGGCCTTCAAAACGAGATCCATCACTCGATGAAGAAGTTAGGCTACAGCATGAGCACCTGTGAAGTTTGTCATGCGCCGCTTCCCCAAAGCGAGTCGGTTTGCCTCTACGCCGCAACGGCATCGGCCACGCTGTGGGGTGACTACGACGCCATGTATCGAGGTGATATGACCCACTTGGAACACAAGATTCAGGTCGCACGTTGGGCTCTTCACGACCTATCGTCACAGACGGAACGCTCACTTGCTATGTTTCGTGCATTGACTGCCGCGCATGCAGGTCAGCACATTGCTGTTTTCTCACTAGGAGAGGCTCCAACGTATGGTGGCCCTGTAGCCTAAAATCACCCAAGCGGACTCCGCCGCGTCGCAGCAGGTCCACTTGTTTCCAAAGATGGGCAGCCTCCACCACCATGCCGGGAACCGGCTTTATGAATATGGGCAGTGGATTTGAAGTGGACAGTCCTTGCAGTTTGGGCGGCTGCGTTTGCATAGGGTCTGCCCGTGAAGCTGAAGCAAAAGGTGTGCTTCCTGAAGCGGGTCCACTTTCGCGGGCAACGCTTTAGCTGCCTCCCGACTCGCCGCATAGGTCTTCGCGTAGGACTTGTCTTCAATCACAAACCCCAGCCGGGCCAGCACCCTTAGTCCGTTGGATTCGGGAGCGAGAAAGGGGTGCAGGCCTGACAAGAGGAGAATCTTTTCAGCTCCGGGGTCGCCGATGCCTGGAAAGGCTTTCAAAGCCTTTTTGGCCGACGCCAAGGTGCCTTTGAGAGCCGCATTGAGATCTCCCCCGAAGTCATCCAAGGCGATACGGCCGCACTCGCGAAGCTTGGCAGCAGAGGTTCCCTTGAGGATTCCCCGAGAAGCCACTTCTTCCAATGCCTCGTCGCTGGCGGAGACAAGCTCCAGCGGTCGGGTTCCCACCGTCGATTGCAGAGCCTTGAATGCCTCTTCCCGCTTCGATCCCGAGGCTAGGTAGGCGACATTCTCCAGAAGAATTAGCTCGAAGGGATCCGTAGTCGGAGGGCGATGGACCGGCCCGTAATGCTGACGCAGCCTTCGAATCGCTTCCGGAAGGGTGAGGAGTGCGGCGGGCACCATCAGGCCTTTAAGAAAAGATCCATCACCTGATGCAGCAAGTGGACGGCTTCCGTTTTCGGCCGTTGGAAGGCGTTGCGACCCATGATGGATCCGAAAGCTCCGCCGGCGGCCAGCTCGGCCACTTCTTTCAAAACATCTTCGCTGCCCTTGGCTTCGCCGCCGCTGAAGATGACGATGCGCCGGCCGTTGAAGGCGCTGCGCACCACTTCCCGGACACGCTCGGTCAACGTCTCCAGTGGAATCTGGTTCTTCTCGAAAGCGGCTGCGGCCTCCTTCACTTCGAGGTGCTTTTTCGGCGGTTTCACTTTGATGATGTGAGCGCCCAATTGAGCTGCGATCTGCGCGGCGTAGCCGGCGACGTCCACCGCAGTCTCGCCCTCCTTCGAAAGCCCTGCCCCGCGCGGATAGGACCACACCACCGTCGGAAGCCCCACGGCCTTCGCCTCCAGAATCAGCTCCCGCAAGTTCTCGTACTGGATATTCCGATCCCCGCTGCCTGGGTAGATCGTATAGCCAATGGCCGCGCAACCGAGGCGCAGCGCGTCTTCCACGGAGCCCGTGATGGCTGAACATGGTTCGTGCCCCTTGCTCAGCACATCGCTGTTATTCAATTTCAGAATGAGCGGGATCTCGCCCGCATAATCCGACGCCACGTGTTCGATAAACCCCAATGGCGCCGCATACGCATTGCAGCCCGCATCGATGGCCAGCTCGATGTGGTAGCGCGGATCGTACCCTGCAGGATTCGGCGCAAAGCTCCGCGCAGGCCCATGCTCGAAGCCTTGGTCAACGGGAAGGATCACAAACTTTCCCGTCCCCGCGAGCCGTCCATGGTTCATCATGCGCGCCAGGTTCGCCTTCACACCGGGGTTCTCCGAGGCGTACCAGGAGAGGATCTCTTTCACTCGGGCCGTGGCCATGGGGGCTCCTTGGAGTGGGTGCACCCATCTCAGCGGGAGTCCGCTCCTGATGCAAGATGAGATCCTCAAAGCCCATTTAGAAAGAGGTCCCAGCCATCTCTCAGGAAGGCTTTTAGGCGTAGCACCAGGCGATGATCCGGCTGATCTTCTGCCCTTGAGCCATCTCGATCACGCGCACATCCTTGGCTCCCGCGTGATGCAAAGCCTTCTTTACCGCGGGCAAGTGAGATGATTTGGATACCAGGGACGTAAACCAGCGGCAGAGCTGAGGCACGCGGGCGCTCTCTTCCACCATCCGGCGCAGGAAACCCTCTTCACCACCCGGGCACCACAGCTCCGCGCCCTTCCCGCCGAAGTTCAGCACGGGCGCTGCCCCTGACGAGCCTTTCCCAAGGTTGCGCCATTTGCGCATGCTCCCTTCTCGTGCCTCTGACAAAGAGGTGTGAAACGGTGGATTGCAAAGGCACGCCTCAAACCTCTCACCGGATTCCACAACACCTTCGAAAATAAGGCGGGGATCTTTCTGGCGGCGCAGACTCACGTGAGCAGCGATGGACGGATTGCGCTCCAAGATGGCCGCCGCGGACGCTAAGGCTCCGGCATCCGCGTCTGTACCGACGAATGTCCATCCATACTCCTGATGGCCCAACAGCGGATAGACCAGGTTGGCGCCCGTTCCGATATCAAGCACTCGAACCTTCGATCCCTGGGGGATATCTCCCGGCGTGGTGCCTCCCAGAAGATCCGCAAGATGATGCAGGTAATCGGCCCGGCCCGGAATGGGCGGGCAAAGATATCCCGCGGGGATATCCCAGCCTTGAATGCCGTAGACCTCCTGAAGCAGGGCGCGATTCAAGACTTTCACAGCCTCCGGATCCGCAAAATCGATGGTGCGATCGCCGGTGGGAGCGACGCGTAGAAAGCGCGCGAGCGAGGGCTGGACCTTCACCAGAGCCGCCATGTCGTAGCGGCCTTGATGGCGGTTGCGAGGATGGAGCCCTCCCTGCTGTCCCTTCGCCTTCGGATGCCCTTTGACCTTTGGATGACCGCCCACGCCCCTGCCCTCGGCCTTCAGTGTCCCATGGACGATAGGACCCGTTTGACCCAGAAGAATGAACCGCTCCCCAAGCCCAGCGGGCCGATCGCGGCATCCGCACGGGCCAGGCCGCTCTCTCCTTTCATCATGGAGCGAACTCCCGGAGACGCCATGCATCGCCCTGCCCAGACTTCGCTCCTCGCCTTCGCGGTCCTAGGGTTCGTCGCGTGCGGAGGGGGCGGGGGCAAAGACGGGAGCTCATCCACCTCCTCGGGAAGCGCAAGCTCGTCACCCCAGGCGCCTTCGATTGGCAGCTTCAAAACCGATCCAGGCAGCATATCCTCGGGCCAAAGCGCCACCCTCTCTTGGGCCGTGACGGGTGCCACCCAGATCACACTCAACCCCTCTCCTGGGGATCTCGGAGGGGCCTCCAGCATCGTCGTATCGCCAACCTCCACCCAAACCTACACGCTCACTGCGACCAACGCCCAGGGCACGCGAACGGCGACGACGACGCTCACGGTGAGCGCACCTCCAACAGTGGGAACCTACCCCATTCTTTTCGTCACTCAGGTTCCCGTCTCTGGATTCACGACACGCTCTTCCACCTTCGGGAATCACAGCGGCAGCTGGGCCTCGGCCCCTCGGGGAGGTGATCTCATGATCCGCTATCCCGATGGAAGCACCCGCAATCTCACCCAAGAGGCCGGGTTCGGATCCACTGGTTTTCAAGGCGCTAACGCCATCGCCGTGCGCGAACCTTCCGTCCATTGGAGCGGTACCAAAGCCGTCTTCAGCATGGTGGTAGGGTCGGCGACCTCGCAGTATCAAATTGCGGATTTCTATTGGCAGCTCTATGAAGTCACGGGCCTCGGGAAAGGCGAAACCGCAGTCATCACCAAAGTGGCCAACCAGCCCAGCGTCTACAATAATGTGTCGCCCTTCTACGGCACTGATGAGCGAATCCTCTTCACGTCCGACCGTCCACGCTCTGGAGAGGCCCACCTCTATCCCCAGCTGGACGAATACGAATCCGCTCCCACCGTCACCGGCGTGTGGAGCCTTCTGCCCTCCACCGGCGATCTCAAGCTGCTCAACCACACCATCAGCGGCGCATTCTCGCCCTCCATCGATAGCTACGGACGCGTCGTCTTCATCCGCTGGGATCATCTCCAGCAGGATCAACAGGCCGATGCCGACCGCGCCGCCCCCTCGAACCCTCCCAATGGCTCCTTCAGCTACCAGAACGAGACCGCCGGCTCAGCCAAACTTGCGCTTCAAAACGAAGTCTTCCCTGAGCCCCGCTCCGACACTCACCCCGAGAATGTGGCGCGCCAAGTGAACGGCCACACCTTCAATCACTTCATGCCCTGGCAGATGAACGAAGACGGCACGGAGGAAGAGACACTCAACCATGTCGGCCGACACGAATTCGCCGGCACCTACATGCCGCCGACCTTCAAGAACGACCCCAGCCTCTCCTACTACAGCAATGAAGACGATTTTGTGAACCGCACCTATCTGCGGGGCGACGGGGGCCTCTTCCATCTCCGCGAAGATCCCCTCCACCCTGGCCTGTACTACGGTACCCATGCCCGCGAGTTCGGCACCGATGCGGGAAACCAGCTGGTGCGCTTCACCGGAGCCCCTACTGTCAATCCGGAGGCAATGGTCATCACCCCCGTCACGCATCCGGACACAGCCGGGTTCACTGAAGACGGCAAGACGCCCTCGCCCAATCACACCGGCATGTACCGTAACCCGCTTCCTCTTCGCGACGGAAGTGTCGTCACCGCGCATACCTCCGAGACGCGGCTGGAAACCAATGATGGAACCGATGCGCGACCGAGCTACCGATACCAATGGCGGCTCAAAAACCTCGTGGCGGATGGCGCCTATTGGAAGGCCGGACAACCCATCACTCCGGGCTTCCGAAAAGCAGTGTGGGCGTGGAATCCCGATACCCGCGTCGATTTCGACGGGCTTCTGTGGGAATTGGATCCGGTGGAAGTGGCGCCCCGCAACAAACCGTCGAAAGCGGCGCCGGCCTTAGAAGCACCCGAACTCCAAGTGCTCCAGGAGGAGTCCGTCGATGAGACCCAGCTTCGCACTTGGCTTCGCACCAACGACCTGGCCCTCATCGTCACCCGCGATAACACCAGCCGTGATCGTGGCGACCGGCAACAACCCTTCAATCTGCAGGTGCCAGGCGGCACGTCGCGTACGGGTGATAGCGGCAAGGTGTACGACATCGCGCACCTGCAGCTCTTTCAGGCGGACCAAGTGCGCGGTTACGGCGGTATGGCTTCGCCTCGGGCCGGCCGACGTCCTCTGGCCCAAGTGCTGCACGATCCCAAAGCCCAGAATCCCGCCAACGCATCGGGCCCGGCCGGCAGCGTGAAGCTGAGCACCGACGGATCCAGCGCAGCCTTCGTGCCCGCGCGCCGCGCCCTGACCTGGCAGCTCACCGATGGCGCTGGCGCTCCCGTCATCCGCGAACGCAATTGGGTGACTTTTCAGCCCGGCGAGATCCGCACCTGCGCGTCCTGCCATGGCGTGAACACGAAGAACCAATCTGGAAGCGCGACCCCCACGAACAAGCCCGAAGCCTTGAGGCAACTCCTTCGGTTTTGGAAAGGCCTTCCGAAATAAAACGACTTGAGTACGAGAGCCCCTCACGCGAGGGGCTTTTTTGTGCCCGGGTAAGCCGCCACCGCAAAGGCTATCCTGCTCATACGAGCCGACTCGCCCACCCTGCACGGAGACCCATCTGATTCGCCTTTTCATCGATGCCGACGCCTGTCCCGTGAAGGATGAGGTGTACCGAGTTGCAGACCGCTACGGATACCAAGTCTTCGTTGTCGCCAACAGCCGGATGAATGTCCCCCGAAATCCCCGCATCGAGCTCAAAGTCGTCAGCGGCCACTTCGACGCCGCAGATGATTGGATCGTGGAGCAGGTGACTCCCACAGACATTGTGATCACCTCGGATATTCCGCTCGCCTCACGGGTGCTCGCCAAAGACGCGCGGGCCTTGGATCCGAAGGGGCGCGTCTTTTCGCCGGATTCCATCGGCGATGCCCTGGCGGCCCGCGAGCTCAGCGCCTTCCTCCGCGATATGGGCGATCTTGGCGGTGGCCCGGCCCCCTTCACGCCGCGGGACCGCTCCAAGTTCCTTCAATCCCTCGATACGGTGATCCAATCCCTGCTCAGAGCGCTCAGGCGGTAGGATCAAGCACCATGACCGAAGCCATCAACCGAACTCGCCTCAACCTGCTTCGGCTTTTCGCCAAACATCCTGGCCTGAGCAAAGACAAAGTGCTCGCGATTCCCGGCGTGACTTCGGAAGATCTCGCGTATTTGATTCAGCAGGACCTCATCCGCGAACGTGAGGTCGGACAATATCGGGTCACACACCTCGGAGACCTGGTTCTGAAGCGCCAGCTCTAAAGAGAATCTGAACGCCAAGGATCAAACGTGCGGTCGGCCTTTTCGGCGCCGCAGATGGCGGCGTATGTCCGAAAGGGAAGACGCCCCCTTTGGATCTTCATTACATTAGGCAGGTGTTACCTGCATTGTTCATTCAATAGGGCACTTACGCACATGTCGTGCGCTTAGCGATCACCCATGTGGTCTCTTCATGTACGACTTATTTACACGTTTTTACAATAATTAACAAACATTAAATAGATAGACGTGTATCTTTTCTATGTTTTTTCTAAACAATTCAAACGCCTTAAGCAAGCCTTGAAACCCTTACATCAAGGTTTACGGAAAGCACTATTACTCGAAAGTTGGCCCTTCCCACCGATGGTTCGATCGGAGGGCGTGAGCCTGCTCCTCATTCAGAACATCCTTACATTTCAAGCGATGGGCTTGACAAATTTGCGCCCACTTCTAGTCTGCTTCTATCCACGTACATGAAAATGAAATGGTTAAAAACAAGCTTGCAAATCAGCAATAGCCTGTTTATTACATAACAACTCAAGCTCGGAGGGTCCCTCGATGGCAGAAATGATCATTCCAGGAACGTACATCGATGTCCGGGCGGAGGGCCTCATCTCCGCGGGTGGCGTCGCCACAGGCATCGTCGGCATTGTTGGCACCGCTAGCTCGGGGCCGGTGGGAGTGCCCATCACCCTCGCGGGCTATTCGGACGCCCGAGAGATCTTCGGGCTGCCGGATTCCTTTGCGATTCCAAGCAATGGGTCTGACCCGCTAACGCTCACCCGGGCGCTGCAGATGGTCTATGCCAACGGCGCGTCCAACGTGGTGGCCGTGCGCGTGGCCAGCCCCCGCCAATCCTCCGCGACCTTTGCCTTGAAGGATGGCAGCGATCACACGGTGGCCACCCTCACGGCCGCGACTCCTGGAACTTGGGGGAACAACATCCAGGTATCCGTCGATGCCGCCAAGGCGCCCGCCCGCATCGTGGGCGAGAAGCAGACCGCAGGCTTTACGGCGCTGGCCTATCACCGCGTGCTTCCCAATCCCCAAAACCGCCTCCAAGTGCTGCGTGGGGATACCCGAAGGGTCGACACTTTCAATCTCGTGTATCGCTTCGTCGCCACGGGAGAAACCGTCGCGAAGAACGGTAGCGGCACCTTCCAGCTGGGCAACCCAAAGGTGTCCCAGGTGCCCTCCATCAACGCCATTGTCGTGTTGGACAACACCGGCGCGCCTGTCCGCGCTTACGGCGCCAATCCACCGGCGGGCGTCACGGCCGGCACCATCATCTACAACCCTGGATCCACGCCGGCTTTGAACGAAGTGCGCGTCAACCCCTCCACGGGAGAGCTGGCCTTCGAAGCGACTCAGGTGCCTTCCGTAGGCCAGACCGTCGTCGCCACCTATGCGGTGGATCACGCGGATCCCGCGCCAGGTGAAGTGCTCGTCACGGTTTGGAACGGCAACATCGACTTCCACACTGGCGAAGCCCCCCGAGCGGCATCGGGTGACGTGCTGACCGCCAACTACCTCGTGGAGGCCGCCGACTGTGTTCAGGTGACCCTCAACTGGGGAACGGTCAAGGAATCCTACGTCGTGCCGGATGGGAAGACCCTTGCTGCGCTCGCCGCAGGATCGAGGCTCATCACTGCCGTCGCCGATGCGACCTACGGCGGTGCGAAGCCTGCCACCAGCGTGGCGGCCTACTTCGGCACGGGCAGCAACGTAGGCGGATCCGACGGCGCCGATGCTGGCCAGGATGAGTACGGCGCGGGCCTCGACGCCCTATCCAACATGATGATCAACATCGTCGTGCTCGCCGGCCAGGATTCCAAAGCGATGGGATCCGTGCTGCTGGAACACCTCAAGAGCACCGAAGGCACCGACCACGAGCGCATCGGCGTCATCGGCGCGCCGGGTTCGACCGTGGGCGATTTCCTTGGACACAGCATGGCGGATGGTCGCGTCATCCTCGCCGCGCCTGGCATCCAGAATCCCGACGGGTCGACTCTTCCGCCGGCGTACACCGCTGCGGCGGTGGCAGGGCTCATTTCCTCGCTGCCCGTTCAGACCAGCCTAACCAACAAATCCATCAACGTGTCGGGCATCGCCGTGGTAGCCAACCGCGGTCAGCAGGAGCAGCTCATCGAGCGCAACGTCCTCACGGTCGTCTCCAAAGAAGGGCTCCGCGTGCTTAAGGGCGTCACCACCGAAGGCATGGGCGAACCCTTCTCTTCCATCCCCATCCGCCGAATCGTCGATTACGCGAAGTACGGCGTGCGATCTGCCGCCAATCCCTACTTGGGACGCCTCAACAACTCGCGCGTGCGCTCTGCGCTCAAAGCCACTCTCGATGCCTTTTTAACCGGGATGGTGGAGGACGAAGCCCTCACCAGCTACGCCCTCGATGTCACCGCGACCCGCGCCCAGGAGATCGCCGGCCAGGTCAGCGTTGTGATGACCATCCAGCCGACGTTCAGCATCGACTTCATCCGTGTCGTCATGACGCTGCAGTAGTGAGATAGGAGACTCCATGCCCAATGATGTCCTGCGAGCCATTGACGCGGTGCTGGTCCTCGGCGTTGAAGACAGTTCTGCTCCGGAAGGTGCTACTGCTGACGCCCTCGTCTCCCAGTACGACCTCTCCAACGTGGTGGGTCGGCTCACCAACGTCTCCATCAAGGTCACCAGCGATGTCCGGCCTTTTTATGAGATCGGCCGGCGCTACCCCACCCACCTGCGCCCCGGCATTCTGTCCGTGACGGGTTCTGCGGAGCGCGCCCACATCAACGGCGCCTTGATTCGCCTGCTGCTTGGTGATGGCGCCGTGAGCCCTCCGTCGGGTCCCTCGTTCGTTCAACCCTCCTTCAACCTGATCTCGACCCTCAAGGACCCTGCGCATCCCACGCAATCCACCAAGGTCACAGCCTTCGGGGTGAAGTTCGATAGCTGGACCTACTCCATCCCCAGCGACACCTTCGTCATGGAGGGGATCACCTTCCAGGCCATGCGCCTCTCCTTCGAGGAAAGCTAACCCGCACTGCCGGAGGGTCGATCCATGCAAACAGTCCGGAATTCAGGGACCATGGCCTCGCCGTCGTCTGAGGCGGACCGGCGGCTGACCGCGCAAGAGCTGCTTGCCGGAAGCCTTCTGACCTACGATGTGCCCGTGCCCGCCGACGTACTCCATCCCGATGGAGAGGCGGACGAGGGCATGGTCCGCCTGAAGCCGCTCAAGATGTCCACCTTGGCGCTGATCTCCAAGGCCTCCCGTGAGGATCCGGCCCTGGTGCCGCTGCTCATGATCAAGGATGCGCTGGTGGAGCCTGCGCTCTCCATGGATCAGATTCGCCAAATGCATGCAGGTCTTGTGCATTTCCTCGTGGCGGCGATCAATCGCATTTCCGGCCTAGGCCCTGACCCCGCTCAGGCACAAGGTTCCGCGCTTAGCGAAGCGCATGTGCTTCTTGCCCGCCACTTCGGCTGGACCCCAGCCCAAGTCGCCGAGCTCACGCCCGGGCAAGTAGCGCTCTACCTCGCAGGTGTTGAGCGGCTGCTCTCGCTGGATACCGCACGAAAGGCCCCGTGATGGAGTTTCGATGGGAACAGCACACCCGCCGAGCCTTGAAAGAGGCCGAAGCGCTGTTGTCCCCAGTTTCCATGGCGTGGATGGACGCTTCCCTTCCGTCATTGGAAGTCCTGGATCCATCCACAGCCATCGAGCGCCTTTTGGACAGCATTCTTAAGGCGCCCGCCTCCGCAGATGTTGCCCCCGCCGAAGCATATCCGGCACCTCCTCCCTCGCAGGTCAGCCCGGCAAACGCAATCTACCTGCCCCCTCGCGCGAGAACGAGCCCGACTGCACTGCGAACCTTCGCTCACCCGAGCCTAGGGCCGCACTCCACTGAATTTGGCGCTGCCTCTCCGTCGACCGTCGGTCAGGCAGCTACGCCACTCACCCCTCCCGGGTCTCGAGACGACGTGGGCGAACCGCAAGAGGGCCCTTCCAAAAAAGCCGATTGGCCCCTGCACAAGCCCATCCTGGACTCTCCTCGACTCGGTGTCACCCGCATGGTGACTGAGCTCCCGGACCTTCAGAATCTCTTCGGCGCGCTCGTATCCCGGCCTTCGCCCAGCGAGGATTCACACCACCAGACACCGCTGGAGCATGCCCATAGCAGCAGCGTGAAGTCTGCGGTTCCGCAACCCGAATCTCCGGTCGTCACGCCTCTCGAATCCTCCATAGCCGCACCCGAACAGGCCCCCCTTCCCCGAACTTCGAACTCCGGAAGTTCGCCTGCAATGCCTCTCCCGCAGCAGGTAGGCCAAGCGAACCGGCTTCATGGCCCTTCCTTCCGACGCACGGAATCGCAAGGTGATGCGGATCGCTCACCCGATACCAGAGCCGTTGAGCGCGCCGATTTCCCTTCTGTCTCGATCCCTGACGCGCCGCGGCATTCCTTAGTCGGATCGATCCCCTCCTTCCCCCACACCAGCGCGCAGCCTTCTCGACCTACGGCCGCGATGGAGGATCCCACCTGGGAGGAACGGCTCTTCGACCGGTTCATGGACCTGTGGGAGGACCGTCTGCGCGAGCAGGCCATCCGCCATACCGGCTTCACAGGAGGGTTGACCTAGCATGCCCCTGGAGATCGCGGGAGTCACTCTGGACAAGCTGACCAGTCTTGAGGCCAGCGAAGTCGCCCGTTTTGTCCGCCACGCCGTGCCGGGCATGGACGGCGAGCTGGCCCAGGACATCGGCCGTCCCAGTGTGCGAATCAGGGTCTGCGGCATTTTCTACGGAGACGACGCCTCCGACCGCCTGAAGGAGCTACGAGGACACCTGCTGGATCGTACACCGGTGGATTTCGTCTGCGAATTGACCGGCCAAGGCTATTTCTCCCAGGTTCTCGTGGATCACCTTGAAGTCGCTCAGCGCGCGGGCCGTCCGGATGAGTTCGATTACGAATGCGTGGTGACGGAATACGTACCTCCACCGCCTCCGCCCGCTTCGAATCCTTTGGGCGATCTGGACGCTGGGCTTCTCGATGAGGCCGCCTCCATGATGGATGACGTTCAGAACGCTCTCTCCGAAGTGGCCGGACTTGCAGACCTGCTCTCAGGTGCCGGCGACTTCGGCAATCCCACCACCCGCCTGCCCGCCATGTTGGATGCATTCACTGGCGCCGCGGGCGGAGCCTCGTCGACCTTGGGCGGAATCGGAGATCTGCTATGACGGGCGCGACGGCGAATCTCCCTGATCTCCACGACGCCACCAACGCGAGCCACAACGCGCAATCGGGACTGTCTGGATTCCTCAGCGTGGCCCAAGGGTTGATCAGCGGCTCCAGCGATTCTCCGCTCAACGGCGTCACTGGCGCGCTGGGCGGGCTTCAGGGCGCCTTGAACATTGATGTGAGCGGCATCTCCGAGCGACTTCCTCAGGCCCTCACCACCATCGAGAACGCCCTTCCCGCCGACACCCTCCGCTTCGTCGAAGAGATCCAGCACGACTACCAGCAGGTGAGCGATTTCCTCACCCACAGTGCCCTCGTACAGCAGATCCACGCCGGCGCCAGCCTGGAGCAGACGGCCCTCGCCCTCGTGCACGACGTGCTGGATGTCTTCCAGACTCGCGTGCAGAGCCTCGGCTCCGCCCTTGTCGATGCCCCCACCCTGGATCGGATCACAGAGGCACTCCACACCATCGAGACCCTGGCTTCGGGATCACCCCTTCCTGCGGATCAGCTCCTCGACTTCCTCTCCCACAATCTCCTCGGCCTCCCCGCCGATCTGCTCCACGGTGCCAATACGCACCTTGGATCAGCGCTCACGGTCTTGGATCCCTTCTCTGGCGCTTCCGTCGAATCGCGTATCGCCGCCTCCCGCGACGCCCTCGTCCAGGCCTACAAGGACGTGGGTCAAGCCCTCAGCACCTTCAATCCCGATGACCTCGCGGGTTACGCCTCCCTTGAGGCCAAGTTGCAAACGCTGCAGACGGCCATGGGCGCCGCCTTCGATGCGATGGAAGCATTGTACGGCGTGCTCACCGCCGCCGTGGCCGCTCCGGAATGGGACGCCCTCTTCCACGCCTACGCCGCTGTGCTGGACGCCATCCACCTTGAGGATGTCCCCACCGTCGATGACGCCGTCGAAGCCCTCGCAGGCGTCATCGAATCCATGCTCGCGCGGCTGACTATGAGCCTGTCGCCTCAGGATCTCGCGGCCCAAGTTCAGCGTGTCTCCGGATCCATTCACGACCTCTTCGCCCAATCTCCCTTGGGCCAAGTGCACCAGATCATTCTCGATTTCATCGGCAGCATCCAGTCCGCCCTCGAAGGCGTGCCCACCGATCAGGTGCAACAGGCCGTGGAGGGCATGCTGCAGCGCGTGCATCAGGAGCTGGATCAGCTCGGCATCAGCCAAGTTCGAACCACCATCCAAGAGGGGTTCCAAGCGGCAGAGGATTTCGTTGACCAGCACCTGGGCAACGACTTGGTCTCCGGCGTAAGCGACGCATTGGCTTCCGCGCTGCAGCAATTCCAAAACATCCCCATCGCCGATCTCGGCCAATCCCTGGCCAGTGCCATCCAAAGCGCCGGACAAGTCATCCAGGATTTGGAGACCAACCTCTCCTCGGGGCTGCAGGAAGTCGACACGCTGCTCTCCACCTTGGACACGCTGGATTTCCGCCCGGCCGCCGACGCGGTGATCGACGAAATCGACGCCCTCAAAACCAAACTGCAGGCCATCAATCCGGAATCTCTATCTGACGTGGAGCGGGTCGCCATTCAGGCGGCGCTTGCGATCCTTCGAGCCATCGATCTGGAAGGCATGATCGAAAACGAGCTCAAGCAGGGTTTCAACGCCCTCGATGACGAGTTGGTCCACGGTGTCCAAGCCGTTCTCGACGCCTGGCTCGAATTCCGGCGGCGCATCGGTGCATTGGATGCCTCTTCCCTCGCTGGTCCCATCCTCGGTTTGTTGGACCAGGTGGGAGGTGCAGTGAAGGGCCTCAACGGCACCATGGCCATCGCCCCTCTTCAACACCTCGTGGACGAGCTGGTGGGCCAGCTGCAGGCCCTCTCTCCCGAATCCATCCTGAATCCGCTTCAAGGGCCCTACGACCAGATGATGCAGACCATCAACAAGGTCAATCCCGATGTGTGGGTGCAGCCGCTGCGCCTCCTCCATGCTGAGATCGATCGGCTCATCAACCTGGTGGACATCACGCCGCTCCTCACCACCTTGGAGCAAAAGGAAAAAGATCTCTTCGCCCAAGCCCAGAAGGCGATCTCCGATGCCCTGGACGCCATCCACCTGCCCGCTCCGCTCGACACATTCAAGGACCAGATGAAGGCCTTGGTGCTCGCCCTCACCGATGCCCTATTCGGCAATCCAGACGACACCCTACGGCAATTCAGTGTCTCGCTCTCGACGAACGTGCGACCCAGCACCCTCTTCCAGCCGCTCGACATGGCCTTCGACCGGCTCATGGCCATGGTGGATGCGCTCCCCAACGATCAGCTCGTCACGGCCTTGGAAGCCATCCGCCAAGGCATCGGCGCCGCTCTGCCCGTGCTCAATCCCGCCAATATCCTCGGCGTCATGCGCCAGGCCCAAGGACGCGTGGCTGCGCTATCTCCCGCCTCCCTGCCCGGCACGGTGACCCTCCCGGGGCTGCGAGCCAGCCTTTCGGCTCAACTCTCTCTCTCTGCCGATAATGGCGCCGCAAAGGCCTCGCTCCTGGCGCGCTTCGACCTCGTCATCGCGCCGCTCGATCTCACCTTGGATAGCTCTCGTATCCAGCGCTTAAGCATCGCCCATCAAGGTCTCGTGGCAGCGATGCGCCAACGCATCAACGCATTAGATTCCACTGGCGCCCAGACCTCCTTCCAGCGACTGGATACGGGATTGAGAAGGCTCCTTCCCGCCTTCCTCATGCAAAGCGCCCCCCTCGATATCACTGCGGTGAATGCTGGCCTCGCCACGTTGCGGCCTTCCACCAAAGCTCGCCGCATCGATTTGGCGGTGGACCACTTCCTTGCCCAATTGGCGCCGCTTCAATCCGCGCTGGACGGCGCGGTCGGTGGATTCTTCCAGGAGATCCGCCAGGCCGCGCTCGTCATTCATCCGGGCAGCCTCAAGGATGCGGTATCAGGCGTATACACCACCCTACGCGACAAGCTCCATGTTCTGGACCCCGATGAGCTGGCCGCTTCCCTCCGCACCAACGTATGGGACCCACTCATGGATCCCCTGCAGGCCATCAATCCCGCCACGCTGAAGGCCCAGCTTCACGCCCTTTACCAAAACATCGTCGACAAACTTGCAGGCCTCGTAAATGGCCTCCTCGATCAGATCAAACAGGCCGTAGATGCTTTCCTGGCTCAGATCCGGCAAGCGCTCACTCAAGTCCTGGATGCGCTCAAGGCTCAGATTGAGCAGATCCTCGCGGGCGTCACCGCCCTGCTCGCACAGCTGGACCACCTTGTGGTGGATGGTCTGTTCCACCGCCTGCTCAACCTGCTCGATAACCTCAAAACGAGTTTCGACCAGGAACTGGATCGTGTGCGCAACGAGTTCGACGCCATGCTCAATGCGATCCCCTTGCGCTCCTCCGCCTCCGCAGGGGTGTCGTCATGAACGCGATCTCCCGCCTCCAAGCTTTTGATGCGTTGAATAGCGCCGAACGCGAGATGACCGTCGAGCAAGGTCTCCTGGTTCGGATCCAAGAGGGAAGCGCCATTTCCCGCTATGGGTGGACAGCAGGCGAACTCGGGGAGATCACTGAGCCGGATGGCACGCGATGGTCCTATGGCTATGGACCGGATGGTCGCCTCGTTTCGGTGCATCGCAATGGGGATGCCCACGCCTACTACGACTACGATGCTGCGGGTAAGTTGATCCGCGTCTCCCGTCCTGACGGCTCCAAGCTTCATAGCTACGATGCGGAAGGCCGCCTGGTGCGTACGCTCCGCGGCGATGCCAGCCCCTTCCTCTATCGCTGGGATGGGTCGCGGGTCGCCTCCGCCCACTCCGATCGTGAGTCCAGCCGTTTCCACTACGATCCGGAAGGACGATTGGTAGGGGTTGATCAGGAAGTCGATGGCCAGGTGGTGTCCACCCGCTTTCATTTCGATGAGGCTGGTCGACTCGAAGGAATGGATTTCCTTGAGTGGGGCCAGCACATCACCTTCGCCTGGGATGATCGCGGTCGCCCGGCCGAGACACGGTGGAATAACCAGCTGGTCTCCCTGCATGGCACCGATGATGCGACGAGCCTCTCATGGAGCGAGAGCGTCTCGGGGCTTCGGGAAGAAACCTGGCATGACGCAACCAGCGGGCGACCCGTTTACAAGGCCATCAGCCTTAAGGGCAAGGAGCTGTGGCGCTGCGAACTCGTCCGCGACGAAGCATTCCGTCTCGTGCAAGAGGGCCCGCGCACCTACGCCTATGACAACCTCGGGCGCCTGAGTGAGGCTCGTGAGGAGACCCATCAATGGCACTACGACCAAAACGACATGGACCAGGCACTCGGGGGGAATGCCTCTTCCACCCGTGATACCGCAGGCCGATTGCTCGGCCACCAGCGCGGATCCATCGCGACCGCCTATCGCTACAACGATGCCGGCGAACTCGTCGAGGCGTTGGCGAATGGCACCCGAGTGGCCCGCTGCGTCTACGACCACAAGGGGCGGCTCGTGCTCAAATCGGGCCCCTATGGTGCCGAGCGGTATATCTACGGTGCTGACGATGGCCTGCTGGCCATCGCGGATGCGGAAGGGCGCCCCCGACTCATCTTCCTGCGCCTGCCCACCGGCCTCGTGAGCCTCATCGATTTCCGCAAACATCCTCAAGGCGAAATCGTCGGCCTGCATTCGGATGCGACGGGCAACCTCCTCTACGCCTCTTTCCCCGACGGAAGTCTCGAAGGTCCTCTGGCCAGTGATCCCTACGGCCTTCCTCTGCAACCCGAAGGGCGGGTTCCCTATGCCTATCGAGGTCGCTTGTGGCACGCGGATCTGGGGCTGTATCGCCTGGGCTGCCGCTGGTACGACCCCGTGGAACGCCAATTCCTCACCGCCGATTCGCAGACCGGCGCTCCGGACGATGAGCGATTGGTGAACCCCTTCCGCCCCGCGCGCGAGCAGCGCATGGCACGGGTGCAGGTGCTCGGGGATTGGCTGCGCCAACCCAGGCTCCGCAACCGATTCGCCTACTGCTCAAACGATCCCATCAATCGCTTCGATCCCAATGGGCACTGGAGCTTTGGAGGCGTGCTTCTCTCGCTCCTGGGCGTGCTATGGACCCTTCCCAATACGGCCTTCGGCCTCGCGATCGAAGTGACCTGCCTGCTGGGTGAAGTCGTGCGCTGGATCGTCTGGCTCTGCTCGGGAGGACACGCCACCTGGCAGACACCGGGATTCGATGTAGCAGCATCCGGTCGGCTCAACGCCTTCGCGCTCGTCTTCAAGGGAGGATGGCTGGGCTCCTTCGAAAGCCTCTTGGGCATCACCTTCGGCAACGTCATCTTCGTCAATGGCGAGTATGAGAACAATTCCGAGTGGCAGGCGCTCCCCGACCCGGTT
>JACXTT010003459.1_pt1 | contig 24245 bp, 18 predicted proteins | sample 9270951 | NCBI WGS metagenome assembly JACXTT01 (sample SAMN15532306, study PRJNA645909) | rock metagenome | isolation source: weathered quartz diorite | place: Puerto Rico | collected 2017-06-21
TTTTGGCTTTCGCGTGGCATCCACTGGTCGCAACGGAAGTCGCAGGCAGCGGTCACGTGGACATTGTCGGAGTCCTACTGCTCTTGGTATCCGTTGTGGCGTTGTTGCGAAAATGGCGCCCCGCTGCGGCCCTTGCCTTTGGGCTGGCTGTCTCCGTCAAATTCATTCCGATTGTGCTGGCGCCGCTTTATTGGAAGCGCATTCGAGTCCGGGACGCTGTTCTGGCGGCAGTTGTGTTTGGACTTTTGTACGTGCCTTTTCTCGACCACGGCCGGATCCCAGTCGGTTCGCTCGGGACATATGTGCAGCGGTTCCGCTTTAATGATCCTGTCTTCACAATGCTGGAGCGAGTGATGACTCCGCAGCTTGCGGCTGCGCTGGCAGCCCTTGTTGGCTTTGTTGTCGCGGTGTGGCTGAAAAAAAAGTCCGATGTGTGGCAGCCGGATACTTTTGCTTGGCCAATGGCGGCATCGCTTTTGTGCGCGCCGGTGGCGTATCCGTGGTACATGCTGTGGCTGGTGCCGTTCCTGCGATCAGCCTCGGCGCTACCGATCCTCATCTGGACAGTGAGCACCATCCCTACCTATTATGTCTGGCGTCTGCGCACGCTTGGACGGCCGTGGGTGGTCCCTGACTGGATCCTGGTGCTGGAATACGGATCGGTGGCAGTGGCTGCAGCAATTATGGCAGTGCTCCGGCTCAGCCGACCTACTGCGGCACAATGCTCAACGGACCAGGCAGAGTAAACCCTTGGCAGCGCGCATGATTTGTTGCATCAATTTGTTGCATCAGGGGACGTTTGTAAGTCATCCAAGACTGCAACACGAAGTTTGTTCACTCGCTGAGGAGAATCTCCATGACAAAGTTGGCCCGTTCCACGACGATCCTTTTTTTATCTTTGGGCTTGCTGCTTCTTGCGGGCACTTCCCGGGCGCAGACTCGCCCACCTGATGTCGAACAGCTTGCCAAGGCCTACGGCCTTGATTCGTGGGGACAAATTGATGCGGTGCGCTACACATTCAACCTGGACCTGCCCGCTTTGAAGCTGACGCTCTCTCGTACTTGGACTTGGGAGCCCAAAACAGGCCAAGTCACGTACGAGACAAAAGATAAGGACGGCAAGCCGGTTAAAGTTACTTATAACCGGTCCCAGATCAACAGCGCACCTGGCAACGTGAAAGATGACATTGAGCCGTCTTTCGTCAATGACAATTATTGGTTTATCTTTCCCTTCCACGTTTATTGGGACACCAGCGCGAGCGTGACCGTCAAAGAAAACCAAAAATTGCCGATTGGAAAGGGTACGGCCAAATTAGTGTCGGTGAAATATCCTGCGGAGGTTGGCGGGTATACGCCAGGAGATAGGTGGGATCTCTATGTCGGGAAGGATGGACGAATTGTGGAGTTCATCTATCACCGGGGCGGACCGAAGAAGCCGAGTAACGTCACAACCACTTGGGCGGGCTACCAGAAAGCTGGCCCACTTTTGGTCTCAACGGAACATCGCGGCACAGCCGACGCCAAACCGGCACGAATTTTCTTTACGAACGTGGCCTACAAGTTGGCGGGGTCAGATAAGTGGGCGGACGCGAAATAGGAAACGCGCGTCTCGTTCCGTTTATCGATCGCTATCTTTAGGAATCCGACTCTCGTGCAATCACGACCGTAGTGCACGAGCTTCCGACTTTAGGCAGATCGCGATTTGCGGCCATGCGAATCTCGAGCTGAGGGCGGTCGCCTCGGATGATCGGGCAATAAAAGTCTGGCTGCGCTAGCGTCCCTTGTAGACGCCGTCGTCCTGCACATCCTCCGTGACACGAGTCTCGGAACTCACAGGCCTGGCACGCTTTTGGAAGAGTACGAGCTTGCTCAAACGGCGCAGAGTTGAGAATCCCGGGACCCGACGAGATCAGCTCTGACAGCGGCTCTCCGGAGCCGGGCCAATAAACACAAGGTTGTGTCGTTGCGCGGGGCGTGACCCGCACAGTGCTGACGCCGCATCCTCCTTCGAGGCGCGGCAGACCGGCCATTGCCCGCACCAAGGGTTCGCCGATGGCAATTACATCGGTGCTCTCGAAAAGTTTACGGAACCCTTGCCAATATTCTTCGTAGGTGAGCGCGTAGAGATCGGAACGCACAGCCTGATAGACGTTCACGCGCAAGGGAGCGCCGAACTTTTTTGCGACTCGTGCGACATCCGACAGCCGCAAGTAGTTTGACTTCATCATGACGGCGATAATCGTTACTGGTACGCCCAGCCGCACACAACGTTCCGCCTGTTGATGAATCAGGCCCCAGTTACCCGGCCCGCGTTGGGCATCCTGTTCCGCCTGTGAAGGGTAGTCGAGAGAAAATTCGATGTCGTGGAAAGCCCGCAAATCATCGTCTTCCAGCACAGCAACGCTGTGACCATTGGAAGTGATCGTGAGCTTCACAGGTTGAGTTCGCAGGTAGGCCAGTATTTGCTCGAACTCCGGATGCATCCCGTTCTCGCCCGTTCCCAGATTCACAGAGCGAACCGGAAGACATCCCAACACTGATTTGACCTGAGGGAGAGAGAGACGGTCCGAGCGAGTGGGGTCACGGTAGCAGAAAGCACACTTTAGATTGCACTCGTTGGTGAGCCCCAGTCCGAGCGAAATGCCTGTATCCAACTTGAGGGCCTGCGGAAAGATTGACTGGGCCATCAGGGTTTCTGGAGCGGGCGATGGGAATCGAACCCACGTCCGAAGCTTGGGAAGCTCCCGTTCTGCCATTGAACTACGCCCGCTCTCGTTTGATCATTGTAGCTTTTGTCGAGACGGAGGTGCAATCCATCCGTAAATGCAACTGACAATATCTGGTAGGTCTTGCCGTCCTTACGCTTCCAACAATTCCCTGCAGTACCCGTGCTTTGCATGCTCGCCAGACAACTCTAAACCCTCTATCTCTTTTCTCCATTTTTGTTCGTTTACAATTACTTGGGACATCTGCTTTCGCTCGAAAGCTAACCCCAATGGCCAAAAACAGATAGGGTTTCGACACAGTTCCGACATAGCGACGACCATCGGCAAGGTCGATCCGAACTGCCAAGTCTTTGATTCACGAAGTACAAACTAAAGTTCCTCGTGGCGATTCGCTTGGCAGTCGCAAGATTTAGGAGTCGGCCATGATAGTTCAGCCAGAAGACCTTGCTTGTAGCGGAGCATTATGGTGGCCGCAGAGCCCCGACACAAACGCGAACTTAAGCCCAGATCGGTTTCGAACTGCTTAAGTTAGGGTATTATTGGCGGCACTAGCAGGTCCCGTTTTCGAGGGGAACGTCTCGAAAAGATTTGGGCAGTGAACAATGAAATGGAAGTCCTTTGCCGTCGCCTCACTTTTTCTTTCACACCTTCTGCTTTTCTCTAACCCCATGAGTGCACAAACCACGACGTCCGGTGGTCTGACCGGTGTCGTCACCGATCGGAGCGGCGCAGTCGTACCAAATGCATCACTCGAGATTAGGGACACCGCCAAAGGAAGGAGCCAGACAACAAAAACGGATCAAGAAGGTGCGTACCACTTTTTCTTTTTGGCGCCGGGGCGATACACGCTGACTGTGACGCATGAAGGATTTCGGCCCGAAAACCGAGCCGTTGCTGTATTGCTCGGACCTCCGGTGTCAGTGAACGTTGGGCTGGAAATTGCCGGAGAAAACACAGCGGTGAATGTGACGGCAGAAGCCCCGCTCATTCATGCGGAAAATGGCGACGTTTCCGCGACCGTAAATCAGAGGCAGATCTCTGAAGTGCCCAATCCAGGCAACGATCTCGCGTATATCCCGCAGACCGCGCCGGGTGCGGTGATGAACACGGAAATGCAAGGTCCCGGCGGCTTTTCGATTTTGGGGATGCCCGGGAACTCGTATCAATTCACAATTGACGGAATGAACCAAAACGATAACGGAGAAAACGTAACACTCAGCGGGGCGCTGGGATTGACTCTGGGGCAGAATCAGATTCAGGAGGCAACGGTTGTAAGTACCGGCTATTCCGGTCAGTTTGGCGGGTCTGCGGGCGGCAACATCAATTACATCACGAAATCAGGAAGCAACGAAATTCACGGCAACGCGCAATATTATTGGAATGGCCGCGTGCTAAACGCGAACGACTGGTTCAATAACGCACTTGGCTTGCCGCGCCCTTTTGACATCGCCAATCAGTGGGCCGGTTCTTTCGGCGGACCCATTAAGAAGAATAAGCTGTTCTTTTTCTTCGACTCGGAAGGCTTGCGGGTGCTGATTCCCCAATTCCTTATTCTGGTTATTCCGACTCCTGAATTCGAAGCAGCTACCATGGCGAATATCGAGTCAAAATTTGGCACGGGTTCCGCGAGCAGTGCGTTTTACCGGAAAATGTTCGACCTCTACAAGAACGCTCCGGGAGCGAACCGGGCGGTTCCCAATAATTTGATATCCACCGATCCACTGGGCTGCACCGGGTTTAGCGATGCCAAGAGTGGACTGGGCATCACCGTTCCGTGCTCCGACTATAACTTCACATTTCGCAGCCAGATCAGCCAGGATTCTCTGCTGTCCGGCCGGGTCGATTGGAACATCAGGCGCGATGACCGCGCATCTCTCCGTCTACAAAGTGAAAACGGGCTCGCTGAATTCTATGCGGATCCCGTCAACCCGGTATTCGATGCGGAAGGCAAACTGCCCTGGTGGCAAGGACAGTTCAGCGAAACACACACCTTCGGCATGTCGGCGGCAAGCCAATTTTTGTTCGGGGGGAGCTATTGGGCGCCATTTTTGGGAGTGCAAAATCCCTCCCGGGCATTATCCGCTTTTCCCACGACTTTATTTTTCGGGCCGGGGCCCTTCTCTGGGCTGGGCGGACAGAACTGGAGCAACCCAGGTTTTGGCCGTGCCATCACGATGTTTCAAATTTCGGAAGACGTGATGGCGACCAAGGGAAATCATAAATTTGGATTCGGCGCGAACTTCGACAGAACGTATTGGACGTTCAGAGGGTACACAATCAATGCAGCGGGAACTCTGCTCGTACAGACTGTGGACGCATTCTTTCAGGGAGGCGTGGACCCCGCTTCTCCGGACGTCGATTCCACGGTACTGTCTCAATCGTTTCCTTCGGCAACTTCGCAGCGCCTGGCATTTTACAATCTGGCGCTCTACGGGCAGGACGAATGGCATGCGCGGCCTAATTTGACGGTGACTCTTGCTCTCCGAGCCGAGCACAAGTCAAATCCGGTTTGCAAACTTCGCTGCTTTGCGCGGCTCGCTGGTCCCTTCGATTCGGTAAGCCACGACCCCAATCAGCCGTACAACCAGGCGATTGTGCTCCATCAAAGACAGGGCTTGGAAGGCTTGGAACGCGTGTTGTGGTCACCGCGGTTCAGTTTCGCGTGGCAGCCATTTGGTGTTTCGCGGAACACGGTTATTCGAGGCGGCGCGGGAATATTCTATGACCCTGTGCCCGCTTTTATGTCGACCACGGCTTCCAGTATTCCTCCGGTAGCAAACTCGTATATAGTCGGGGGAGGTAACCTCGCACCGGAGGAAAGGACAAGTCTGTTCAAGACCGCAGCAGCATCCAATGCAGCGTTTCTGCAGGGTTTTGCCAGTGGCAAGACTCTGGCTGAGATCCAGGCAATGGATCCAGGTTTCGCTCCGCCGGGTTTCTTTTCCACGGACGCACGGATGCATGTGCCGCAGTACCAGCGATGGAGTCTCGAATGGCAGCAGGCTGTTGGAGCTCGCACATCGGTCAGTGTTGGGTATTTCGGGAACCATGGGATTCATGAACTGGTAGAGGATTTTAACGCAAACGCCTATGGTTTTGGTTCGCTGCCCGCCAAGCTTTGCAGCAGCCCACCCGTTCCACCTTGCGCTGATCCTCGCTTCGGCCAGGTCTTGCAGGTCCATTCCGCAGCGGTATCCAACTACAACGGCATGGTGGTTTCCTTCCGCCAGGGATTCAACCGTTGGGGCGCAGGCCTGTTTCAAGCCAACTACACGTACGGCAACACGTTGGATGAGGTTTCAAACGGCGGAGATATCAGCTTCACTGGAGGGAGCTTCCGGAGCCCGCAAGATTACGCACATCTTCGAGAAGCTTATGGCCCGGCGGAGTACGACGTACGCCACTCCTTCAATGCGAATTATCTTTGGGAGTTGCCGATCAAGGCGATTTTGCGTGGGCATGGTGCGGCTTCCCTAGTGAACGGTTGGCAGGTCTCGGGGACGATTTTTTCGCGCACGGGATTTCCCTACACAGTCTTCGATTACGCCAAATCCACTAACCTTGCCGTGAAGAATTACGGCGGGCTGCTTTACGCTGTACCCTCAGGTCCGCTCGGCCGAGAGATACCGTGTGGTAAAGGCGCGGCGCTTCCCGCCGCACCGAAACCGTGTCAGCCGCCCCAGCTGCTTCCAGATGGAGTAACGCCGGACTCAAACGCTCGTTTCATACAAGCGGGTTGCGAAACGGGATTCGACACGGGAAACTTGCCGGGACCGACCGGCCCCTGCGACGGCCTTTCCGTGACTTTTGCCCAAGGCCGAAACCGCTTCCGTGGGTTGAGCTTTTTCGATACGGATTTCAGCATCACAAAAAACACCAAACTGCCGCACTGGGAAGATGCCATGCTGGGAATTGGTTTTCAGTTTTTCAACTTCTTCAATCACCCCAATTTTGGATTGCCGGATCACAGTACTTCTCTACCGTCTTTCGGAATGCTCGTTTATACGAATCAGACCTCCAGCAGCCTGCTGGGCAATGGGGTCGGCGGCGACAATGCGCCCAGGTTGATTCAACTGAAAGTCCAGCTGCGGTTTTAGGAAGCGACCGTCGAGCTTGGCGTCCGCTTCAGAAATTTTCCATCATCCACATGTTGTTGCTCTGATCCCTGTCAATAACGGCCAGATGCCGGCCGTCGGGAGAGGGAAGGCCTCCACAACCGCCGCCGAGGCCGCCGGTGCCGCCGCCGCATTTCCGCAGCGATGTCAGGTTTCCTTGGAAATCCAGATGCAGGCGTTCGTTGGCACCTGACAGCGTTCTCGTGACAAAGAATCCTTTTTGATCCGCCGACCAGCTCAAATCGAACAATTCTCCTGCTGACTGTGAAGGAATTTTGTGTATGAGCTGGCCGTGCAACGAATGAATTTCGATCGGGCTTTCCGACCCTCGGCTAATCGCGAGACGCGTGCCATCCGGGGAGACGGCGCAGGTCGGGACACCAATCACATTGAGCTCTCGATCAAAATCAAACCGCGTCAATTCGGGACCACGGCCTTTCATTGGATCGAAAAGTGCGACGATCATCTGCTTGCGATCTTCGCTTTGTTCAGCTAACACACACGTGTTGGAAGGTGGTCGAGCACAGGACACATTGGCGCGCCGTGAGAGCTGCAATATTGTTTCTGGAGCTCCGCCAGCAAGCGGAATTCGCAAGATCGGAAAAGGGATTGAGGGGTGCTCAACACTCTGTCCTACGGGCCATACATTAGCGATATACCATTTGCCGTCTGCACTCGTCGCTCCCTGAAGCAGCCAATCCCCGGCCGCCGACTCGGCGATCGGCTCCTGCGTTTCCGAATCGAGAGATTGCTTGTATACCCGCCAACTGCTTCCCCGGTTTTGAGCGACGATGACTCTACCGTCAGGAGTCCAACCAAGTGCTTGATCGTCACTGTCCTCCAACGTGAAGTGCCTGATGTTACGAAGCCGCTTTCCACCAGCCTCAAGATCGGCGACATATGTCGTATAAAAACCCGACGACGCCACGAACGCCAGTCGCTTGTCATTGGTCGTAACGCTGCCGCTAGACACGCAAAAATTGGGCCAGTTCGTTAGCCGCCTGGGTTCTTCGAGATATCTGCCAGTGGCAAGATCGATGCGCATTGTCCAGTAATTGCAGACATCGCTGACCGTGTTCAGGGGCTCAGCGAGGGAATAAACCAAGCGTCCATCGTGCAACCACACAAGGTCGTGCATCTTCGCCAGTTCGCGAGGCTGAAATAAGGTAACGGGCGGACCCCCCTTTACGTTGCGGCTTAACACCGTGTCCCCGGAAGAATTCGTCGAAATGTACAGGTATTGTTTGCCGTCGGGGGACCAAATAAGGCAGCAAATGGCGTGGTTTTCGTCGGCTTCCTGAAACTTCTGCGCTTGCTCCCCATCCGGCCCCATAAACCAGATTTCGCGCTCACCGAGCTTTCCCTTGTTTGTCCCAAACGACACCAACGAGCCATCAGGAGAAACGGACCAAGCGATGGCATGATCGCGAAGTTTTGTGGGCGCTCCACCAAGCACAGAAACCACCCAAATGCTAATGGTGCGAGAGTCCGATTCCTCTCTACCGGGATGAAGATTGACCGCGAACCTGTTACTGTCGGGAAACCATGCCACATAGTCCCATTTCACGCTTTGATCCTTAAGAGCTTCCGGCGTAGGAATGGTACGAGTTTCGCCGGTGTCAATGAACTTGAGGTGCAGCCCACGTGTCTCGATATAGGCCAGGTATTTACCGTCTGGAGAAATCGTGCCATTGTCGACTGGATTTTCGCTCGAGTTGACCGTGAGTTGCCGCATCTTGATTTCAGGGGCAACCGACACCGTCTTCGGCGGCCTGTTCAGGACGAACAGAATAGTCGCAAGCGCGACTGCCGCAGCCGCACCCAGCGCGACTGCCCAAGCGCGTGGCAGATGCTTCGGAGCCAATTGACGCTGCAAATCTTCCAGGTCGACCTGCAATGCCGATGCCGATTGATAGCGTGCGTCACGATCTTTCTCTAGGGCTTTATCGATGATGGTTTCGAGTCTGGCCGGAACGTCGGGATTCACTCCCCGTGCCCCCGTGGGCAGTTGCTTGAGGATTGCGTCATGGAGCGACGGGCCGGTGTCGCCGGTGAAGGCGCGCTTCCCAGTCGCCATTTCATACAGCACCAAACCAAAGGAAAACAGATCGGTGCGCGCATCCAGTTTTTCGCCGCGCGCCTGCTCCGGCGACATGTAACCCGCCGTTCCCATCGCCACTCCCGTGCGGCTGAGGAATAGATCAGGAGTTCCGGGCAACTCGACTTCGTGGGGTGTGCAGTCTGCCGCTTCGTCGTCGCGGGTACCCCGCGCGGAGTCATTTTTGACAGCCGTTAACACCGGAGCAAGTTTCGCGAGACCAAAATCCAAAATTTTGGATTGACCCTGACTGGTCACAAAGATATTCGCGGGCTTGATGTCGCGGTGAATGATGCCGTGGCGATGGGCGGCATCCAATCCATCAACAATCTGAATGGCGAGGTCCAGCACATCGGCCACTTCGAAAGGAAAAGTTCCAGGCTCCGTTGCACTTATGCGTTCGCGAAGGGTCCATCCCTCAAGCAGTTGCATGGCAAGGAAAGGCTGACCTTCGTGTTCGCCGAACTCATAGATCGGGCAGATGTTGGGATGCTCGAGTGCGGATGCGGAGCGAGCTTCCCGTTCGAATCGGCCGAGAGATGCCGGATCTTTGATGGATTCTTCGGGCAGGAATTTGAGAGCAACCTGGCGGCCGAGCCTGATGTCTTCGGCCCGGTAGACTAATCCCATTCCGCCGCCACCAAGTCCTTCCAGGATGCGGTAGTGAGAAATGGTTTTGCCCGTGAGTGGGAAGCCGACTGAGTTAAGTTCGGAATGAACAACGGACTGGACGGATTCGCCTGCGCCGGTATCACAGGAAAGCAAGGCTTCGACTTCGCGTCGCAATTCCGGATCGCCGATGCAGGCCGCATCAAGCAAGGAAGCGCGCACGGCCGCGTCAGATTCGGCGGCGCGATGAAACAACTCTTCGATTTGCGCCCAGCGTTCCGGAGTCAAGGTGCACCTATGCGCCTTGCATTTCCTTTTGCAGCCAAGCTTCCGCCATTCTCAGGTCGCGCCGGACGGTAACGGCGGAAACTTCTAGGGTTTCCGCGATCTCGTCCAAGGAAAGCCCGCCAAAGTATCGAAGCTCGACCGCCTTGCACTTCCGAGGGTCGACTTTTTCCAGCGCGGTAAGGCCTGTATCCAGGGCAATCAGGTCCCCGCCACGCTTTTGCTGAAAACTTGCGGCTTGTTCCAGAGGAACATTGAGTCCGGCGCGTTTGCCGGCGTGCCGACGGCGCGCATGGTCCACAAGAATCTGGCGCATTATGCGGGCAGCGACTCCATAGAAATGCGAGCGATTTTCCCAGTCTGGCTGGCTCTGATCAACGAGACGAATGTACGCCTCGTGGACCAGGGCTGTCGGCTGCAGGGTATGGCCTTGGCGCTCCCTTCGCAAGTAGGAAGCGGCAAGTCGGCGGAGTTCTGCGTAGACAAGCGGGGTGAGGTCGGCCAGGGCTTGCTGGTTGCCCCGCACCCATTCGCGTAGAAGCCCAGTCACAGCATGAGTTTGCGACATCATAAGACCTGAGATGACGTTCTAATCCAGTCGTGGCTGGATTATACCCCTAACCTTCAATTCTGACGCCGCTGCCAGGCTTGACGAAAAGTGATGATCGATTTCGCCCAATTGCTGCGCAGGAGTACGTAGGGAGCAATCCAGCGATCAGAAGTCCCCAGTTATCCCATTCGCCAGATGTGCTCTTCAAGAATCCGTCTCTTGGGAGGGAGAACCGCCATGCAGCATCAGAAGTTGGTGGTACTAGTAGTCGGCGCTTTAGCGTTGATTTTGGGGTTACCGGCGACAAGCCGGGGGACGGATTTTGCGGTTCCAAAGAGCTATCCCGTGGGAACGACGCCGACGTTCATCCTGACAGGTGACTTCAACGGGGACGGCAAAATAGATCTGGCCGTGGGTAATGCGGGCAGCAACAACGTCAGTATTCTCCTGGGCAATGGAGATGGGACGTTCAAAGCCGCCATGAATTCGCCAGCCGGCACCTCACCGCAGCAAATGGCGGCGGGCGATTTTAACGGTGACGGAAAGCTCGATCTGGTGATTATCAATTCCGGAGATGGGGCGGCTGTTCTTGGTGTCCTCAATATTTTACTCGGAAAGGGAGACGGCACATTTCAGGCGCCAGCGACGATTGCGGCCGATAAGTATCCAGCGCAACTCGCGGTGGCGGATTTTAATGAGGACAAGAATCTTGATTTGGTCGTCGGCGACTCAACAGATGGCGGAGTTACGTTGTTGCTTGGGAAGGGCGACGGAACCTTTCAGCCGGGCGCGGTGATTCTTCCGAGCGCCGTTGGTGTAAGCGCTATAGCGGTAGGTGATTTCAATGGCGACAAACACGCGGATGTTGTTGTGGGCAGACTGGGACCGGTGCCTCGCAGTGTAGGATCGGTTGCTCTGGCGTTGTCCCTGCTTGTCGGCAACGGCGATGGTACATTTCAAGCTTCAGTGCCGATCGGGGTGATAGGGCAACCGTCGGACCCATTTCATGTTTCTATAACGGTGTCTTCACCCCATCTCGTCGCCGCCGATTTTAATGGTGATGGCAAGCTCGACCTGGCCGTGCGATACGGGAAACACGACCAAGTTAGCCCGCCCTGTGGTGGCGTTCCCTGCCCTAATCTTTTTTCCGACGACACAAATATTTTCCTGGGCAACGGAGACGGAACATTTGCCGGCGGAGGGCAAGTGGCCAGCTTTCGCTTCTTGAGCGCCGGCAATTTAAGCGCGGGCGATTTCAATGCGGACGGCAAGCTCGATCTGGTGACGCCGCATTTCGGAAACGGCATGCTGGGCTTGGGGCATGGCGATGGAACGTTTCTGTTTTTGAATCAGGTAAATCCCTGGACCGGGCTGGGGCCATTTGTGGCGGTAGCGGAGCTGAACGGCGCCGCTCCCCCGGACTTAATCGTAACGGACCCGGCGAATAACGCCGTTGTGGTGATTGTGAATCACAGTCCAACGTCAGGCACTGACCTTGCGGTGACCCTGAGCCAACTGCCGCCTGCAACACCAATCGAGGGCATAGATTTTTCGTACCAAGCGACGGTTCTTAACGAAGGACCGCAGGACGCGACGGGAGTGGCAGTCAAAGAAACTCTGCCGAACGGATTGAAGCTTGTGTCCGCGACTCCGAGCCAAGGATCGTGTGTTGGGACAACCACGATCACATGCGACCTGGGCGCGATGACTGATGTATCGACGGCGTCGGTAGACTTTGCGGTCACGCCAATCGCGGCAGGAACCTCTACCGATGCGCTGCAAGTTGCCGGTTCGCAAGCCGATCTAAATTCGAAGAACGACACAGCATCGTTTACTGTGACGGTTTTAGTGCCGGCCGATATCAGTGTGTCCGGGGGGCCCTCCGTCACCACGGCGGCGACGGGTGACAAAGTGACGTACACGATTCAAGTCGCCAACGCAGGGCCGGGCCCCACGGCGAACGCTGTACTGACTGACTCGATAAGCGACGGCAACCTCGCGGTGTCTGCACTGACGACCAGTCAAGGCAGTTGCACGCCAACGCCGGGGAACATTACTTGTGCGATCGGCACGATGAACAGCGGAGCGAAGGTCAACATCAGCTTCGCACTCACGATGGGGCCCAGCGAAATCGTGAGCAATAGTCTGAGTCTGACTTCGGGCACGCCGGATCTCAATACTGCGAACAACAATCTTGCTCTGAATGTGAGCGTGAATCCTGCAGATCTGACGGTCAGCGAGAGCGCTTCGGCGACCACCGTGAATGCCGGCACTCAATTGACGTATACGATCAGCGTGAAGAATAAAGGTCCAGCGCAGACAACCAACGTCATGCTGAACGACAGCGTTCCGGCAGGTGCCACGATCGGAAGCATTCAGCCAAGCCAGGGAACTTGTTCGGCACCGGCGAACGGCGTGATGAGTTGCGCTCTTGGGACGCTGGCAGCCGCCGCAAGTGCGACCGTAAGCTTCGGTGCGACGCCGAACACGGGTGGCACGGTGACAAATAGTGCGAGCGTGAGCTCGGATCAAATAGATCCAGTCCCTGCGGACAACAACGCCAGCCTGGACGTTGCGGTGCAGGATTTCTCCATCACGCCGCAAGCGGGAAGCTTGACCTTGACCCGCGGCGGATCAGTGAGCGAAGTGCTGACATTCGGAGCACAAGGCGGATTGACCGGCAACCTTGATCTGAAGTGTGCGGTGAGCGGTTCTGCTCCGATGCCGGCATGCGGAATTTCACCATCTCCTGTTGCGGCAGGAAGTACCGCCACGCTGACGATCAGCGCAGCGTCGATCACGGCCAGCCTTGTTCCGGCCCCTAATTCGCAACAGTTCGCAGGAGGAATTTTCGCGTTCGGTCTACCCTTTGTGGCTTTCGGGCTTATCGCGGCGAGAAGTGCGTCCAAGAATCGCCGCGGGTTGCGGTTGCTCTGCATACTCGCCATCGCCATTGCGACGATGTCCGCGGCGTGCGGGGGAGGAAGCTCTAGCCCCCCACCCCCCCAAACCTATACCGTCACGGTAACGGCCACTACTATTCCAAACGGAATTCAGCATACGACGAGCATTCAAGTCACCTTACGCTGAACTGCCGTGCTGGTGTCGGAAAAGTTGAGACGCCTCGACTTCTTATTGGGTAGTCTCGTTTCAGCGAGGAGTGTGGAAATCCAACTTACTGAATTCCTGCTCACGATGCAGTGGCTCTCCCAGATACACCCGAGCCAGGGTGATTGGTATTCCGACGAGCTCCGTCTTCGACCGGCCCGGGGAGTTGTCAAGTCCGGTCTCCGCGGTCCATTTTCCATCATTTTCCAATTGCTAGTCGCTTTGTCATGTATAAGTGCCGCCGTTCCAGCAACTTAAGGTTTGCTAGAGGAAGCTTGGGAAGCTTCTATACTGCCATTGTACGACGCCCGCTCTGCTCTCTAGTTTGTTGATTATACACGACTAAGCGGATCGCGTACATCACTCTCTATTTTACCTATTTTCCGAAATCGGCCAAAACCATGATTTTTTGGAAAATGCTCCCCTTCCACTAGTCAGAATCAATTTCGTATGCCTTTTATAATCAGTTACTTATAAAGGCCCGATGCAGCTTTGAGCGCCAACCATGATCGAAATCCGAAGCTCGTGGGGCTTCGGATGTACGGCGGTCAAGGACTGCACTTGCTACGTCAGCCTGGTGTGGTATGATGGAGCCATCATGATGGCGAAGACGCAGATTACCCTTGAAACTGAGATGCAGCGCCGTGCCCGGCAACGCGCCAACGAGCTTGGGGTGTCTCTCGCAGAGTATTTTCGCCGTCTAGTCGCACGCGATCTTGCTCGTCCTGAAACAGCCGCTCACGTAGACCGCATTTTCGATCTCGGAACGTCGGGTGGTTCAGATATTGCTACCCAAAAGCATTCGATGATCGCCGAGGCTTTTCAGTCCAAGCGCAAGAACCCTCGACATCGCCGTTAGCACACCCGCGATATGAGCTTATTTGTAGACACTTCCATTTGGTATTCGGTCGCGGACTCTTCCGACCGCAGCAACGCTCGATCAAAGGCGATTCTCAAATCCGGCGAAACGCTGGTGACCTCGGATCACGTTTTGGTCGAAACCTGGACTTTGCTTCACCACAAACTTGACCGCAAGGCTGCGGAGCGATTTTGGGATGGCCTGCGGAGCGGGATAGCGGTAATCGAGGCAGTTACATTGGCGGACCTGGAGGTTGCTTGGGATATTGGAGTTTCCTGGCGTGACCAGGATTTCTCCATAGTGGACCGCACGAGCTTCGCCGTGATGCGGCGTTTAGGTATTGACCGAGTTGCGTCCCTCGACGCCGATTTTGCCGTATTTCGCTTTGGCCCGAGACGCCGCGAATCATTTTTAATCCTTAGGTAAATAAACCGTATTCAAATTCGCTCGCGGATTCTTCCGAGGGACGGCCAGAGCTTCGTCAATGAGAACTCGAACCAGCCAACTGCGAAAAGCGTCTTCCTGCTCAAAGTCTGGAGGGTTCTGGGAGGCCTTGACTCGACAATTTTCGATTGCCTTTCCAGCACTTTCGCTGCTGCCAAGAATTCGACGCGCTACGAATTGCAACAAGCCGTAACAGCGTGAGAACCGAGCGTCGAATTCTGTCCAGCGTTCCTGCAAAAATCTCCCTCCGGAAGTCGTTTCCTCTGACGAGTAGCGATGGAACATCGTCACTGTAGCCATTCCCTGCCCTGTACCGTTTTTGTTCTAGTTGTGTTGTTCTTTGGTCTTGCCCACACAGTGGCCGCACAACGCCGTCGGTGGTTTCTGCGCGACGACGAGCAGCCGTGGCGGGCAGGTGGTGGCAGGCCGAAGAGTAATTGCATCGCGAACCGTGCGCACAACCAAACCGGCTTTCGACAGAGCCTGGCCCATTTCCTCCGGCGTGTAACCGCGCTCGTGGTGAGACTCAATTGAAGGGAAAGGAGAGGCTGGAAGACGGTGCACCATGCGGATGGAGAGGATGCGTCTTATCGGATCCCAACGCATCCATTGTTGTACTTCGCCGCCAACCCCACGAAGCCGCCGCATAAAAGCCCGTGAACCGGCAAATGCCTGACAATGTGTCAAGAAATCGAAGACAAAGTGGCCGCCAGGCCGGAGATTTTCAGCAATGCAGCGCATGGCGCGAGCAAGGTCTCCGCGTGTCAGCAAGTGATTTATGGTATCGAAATTGGCGGTGATCAAGTCCACAGACGAAGGCAATTGAAGCGAACGGAGATCCTGCTGCAGCACGAGCACACCCGTGCCGCAACAGTTGCGCCGCGCCACACGCAGCATTTCCGCGGAGCGATCCACGGCAAAGACCGGCACCTTGTAACGGCGGAGATGGCGTGCGAACAAACCGGTCCCGCAGCCAACGTCGGCAGCAGAGGAAAAATCAAGGCCCAGTTCTTTTACGAGGCGTTCGAAAAGATCCCGCACATGCCGGAAGTGTTCCAGACCCAGGGCGCGGTCGTAGTCGCCGGCAAGAATGCTGTAGGGCCTGGCGTGAAACGCCCGATGGTCATCAAACACTCTGCCGAAATTCAGCATAAGAACATGCTGTTGCACAAAACACTATTTGGGACGGGCCAAAACGATCCTCAGAGCGACAGGCTCACCGTGTACCGCAATCGCAGTAAGCAGAGACCATTCGTCCGCACTCTTTCTTGGATTTTTTGAGGAGTTCCACATACTTCCCCCTCAAGGTCCCGAAATCATACTCGAGAGACTTTACTAATTCCTCTAACTGGGTAATTTCCGCCCGTTTGTTCGAGCAAATGTCGCGAACCTTCTCCGGCATGCGCGAGCCTTCCGGCCAATTCTCACATCGCCAGCGTTTGTACGTTGATTGCTCCCTTTGAAGCCTATCCTTTGCAGCCTCGAGCCGCTGACGCGCTGCCGACATCTTTGCCACGACTTCGCAAAACTCGGAAGCAACAGCGCAGGGTCCCATGTTGCAGCACGGACCCAGGCAAGGGCGCGATTGCGTAACGACACCCAAAGCATAAGGTGAGTCATCCATTCTTATGTACAAGTCAATCTCCTCTAGCGGGCCTCCCACCAGACAATTGGAGTGGGATACCAATATCTTCCTTCTCGCGCACTTGCTTGTGGAGGATCGCTTCATAACGCTGCTGCCGACGAAGGTCGTCTTCCCCGTAAATGCGGCGGTGTTCGCGTTGAATCTGCTTCCAAGCGTCCGTACCATGCGTGCCAATGAAGTCGAGGAACGATTGGAACACGAGCGCTCTGCCAGCTTCGTAAAGGTTCGACGTGGCATCACGAGCGTCCGGATAGCCCAGTTCGATGTAGCGCTTCGTCTCTCGTTGAAAGACATTCTGCCAATTTAGCTTCGAGAGCCGTTTGTCGTCCGGGACTATCGCCGGCAAAGTGGAGGTAAGGTCTCGCAACATTCTTGCGTAGCCGTTCGCAAAGCTGAAGCCAGCGGCCAGACGATTGCCCTCGCGGTGCGCGCTCGCCACCGGCCACAACAGGGCGGATGCCACCCACCTCGCCACGTAAGCAACGGGTTTCGAGACCCGTGGAACATGCGGATCAGGAACCGGCGGTTCTGGAAGAAGTCCTAGCTCAGAATAGTCATTGAAGTACATAGCTCCTTGCCCTGGTTCATCTGAGATTGTCTTACCCCACTTTGATAACCGCGAAGTAAGCAGGGGACTGGATGAATCCGTTGGCGTCTATAGGAACAGGAGTAGCAGACACGGAGTCGGCTACGTTACCGCCGATCGTAATGAGCCTTCCCGGTCGTAACGACGTGACAACATCACAATGCGTCGCCATTCCGGGCTGAATGTTGTCGTAAGTGGCGCCGCTGCCAGCGCGACTTTTGCACACCAGGTCTCCCGCCCCAGGTCTTACTTCATTGACGCGATAAGCCTTGAAGGGATTGGCATTGTTCGCGAGGCGGTTCTCCCTGGCCGCCTTGATGTATTCCGCGTGTGCCGCCGAATATTTAAACGCATTCCCGGCGCCAGCTTTTTTCATCAGCCAGGAAATGAACGCCGCGCTCCACGGAAAGGCCGACCACCAGGTCGGGTGGTTGGGCAACCAGCCCGCGCCTTTTCTCCAATAATCTTCCAGTATGGAGCGCATCTGTGGGTCGCCTTCTTTGAGGGTACCCTGCTGCCACCGGTTCCATTCTTGAAGGGCCAATCCAACCAAATTCTGTTTGAATGCACCCGTACCGAGCGCGGACGGAGCGATGCGCGGCTGGACAATAGGCGGGGCGACGGGCACAACGGCAGGTGCCGTAATCAGGGCTGGGCGCACGACTTGGTCGCGGATGTCGCGCCACTCCCGCTTCAAACCCATCTCTTCCTGCCGAAGGCTGGCACCACGCCGCTCCGGGTGTCGGGAGAAGAAGAGCATGTCCGTGAGTCTGTTGAGATTTCGCTCCCCTCGCCGAATTGCCGCCCGGAGCATATCTTGGTCTGTGGACGCCGCACCGAATCCACCGTAGAAACCAAAGGGACCTGGATAACCCGCAGCTCCCAATCGGCCCCAGCCGCTCAGAGCAGGTATCCCGTCCTCATTTGCGGTTCTCACATACATAGCGAGTCCCTATTTGCGATCAAAAACGGACGGCTTGCTCTCACACGCACCAGCGGCGAACGACTGCAAAAATGCACTAGACCCGTACAGGTTTGACACATGGCCATCCCCTCGAGCGTTCAGCACAAGCGAAGGATCTCCGCAACGAATCGATCAAATTCGGAAGCTGCCTCTGAAACCGCCGCAGGATCGGGCCGGACACGCCCAAAAATGGCTTTGGAGACAATTTGCAAATAGCGGCGAGTCGCAGCGGTCGCTTGGCTTGCCTGGATACCGCTCCGCTCAATCTCATCCCGCGGGTCAGAAGGAGTGCCGTGCTCTCGTGGGGCATTACCGCGCCCGAAGTTTCGGAAATAGGAAATGCACCAACCGGAACCTGGGCGACGCTCGGTATGCGCGGGCGAAAACGAGTCCTGAATGAGGTGCGTCGCCATTCCGATGCGCCGCATTTTTTGCGTTGCATTCGGCTCTGCAAGGATCCCTACGTGCTGCGCGCGCAAGGAACCGATAATGTCTGCCAAGGCATCGGGCATGGGTTGCATAAATTCGCGCCGCAAGGAGTGGCGTCTTTGTTCATCTTTGTTAAGAGAGAAAAGTACGCCCGTGCCCATCCAACCCAAGTCCACACTTCGATTTCCCGCGATGATGGAGTCGACGTCCTCGGGGCTGAGGGTGTTTCTCATCGGGCGCCCCGCTACCGTGAATTGAATCTCGCGTGAGGGACCAATTGCTTTCCGCGTAATTACTTCGTGGCCTTCGACGGATGCCGGCGTCTTTACAGACCAGCCGTAATGGCCGAGAGAACCGCTTGCTTGGCCACTCCCTGTTTGCACAAACCAACCGCCTTCGTTGCCCCAACCCTCAAGCCGCCCGAGTCTCCGCTGGCAAATCGGAGGCTTGTCGAGAGCGAAGGTATGCAAGTTCGCACCTATCCAGACATTTTTGTTGTCGCACCATCCCGGCGCAAAAGCCTGCCAAAAGAATCTGGCAATACCTTGCGTTCGGCACCAGTCGAGGACGCAACCATTCCCATAGACACCGATCACATACCCTATGGTACCGGGGCGTGCCAAATGCTGGTTGAGAGCATCTCGAATACCTTCGAAGTAATCGAGCACAGCGGCTCGGTCCTGCGCCAAATATCCGTCGTAATCGACGGCAAAATAGATTGGGGTATTAGCGGGCTGCCCAATCGCCTGTGCTTTCATGAACGCACGACGTCCGTCGACGGCGCCTTGGGCACGAGTGAAATATGCGCGCTGTGTCGGATGACCTAGCTCCCAGCAGCTCACGATCTCCAAGCCCGCTCCAGAAATAGCTCGTGCTTCCTGCGACGTTAGGTCTCGAAGGTAACGCGCAATGAACTTTATCTGCCTACCTTTCAACTGTTCGCCAAGAATGCACGTGAGACTCCGCGTAGCTGGACCGTCGACCTCGAATCCCGATGTGATTGAAGGACTCTTGACCGCAGCCGGAGGAACGCCTGGTTGAATCACATGTGGAGCGCTTTTCCCCGTAATCAGGGCTGGACGCACAAGCTGGTCTCGAATGGTGAGCCATTCTTGGATCGATCCCGCCTCTTCCTGCCGAAGCTTGGCGCCGCTCCGTTCCGGATGGCGTGCGTAGAAGAGCATGTCCGTGAGTTTGTTGAGATTCCGTTCCCCTCGCCGAATTGCCGCGAGGAGCAACGCTTGCTCAGTGGACGCCGCCCCGAATCCATCATAGAAATCAAAGGGGCCGGGAGACTCTGCGGCGCCGAATCGCCCCCACCCACCCAGGGCAGGCGCCCAGTACGCCAATGAGTATCCGCCAAGCCTCGATGCCTGTTGCCGGCGGCGCCCTCGAGCCCCTTGCTGCAAAGCGGCACGCCCTCCCGGCTTAGCTGATGGAGTTGGAGCGGAGTCAGGCGTTCTATCAGGGGCCTCGTCATCTCCTGGAGGAACCTGCTCCGGTTCCTCATCTTCGTCGTCATCCGCAGGGATATAGCGCTCTCCGAACCCGGACAATTTTGCGCGGCAGGGTCCGCACTTGCAGTCTGGGCCGCAGCCCAGCCCTGCGGTCCCCCAAGCTTCGTCTTCGTTGCGCAAGTAAGCCATTCGGATCACCCACCCTTAATAGGTAAGCTCGCCGGTATCCAAACGCAATTGCATCACGGTGCGGAAATTCCGGGCCAATGTATTGCGAATGCTCTCGTAAATTTTGATCTTGGCTGGATCAATGTTGCTGCAGCGTTTAAACCAGCGATTGGCGATCGCCTGAGCCGCGATGGATGCAGCACTCTTCAGGATAGAGCCGAAACTTGTCGGCACCTTGAGATAGAATTTCTTGAAGATCGATTCGGTGATCCCCATCGCACAGCTCGCGTCCACGGCTTCGAGCAAGAGTCCCTGCGCGAATTCTTGATCGCTGCTGGCTACCGGACCGAGGCGGCTCATGTCCAGCTCCGGCCAGAAGAATCGCAGAACGGCCACAGAATCCTGAGGAGAAAGAACAAGATCGGAAGGAGAAAAACGGCGCAATTTGCCGCTCTGGCCGAACGCTCCTGCAAAACTGCCGGCTTGCATTCCTTCGCCATTCCGGACGTGGGGAGCTTCATACAAATACATATCGTCACCCTGCAATCGTCTATGGAGTTTCCTTCGATTCCGTTCGGCCGGATGCGCGACGCGCGCGCGCCGGTTTCTCTGGTCCTGATTTGCGAAGCAGAAGATCGCGCCACTTCTCCAGCTCGTCGTACTCCTTGCGCGCTTCGCCAACGTGTTCGAGGCGTACTTGCAGAGCCTGAAGCAGGTCTTGGCGATGCGCTTGTTCGTAGTGACGAAGGGCTTCCTCAATTTCGTGCAGCGAACGTGCCAAGCTGTCATGTTGCTCCCTGTGCCATTGTTCTTTCGCTTCCAAATCCCGACAACGAGCGACAACCGATTGGATGTTGATACCCCTGGCGGCCTCCAATGCGAGTTCCTTGGCCCATTGCAGCTTGACCGACAAAGCGTCCGCCGATACCTTTTCCTGCTCCTCGCGCAGCTTGTTTCTTGCCGCGATGATCGCCTCCAGCTCCGACAACAAATCAGAGGGAGTCGAAGCGGGAATGGCCGCCACATTCGAGGGCCGGTGATGAACCATTCCTTCGTCCCTCCCATTTGCAGACGAGCTGTCGTCCCAACTGCGACTCTCTCAAATACCTTTGCGCCGCCAGAAGATTTCCCACTCCCGCAACATGGAACGAGAGTCGTAGCCCGCGGCATCGAGAGTCTGGCGGGCCCAATCGCGCACCGAGCGTTCAGAGACCGAACCGTGCGGCGGCCGCACCGACCACAATTGCTCTTCCAGACTCTTCACACAGAGCAGCGCGCGCCATTTGCGGAACTCCTCGCGACCCCGGAACCATCTGGCAGCTTTGCGCAAAAAGTTGCCAAGAGATTTCCTGGAAACGGACGTGGCAGTCATGTCGTAAAGCACTTCGTCACGGCTGAATTGAAACTCCCAGGGATTCTGAAAGCGCTCGGGAATGCTGCGGTTGGAAGACGGCCCCTGGTTTTGTTGAGGGGCAGCTACTCTGGGGAGAGCAACAGTGGATTCCGGCTCTGTTTTTTGGACCTGGGAGACGCCCGGTTCGCGTGCCTCATTCTTATCCGCCGTAGGGTCGGAGCTTATGCGCAGGCTATAGAAACATTCAAATGGAAGCACATAGCCGGGATCCCAGAGAGGGTTCCGAAGTGGGCGCGGATGCTGCGCGAGAAACTCCTTTAACTCAAGCAGAACAACGGATTCTTCGCTGAGCGGTTCCATGGGAATATTCTGGTTGTCAGCACCATGAATTGCTTCCAGAAATTCGTCGGCGCGTTGCCGTGTCAAGGCCTGATAGACCTGGACGTAACAAACTAAACGATGGAGATCTCGCAAGCGTTCGGGGTACGCGAGCTGTGGCCCAAGGATTCGCCGGAACTTGCCCAGTTCGACGACGCGGGGAAGGCCCGGCTCTGCGAAAAGCCGCCGACAACCGGCCTGACCTGCCGAGACTGCTTGGCGCGGCGCGGTCCGCTTGGCGGCCATTCGTTCGTTGGCGACGGGTAAGCGGTCTTTTGGTTCGAGAACAAGTTTACCGTCAATGATGTTCTCTGCTTCGCTCCTGCTATTCGAATAAGTGGGCCGGGCTAAGAGTTCCAGAAACTGGCCGTGCGGGCTACGAACAACGCAGTGAAGCCGCCGGAGTTCATGACCAACGACCTCACACAGGCGGCCCTGGGCATCCTTTACCACGGAGCCCTCGATAGGACGAGTCCAATAAAACTCCCCTTCGGAACCTGACATGGTCCTTTCGGCTCCCGGAAGCACCTTCGCCGCCCATGGCGCGACCGGATAGGGAAGATTGCCGGCGTCGGAGTGAAGCGCCTCGGGCGGGTACAACGCATTACCGTGAGGCATCGAGCCACCGCTAATGGTCATGACAAAGAGCCGCTTTCGCCCGATTGTCGGCGTGATTTCAAATGCGGCATAAGCGTCTTCAGGCGGTTGAAAATATCCTCCAGAAAAAACTGTGCGTGTCATAGGAACGTCCTCCTTGCCGCAGATTCACTTCGCCACGTGAATGTGATCCCCGTGAGCGGCCAGCAGGCGATCACTGATGTACTTCCAAGGACCTTCTTCCCTGGTCCAAGGCCCAAACAGTTGAATCGGGTAGCCGTAGGGTTGTGACCAGCGACCGTGCGTTTGCAATGCTTTGTAAAGGCGCCAACCGAGATTCGAGTGCCCTTCCCGGCGCGCCATCGCGTGACGCTGTTCGATCTTGTGTGCAACCGCAAGCCGCGCGTCCCAGCGCGCCTTCCATTTGTCGAGCCCGATTCCTTCCACGCCATAAATGTCCGCTGCCCTTCCCACTTGATGATGTCCCACGATGCCACGTCCAAACTCAATGTGTGCTGGCCGCTGCTCTGTAAATCCTGCTTCCTTTGCGAAGCGCTCGAGAACCCGCGTCAGCTCCGCAGCAAGTTCCTCCGTGATGGGCGCATTGGCCGGGGGCGAATTCACCCGATAAGCGAGTCCCGAGGGCACGGGACGCAATTCACGTTGTGCCTCATCTGCCTCGGTGGACCACATCGCCGTATGCCGCGTTGTACCAATAGCGTCCTACAAGTCGTCCTCCAACCTTGGTAACCTTGCTGTCCCATACTCCGGAAACAGTTACACCGGCTGTATGGTTTTTCTGAAAGACAGCGGCAAAGCTAGGAGGCAATACCGAAATGACGGTGACAACCTCCCGGTTTGCGGCCGTATCCGCCATAAGCTGGGCTCCCGATTTGATCCCGGATAGCGAAGTCGGGGTGACCAGTTGCGGCGAGGGGCCTGCTGTAATCGCAGAAGCAATCATGGTCGAAAAGGGAACCTCAAGGAGGGCGGGATCTGCCCTTGTGCTGACTCCTCTGGCAATCAATTCCAAGGTCATGCTTTCCTCGAGTCGCAACATAACGGGAAAGCTGCCGTAGCCCCACGGATTGGCGATGTGTTGCCATGGCAAATAAGGATCGAGCGGACGGCGATTTGCCAGGATGCTCCACGAGACACTTGGAGTCTGAACCTGCAGCGGATCGGCGGCCCAGGCGTCTGTCCATTGTGAAAAATATTCCAGAACTCCGCAGTACTCCGCCGGAAGCTCAAATCGCGCCAGCACAACCTCGGACGCGATGTCCGGAGCAGGCGCTATGCTCGATGAGTCAAAGTACCTGGCGTCCAGTGGCATCGCGCACTTGGCGCACAACTCTGAGCTAAGACACTCCGTAAGGGGTTGCACGTTTCTCATCGGCGCCTCATCCTCGCCACCTGGGCCGTGCCGTGCAACTTATGCCCAGTGGGCGTGCCCGCCCCGCCGAGGACTTTGTACCCGTGCAGCGTGATGTATAACTCGCCGCGAAAGTCTGTCTTGGGAATCACGTCGAGTTGAATTGTGCTGCGAGGAGCAAAGACAATGGGCGTGGCGAAAGAGCGGAAGGGCCGGTCACCGTCACTAATACCAAGTCCAGCGATGTTCAACAACGGCTCGCTCTGGAAGGAGCGGCCGCTGGCCTTGTCCGACAGCGCGTATAGGAATTGCACACGGTCGGGTGGTGGTTCCACGGCCTGAAAAAGCTCCGCCAGTTCGAGTGGGGTCATTACCTCCCCATCCTGGAGTACGTGAAGGAACCGAGGCAGAAGCGCCGGGTTAATCTGGATCCCCTGAAGGAGGACGCGCTCGGCGAGCGGTCCCAAGTTCACCGGTTTGGCGGCACCAGCAGCCTTGGCC
>JACXTT010003460.1_pt1 | contig 24238 bp, 20 predicted proteins | sample 9270951 | NCBI WGS metagenome assembly JACXTT01 (sample SAMN15532306, study PRJNA645909) | rock metagenome | isolation source: weathered quartz diorite | place: Puerto Rico | collected 2017-06-21
AGAAATTTCCCACGCCGAGCGCCACTGGAGGATATACCGCAGTGCGACGCTGAGGAGAATGCACGCGGCCGAGAGTGCGGCAATATATGTCTCCTTAGGATAAGAAGACCAAGAGTTCGATACGCGAGATTTTGCTGCTATCGGCTCGAAAGACTCTGTTCGACTCGACTGATGTATGTGCGTCGGCATAGCGCCCACTCAGGCGAGAGCCGGCGCGGCACTGCGAACGCGCAGATCGATCGCCGGAGGATGGCAGAGCGTATTGTGGATGAGGCAGGACTTCACCGCGCGTCTTAGGCCATCAGAATGTTTCGAATCCAGATCAGGCATTTCCACGTCGATGACGAATGATGCAAGACGCGCCGGTTGTGTTGCCTTTTCGGCGGACACTCGGACGGTGAGTTTGTCGGTATCCAGCCCGCGCGTCCGAAGATATTGCGCAGCGTAGTACGCAGCGCAAGTGCCGAGCGAGACCAGCAGGAACTCCGGCGGAGTCATGCCCGCATCCGATCCGCCATTCTCCGGCGGCTGGTCACAGAGGACCCGATGCCCTCGTGCTGCGGCTTCGAACTTCAAATCGCCCAGGTAACGGATGACGGCTTCCATATCCCCTCCATCGTGCGCGTTCGTTGTGTGGATCCACCCCAATTACAAAATCTGCATTTCGGCGGCCAGCTGTAAGGGGTTGCATTCACTCATCTGGGGCTTGTGGCAACTGCGTCATATGACCCACTATCGGGTGGAAGCCGCACATAAGTGCAGCTATTTGTTCGTCGATTGAGGCGCTTTCGGCGGCCCTGCGCATGCACTTTCGTGTGCGGAGGTGATTCGTGGCAGGCTTGTCCGTGGCAGAAATTGATATCTCTCACCGCAAGGTACAAGTTCCATTTCCAGGCATACCATCGACGACGGATGGGTCCGGGGCCGTGGTTTGGGTAGAGTCCCATATTTCACAGGCAGCGGTCGCTTATCCCATAACGCCCTCGACCCCCATGGGCGATGGGTTCGCGGCGGAGTTTTCCAACGGCAAAAAAAACGTTTGGGGTGAGCCATTGGAATTCCTGGAGCCCGAGTCGGAGCACAGTTCCGCTTCGGCGTGCGAAGGTTTCGCTCTGGCTGGCGGGCGGGTCACGAACTTCACATCGGGCCAAGGCCTGATCCTTATGAAAGAGGTTCTGTATGTGATCGCGGGCAAGCGGCTGCCGGTAGTGTTTCACGTCGGTGCGCGAGCCATCACTTCGCAATCGCTTAACATCCACTGCGGGCACGACGATGTGATGGGAGTGGCGGATTGCGGCTGGGGAATGTTATTCGGACGCAACGCACAGGAAGCGGCTGATCTCGCTCTTATCGCACGCCGAGCAGCCGAATACTGTGAGACCCCCTTCTTCAACGTGCAGGATGGATTCCTAACTACGCACACGCTCGAGAGCATACGGCTGCCCGAGCCGGAATTGATGCTGCGCTTCATTCAGCATCCCGAGCGTCTGCGGAATCTTTTCGACCCGCAGCATCCGATGCAGAGCGGTGTCGTGCAAAACCAGGACAGTTACATGAAAGGCCGGATCGCCCAGCGATTCTTCTACGATCGCGTAAAGCCTTCTATACGTGCCGCGATGGAAGAATACACTACTCTCACTGGCCGCCAGTACGAGCTGATCCGCTGTTACCGCATGGAAGATGCGGAGTTCGCCTTTGTCGGGCTGGGCTCCATGATGGAGACCGCGCAAGGCGCCGTCGACTTCTTGCGCGAAAAAGGTATGCGCATCGGCGTGATCTCGGTCACCAGCTTTCGGCCGTTTCCAGGTCCTGAAATTGCGGCGGCTTTGCGGAACTGCACGGCGGCGGTGGTTATCGAAAGAACGGATGTGCCACTCGCGCAATCCAATCCGCTGTTGAGCGAGGTCAAAGCGGCCATGGCGGATGCCGCCGCAGCTGGCGAGATTGAAGTCATTCCGGAACTTTACGGTGCAGTCGCTGGTCTGGGCGGCTGCGACATTCGGCCGGGGCACTTCGTGTCGTTGGCACAGAAGGTGGACCATGGCGGGCGGAGTCTCTCGTTTCTGGGCATCAAACACGTCGATGCGATCGATATGGGCGAAGATCCCGACGTCCGCCCGAAGGGTGCATTTTCATTGCGAGGCCATTCGGTAGGCGGCTTTGGATCTGTCACCACCAACAAGGTAATCGCCAGCGTGGCGGCGGATCTATTTGGGCTACATGTTCAAGCGTTCTCAAAATACGGCTCGGAAAAGAAAGGGCTGCCCACGAATTACTACTTGACGCTGGCGCCCGAACCAGTGCGGCTCCACGCGGAGTTGAACACTGTCGAATTCGTCGCCATCCAGAATCCGCTGGCGTTTTCCAGCGGCGATCCACTGCAGGGTCTCGCGGCTGGTGGAACGATCTACATGCAATCCGACTCGCCGCCTGAAAGAGTCTGGGGAACACTGCCGGCGGCCGTTCGACGCACGATCGTCAACCGCGGCTTCAGGCTGTGGATACTGGACGCCGCACGCATTGCGAAAGAACAGGCCAGCCGCGGGGAATTGCAGATCCGCATGCAAGGTATTGCATTGCTCGGCGCTTTTCTGCGCCTGACCCCATTCCGTGAGCGAAGCGGCCTGACGGAAGACGAGTTGTTCGAATCGCTCGATCGCGTGCTAAATAAGTACTTCGGCAAACAAGGACCCAAGGTCATCGCCGAGAACCTGGCGGTCGCGCGTCATGGTTATCGCGAAGTGAAGGAGGTACTTCCGCCCGCGGTCGAAAACGCGTCAGAGAATGGGCACGCAGCACCCTGGCATTGGGAATCCGCTGCGTGTGCGGGCGACGGCTGTCTGGTTTCACCCGAATTCTGTGAGCGGGTAGTGGAAAGTTACGCGCGTGGCCGGGAAGCGGAACTGCCGGCCGACATTCATGCGGCGCGCAGCTTGATGCCACCCTCAACAGCACTGCATCGCAGCTTCCGCCACCTTGCACCCAACATTCCAGTCTTGCATTCCGACAAATGCGTGGGTTGCATGGAGTGCGTGAACCAGTGTCCGGACACGGCCATTCTGGCGCGTGTTGCCGAGCCCTGCGTTCTCGAAGAGCGGATTGGAAAGATTGAGCGCGAAGGTCTGCGTGATACGCTGCACAAGCTCTTTGCGAAGACCAACAAATATCATGACGTCCCTACCAAGCGTGGGGAACCCGGCGGCATGTTTGGCGTCTTTGTCGATCCCGACAAATGCAAAGGCTGCGGTGAGTGCGTCACTGCCTGCGGCTCGCATCGTGCCCTGGACATGGTTCCAAAGTCCGCCGTGGATCTGATGGAGTATGACGCCGGCATGGACCTTTTCCGCCATCTGCCGCCCACACCCGAACGTTTCGTGAACGATAAGGCGTTGGGAGACATGATGCTCGGCGACCGCAGCATGCTTTATTCGGGCGGGGCCGGCTCCTGCATGGGCTGCGGCGAAGGTACCGCTCTGCGGCTGATGCTTGCCGCCACCGGCTTCGCCTACGGTGCAGACCAGATCGGTATCGTGGCGGCCACTGGCTGCAATACAGTATTCGGCTCCACGTATCCCTTCAATCCATTCACGGTGCCGTGGACCAATTCACTGTTCGAGAATGCGCCCGCCGATGCCATGGGCATCCGTTTGCGATGGGATCAGGAGGGTCATCAGAAGCGGCGACTCTGGGTGGTGGGCGGCGACGGCGCGATGTACGACATTGGTTTTCAGTCTCTTTCGCGTCTGCTGATGTCCGGTATGGATATCAAAGTTCTGGTGCTCGATACGCAGGTTTACTCAAATACCGGTGGGCAAAGTTCTACCGCAACGTTTACTGGCCAGAGTGCCAAGATGGCGGCTTTCGGTAAGTCATCGCCGGGCAAACGCGAGCACCGCAAAGAACTGGCCACGATCGCCATGATGCATCCAGGTGTCTACGTGGCGCAGACCACGCCCGCGCACTTGAACCATTTCTACCGAGCGGTCATGGAAGCCAACGAATATCCTGGGCCGGCGGTCGTGATCTGCTACGCAGCATGCATGCCCGAGCACGGGATTTCGGATGATCGCGCGGTGGCGCAGGCGAAGCTGGCAGCCGATTCACGGACATTTCCGCTGCTGATTTACGATCCTCGCAAAGGTGACCTTATTCGCGAGCGTCTGAGCCTGCAGGGCAATCCAGTCACGACAGAAGACTGGTTCGCCAATCCCAAGACCGGGGAACCGGTGGATTTCATAGCTTTCGCACGCACTGAAGGTCGGTTCGCCCGGCATTTCACCGATGGCCAACCGGACGAATTCTTGAAAGTGGCACAGCAGGACCGGCTGGCGAACTGGCACCGCCTTCAAGAGCTGGCGGGATTGCGGTAAGTAGAATAGGCATTCTTGCCTGGCGGATCAAATGCGCAAAACAGAACGCGGGATCACGCGCGCGCGCAGCATGCGGCCTGTTCGATGCCGGCATGCGCTTTGCGCCATTCGTCATCCCACCGGCTGCAAGCAGCGTTGACGGAGCGCAATACTTCGCGGGTGTAAAACGGCTGTGCGAGCACATCGAAGCCGCCCAGGTTCAGGACTTCCACCCACAGGCGTTCGTCGGCCAGCCGGGATGTCACGACCAGCTTTGGCGGGAAAGGCATTTGCATCAATGGATTGTGCAGGGTTTTCCAGTTGCCATCCGGCAGATCACGTTCGACGATCACCACGGGAGCGGGTTCTATTTGGAGCGATTGGATTGCTTCTACACAGCTAAATGCGCTATCCATGCTCCACCCCGCGGGGCGCAGGATATGAATCAATGCCCGATGGTCCTCGTCATTGGGGCTCACGAAGAGCACGATAGGTGGTTTGCCGGCGACAGGAAGATTGTTCATTTGACTTTCTATTTGCACTTCTGTTGCCAACGCCAATCATCGATATGATCGCCCAGCGCCACGGCCTCGCAAAGCCGAAGGAAATTTGTCTGACCGTGCATGGAAGCTTCCGTCCAAACACATCCATGGCTCGGTTGGAGGAACAGTCAACCCCACCTTCCGTAAATCGTCCGAGGCCGCACGGCTACATGCTAATCGGAGTCTCTGTCAGCCTGGTGAATCGCAGATTCCTGAATGGTATCCGTCACGACGCCGCGGGGACGCCCGCGACAGGCTGCAAACACTGACCCAGTAGATCACTCGCTCAGTACCCCGTGACTCTCAACCACAGTATGATGCCAGCAACCAAGGTAAGTGCTCCCAGTGCCACGATTGGAGCCCACACGCTGATTTCTGTTGCCAGGTGATGCACGTGATGAACCGGTGCAATCGCCGCAGGAACGCAACCCGATTTCGCTTCAAGCAGCGCCATGTTTCAACCTCCTTCGCGACTTGAAACAAGGCACGCCACGAACCAGCGGGCAAGAACTCGTAAGCCAAATAGTTTCAATGTGTAACTGGCGCAGCCTATCGAAGAAGATGCCGCGGCATTTTACGCACTGCGTGAGAACTCCCAGTTTACTTTGCGAATTTCGAGCAGCCCGAACTGCCTGGCCACCACTTTTCGTCGAGGCGTTACGATTTACTGCCTGTATCCGTCTAGGAGACCGTCAACTGGGATAGCGACGCGCCGATGCGGCACCAGCTATTGGCTGATAGCCGGGCGTCATGGGGTGGGGAAACTCAAGTTTTATCTCAACGGTAGGGCAGCGGGGAGCACGCGTTCCCATCTTTCTGTCCGATATCGCGACAGGAGGAACAAGCGGCACTGCTCGCGTCCGGCGCGAGGCACGACACCCCCGCTGCCCAACGGGGTGAACGGTCATCACCTCACCCCGACATCTAGCGAAAACCGTCCATCCAAACCTGATAACAATACCCCACGGCGAGCAGCGCGCCATAGAGTATCGCGGTGACGGTGAGGATTTTGCCCCAGTGATCGACCGTCTCCAGCTGATGCGCGAGGGCTGCTTGCCTTAATCGATGCGACTCGTTATCCAGAACGTGGAGTATGTCGTCTTCCTGGCTCGAGACCAGTTTGCGGTAGATTGCCAGGCCAGCAATGGAGCAAGCCAAAGCAAGCCACCCCGCCACAAAGGGAGTCAAACTGACGTTCATGCTGGCCTCCTAATTGATTGTCAGGGGAACGAATGGTGGTGCTTTGATAAAATCGATTGGCCGCTGAAACTTCCGCCCCGTGGCTTCTTCGATCGCATCCACGATGAGCAGCAGATAGGCGTCAAGGGCGCACTCCACTTTTTCTCTGATTTCACAGTGGCCGTCAGCATCCTGCATTCGACATATGGAGCAGACCTGTTCGCGAATGGCCTGGACGTAATCGCGGATATCGTCACTGTGCGTTGCCTGGATGGCCCTCGCCACCTGCGAGAATAGGCGAAAGAGAGCGCAACTCCCTGGATCTTCGAGGCCGCAGGCACCCTCGTTGTCTCGAGCCGTGCATACACCACAGACAGTTGCCTGGACGATTTTCTCCAGTTCTTCCAAAGAGCGTTCCATTCGACGCCTCCTTTGCCCGGTGATAATGTGTGCACGCCGAGACCCATGGCGCGTGGGCGGCTATCCACCGCCTTCTTAGCAGGCTGGCAACATCCAGGTGGCGAGATTGGGGGATTTCAATAGCGCCATCTAGCGCAGTGGGGGATCTCACGCTCAACGCGGGCATTGGGGACAACTCCGCGATGGAGCCCTTTTCAATGGCGAGCTGACCTTTTACTCGACGGCAAGCCGGTCACTTCTTGGGCTGGTAGCCTTCGAGCGAGTGGTCATGGTCCTTATAATACTTGCCGGCCTCGTTCAACTCTTTCGAGTTGGCGCCCACATGGCAGAACGTGCAGGCTTTCTTTTCTTTCTTTGTATACTCGGGTTTAGCATTCGAAAGTGTCGAGGTTGCAACCATGCCGACAAGCAGAACCAACGCTGGAATTGCGAATTTCATTTAGTTTTGTCCCCTTCCCGCGCCCGTGTACAAGCAATCTCGGGTCCGCAATAGTGTGCCACACTCGGGTGGATCTCGAAAGAGAATAGGTCGGAGGATTGCCAATACTCCACAAGCACTATGACAAAGATCCTCCCCGGAACTGAAGCGGCGCACGATATCCTGGGCCTGCGGCGTCGGCCTCTCGATGTGTTTTTTGCGCCGCGCACGGTCGCCGTGATCGGCGCGACGGAATCGCCCGCGAGCGTGGGACGGACGATTCTTTGGAATTTGATCAACAGCCCCTTCGGTGGAACCGTATTTCCAATAAATCCGAAGCGTACCAGCGTTCTTGGTATCCGGGCGTATCCCAATACCGCCGACGTGCCCGATAAAGTGGACCTGGCGGTAATTGTCACGCCGGCCACCACCGTGCCGGGCGTGGTGCGGGAATGTGTGGTGGCGGGCGTCAAGGGATCCATCATCATTTCGGCCGGTTTCAAGGAAGCCGGTAAAGCCGGCGCGGAACTGGAGCGCCAGGTGCTTGAAGAAGCCAGGCGCGGCCACATGCGTATCATCGGCCCCAACTGCCTGGGTGTGATGAGCCCGCTCAGCGGCCTGAACGCTACCTTTGCCACCACGATTGCGCGGCCCGGCAATGTAGCTCTGGCGAGCCAAAGCGGAGCCATCTGCACGGCGGTTCTAGACTGGAGCCTGCGCGAACAAGTCGGTTTCAGCGCATTCCTGTCCATCGGCTCCATGCTCGATGTGGGCTGGGGAGATCTCATCGAATATCTGGGGGATGATCCGCGCACGCGCAGCATCATCATATACATGGAATCCATCGGCGACGCGCGCGCATTTGTCTCGGCGGCGCGCGAGGTGGCGCTTAGCAAGCCAATCATCGTGATCAAGGCCGGGCGCAGTGAGGCCGCAGCCAAGGCGGCGGCGTCGCACACCGGCTCGCTTTCCGGTAGCGACGAGGTATTGGAAGCGGCGTTCCGGCGCTGCGGCGTGCTGCGGGTTATGAATATCTCGGATCTGTTCTACATGTCCGAGGTGTTGGCCAAACAGCCGCGTCCGAGCGGTCCCCGACTTACGATTCTGACCAATGCGGGCGGGCCGGGTGTACTCGCCGCCGATGCCTTGATGTTGCTCAATGGGACGCTGGCGGAGCTTTCAGCCGGCAGTATGGCGGCTTTGAACCAGATCCTGCCACCACACTGGAGCCACGGCAACCCCATCGATATTCTCGGCGACGCTGGCCCGGAGCGCTACGCTAAAGCCGTCGAGATCGTGGCCCAGGACCCGAATAGTGACGGCCTGCTGGTGATCATGACCCCACAGGGCATGACCGCTCCCACCCAGATCGCCGAGAAACTAAAGCCATTCGCAAAGCTGGATGGGAAGCCTATCTTGGCAAGCTGGATGGGCGGTGTCACAGCAGCCGGGGGTGAAGACATTCTAAATCATGCCGGCATTCCCACGTTTGCTTATCCCGATACCGCCGTTCGCGTCTTCGAATACATGTGGCGGTACACGTACAATCTGCGCGGCCTCTATGAAACGCCTGCACTCGCGTCCGAGGCGGACTCTACGGCGCGCGCGCAGGTTGCCTCGTTGATAGCGGATGTGCGGAAGTCGGGCCGCACGTTATTTACGGAAGCGGAATCCAAACACTTGCTGGCCCTCTATGGCATTCCCACCGTGCGGACTCTGGTAGCAAACACGCCGGATGAAGCTGTGCAATTTGCGGGTGAGATCGGATACCCCGTCGTCCTGAAGCTGAATTCGGAAACCATTACCCACAAGACCGATGTCGGGGGTGTGCAATTAAAGCTGGCCGACGAAGCGGCTGTGCGGCGCGCCTGGGCGACGATCGAAAGAAGCGTACGTGAAAAGGCCGGTCCCGGACATTTTCAAGGTGTCACGGTGCAACCCATGGTGTCCCGCGAAGGATACGAGCTGATTGTAGGGAGCAGCATAGATCCGCAGTTCGGGCCAGTGCTGTTATTCGGCTCGGGGGGCATGCTGGTTGAGGTGTACAAAGACCGCGCGCTTGCGTTGCCCCCGCTCAACACCACGCTCGCGCGGCGCATGATGGAGCAAACGCGGATCTTCACCGCGCTCGAGGGCGTTCGCGGGCGCAAACCCGTGGCGCTGGCAGAGCTCGATCAGCTTATGGTGCGCTTTAGCCGCCTGGTAATCGAGCAGCCGTGGATCAAGGAGATAGATATCAACCCGTTGCTCGCATCCTCGGAACGGCTGGTAGCGCTGGATGCGCGCGTGATCGTCCATGGAGCGGAGATGCTTCCGCAGGATTTGCCGCGGCCCGCCATCCGTCCCTATCCAGCGCAATACGTCGAACAATGGACAACTAAAGACAAAACTTCCCTGTCGATCCGGCCGATCCGACCTGAAGACGAGCCCATGATGGTAGCATTCCATCAGCGGTTATCGGAGCGTAGCGTTTACTTCCGCTACTTCCACCTGTTGAATCTCGGCCAGCGCACGGCGCACGAACGGCTGACCCGCATCTGTTTCATCGACTACGATCGGGAAATGGCTTTGGTCGCCGAGCGCGAAGGCGGTCCTTCCGGCGGGAGCGAGATTCTGGGCGTAGGGCGGCTGACCCGGACACATGGAACCAGCGATGCGGAAATGGCGATCCTGGTCAGCGACGATTTTCATCATCGAGGCTTGGGCACGGAACTTTTGCGGCGGCTCATAGATATCGCCCGGCGAGAGAATGTCGAACGCATCACTGCCGACATACTGGCGGAGAACCGCCCCATGCAGCGAATTTGCGAGCGCCTCGGGTTCCAGCTTTCGTACCAGGCGGAGGACGGTGCGGTCAAAGCCGAGATCCGCCTCAATCAATAGTCCAACACCCTAGCGGTTGGGGCATTTCACCCACACGGGCGTGAATTCACCCAGCATTGCACTCCCTTATGGTCAATTTTGAACAGCGCCGGGATGATTTGCTCCTATATATTCACTGTTTGCTGATTTGAGAGAGTTTGGGCCATTTTCTGCACTATGCGAACTGACTTCCTTTTGGGGGAAAGGTCAGATGCGGACTATTACGATTCGTGGAACGGCCTTAGTCGGCGCGGTCACGATACTTTTGGCGGGGTCCGTGGCGCTGGTGAGCGCGACCAAGCCTACCTTCAATAAACACCAGAAGGCATTTTACGCCGATCCCAGCGTGGTGGCGTTCGTGCGGCCCGGTCTGAAGGTACAGATCGAGTCGGCGCAGATTTCGAGCGACGGAACCATCACGGCCAAGTTCAAGGTGACCGATCCGGCGGGGTTACCGCTCGACCGTACCGGCGTCTACACGCCGGGAGCGGTGAGCACGAGCTTTATCGCAGCCACTATCCCCGCCGGCCAGGAGCAATACACGGCCTATACCACGCGCATCCAAAAGAGCCCCATTACCGGCAATTCAGCGACTCAGGCCGGAACCGATTCCGGCGGGACGTACCAACAGGTGGGCGACGGCGAATACGTTTACACGTTCCACACCAAGGCGCCCTCGCTCACGCTCGATACGCACGCCACCCACAGCATCGGCGTGTACTCGTCCCGCAATCTGACGGAGTTCGATCTGGGGACCTCGTACGCGGACAACGTGTTTACGTTCGTGCCGGACGGCTCGCCGGTAGTTACCACGCGCGATGTCATCAAGACGCAGAGCTGCAATCAATGCCACGATCCGCTTTCGGCGCACGGCGGAGCGCGCCAGAGCGTCGAGTTGTGCGTGCTGTGCCACACGCCGCAAACCACCGATCCCGACACCGGCAACACAGTGGATTTCAAAGTGATGGTGCACAAGATCCACGCCGGCTCAAGCCTGCCCAGCGTGCAGGCGGGCGGCACGTACCAGATCATCGGGTTCGGCCAATCGGTGAACGACTTTTCGACCATCGTATTTCCGGCCGATGTCCGGAGTTGCACATTTTGCCACCAGCAGAACACCGGCGCGGCGCAGAAGCAAGCGTTTGCCACCGAACCTTCCCGGGCGGCGTGCGGATCGTGCCACGACAACGTTAACTTCGCGACCGGCGAGAACCACGTGGGCCTACCAGTTACCAGCGACAACCAGTGCGCCAACTGCCACCAGCCGCAAGGCGAGAACGACTTCGACGCCTCCATCCTTGGCGCGCACGTGATCCCGCGCCTGTCAACCAATCTTCCTGGCACGGTGTTCAACCTGGTGAGCGCGAGCGGCGCCGCGGGCAAATCGCCCTCAGTGGTATTCGGGGTGGCGGACAAATCCGGCAAGCCACTCGATGCCTCCCAGATGAACCGGCTGGCGCTGGTGCTGGCCGGGCCGACGACGGATTACTCCAGTTACGTCAGCGAAGATCCGCGCAAGACCCTGACCAAGAACAGTGATGGCACGTTTACCTACACATTCAAGGCAACGATTCCTGCCGGAGCCACGGGGACCTACTCGATCGGCGTCGAAGGCTACATCAACCAGACCCTCGAGCCCGGCACGTTGAAAGCCGTGACGGTGCGAGACGCGGGCGCCAACCAGGTGATCAACTTCAGCGTGGATGGTTCTCCAGTAGCTCCGCGGCGCACCGTGGTGCAACTGGCCAACTGCAATGGATGCCATTCGGGCCTGAGCGTGCATGGGGACAACCGTAACCAGGTCGTGATGTGCGTGCTATGCCACAACCCGAATACGACGGATGCCGACATGCGGCCCGCGGCTCAGATGCCGGCCCAGACGGTCGATTTCCGCACCATGATCCACAAGATTCACCGCGGAGAGAACCTGACCAGCGATTATACGATTTACGGATTCGGCGGATCGAAGAACAACTTTAACGCGATCCAGTTCCCTGGCGATTTGCGGGATTGCGAGAAGTGCCACACCCCCGGTTCCGAGCAGTTGCCGCTGGCCGACAATCTGCTGAACGTGAATAATCCGCGCGGGCTGATCAACCCGACGCCGCCCACGACCGCGGCCTGCACGGCGTGCCACGACAACCGGACGGCGGCATCGCACGCGCTCGCCAACACCACAACTCTCGGCGAGGCGTGCGAAGTGTGCCACTCGCCGGATGCCGCGTTCGCCGTCGATAAGGTACATGCCCGCTAGCTAGGCTGGAGAGCCATGCGGGCCACAATCTTGACATTACAGGCTTGGCCGCCGCTAATCACCAGCGCGCCCCCACCTCCTTCCGGGGCTTGCCCGTCATGGGCGGGTCACCCTCGAGCGCTGGCAGTTACGGCGGCCATGATTTTATTCGTACGAGCGGGGGCGGCGCAGGCGCCCGCTCCCGCTAGCCAGACCCCGGCTCCCGCCAACCAGGCTGCGACGTTCGCCGGTTCCGAGGCCTGCCAGCTTTGCCACGAGGACATCTACAAAGCCTTCCAGAAGAATCCGCACGTGGCTGTGGAGAAAGGCAGCAAGCGCGGATGGGAAGGGCGAGGCTGCGAATCGTGCCACGGCCCGGGAAGCAAGCACGCCGAGAGCACGTCAGCGGCGGACATCCGCAATCCTGCCAAGCTGCCGGTGGCGGAAGCGGACCAGGGGTGCCTCGGCTGCCATCTCAACCAGCCAACGCACGTGGGGCGGATCCAGAGCGGGCACGCGCGTAATCAGGTGAGTTGCGTCACGTGCCACGCGATGCACAAGTCGGCGGAAGAACTGAGGCCGCGGCGGAGAGCGGCGATCAACGCAAAATGCGCGGGCTGCCACACGGCGGTCTGGGCTAGCTTCCAGCGCCCGCATAAGCACAAGCTGCCGGAAGGCGCGATGTCGTGCATCGACTGCCACAACCCGCACGGAAGTCTCCTGCCGCGGTCCATCCGTACGGTCGCGGCCAACGAGCCGGGCTGCCTGAACTGCCACGGCGACAAGCGCGGACCGTTTGTATTCGAGCACGCGCCGATACGGCTGGAGGGCTGCACGGCCTGCCACGAACCGCACGGCTCGGCGAACCCGCACATGCTAACGCGGCAGGAGGTGAGGTTCACCTGCCTGGAATGCCACGCCAACACGCCCGCGACGATGGCGACGTCGCATACGCTGGGCGGGATTCCTCCGGCATTTCACGATCTGCGCAGTCCGCAATTCCGAAACTGCACGCTTTGCCACGTCAAGATCCACGGATCAAACGTGAGCCAGGATCTGCTGCGATGAAAATTCTCCTGGCTCTACTGATGGCTCTGCCGCTCGCGGCACAGGAGAAACCACCGGCAGCGCAGGAATCCGCCCTGGCAGCCCAAGAAGCACCGGCTGTTTCCCCCTCGGCCCAGCCGGAAGCGACCTTCACGGGAACCGTGGACGTGGGTTATCAGTGGCGCAGTAATGTGGGCGGCAGCATGGACACGTACCGCTCGGTGGTGAACCTGGGATCGGGGCCAAAGTTAATGGGGCTGGACCTGAGCTTCGAAAGCGCCACGAAGCGCTGGTTCGATCGCATCAACGTGCGCGGATATAACTGGGGCGATCCTTATAACACCGCGCACGTGGATGCGAGCCGGCATGCCTGGTATAACTTCAGCTTCGATTACCGCAATATCGCGTATTTCAACTTCCTGCCGTCATACGCCGACCCGACCATCGGGAACGGCATTTTTCTGGATCAGCGAAGCTTCGACACGCACCGCCGGATGATGGACTTCGAACTGGAGCTGATGCCAGGGAAATGGATTGTCCCCTACCTGGGGTATTCGCACGATTCGGGCTTCGGAAGGGGCATCACGGACTTCACCAGCGACGCCAATGAGTATCCGGTGGCGGACAAGCCGCGCGATAAGACTGACAACTTCCGCGGGGGCGTGCGCATCGAGCTGAAGAAATTCCACGTTAGCTTGGAACAAGGCGGGACAACGTTCAAGGACGATCAGCAGGTCTTTACGAGCGACCAGAACTTCGGCAACCGCTCCACGCCACTGTTCGGCCAGCAACTGGAGCTGACGAACCTGGCACAGTCGTATGGCGTGCGCGGCCACAGCATTTACAGCAAGGCGCTGGTTACGGCCGATCCGTTCTCCTGGATCAGCCTTTTCGGCCAGTTCCTTTACAGCCGGCCGGACACGACGGTGCATTATTCGCAGTTCAACACGGGGCAGTTCGTGGATCTGGCGTCGCTGCTATTTTTCACGAGCGAGCTGGACCTGCTGAACGCGGCCGCCAAGCAGCCGCACACGTCGGGGATGTTCGGTTTCGAATTGCGGCCTATGCGCCGCGTGCGGGTGATCGAATCGGTGATGACGGACCGGCTGCACGACGCGTCCTCGGCCGCGCTCAACCAGCAGATCCTCACGCCGCTGGTGGCGGCCCAACTGGCGGACTTCACGGACCGGCTGGTACGGAACTACAGCCAGCAACAGACGGATGTGCTGTTCGACCTGACCTCGAAGATCACGCTGCGTGGCGGCCAGCGTGTCGTTTGGGGAAACGCGGAGACGCAAGGCGCATTCATTTCAGGGGCGGACACCGAGACGGGCGAACTGCGGCGGCAGGTGGGACTGGCGGGGATCAGCTACCGGGCGGGACACGGAATCTCGGCCAGCGTCGATTTTGAAGGCGCTTCGGGAGACCGGGCGTACTTTCGGACGAGCCTGCAGAATTACCAGCGGGTGCGAGCGCGGGCGCGCTATCAACCCATGACTTCACTGGCTCTCTCCGCGGGTTTCTCGGTGCTGAACAACCAGAATCCCAACCCGGTGGTGAAGTACGACTTTCTGAGCCACGAAACGTCGTTCTCGGCGGTGTGGACGCCGAACGGCGGCAAGCGGGTGACGCTTACGGGCGAGTACACGCGATCAGCTTTGCGCTCGGACATCAACTACGTGGTGCCGCAGGATTTCACGACCGCGCCGTCGTCTTATCGCGACAACGCCAACGAGGCCAGCGCGCTGGCGGACCTGGTGATACCGGGCTTCGGAGCGCATGCGCCGCGGCTTGTTGTTGGCGGCTCGCTGTTCCGCTCGTCCGGCAGCCGTCCCACGCAATACTATCAGCCGATCGTGCGCTTCATGACGCCGGCTTACCGGCATATATCCGCGTACGGCGAATGGCGCTATTACGGATTCGCCGAGCCCTTCTATCTGTACGAGGGTTTCCGGACGCATCTTCTCACCGCCGGATTGAGGTTCACGCGATGATCCGGTCTATGGTAGGTATTCGCTCTCTCGTCACAATGGCTCTGATGACTGCCGCTGCGGAGGGCGCAACGTTTTCTTCCGCCGATTCTTTGCGTGGCGAGCGTGTGTTTGCGGACCAATCTTGCATTAAGTGCCACAGCATCAACGGCGAGGGTGGAAAACTCGCGCCTGATCTGGGGAGGCGCATCGACCGCAACTACACACCGGCCCTGCTAGCAAGCGTCATGTGGAACCACGCTCCTACAATGTGGGCTTCGATGGAGGCGCGGGGAATCCAGCGGCCCGTACTAGATGAGCAGACAGCAGCCGACCTTTTTGCATATTTTTACGCCTCACGGTTCTTTGATCAGCTCGGCGACGCGGGCAGGGGCAAGCAGGTGTTCTCGGCCAAGCATTGCGCCCACTGCCATGGGATCAGCGATTCGAGTGCGACGGGCGCAAAGCCGGTGGCGCACTGGGAGTCTCTATGGGATCCAATCCGCTTGGCGGAGGCCATGTGGAATCATGCCGCGAACATGAAGGAGGCGTTCGCCAAGCAGGGCTTCCGGTGGCCGAACCTGACGAGCCAGGAGCTTTCCGACATCCTCGTCTACGTCCGCAACCTGCGAGAGACGCAGCATGTGACCGTGCGATTGGAAACCGCAAATGGGGAAAACGGCGAGGCGCTTTTCCAATCGAAGGGATGCGCCGGTTGCCACACGGCCAAGCTGGAGCTGCGGCCGAGATTGAGGGGCAAGACGCTCACCGAAATCGCGGTGGACATGTGGAACCATGCGCCCAGAATGGCGCAACCGCCGCCGAAACTTGAAGAGGACGAGATGCGCCTAGTTGTGAGCTATCTCTGGGCTCAGCAGCTCTTGTCTCAGGACGGCAATCCCCGACACGGCAAGCAAGTCTTTGCCCGGAAGAACTGCGCGACGTGCCACAACGATCCCTCTAGCGGCGCGCCCAGCCTCGCTGGCCGCAAAGGTGCTTTCTCCCCGGTCTCCATGATGTCAACGTTATGGCGCCACGGTCCGCAGATGCTGGAGAGGATGAAGCAAAAGGGCGTGGCTTGGCCCAGATTTACGGCCGACCAGATGTCCGATCTCATTGCTTACTTGAATTCCGGACCCTGAGCGGTATCGATTATGAAATAGGCTCATGAATGACTGGGGCAAGAAAGGACATAGCGACAATGACAGAAGGGCGTCGAAGCCTGGTGGGCTGGCTGCTGGGTGGAGGTTTGGTCACTTCCATCTCGTCGTTCATTTATCCCGCCATCAAATTCATGATGCCCCCGAATGTACCCGAGGCCGCCGTTAACGAAGTCGGCGCCGGCAAGGTTCAGATGTTGAAACCGGATGCCGGAGCAATCGTCAGGTTCGGCAACAAACCGGTGCTGCTGGTTCGCCTGAGTGAAACCGAATGGAGAGCGTTGTCCGCCGTGTGTACTCACTTGAACTGCACAGTGCAGTATCAAGAGAAGACGCATCAGATCTGGTGTGCCTGCCACAACGGTTTCTACGACCTCAATGGAAAGGTCGTTTCTGGCCCACCCCCCAAGCCCCTCGACGAGTACGCAGTCCGAGTTCGGGGCGACGAAGTCGTGATTACTCGTGGCGTCTGACCGTAAGGAGGAGCCGGTGGCAACCCGAGGCTTGGAAACTCCCCAGCCTGGCTGGCTGGACGAACGCCTGGGCCTGAGTTCCATCCGGCAGTTCATCGAGCACAAAGCTGTCCCGCTGCATTCCGCCACCATGTGGTACTACTTCGGCGGGATCACGCTGTTCCTGTTTGTAATTCAGGTGCTGACCGGGATACTGCTGCTTCTGTATTACCGCCCTACGACCAGCGAAGCGTTCGAAAGCGTGCAGTTCATCATGACGCGGGTGAAGTTCGGTTGGCTGATCCGTTCCGTGCATAGCTGGTCGGCGAACCTGATGATCCTCTCGGCTTTCATCCATATGTTCAGCGTGGTATTCCTGCACGCCTATCGGCGCCCGCGAGAAATGACGTGGTTTTCTGGTATCGCGCTACTGGCTCTGGCGATGGCTTTCGGGTTCAGCGGGTACCTATTGCCTTGGAACACGATCTCCTACTTTGCCACCAAAGTAGGAACGGACATGGCAGCCAGCGTGCCGGTGCTTGGCCCGCACCTGGCACGCTTCTTGCGTGGCGGTGAAGACGTCGGCGGCGCCACCCTTACGCGTTTCTTCGGTTTTCACGTGGCCGTGCTGCCGGGCTTCACCACACTGTTGCTGCTGCTCCACCTGGGGCTGGTGCAACGCTTCGGCATCAGTTCGCCGCCCAAACTGGAAGGAAAGCCCATCGCGCAAATGCCTTTCTTTCCCAATTTCTTTTTGCGGGAACTCATGGCCTGGTACGCCGCCCTGGCAATATTGGGCACACTAGGGGCATTGTTTCCCTGGGAATTGGGAGAAAAGGCAGACCCATTTGCATCGGCGCCGGCGGGAATCCGTCCTGAATGGTACTTCCTGGCGCCGTTCTACACGCTCAAACTGCTTCCGAGTCACATCTGGGTGCTGGAGGGGGAGTTGGTGGGTTTCGTCGGGTTCGCGCTGTTGGCGGTGTTTTGGGCAACTCTGCCACTTTGGGCGGCGAACCGGAATGGAATGTTACGGGCGAGGTGGGCGACTGGAGGCGGTATTCTGCTTCTGGCTTACTATTCGACGTTCTCGATACTGGGGTATTGGCGGTGATGCGCCTAATGCTACTGCTGGTGACATTCTCGCTGGCCGCTATGGCTGCCAAGGACACTTGCGTCGATTGTCATAACGCGCTGGGCGGGGATCTACAGGCACCGGTTCAGGCCTTTGCTGTTGATGTTCATAAACGCGCCGGGTATAGCTGCGCCGACTGCCACGGCGGCGACCGCAATTCGGAAGACTATGACGTTTCCATGAGCAAGGTCCGTGGATATCAGGGCAAGATCACCCGAGCCGAAGTGCCGAAGCTGTGTGGCCGCTGCCACAGCGACGCCAACCTCATTCACAAGTTCAAGCCTCAGCAGCGGGTGGATCAGTTAGCGCAGTATGTAACGAGCGTCCACGGCAAGCGCCTGGCGGCTGGGGATACGGCCGTGGCGAATTGCGTTGACTGCCATAGCGTGCACGACATCCGTGAAGTGAAGGATCCCTTGGCGCCGGTCTACCCGGAGCGCGTTGTGCAGACTTGCGCCAGATGTCACGCCGATCGGGCCTATATGGCCAAGTACAAGCTGCCGACCAATCAGTTCGTGCAATATCGAAGCAGCGTGCATTGGGATGCTCTGTCAAAACGGAACGACCTTTCCGCGCCCACTTGCGCCTCATGTCATGGAAATCACGGCGCGACGCCTCCACAAGTTAGTTCCGTAGCCGCAGTGTGCGGCACGTGCCACGCTTTGCAGCAGGATTTGTATAACAGCAGCCCGCACAAAGCAGCCTTCGACGCGATGGGGGCCGCGGGCTGCGTGGCATGTCACAGCAATCACGCCGTGCATCGACCTTCGGAAGCCTTGCTGGCCGGCGACAAGGCGCTCTGCTCGCAGTGTCACGACGCTGATTCGGTTGGCGGTAAAACTGCTGCTGCAATGCATAGACAGATCCAATCTCTCGCTAATTCGCTGGCGCGCTCCAATGAGGTCGTGACGCGTGCGCGCCGGGCGGGCATGGAAGTGTCTGAAGCCGCCATAAAGTTGGCAGATGGCCAGGAGCGGCTCGTGAAGGCCCGCGTTGCAGTGCACAATTTCCGGGAGGATGCTGTCGCTCTGCCCGTGAAGGAAGGTCTGACAATTGCGGCCGACGCGCATCGCGCGGGCCAGGAGGCGCTGGCCGAACGTGACTTCCGTCGAGTCGGTCTGGGCGTTTCGTTAGCCTGCATTCTGCTGACCCTGGCCGGGCTATGGCTGGCTATTCGCCGGCTCGAATCAGGGTCCTCGCGCGGCTCGCAAACCGCGGGGGGGTGATCCGTGATAAGACTCGCCGTATTTATTCTGCTGACGCCTTGCGCCGGTTGGAGTGCCGGCCTGAAGCCGGTTAGCAGCGCCGAAGTGTGCGGCCGCTGCCATCGCGCCATACTCGAAGCTTGGAAGCTCTCGGCCCATGCCGATGCGATGGAGAGCAGCCTATTTCAAGACACGTTCGAGCTTGCGGAAGCGGACTTCGGAACGGCTTCCCGCAAGATCTGTCTGGGATGCCATTCGCCTTTGACCATCGCGACCGGCGACATCGCGTTGTTGCAGAAGGTGAGCTGGGAGGGTATCACGTGCGACTATTGCCATTCGATCCGCTCCGTGGCTTTCGAGGGATCGAACCCGAGGGCCAAAGTGGAGTTTTCGCGGGTCAAAAGTGGTCCACTCAAGGATTCGACTTCGATGGCTCATGGGACCGTTTTTTCGCCTGTCCATATCTCTTCGGAGGTCTGTGCACCGTGCCATGAATACCGCAATGCCACCGGCCTGCCGGTGCTCACTACCTACTCGGAGTGGAAGGTCAGCCGCTACGCCCGGGAGGGCAAGAACTGCCAGTCCTGCCATATGTGTCGCGTGGCCGGAGACGTAGTTGATCCGAAGATACGGACCGGCGGGCAGGAACGGGTAAACCTCCATCAAATGCCTGGAAGCCATTCTTTGGACCAGTTGACGCGCACCATCAAAGCCAAGGTGGAAAGCTCCCGCTTGGGAGATCAGTTGAAGGTGGTGATAACGATTGCGAACAAGGCTGCCGGACATTACGTGCCAACCGGATCACCGCTCCGCCAACTGGTCTTCGATCTACGTGTGGACACCTCTGATGACCATCATTTCAAGGAAGAGCGCATCTACCGGCGGGTGGTCGCCGATCAACACGGGACGCCCATAAACCGCGAACATTTTGTTTTTGTGAAGGCGGCGAAGACTCTCGGAGATACGCGCCTGGCTCCAGACGAAAGCCGCAGGGAGGAGTTTTCCTATAACGTAAAGGCAGGCATGCAGACGAACGTCAAGGCAACGCTTTCGTACGTTTATTCGCCCTTAGCCCGTACTCAATCTCAACAGCGTGTTACTTTCCTTTCGCTTAGTAAAATTGTTTTTTAAATTTGAGGAGAATGGAAAAAATGAAAAAGCGCATATCGGTTTTCACCTTTGTTCTTGTGTTGAGTCTGCCGCTGGCCGCCGCCGATGCCGCAGCCGGGAAGGCCGCTTACGCCAAGGCCTGCAAGTCCTGCCATGGCCCGGACGGAGCGGGGAATCCCGCGGTGGCCAAGATGATGAAGGTCGAAATGAAACCCCTTGGCTCGAGAGAGATTCAGGCGAAGTCCGACGAAGACCTGAAGGAAGTCATCAAAAAAGGGGCTGGCAAAATGAAGCCTGTCACCAGCCTTTCCGATGACCAGGCTTCGGCCGTCGTTGCTTTTATACGTACGCTCAAGCAGTAGCACACGCGGTCGATCACTGGGACAATATCCTGTCTGCGATCGCGACGCGATGGTGTGCTGCTTGTGGTGCTTATTTCGATCAGGTCTAAATCGAAAGCGGGCCAGATGTGGAATGAGCGAATGATCGGGCAATCTAGAGCGCGGATTCGTGCCGCGCTCTTCGCCTGCGTCGCATTCCTCCTACTGGGAGCCGGGACGCCCTGCATGTCGCAGGACCCGAGGGGCACCGCGTGTTCCTCCTGCCATGATGTCGGACAGAAGATGGCAAAGACGGTGCACGCCGCGGTGTCCTGCACTACCTGCCACGTAAAGCACGAAGAATATCCCCACCCGGAAGGCATCCCAAAACCGGTTTGCGCGAGTTGCCATCGGCAAGTTGCCTCCGAGCACGCCCGCGGTATTCACGGCCAGGAGATTCGCAAAGGCAGCGCCGCCGCGCCCGACTGCGGCACCTGCCACGGCGCGGCCCATGAAATCCAGATCACAAAGTCTGCCGTGTTTCGTGCCGGAGTGGCTGAGACCTGCGGCATGTGCCATAGTGACATGGCCCGCGAATATCATGCGAGCGTACACGGAAAAGCGGTAGCTCGCGGTGTGGCGCAAGCACCCGTTTGCACCGACTGCCATGGCGAGCACTCCATCCTGCCACCGAGCAATGCGGCGTCTCCCGTGAGTGGCCGCAACATACGCGCCACATGCGGGAGCTGTCACGGTGATGTGCGGTTGGCGCGCAAGTTCGGGTTTCCGGCGGACCGGCTCTTGAGCTTCGATGCTTCGTTTCACGGCCTCGCCGCCAAAGCAGGTTCGCAGACCGTCGCCAACTGCGCGAGTTGCCACGGAGTGCATAACATCCTGCCATCGTCCGACCCGAGATCGACGATAAACGCCAAGAACCTCGCAGCCACTTGCGGCCGCTGTCATCCGGGCGCCGGACAGCGCTTTGCCATTGGCCGCGTACACTTCAGCGAGGCCGGGATGGAGTCGGCGGCCGTGGGATGGGTGCGCCGGTTCTATCTTTGGCTGATTCGCATAACCATCGGATTGATGTTGCTGCACAATGCGGGAGACTGGGCGCGCAAGCTGTACCATCTGCGGCTCAGCCGCGCAACAACTACCGTGCTCCCCGCTACAGGCGAGCCGCAATTCCGCATGTTCGCTTTCGAGCGGCTGCAGCACGCGCTGCTGGCTATCTCGTTCACGGTCCTGGCATGGTCCGGCTTTGCGCTCAAATATCCTGGCGAATGGTGGGCGAAGCCCATGCTGCTGTGGGAAGGCTCGACGCCGGTGCGCAGCGTGGTGCATCGGGCGGCTGCGGTAGTCTTCATCGCTGTGACTCTCGTGCATGTGATTTCACTGCTGGCCAATCGGAATCTCCGCCGCCACTGGAGGAGGCTGTGGCCTGCGCGCCGCGATGTTAGAGAAGCTATGGGCACGTTCGGCTACAACCTGGGCCTGCTGAAAGAGCGCACGCCGGCATCGGAACACTCGTATGTCGAAAAGGCCGAATACTGGGCCGTGGTCTGGGGCGCGGTGGTGATGATCCTGAGCGGTGTCATGCTATGGGCCAGCGATTTGGCTATGGCCTGGCTGCCCAAGATCCTACTGGACGTGGCAACGGCTGTTCACCTCTATGAGGCGGTTCTGGCCACGCTTGCTATTCTGGTGTGGCACTTCTATTCTGTGATCTTTGATCCCGACGTGTATCCTCTCGACACAGCGGCGCTGACCGGATTTAGCGCCCGACCCCGTCACTTGGAGCCGGAAGTCGGCGAGACTCGGGAACAAGCGATCACTAAACCATGATTCTTCCTCCAGGTTCGGCCTCTCACAGATGGCTGTCGCCAGTGGTGCACCTGTCGAACAACTGGATCAGCCTGGTTGGCGTGGTCATCGTGACTACGGCTACCGTTTTCTGGTTTTTTCTGTTGCCCACCCTGCTGACCGGCGAAGCCGCCAATCCGTATGTTGGCATCCTGGTGTACTTGGCGTTGCCCACCGCTTTCATCGGCGGACTGGTTCTCATTCCCCTGGGAATATGGTGGCGGCGCCGCCGCGAGCGCGCATCGGGAACGCTGCCCACAAGCTTTCTGCCGCTGACTTTTCGTAACCCGGAACTGCGTCGCATCGTGGCCTTCATTGGTGTCACCACCGTCGCCAACGTGATCATTGCCGGGCAGCTCACGTACAGCGCCGTCAATTACATGGATAGCGTCCGTTTCTGCGGCCAGACTTGCCACACCGTCATGCAGCCCGAATTCACGGCGTATCAGAGTTCGCCGCATTCGCGCGTTGAGTGCGTGAAATGCCATATTGGGCCGGGAGCCGGGTGGTTCGTGCGCAGCAAGCTCTCTGGCGTGAGGCAGGTGTTCGCGGTGGCGTTCAAGACTTACCCGCGGCCAATCCCGACACCCGTGCATAACCTGCGGCCGGCGCGCGAAACTTGTGAAACCTGCCACTGGCCGCAGGTGTTCGGCGGCAACCGGCTCAAGATCATTCCCAAGTATGCCGACGATGAAGGCAACACCGCGTCGAAAACGGTTTTGTTGCTGCACATTGGGGGCGGCAACGGAACCCAGGGAATTCACGGCATGCACGTGGGCCCGGGCATTCGCATCCGGTACGCGGCGACTGACGAGAAACGGCAGACCATTCCATGGATCGAGTACCGAGATGCCACTGGAAAGACAACGGCTTATACCGCCAGCGACGCCAAAGGCGCTTTACCCGGTAATTTACCCATTCGAGAGATGGACTGCATGGATTGCCACAACCGGCCCAGCCACGCCTACGAAATGCCGGACTCGGCCGTTGATCGGGCGATGGCTGCGGGGGCCATTTCGCCTTCCCTGCCGTTCGCCAAGAAGACGAGTCTGGCCATACTAAAGGCCGCTTATGCCACGCGTGCCGATGCGGAGTCGCGCCTCCCGGCCGCTTTCCAGACCTTCTACCGTGAGAAATATCCGGCAATCTACGCTGGCAAACAGCCGGAGATCGAGTCTTCCGCGCGGTCCGTGCTGGCCATTTACCAGCGCAACATTTTCCCCGCTATGAATGTGACTTGGGGGGCGTATCCCAACAATGTCGGCCACACTGATTTTCCCGGCTGCTTCCGCTGCCATGATGACGGACACGTAGCCTCCAGTGGCGCCAAGATCACGCAGGATTGCAGCGCCTGTCACAACATGTTAGCCATGGAAGAGGCCGCGCCCAAGATCTTGACCGACCTGGGCATCGAAAAATGACGGACGGCTTGTCCAAAGATTGGTGCTACCCAGCGTTGAAAACATGCGCTGCGCGAAATCGCGATGCGGATGCCCCGGCTACCTCAGGTTGTGTTTGGACATCTTGTAGCGCATGCGGTCGCGGCTGATGCGCAATATGCGGGCCGCTTGAGACTGATTGCCTCCAGCCCTTTCCAGCGCTGACACCAGCAGTAGCCGTTCCTGTTCCTCGAGCGACAGGTCCTTCTCCAATTCGGAAGCTGCGGCCTGGCTGCTGCCTGTTACCGATGCCGCGGGCGCCTGCGCGCGGAGGCTTTCGGGAAGGTCGGCAACATCGATCACTTCGCCCATGACCATCATGCAGGCATTCCCCAGAGCATTTTCCAGCTCGCGCACATTTCCTGGCCACGCATATCGCCCCAAAACAATCTGGGCGCGCTGCGTGAGGCCCCGGGTTTAGGGTGGAACTCCTGCGCCGCGTGCGGGCCTTGCCAGGGGTCACTTCGGCCGCCCTGAGCTTTCCTGCGCTTGGGCTTGACTGGTCTATAGCAGCGATCGAAATCACCGGAAAGC